>Ga0116148_1000399_pt1 | contig 54880 bp, 39 predicted proteins | sample AD_UKC055_MetaG_FD_89786 | JGI IMG/M metagenome (GOLD analysis project Ga0116148, IMG submission 89786) | Active sludge microbial communities of municipal wastewater-treating anaerobic digesters from USA - AD_UKC055_MetaG | ecosystem: Engineered > Bioreactor > Anaerobic > Digestate | place: USA...
ATTTCCGCACCGGAAGGGCGGGGATATGTCAATCTGCTTCCTTACTTCAAGACAACCGAATGGACCACCGCGTTTGCTCTGGCTTACCTGCACGCAGACAAGGATATGGACGCCCAACTTCGGGTAGGAAGCAACGACAGCATCAAGGTCTGGCTTGCGGGCCAACTGGTCCTGGATCGTCCGCAGGAACGAGGCGCTGTTCTTGATGACGATATCATCGCGGTGCGAATCAAGGCCGGCTGGACTCCGGTTCTGCTCAAAGTCTCCAATACCGAGCATGGCTGGGGTTTCTATTTCCGTGTAACAGATCAGCAGGGCAATCCGTGCAAAGGGGTGAAATGCGCCTTGTCTCCCCAAGTGTGATGAACCCCTTTCAACAGTCACTCCGCCCATCTTCTTGTCAAAAGGGATGGGCGGATTTGTTTTGAGGGGATGATTGTTATGGAGACCTTCCTGTGCGAATATGCAGCGATTCGCAATTTGCCTCCGCATTCTCTCATCACGTAAGGAATGGGCCATGCAAACACTCTCTTTCTTTCTCACCGCGATAATGCTCGCTGTTCCTCAGCCATCGCCACGGGAACGAATCGATACATTTCTGGACACCACTCTCAAAGAATGGCGATTCTATCCCGGTGAATTCCATGGTGCTGAACAACCCGATATTGACGATTCATCCTGGGAACAGGTGTCCATCGGGCATTGCTGGTTTCCGCATGATTCCACATGCTGGTTTCGCACACGCATCCAGGTCCCGGAAACGATCATGGGATTCCCGACGAAAGGCAAACGACTCCGACTGCTTTGCGGGATCGACAATGAAGGGGTTGCGTACGTCAACGGAGAGAAGAAAGGGCAGTTTATTTGGGGAGATGGGGACATTGTTCTGACCGAACAGGGAAATCCCGGTGAGACAATCACCATCGCTCTGCATGGAATCAACCGTGCGGGATACGGGAAATTCATCCATGCCTATATCGGCTCCGACGAAAGCCTTCAGGTTTACAGGGCGTTCAAGAAAATCCTGGGCGACATCGATCTGATTGAAACCCACCTGACTGAACAGGACACGGCATGGCGGACAGCCATTCAGAAAGTATATGAAACAATAGATGTCGATCGGATCGACAAATCCGACTCCCGACTCGAATCGATGCTCGCAATGCTGAATGATGCCGATGGGATTCTGTTGCAGGTGACACAGTCCGTTCCGGAGCGGCTTTCTTCTCTCGAAAAGGGCCGTGACCAATTGGAAAGCAGGTTGGAGGAAGGGAGATCGAAGGGGCTCGCGATGGATTATGTTCGTCTGAAAGCGCGAGTCCTGAGGAGTTTTATTGAATATGCGCGAGAGGATTATGCAAAAGAGGGTTTCTGGATGAAAGCGCGCGCGGAACGCACGGTTGCCTGCTTGGAGGGTTTAACACAGAAGGCGCTTTATGAGGTCGGGGATATCCTGGCTCACCCCGAAAACGACCATCCTGTGCCGCGATATCGAACGGGTGAGATCACCATTCGAGACGGAGCGTTTTGGCAGGGGGATCGCCCGGTTTATTTCAACGGGATGGGGCATTTCGGGCAGGTGCGAAAAGACATCCCGATTTTCCAGGACTATGGGATGAATATCATTCAGACCGAAATCGGCCCGAACAGCGTTGTTATGGAGGATGGGTCCCTCAAACTGGATCGACTGAAGGAGACCATTCTGAAACCCCTGGAACAGGCAGAGCAGTATAATGTGGCCGTCTGTGTGTTGCTTTCGCCGCATTATTTTCCCGAATGGGCAATGAAAAAATATCCCGAACTGGCAGAGGCCGGTCACGGCTTTATAGAGTATGACATTGACCATCCGGTTGCCCGCGAAATTATCGAGAAGTTCCTGCGCGCAGTCGTGCCGGAAATGGCCCGCTACAACTCGCTTCACAGTCTCTGTTTGTCGAATGAACCGGAATATGTGAGTCGAACCGAGGTCTCCGCGAAACTATTTCATCAGTGGCTCCGGGGTCGCCACGGCAGCATTGAGAAATTGAATGCACTGTATGGAACGTATTACGAAAGGTTTGAAGATGTCCCGCAGGCAACCCGCGAGTTCTGCAATCCGGCCTTTGTGGACTGGTGCGAGTTCAACCAGGAGCGGTTCTGGGGCTGGCATAAATGGATGGCAGACATCATTCACAAGTGCGCCCCCGATATTCCCGTTCATGCAAAGAGCATGGCCCATTCCTGGCGAGGATGGGAGAGTTTTGAACTGGGGGTGAATCACGAGGAGTTTGCCCGCTTGGGACGCATTACCGGAAATGACTGCTTTGTGCAGCCGACCCGCCAACAGGATTATCCTTATGCACAGCACTGGATCGTTCAGGCGATGCACTATGGTTTCCAGCATAGCGTCGCGCCTGAACAGCCCATCTTCAATTCCGAAAACCATTTGATTCCGGATGACAATGCGGTCTTTACACCGGGCGAACATATTTACACAGCTCTCTGGGAGGGGGCGATCCAGGGGATGGGCGCGTCAACAATCTGGGTCTGGGAGCGCGAGGAAGGGAAGACCCTTTTCGACAATATCCTGACCCGACCGGGCTGCGTGGAGGCTGCCGGACGAGCCGGCCTGGACCTGATGCGCCTGGCTCCGTTGGTAGCAGCACTGGCGAATGTCCCGCCGCAGATCGGGCTGTTTCATGCATGGCACAGCAATGTCCGCACGAACGACACTCGCGATGCCTCAATCATGGCGTATGAGGGATTGGCCAACCTCGGCGTCCCGATTCGAATCGTTACGGAAAAAACAATCCGGCAGGGCGCGTTGAACGACTTGGCCATTGTGGTCGCCGCCAAAACCGACTGGATCCACCCGGAAACCGCTCCCCATTTTGCCGATTTTGTTTCCAAAGGCGGAGTTCTATTTGTGATCGAACCATGTTTCTCACGGGACCAGTACGGACGCACAAATCCGGATTTGTCGGCCTGGATGAATGAACCGGAACAAATGGGGCGAATTGTCCGCCTGGATACGCCGCTAACTGCATTGGCGATTCGAGACCTGGTCGGCGGGCAATTGAAAACAATCGGGCGCGGAACCCCGGTTCCTCTGATGGATGCGTACGGGGATCCTCTTTGGGGCGTTTTGTGGCGGGTACTCGATGATGGAAATCGATATGTTGTCGATGTGGTGAATCAGCGGCGGTCTCCCCAAACGATTCGGCTACCCTTGCAATCGGGAGCGATCATAACCGACCTTATATCCGGTAAGTCGTTCGGAAACTCATTTGAATTGCCTCCGCTCCACCCCATGTTGCTTGAGGTAATGAAAGAAGATATCCCTCGAATTGTACCGGTTCAAGAACCGATTTTTTGACATTATCCCATAAAGAGGTAATGAGTAAATGACTCGATTCGGTCGTGGAAGTATTCATCAACAGATCCTTGCTTTAAGTATCGTTACAATGATGTGCGTATGCCCGACATACGGCGCATCGGACGAAAAAGAAACGCAAGATAAGGAGAAGACCTTGATTACAGTAGCTTTGCTTCAGATGTTGCCCAAAGAGAATGACCGGCAGGCGAATCTCGTAAAGGGAGAGGAGTATTGCAGGCGGGCCGCCGCCATGGGGGCGGATATTGCTCTCATGCCGGAGATGTGGAGTAACGGTTATTCCGGCCTGGAAGACAAATCGGAAGAGGCTATTCGGGAATGGCAGTCCCGGTCGGTCCCGCGTGACGGCGAATTTGTGGGGCATTTTTTGAAACTGGCCGGGGAACTCAATATGGCTATCGCCGTGACTTACCTGGAAACCTGGGAGAAAGCCCCCAGAAATACGATGACCCTGATCGACCGGCATGGCAAGATGGCGCTGACCTATGCAAAAGTGCATACCTGTGACTTCGGATTGAACGAGGCTGTCTGTACGCCCGGTGAGGATTTCCCTGTGTGCGAACTTGGTACGGCACATGGTTCCATTCGGGTAGGCGCGATGATCTGCTATGACCGCGAACAACCCGAAAGCGCGCGCATTCTCATGCTCAACGGCGCAGAACTGATCCTGGTTCCGAATGCCTGTACTCTCCGCCACATCTTTGTCGATCAACTTCGGATTCGGGCGCTGGAGAATGCCTTGGCTGTTGCGATGACTAATTACCCCGCGCCCAAATTCAACGGCAGTTCCGCAGCGTTCACTGCCGGCGGGGACCTTATTGTCGAGGCAGGAGACGCGGAAGGGATTTATCTCGCGCCGTTTGATTTTGAGAAAATTCGCGAAAACCGCCGGAAAACCATCTGGGGCAATGCATTCCGCAGACCGCACCGATATCAGGCGCTACTGGAAAACCACGGCCCGGATGTCTTCAAAAGAAATAACGCGCTCGACCAACCATTCCGGGTGGAAGAACGGTAGGTCAGGCGTCCCTGCCTCACAGTAGGTCTCCCAACTCCTTGTTTTTTAACTCCTGATTTTCTCTCCCACTCCGCCTCTGTTGGACGAGTTATCCCTCCGGTATATGATGACTTGTCTTATTCTCCGATAGTTTCTACGGCAGACACATGACAGATCTCTTCGATCATAACCTCTCCGCCGTCAGCCGCCTCGACCCGGACCTGGCTCAAGCCCTCCGCTCCGGCAGAGAGGATGAATCCATCGTTCTCGGCGCGACTTCCGAGAATGTTCCGAGCGTGGGCATTCTGCGGAACGGCAAGACATTTCTTCTGCATCATCCACAGAAGCCTCTCACCGACTCCCGCGAAATGATTGCCTCCATTAAGGATGCTCCCGGCGCATGGAACTTCGCCGTTCTGGGTCTCGGCCTCGGATATGTCCCCCTGCTTCTTCTCGAAGGACGCAAACATCCGCCGGATTTCCTGCTCCTTGTGGAACCGTCCATTTCCGTGTTTCGGGCAGCCTGCCGGCAGGTCGATCTGAGACCCATTTTGCAGTTGCCGTCCTGCTGTCTCCTCGTGGGAAAACCGTCTGCATTGACTTATGAGGCCCTCATGGCCAACCTGCCGCGCATCCTCGCCAATCGGATCACCGTCATCCAACATCCGCCGACACGCCACCTGTTTCCCGAATGGATGCAGGAGCAGGAAAACCGGATCCGTGATGTCTGGCGGTTCGGCGAAAGCAGCCTGATCAGCAAGCATCGCGATGGTCAGCAATATGTCCTGAACCTGCTCGGCAATCTCCCCTCGTTCGCTCAAAGTCGCGGCATTCGCGCTGGACGGTCCACCCTGCGCAATGTCCCGGCCATCATTGTCGCCGGAGGACCTTCGCTCAAGAAAAACGTAGATCATCTCAGTGAACTCCGCAAACATGCCCTCGTCATCTGCGTGGACACCATTCTTGATTATCTCCTTGAGGTCGGCATCCCACCGCACTTGGCGGTCACGGTCGATCCGTCCGAACTCAATCTCCGCCATTACCGAAAACAGTCCTATGTCGATTTCGGTGTGCGTCTGGCTTTCGATCCCGAATGTTTCCCCGTCTCCGAGCGATTCGGCGATGAAACTCTGACTTACACCACCGACAAATCGGAGTTCTTCGCCTGGCTGGACAAGATGCTCGGTCCCAAAGGTTCGATCATCAAAGGCGGCATGGTCTCCCAAGCGGGATTTTATCTGGCCCGTTATTGGGGCTGCGATCCGATTGTCTTCCTGGGCCAGGACCTCGCCCTGGACCCCGACACCGGCGCAACCCACCACACCGGCGCGGCGCTCGTCCGCACTGTCCGATGGGTTGAGGGCGACCGGAATCATGTCGATTACCCCGCCGTTGACCATGATGAGGTTCTTCGCCGCGAGCAGTTGTTCTGGGTCCCCGGTGCAATGGGAGGTGAGGTGCCCACAGTCCGGAATCTGTATGCGTATCTCCGCCTGGTGGAGCGCGATATCTCCCAGACCCGGGCTTGCGTTATTGATGCCACCGAGGGCGGCGCGCGGATCGCCGGTACACAGATCATGACCGCCGAGGATGTCCTTGCGTCCATACGCAGCCACCCCTTCGACTTCGAACCCTTCTGGGATCGTCTCGGCCGAAATCGCCCGACTTCCCCAAAGGCGCTGGAGGCCGCCCGGCGGGATATTCGAAAACAACTTGACCGCTGCCTGGAATACGCCGAGCGAGGAAAACATCTCCTGGAGGAACTGAGCGAACGCGCGACGGATGTCGACACAATCAGGCAACAACTTGATCCCCTCCGCGCTTATATCTTCGATGACCCGGTCAGCGACTACTTCATTGAACAAACCGCCTCCGCCACTCTCTTCGAGTTTCTCAAACGCGGCCCTGCCGATGCCGATCCCCAGCGCGAACTCCAGGAAACCCGTCGCCGTTACACCGCCCTCATCAACGCCGCCTTCGAGGCTTGCCATAAACTGCGCCAATTCCTCCCCCCGCCCTCCCTCTCCTGACTTCCCTCCTCGTCCGACTTCTCTCCCCACCTCCCCCTTGCTTTTCTTTTAATTTTTAATTTTCCTTCCCCCCACCATTCGCCCCCACCCGTCCCATTTTCTTCTTCCCCCGTTGCTTTTCCTCACCACCTTTCTTATCTTGTCGTCATGACCAGAAAAAAAATCCCTGTTCCCATTGCGGCCATGCCCTCTGTGGCCATCATCGGCCGCCCCAATGTGGGCAAAAGCACCTTATTCAACCGTCTCGTCGGGCGACAAGATGCCATTGTGGACGATCAGCCCGGTGTGACACGCGATGCCAAGGAACGGCCCGCTTCCTGGAATGGCCGCGACTTCATCCTGGTCGATACCGGCGGCCTGTTCGGCCCGGAGGATGACCCGTTCTCGGCTGTCATCCAAGCCAAAATCGAGGAGGTTATTTCCGAGGCGGATATCCTTCTGCTGATGTTGGATGCTCAGGATGGCCCCACTCCCATGGATCATCAGGTCATGGATTTTCTCCGAAAGAGTCGCCGGAAAACAATCGTCGTCGTCAACAAACTCGATAATCCATCCCGGCTCGATCTCGTTGCCCCGTTTTATGAACTCGGCTGCGAGACACTCTTCCCCATCTCCTCCATGCACGGGACCGGCACGGGCGATCTGCTGGATGAAATCGTCGCCAACCTGCCCCCGCCTGTCGAAATCCCCGCCTACGAGGATGTCCCTGCCATCTCCATTGTGGGGCGTCCCAATGTCGGCAAAAGTACTCTGCTTAACCGCCTGGTCGGCCGGGACCGATCCATTGTCTCCTCCATCCCCGGTACCACGCGCGATCCGGTCGATACCCTCGTCGAATACGAGGGGCAGCGGTACTTGCTCATCGACACCGCCGGCATCCGACGTCGAGCCAAAATGCACCAGGGGCTGGACCGCTATGCCCTCATGCGCGGTGAGGAGGCCATCGAACGAAGCGATGTCGCTCTCCTGATGATCGATGGAGCCGAGGGACTCACCGAAACCGATGCTCGTGTCTTCTCTTATGCCCATGATGCCGGCAAAGCCGCTGTTATTTTGGTCAACAAGTGGGACGTCGCCGAGCGAACCAAAGTGACCGGCGATGCCTTTCTCAAGAAACTGCGTGAGGTTATGCCGTATCTCTCTTATGCTCCCGTCCTGTTCGTTTCGGCGGAAACCGGCTATCACGTGCAGAGAATCTTCCCCGAAATCCGGCGCGTCCTGGAGGGCCATCAGCTGCGCCCGTCCACCTCAGACCTGAATGATCTCCTGAAGGAAATCCTCTTGCGCCATCCGCCGCCATCTAAGAAGGGAAGGGAATCGAAAGCCTTCTATTGGACCCAGGTCGCCGTCCAGCCCCCGACCATTGTCCTATTCGTCAATGATCCCGATCTGATACACTTCTCTTACCGACGATTCCTGGTCAATCGCCTGTATGAGCGGTTCGCTTTCTACGGGACTCCCATTCGTCTCTTGCTCCGGGCCCGTAAACGCTCCGATTAAGAGAAGGTTGTTCATGTTTCTCAGGTCTTTGTGGATACTTGGTTGCTATATCGTCGGGTCCATCCCTAACGGCTATTGGATTGTCAAGACATTTATGGGTATCGATGTGCGTGAGCATGGCAGCGGGAATATCGGTTTTACCAATGTCCTTCGGGTCGCCGGCACGAAACTCGGTATCCCGGTTTTTCTCCTGGATATCCTCAAAGGCGCGGTCCCCGTATATTTGACAATCCGCCTGTTTCCCGGCGAGGAATTGATCTATGTCCTTGCCGGAGCGGCCTGCCTGGCCGGACATAGTTGGTCCTGCTTTCTTCAATTTCGCGGCGGCAAAATCGTCGCCACGTCCCTTGGAGTGTTTCTGGTTCTCAAATGGGAGGCCATCCTTGTTTGCGTCGCCGTGTTTCTGATCGTTTTCGCCGCCACCCGCATTGTCTCCCTCGGCTCACTCCTTGCCGCCATGACTCTCGTCCTCGTTCAAATGATCGAGTATTTCTACTTCCCCGCCTGGTCACCCAGTACGGAAATCTTTGTCTTTTCGGTTCTCGCTGCCATCCTGGTAGTCATCAAACACCGCTCGAATATCCGACGTCTCCTGGCCGGGCAGGAAAACAAATTGTCCCTCTCGAAAGGAAATTCATCGTGAAAATCATTCCGGCAATCGACGTTCGAGGCGGGCGCTGTGTACGCCTGTACCAGGGTGACTATAACCGCGAACAAATGTATTCCGAGGACCCCGTCTCTGTCGCCCTCAAATGGCAACATGATGGCGCGGAACTGCTCCACCTCGTCGATCTCGACGGCGCAAGAGATGGAGCCCCCACTAATCGAGACATTCTCGCCACCATTGCCGGACAAACCTCCTGCCCCTGCGAGGTCGGCGGAGGCATTCGCGAGGAGGACCATATCCGCTGGTATCTGGACCATGGTGTCAACCGGATCATCCTGGGAAGCATGGCGATCTCCGATCCCCCCCGCTTCCGACAAATCTGCCGCACTTTCCCCGGGCGCATCGTCCTCGCCCTCGATGCCAGGAACGGCTTCGTTTCCACACGCGGGTGGCGTGAGGATTCTGCCCTCCGCGCCGAGGACCTTCTCATCCAGGTCAGCAACCTCCCCCTCGCCGCTGTGCAATATACCGACATCGCCAAAGACGGCACACTGGAAGGTCCGAACCTCCCCGCCGTTCGCTCCATGGCGGCTCTGTGCCCGTTTACCTTTATTACCGCCGGCGGAATCGGTACCCTGGATCATATCCGGGCGTTGGAAAAGCTCAATCGAGAATTGGATGGAAAAATCTGGGGAGCCATTGTCGGACAGGCGCTGTATCGCGGGGCTTTCACCTTGCCGGAAGCCATTGTGGCGGCGTGCGGCGAAAACCTGCCCGGATTGACCGAAAAAGGATCATGAACACATGCTTCGACGAATGTTGAAATCAAAAATACAGCAAATCCGAGTCACTCATAAAGAACTGTATTATGCCGGAAGTCTCGCCGTCGATATGGACCTTTACGATGCCGCGGATATCAAGTCCGGCGAATCCGTCCATATCTACAATATGTCCAACGGCGAACGGCTCGAAACGTATGCCATCCCGGCTCCACGTGGCTCCGGTATCGTTTCCATTAAAGGAGCCGCATGTCGGAAAATGGAGATCGGCGATGAAATCCTCGTCGTCTCCTTCGCCGACTATTCCGAGGAGGAAGTAAACCGATACCGGCACAAAATCGTGTTCGTCGACAGCAACAATAAACTCGACCGTATCGAAGAACGAACCGACAACGATTACCTGCCGAATACGTGACCGGCATCGGCTACCGGATGAACAACACACGCCCACGGCTTCTTATTGTCTGGCACGGCGCTCTCTTTCCGGAATATCGGAAACCGTTCGATCTGTTGCACCGCTCCACCTGCGATGTCGCACTCCTCGTCCCGACACACTGGCGACAGGCCCTTCCTCGCGAGCAGGCATATATCCCGGACAGTAACGAATCCTTTCGGACTTGTGTGGAACGTGTCCGCTTCTCCAACCACGCCGTACTCCACTATTATCCCGATTTGTACCGGATTCTCCGCGAGACTTCGCCCGACGTGCTTCTAGCAATGGAGGAGCCATACAGCCTGCTTACCGCACGCCTGCTGTTCTGGTGCCGAAAACACAACATCCCATTCCTTTTTCATACCTACCAGGATATTTACAAACGTTACCCGCCCCCGTTCGGCTGGACTCAATCTTATGTGCTGAAACACGCGGATTTGGCCCTGGCAGCCAATCGCACGGTCGAACAGGTCCTTCGCCGGAAAGGATTTACCCGTCCGATCCTCCTGTATCCCTACGGGATTGATCCCGTTCAATTCCAGCCTGTCGAAAAGCAATCCTCTACCATGATTCGCATCGGCTATGTCGGCCGATTTGTCCCCGAAAAAGGCATCGATTTGCTCATTTCCGCTTTCGCAAAACTGCCTTCGAGTACTCAACTGGTCCTGGTCGGCGATGGCCCGGAACGAGGCGCGCTTGTGGAATTATCAAATACACTTCGCGTAGCCGATCGGATCGAATGGATCGACCTGGTTCCCCCAAGTCAATTACCGAATATCTACCGAGACATGGATATCTTCGTTCTTCCATCCCGCACCATGCCGAACTGGCAGGAACAGTTCGGACGGGTTCTTGTCGAGGCCATGGCCTGCGGTGTTCCGGTAGTCGGTTCCAGCTGCGGCGCAATCCCCGAAGTAATTGGCGATGCAGGTCTCCTCTTCCCTGAAAACAGCCTGGATCTTCTCGTTTCCTGCCTGAATCGCCTGATGAACTCCGAACCGCTCCGCCAGGAATACGCGGTACGCGGACGTGAACGAGTGCTGCAATTCTATACACACGAACACTGCGCCCAGGTACTCGATAATGCCTTAAAATCTTCCCTTTCCAAGTCTGGGGAGGGTCAGGGTGGGGTTGATTGAATTGGGGGTTGGCCGGATAACACGAGACGAATTGTTGACGCCAATGACTAACATCCGCATTGCACTCAACGCCCTCTCCATTGCCAACCGAAGCGGAACCGGTCGGGCTGTCGAGGGCCTGCTGGATGGCCTGTCTCAACTGGATACGCCCCGGTTCCAATACGACATCCTTCTCCCGAAACGTCACCCCGTCAAACAAACCTGGTCCGCCGCCGCCCACCTGTCCTGTCATTCCATCGGTCCCTCTTCCACAATCGCGCGAATCGCCTGGGAGCAAACCGTCCTGCCCCTTTGCGTCCGACATAAAAAATGCCCGGTTCTCCATTCCCCCGCTTTCATCGCCCCGGTTTATGGCTTGGGCAGGGTCCGCTCCGTTGTCACCATTCATGACCTGACCTTTCTCAAGTTTCCAGAGACCATTCGGTTCGGTCGAAAGAGTTACTTCCATTGGGCAGTCCTCTCAAGCATGGAGAAATCGCATCTCGTCCTCACTGATTGCGAATCCGTCCGAAATGAGTTGATCTGCTTGGGTATTCCCTGCGAAAAGATTTTCTCTCTTCCTCTTGGCGTCGATGAACGGTTTTTCAGCGTTTCGGCGGAAGAAATCTCCCGTGTTCGCGCAAAATACTTTTTGCCGGAGTCCTATTGTCTTACCGTCGGAACCGTCGAGCCGCGGAAGAACCTGAAAACGATCCTGGCCGCATTCCGCTTGATTTCCGATGTCCCGCCCTTGGTCATCGCCGGTCGGCTCGGCTGGAAGTACGATTCTGTTTTCAGCGAAATAAAGCGCGGCGATGTTCCGTTTCTGGATTACGTAGAGGATGCCGATCTCCCCGCTCTCTATGCCGGAGCAAGTCTGTACCTCGCCTCCTCTTTGTATGAGGGATTCGGCTTGACTGTCCTGGAGGCCATGGCCGCCGGTTGTCCGGTAATTGCCTCCGATATCCGCGCCCACCGCGAAATAGGCGCGGATTGCATCCAATATCTCCCTCCTGCCGACCCTGTTTCCTGGGCATCCGCCATCTCTTCCTTCTTCAATCCGCAATCCACAATCCCCAATGCGCAGTCTTCTTCCCGTGCCCGCCAATTTTCCTGGAGACAACACGCCATCAACTTTGAGAGAATCATCTTGAATCATGCTTTCCCCGGCGATAGCCTGTAGACCGACATGGGGGGTGCTCCGTTAATACAAGGAAACCACTGAAAGGACTTGGCATGATGCCGGAAGAAAACCGCATGGGTTCTTCCCTGCAAGACTTTATGGCCCGCGTTTCAGCCCTCGCCGCCGTACATCGTCGGAGGGTTCTGCTTCGATGGTCGCTGATTTTCGCAATCTATGGATTGCTTTCGCTGGCCTTTCTCATTCTTGCCGGGTATCTCACCGGCTTCTCCTTTGCAGGTCTGAATACCGCCGCCTGTGTGGTAATTGCCGGCGCTTTGTGGCTCATGGCCGATATCTCACGAATCCTTTTCTCCGGAAAACTCTCCAGTCGCGACCTGCTGAAACGATGCCAGGAGAAACACCCGGAAACATTCGACCGCCTTCTCACCGCGCAGGATTTGGTGAAATCCCCCCAGGAGATTGACCGTTTGGGATATTCCCGCGAATTAGCTCTCCGCACTGTCAATTTCGCCGAGAAATATCTCGAAAATCTCCTGAAAGAGGAATGTCGGCGACCTCCCGTTGAACCGCCCGTTGCAATCATCGCCGGGCTGGTCGGCTTCGGTATGGTCGCGCTGCTTCTTCTGCCGACAGGGAATAACGCCGGACGAGAGTTATGGGATTCGATGAACGCCTGGTGGATGGAGCCGGTTGTGGTAACCGAAGGAAACATTCTCCTGACCGGTCCCGAACGAGTCCCGCGCGGCTCACCCGCCACACTTACCATCAGCGTGCCCCGACAATCCGCCTCAACACACATAAACACACACCTCTTTCCCTCAAAGATTCGGGGAGACACAGAGGGGGTTGACTTCCACCCCATCCTCCACATCCAAAAATCCGGCCAGTGGCAACGAATCCCGCTGGAACTCGGCCCCGATGGTTCCGCTCGCTATACTGTGCCCGCTGTCCAGGAATCGTTTGCCTGCCTGGTCACCGCCGGCGAACTTGCTTCCGAAAGACTCGTCATCCGCCCGGTCGATCCCCCTGTTCTGGCTGGAATCTCCTGGACTGTCACCCCTCCTGCTTACACATGCCTGCCCGAACGCAAATGGACCGGTGGCCTTACGCAGGTCGTGGTCCCCATGGGTAGCGCTGTCGAGGCTCTCGTTCGCGCCGACCAGCCTCTCACCGCCGCAACTTGGCTCCTGGGCGATACACGAATCCCCATGAACGCAACGGACACCGTTGCTGTCGCGTCCGTCCAGGTGTTTTCCCCCTCCCCCTTCGTGTTCGAACTCGTAAATGATCTCGCAATGACCGCGTATTCCGCCACGGAATCCATCACTGTCCTGCCCGACCGCGCTCCCGAGGCCACCATTCAATCTCCGGCACAGACCGCTGATATCAGCCAGTCGCAGCAGCCTGAGATTCGCGCATCCGCCACGGATGATTACGGACTCCAGCGCGTTCTTCTCTGCTATGAAATCAACTACCAGGAGGCACAGCGGTTCACTACGGAACTGTGGGCCGCTCAGGATAGTGTGCAATGCCCGACGGAAATGGTCGTCACCTATAATTGGGACCTCAGCCCGTTCAAACTGATCCCCGGCGATGAAATTTCCTATTACATCGAGGCTTGGGATAACGATCCGTTCGCGCAGGCCAAGTCCGGGCGATCTCCCACACACATCCTCCGCTCGCCCAGCCTGGCGGATGTCTATCAGGAATTGTTCTCCATGGAGACTCAACAGGTAGATACGATGGAGAATATCGTCGAAAAACAACACTCCATCACCGAGGAAGTCCAGGATATCGCGGAAAATATCAAGGAAAAAACAGAACAACAAAAAGCGGAGGAGGGAAGTAAAAACTCCCTTTTCCCCGAACAGCAGCGACTGGAGGACCTCCAAAAACGTCAGGAGGAACTTCAAAGCCAGATGAACGAGCTCCAGCAGGAAATCGGCGAGATGACACAGAATGATCCCTCCGAATCCGACCGGAAGGCCGGGTTCTCCGTTGAAACATTGGAAAAAATGGAGCGGATCCGCGAACTGATGAGCCAGATGCTCGATCAGCAGGGTAAGGAACTCCTTCAGAAAGTCGAACAGGTTATCCAGGATCTCTCCGAGAAAGTCGAACCGGTCGCCGTTGAGCAGATGCAGTTCTCCTTCGAACAATTCGAAAAAGAACTGGATCGAACGCTCAACCAAATGCAGGCTGCTTACCAGGTCCGCCAACTGGAGGGCCTCTGGCGTGTTGCCGAGGAAATGGCCGAACGCCAGGACCGACTCCAGCGGAATACCCAACAACTTGCCGAGGACAGGCAGAATCCCGACAAGGACCCGGAACAAATCGCCCGCGACCAGGCCGCTCTCGAACAGCGCCAGAATGCCCTCTCCCAGGATGCTCAGAACATGCTGAATGCCATGGACAAACTTGCGGAAAACATGGCCCAAATAAACCCGCCATTGAGCGGTAAATTGCAGAAAATGGCCGAGTCCGGACGAAATGAACTAAGCCGAAACATGCAGCAGGCAGGCGAAAAACTCGCGCAAAAAGACCTCTCCGGCGCTCAACAGTCCATGCAAAACGCACGTTATCAACTCAACAAAATGGCCTCCGAACTTCAGCAGGAATTCGGCAACCTCGGCGGATTAAGTATGCAACTGGACCTCGAACGGATTACACGCCTCATCGACCGCACCCTCTTCCTCTCCGAACAACAGGAAAGGCTCGTCGCTTCCTCTTCGCCTCTCTCTCCGCCTGCGGAAATCCTTGAACTGGAAGTCCTCTATGCTCAGGAAGCCGCGCGAATCGCCAATGTCTGGAAAGAAATCATCGCCGGTAATCCCTTCGCGGATGTCTCCGTCATTCCCCTCATGGAATCCGCCGAGGCAGGGATGCGTCAGTCCGTCCAAATCTCCGAAAATGAAACCTGGATTCCCCATGGCCCCGCGCACTCAGCCCTCACCAACATCAATGAGGCCGTCCGCGCCATGCTCGAAAGCATGAACACCCTCATGCAGCAGGCCGCCCAGCAGATGGGGGCGGAAGGTTTCTTCGATCAACTCCAGCAACTCATCGAGCAGCAGCAGCAACTCAATCAGGAATCGGGACGCCTTCAGCAACAGCAAGCCCGGGGCGAAGATATTTACTCCCAACTTCAACGCATGGCCACTCAGCAGGCCCGTATTCGCAAAGAACTTCAAGAATTGATGCGTAAGTATCGTCACATGAATAACTTACAAAGTAAACTCGATTCGGTGACCAGGGAGATGGAAGACGTCGAACGGCAAATCCAGGAAGCCAAACTGGATCGCGAACTCAAAGAAAAACAGGATCATATCCTTACTCGCATGTTGGAGGCCCAGGTCTCCCAGGAACAGGACACTTACGGCAAACGCCGGAAGGCGGAACGGCCCACCGGCCAGGAGGGCGAGTCCAATCCAACCGACCAGGTCATCCCCGGTTCCGAACAGGAAATCCGCGATATCTATAGTGAGTCCGACTCGCAGTTCGTTCCTTCACGGTATCGGGAATTGGTCAAGCGGTATTTTCGAAGGATGGTGCAACAGGAATCCTTATGACAATTCGATCGCATTCAGGCAACCCTTCGCGCCTTCTTTTCGTTTGTTTCTCTTTCGCACTTTTCTTCATGGCAGCGCCCCTCGTCCTGGCACAGGTCGGAAATGTCCATCAAAGCGCCCTGGAGGAGATTCAAAACCTGGAGTCCCGCCTGCAGGAAAACCTCCCGCCAAACGAGGAAGCGGCCCTTCTGTGGCAACTTTCAGAGCGTGCCCGGCTGATAAATGATAATGTCCGCGTTCGCTATGCCTTAACCCGCCTCCGCGAGTCCCCCGGCTGGGCCGAGTTCCCGTGGAAACGCGACGCGCTTCTGCAAGCCGCTCTATTAGAGGAACGCTTCAGCCGGTTCGGTCCCGCCGCGGAGCTGTATGGCAAAATTGTCCGTGAAGAAATCCCCAGGCCGTCTCCTCTTACCATCGACTCCCCCTATGTCGGATACGCCCTCCGGTGGGCCGAATGCCTCGAAAACTGCGGCGATAATGGAAGAGCGGCGGAAATCTATCAGGACTTACTGACCAATATGCCGCAGGATCAGGCCGCCGGTATCCTGATTTACCTCATCCGCAACTATCGTTACGGTCGCCCCTCCGCCGATGACATCGAACGTCTGGCCGAGCGGGTCCGCGCAATCGATGCTCCCACTCTTCAATGGGAGCTGGCGAAAATGTATGTCGGCAAGGGCCTGTATGACAAAGCCGTGGAGATATTCGACCGTTTCTGGCCGAACCAGGCCAAACTCGCTGTCGAGTGTCTCGATGAGTTCCTGACCGCCTATCGTGCCACGGGAAAACTCGACACGATCCTTCAAGATGCCGAAACACACGTGCAGGATCGCCACATCGCGCATTTCCTCGCGGCGGCTTATCAGCGCCTGGGTAGGCCGGAACAATCCTTATCGGTCATCCGACGGTGCAGGGAATCAACCCTGGAATCTCTGGCCGCCAAGTTCAACATCTCCCCTGCCTCCGCCGCCGAACGGTTGCCGGTTCCTCTTACAACCTTCCTGCCCGAATTCAACCCCCTCGAATATGAGGCCCTGCGCGCCGTGGCCGATGCCACAGCCGCTTTGGATTTTGCGCTCCGAATGTGTCGGCAAAAATCCCGCGAAATCCGCTGGTATGAGGCCGCAACCACTCGGGCCGATGTGGACCCTGTCCCACTCTGGCGTCTTTATATCGAGGCAAATGACCACAACCCTTCCGCATACCAGCAGGCCGCCAGGTCCCTCGCGCAACTCCACCATGCCACCGAGGCTCTTGACCTTCTTCGCGAGGGCTCATCCCAGGCCCCCGGCGTTGTCACCGCCCTGGCCTATGCGGATGCCCTTATCGCCGACGGCTCCTGTGAGGGCGCTCTCCAACAGTATCGTCTCATCCGCGCGCAGAATTGGGCACAGGATTACTTCCTTGCAAAACATATCGAACCGATGCTCGATCAACCCGACCTCAGCAAGGCCCTTCGCTCCCTGTTGAAAGATCGATTGAAACAACCACAAACCGAATCCTGGGAAGATCAGGTCCTCCGCGAAATCCTGTATCGGGAAGGAGACCTCAAAACTCTCCTCGATTGGGCATCCCGCGACACATCCGGCGCGGCCACCGTCGACCTCGCACAATGGGCTTTATACAAGGGATTTCCAAAACTGGCCCTTGATGCTTACCAGTCCGTTCCTCCCGACAGCCTGTACCGGGACACCGCCCGAATCGAAATGGCTCGCATTCTCCGCGACCTCGGAGGGGAGGATGTCGAAACCTGCCGGCGCATCGCCGGTCTCCTGGACCCCATTGTGGCCGAAATCAAAGTGGAACCCGCCGACTCGCCCGTCGCAAAATACAAGAAACTTGAAATCCTCGATCTGTGGGCGCGAGTCAAAATCTCCGGGACCCAGGGTATGGAGGTTCTCCAGCGCTTGTATACCATTTTCGGCCAGGACCGCCAGGCCGTTCTCGCAACATACCCCGACCTGGATACCGACTGCCTCCTGCTCCTGCGAGGACTCGCCCTCTCCCAAGTGGGGTCCCTGGCCGAGGCCATTGATGAGTTCCATGCCGTTCGCACCGGCCCCCTCCGCCCGGAGGCCGACTTCTATGAAGCCCGGGCCTTGTTCTGGCAGGAAGACTACGATAAATCGAGGACCCTGTTTGAACATCTTGTTACAGATCCCACCGGTTGGCGTTTTATGAATGACGGGCTACAATATCTCACGTTTTTCCAGCAACTCAGTTTCGGATCACTCCAATTGCTCTCCCGGGCTGCTTTTCTCGTCTGGCAGGGACGATGGGAGGATGCCGAGTCGGTCTTTCGAGACCTCTCCGTTGAGGAAAATGGCAACGACATCGGCGAGTGGGCACGATATCAAATCGGGCAGTCTTACCTTAAAGCCGGAAAACTGGATCGTGCCGTAACCGAATGGAATGGCCTCTCCCAGGATGGACGATATGCCTGGTTGCGCAACCGCCTCGGCCTCGAACTGGCGGCGCACTTTCCGTCCGATGCTTCGGATGAAATCCGACGAGAGAAATGGCTGAAAACAATTATGACCGGGGATGGGGATACGCTGCTCAGCGATCTCGCCCGGCTTAAACTGAAACGGAGTACGGAATCGGTTCCGCCGTCTTCACGTAGATCGACAGGAGATGTCTAAATGACTCAACCCGCTGTGCCGCAGGGAAGGGAATACGAGGATACTGCTCCGGGTGGAATGCGCCTCTCCTATGGCGAACTCATCACTCTCGCCGTGGCCTTCTGCATGATCGCATTCGTCGCCGTCCCCAGCTTTCTGAACGCACTCTATGAAATTCGCGGGCGCGAATGCACTAACCGCTTGGAACTCATCTACCGGATACTGTCCGATATCGCCAGAGAACGCGGCACACAACCCGGCAACGAGATCTGCCAGGTCTTCGATGTCAATCTCCGCCTGGATCGCATGAAAGCTTTCATCAAAATCGGCGCAGAACCCGACTGCCCCGATGTCGGCGACTATAACGTCGATCTCCACTTGGGCATGGACGGCCGCCCCATCCCGCCCAAATGCGCACTCGGTTCCTGGTTCTTCTGTATGCACGACCTCCGCGATCCGAAAGCCTTGACCATGAGCCTTCGCGATGCCTCCGATGAACTCTCCGTTCATTTGCGTACACTATTCTCGGAGGATCTGGTCAAGTCCATCGACGAGTATACGGGACTCGGCCCCCCGCCTGTCGACCTTCAGCGAAACCTCATCGATGAACTCAACCGGATCATCCTCAAAGAAAACCTTTACTCGGAACAACGGTTTGCCCACGTCAAACTGAGCAAAAAAGTGCTCCAGGAAATCGGCAAACCCCTCGAAGGCGAAGATATGACACGATTTAACCGCCTCTTGCTGGAGGAGGCCTACCCCGGCCGATTTGTAAAAAGGAAATTGAAACCAGGGAGCGAGCATCTCCACCGGTTTGTTCCGCCTGCAACGGCTCCCTCCGGTTAATTTAAAGGAATTCCTATGGCAACGATTCTCGTCGTTGATGATGAAGCACGAATGCGCAAGGTCATCTCCCTTGCCCTCACCGAGGATGGCCATGAAATCCTGGAGGCCGAAAATGCCGCCCAGGCGCTCGAAATCATCCGAAGCACCGCTCTGTCCCTCGTCATAACCGACCTGCGCATGCCCGGCGGCGACGGCACCGAGGTCCTTAAGGGCGCACGGGCAACCAGCCTGCATCTTCCGGTTATCATTCTCACCGCCTACGGAACGGTTGAGAATGCCGTCCAGGCCCTCAAAGAGGGCGCTCATGATTACCTGCTGAAACCCTGCGATCTCGATGAATTAAAACTCTCCGTCAAAAAAGCCCTTTGGGTGCAGCAGATCACTCTGGAGAACCGATATCTCCGCGAACAACTCTCCGGCAAATCCGGCTATGGAGAACTGGTCGGGCGATCTCCCAAAATGGTTCATGTGTTCGAACTGATCGCACGAGTCGCCCAGGGGGACAGCACCGTCCTGATCCGTGGCGAAAGCGGAACCGGCAAGGAACTCGTCGCACGCGCCATCCACCGCGACAGCCCCCGACGCGAACAACCCTTTGTCGCCGTCAACTGCATGGCCCTGCCTTCGGACCTCCTGGAAAACGAACTGTTCGGTCACGTTCGCGGAGCATACACCGGCGCAGTCTCCACCTCTGTCGGAAAATTCGAACTGGCGGATGGCGGAACTCTCTTCCTCGATGAAATCGGCGACATGCAGCCCAGAATGCAGGGCAAAATCCTCCGCGCCATTCAGGAAAAAGTCATCGAGCCGGTCGGCGGTAATCGAAGCAAGCGCGTCGACGTCCGCATCGTGGCCGCTACCAATTCAAATCTGGAAGAAAAAGTAGAGAAGGGAGAAATGCGCGCCGACCTCTACTACCGGCTCAATGTCGTCCCCATCATCATTCCCCCTCTCCGCGAACGCAAAGAAGATATCCCTCTCCTCGTCGAACACTTCCTCGCAAAAAAATCCAACGGCCGCCCCACGCTCAAATTCGCGCCGGAGGACATGGCGCTGCTGGCACGGTATCATTGGCCCGGAAATGTGCGCGAACTGGAAAACCTCGTCGAACGAGCCGTCGTCCTGGGAACCACCAATGTCACCCACCTCATGCCCGCCATTGCGTTCGGCAGCGCAGCGCCCCAGGGAACTGCCGCCCCTCATCCCTTTCACGATCTCGTGGATCTGGTTTACAAAGACGCCAAAAAAATGGTCATCGACGAATTCGACAAGTACTACTTCTCACAGATACTCCGACGCACAAAAGGCAACGTCAGCCAGGCCGCCGACCTCATGCGAATCCACCGCAAAAACCTCCACCTGAAACTCTCCGACCTCAACCTCGACCCCAAACAATTCTCCAGCCCAGAATAAAATAGATCCCTCTTACTCCATCCCTCCCATCTGCCGCATTGGTCCCATCTGTCTTATTGGTCTTATCCCTCCCATTTTATCCTTTTCTCTCTTCCGTCCACTCTGTCCATTCTTTTCTTCAATTTTGAATTCTTAATTTTTAATTAAAAAAACCACACTCTCCCCAGCGAAGGCCCCGCCTCCGCCCCCGCAATCGGCAAAGAGCGGCAGGTCACAATCCTGTCGCCCACCGTCAGCTCCGCAGTCCAGGCCGCATCCGGTTCCCGCGACAACTTGGTCCAGGCCGATTTCCACGCCGCCGAATCCTGCGAGGTGTATTGCCCCAGAACTCGGCACAGATCCGCACTCCCCATTCGCAAAGTCGATTCCCGATCCAACCCAAACATCCTCAAAAATGCATCGTTCACTTCCATCACCATCCCCACCGAATCCGTCACCAGGATTCCCTCGGAAATGTGCTTCAGCACACTGCTGAAACGACGGTTCTGCGCGGTCAACTCGGCGGTGCGGTCCCCCAGGTTCAGCAAGGCTTCCTGCAACTCCGCCGTCCTCTCGTGAAGATCCCGGTTGGAAGTCTCCAGGTCCTGCCGAACCTCATGCAATTCCGCATTCTTCCGTTCCAACTCCTGCGCTTTCTCTTCCACCATGGCCAAACTCTGAGCAATGATCGCGTTTTGCGCGCGAAGATCCTCATACACCGAGGGTTTGCTCAGCGAGCGAAACTTCTCCTGTAGAAATCCCACCAGGTTCTTCGCGAGTTTCTTGGAGGTCCCCGCTCGGCTCTTGGAGGCAACAATTCGGGTCTCGCCGGACTCCAGAACATTCACATCCACACGGTCCATCAGGCGGCGCACAGCGGGGATGCCCTTCAAACTGCTCGTCGCGGGGCCGGTCCCGTCCAGCAAACTGCGGATCTTGTCCGCTTCCAGCTTCTTGGGAACCAGCCCTTCCATCTCGATCAGCAGATCATCCCCTTCAGTGCGAAACGAGGCCACCAATGTCCCGCCTCCCTGTTCCAGTACCCACTTCCCCAGCTCGAACATGGAGGTGGTCACCTGAAGGCGTTCCGTCACATCGAATCCCAACTCCTCACAACTCAGCTGCACCCGGTTGCGAGCCTCGATGATCTGTTCGACAGAATCAATTGCCGATCGGTAGATATCCATAATTCACACAAACCGGCGGAAATATAACTTTCCTGAAAGGTTCCTACAAACTCCAAACCTTTCCCCTGCCAATCCCCTCATATCCTTTTCCGCCCCTCTCTCCTCTCTGTCCCCTCTCCTCTCTGTCCCCTCTCCTCTCTCGTCCCTCTTTGCCCGCCCGTATTTCCTGTCCCTTTCTTCAATTCTTAATCTCCTTCGTTGCGTCCTCCACTGTCGCTCCCGCTGTTGGAGTCACTGTCTTCGTTGCCGGTTCGACCTTCGCTTCTGCGGAAGACTCGGTCTCTTCCGTCTCCATCCCGATCACCTCGTAGCGGGCCGCTTCCTCCTCCTCTTCCTCCTTTTTCCCAATGGTAAAAACGGCCTTCCCGATCGGTTCGCCGTCCGCGTATACCGCTGCCGTCCACTTGCCTTCGCCCCCACGTTCCAGAAGACGATTCATGTCGAACTGCACGCCCAAGTCCAGATTCTCCGGATACTGCTTCGATTCGTTCATCACCACGTAGTCCGCTGGAGAGGTCAACTCGAATGTCACGCGGCTTTTCCGGTGTTCCGGATTGAGCTGTGCCGCGACAATCACATAAGGATCCTCTTCCGGAAGGAACTGGTCTGTAATACCGATCCAATGGCCTTCCTCGGTCAGTCCTTTGCATGTAAACACATCCACCGAATCTTCTGTGGCTTGAAATAAGCCCACCGATGGTTTGTTGTGTATGCACCCCACCAGGCCTCCCCCAAAAACCATCGGGATCACGACCCACAGGCAGAGAACAATCCGTCTCTCCCGTGCGCCCCTTTTATCTTTTATGTTCTTAATGTCTCTGTGCATTTCATTCACAATCCTTTCAATCCTATTATTGTAGGGAAGGGACAGCCCGGCCGTCAACAGACTGCACTGCTCTCCGCCGACAAATCATTTCCCGACATTTCAACGATTCACCCGCCCCCGCAGTCTCCCATCCCCCCATCCCTTCTATTCCCCTCATTGGTCCCATTGGTCTCATTCGACCCATCCCCCCACTTTTCTTCATTTCAAATTCCTTCTCCCCCCAGTGTAACATCCATAGCCCGGCTGAACAGACGCCATTCGCGCAGACTGTACTCCAATTCCTGGCCCCCTTTTTTCGTCAGCAAATAGACCCTTACCAATCCCTCCTCCCGCGAGATCAGCAACCCCTTCTTTTCCAGACGATGAAGGCATGGATAAATGCTTCCGCTGGGGATCGCGAATGCCCCCGCGCTTCGTTCCAGTATTGTTTTCCTCAGCTCGTTCGCGTATTGTGGTCTGTCCCTCAAAGCCGCCAGAATCAGTGTCGTCATACAGCCTTTCAGCAACTCTCTTCGAAAACGCATCTTTCCGGCTCCTCCTGTTTGAATAAATGACATTTATACCATTATTCTTCGCCTTCTCCCCCTGATGTATGATTCCACTGACGATCCCCACATCCCTCTTACTCCTTTCATCTCCCCATCCCTCCTCGTTGGTCCGATTGATCTCATTCGTGCCAGACTCTCAAAAGAAGGTAGCCTGACGTAATGACTAGCCGCTACCCCCGGCTTCAACTAAAAACGGGACATCGCCTGTTCTCGTCGTAGACGGGGTGAACGTCCATGAGCGGAGACTGTGTCAGGATCCATGATTCACTGGAAAGCATCCTGGACCGGCTCCGCATGTTTCAAATCGAAGAACATCTCGCCAAATTCGAAAATACACAGCATTTTCGTAGTCTGGAAGGATAATTTAAGGATTCCCAGTACGACGTTGATCATGCGGCACATCGGGCAAAGGAAATCCATCGGGACTCCGATCTGCGTCGGCGTAATCGGCCACTATTCCCACGGCTAATCCAGCCTGCTGAATGCCATGCAGGACAGGAATCGGGATGTGGAGACATTGCGGCAGCAGGTGAGGCGGTTGCGGCGGTACTTATACCGACGGAAATCGCAGAAGGGGAGAGGAGATCCGTTACTCTTCCAGTATGGGAGGTTGTTGGAGATGCCCGAAAAGAAGAGGAAGCGATTGAGCGGGAGCGGCGGCTCATCGCGGTGGGCCGGAAACACTACTTGTTTCTCGGCTTTCTCGGCAGTGACCGGGGTGGCCGGAACGCGGCGATAATTCACTCGCTGATCGTACCTGCAAACGGCGCAGCATGTAGACGTTCGGCTACCTGAGAAATGTGTTGGACCGGATCGCCGACCACCCGATTAAACGGATTGAGGAACTAACCCCCCTTGGCCTGGAAGCAGGCGCACGCCCAATCCTGACGTCCTCTTCCTGACGTCCCGTCGGCTTCCGAGATCCTCTACTCTCCCCGGCCTACCGGCACACTCCCATTTATCCCCCCAGAATCGCATACTCTTACCCCCCCCACTAGCGCGGGGTTGACCGGACGGTTACGTAATTCTGCTTTGGTTGGTCATTGCTTCTGGTTCTCGCTCTGACGCGGAATCGGTAAATACTCCACGCCGCCCCGTTGCTGCCTCACCGGCTGCGGATACAGCATCATGAGTTGGAGCACTTCATTCGGCATGTCGGTAATCACCGGGAGACCAAGCAACCGCGCTTCTTCGGCAGAGATGGGATAATCGTGTGTCCACGTCCCGGTGGCAAGCTTGGCTGCCAACGCCCGCGCGGCATCCTCTCGCATGTGCCTCTTCAACAGGCTGGTCGCCTCCGCTTCGAGTTGCTGGATGGCCTTGCCCCCAATGTCCGCCAGAATCAAGGTCTGATCGTCAACCTCGGAGATCGGTTTCTGGTCAACTACTTTGATGAAAGAGGCGGCAGGGTATTGCCCTATTTGCGGATCAATCGGTCCAAGGACAGAATGTTTACACATGACAATCTCATCCGCAGCCAGTGCGATCAAAGTACCGCCCGACATGGCATAATGCGGAACAAACACTGTAACCTTGCTCTTGCGAGATTGAATTGCGCGGGCGATCTGTAGCGCGGCCAGTACCAAGCCGCCCGGCGTTTGCAAGACAATGTCCAGCGGTACGTCTTCATCGGTCATATAAATGGCGCGCAACACCTCCTCTGAATCATTCACGTCGATATATCGCATTACTGGAAATCCCAACAGACTCATGGTTTCCTGCCGATGCACCATGAGAATGACACGCGAGCCGCGCATCTTTTCAATCTGTGCAATCTTGTGCGTGCGCATCGCATCAAGGTAACGCCGTTGCAGCACCGGCTGCAGGGCCGAGATCATGAAGAAGAGCCAGAAAATGTCCATTGTTCCCATGGTTTATCTCCTTTTTATCTATAACCTCTCGGAAAGAATCCGTAGCGCCCCTCATCGGCGTAAAAGCGACGATCAATGCGCACCGGACGTCCGATAAACGGCAAAAGCGCCCAACCGGCAATGCCCCCTGTTCTATCCACTCGGAAATTGACCCTTTTGTCCGTTTAGTTTTTGATACCCCTTGTGATCTTTTACCTGTTATCTTCATCTCTTTCAAGTCGTTTCTTCAGAAAAAAAGATCTATCCCGCATTTCTCACAAGCCCCTCGGGAGAGGGGGGAGACCGCTTGGATATCGCGAGAATAATCAGGCCAGGGGGCTTCTTGAAGAGATGGGACCGTACAAGTCAGGATAAAGGGAAAACACCGCACCCAAAATGGGCCGAATGTGGCTTCCCGGTGAGAGCAACGGACAGACTTCGCCTCCGAGGGCGCGTTCAAAAACACAGTAGGAAAGGGCAGGATACTCCTGCTGCGGTGAAAACAGCGAGACCCTCTGTGCCGACATTCCCTTAGACAACCTCCTGAATTTCCAAACGGAACTGTCTCATTGTACTTCACACATCCCCGCTCATAATCCCGACTTCACATAACCGATTCTATGAAAAATTCGCCGGAAGTTCCGGTTAGAGAGTCGCATACGGGCCGATTCTTTTGAATTATCCGATACTGGAGAGCCGGAAAAGTTCCTCGCAAGCTCCCAAAATGAACAAATTGTAACAGTCGCAGGTCCGATTGAACTCGCGCGCGATGTCGGCGGGATCGGGCAGATTGGTGTGGCGGTACATTTCATACAGGAAAAACTCATAAGCCGGCCGGAGCCGGCTGAATGAATCCCGCTGAAGATATTCCCGCCATTCCTCCAGGGTATGTCCTTGATCGGCCCACATTTTAAAGTCCAACCAAGACCGGCGGACAGAGTTCAGTTTCTGCACAAGTTCGCTGACAGACGGGCGATCCACAGAAATTGGTGGCTTGGCAGGTGTGGGCGAATGTCGGTGTGAGGACCGGATTATTCGTATGGCCTCGGTGAGAGACACCGGACGGGTGTGGGCTTTGAGAGTTCCGCCCTCGGTGGCATCCAGAATGGTTCGATTATATCGTTCGAACTCCTGCTCCATTAACCTGAGATAGGTCAGGTAAATAGGTGGCGCATAGACCGGGTTGCCATCCACGCCGGGCAGTTCCACCAATTCGGTTTGTATAGCCTCAGCCAGACCGGGAATCGCGGAAACCGTGGCTTTGTTTGCATCGGCAGATTGCACCACACGAGTCAGGACGGCAGAAGAAGCGTGGGTTTTTCCGCCCGCGTTCGGGAATGCGAGATCCATCCCGACCAGGACAATCGGATCGCAGCCGAGATACGCGGCCAGGTTAAATGCCAACTGGCCGGTCATTGCGGCCCGTGGGAGTCCCTCGCCGGGGGACGACAAGCGCAAATGACATAACAGTTGATTCTCGCCATCATCCAGACAAAGCAAACGCGCTTTTCCCAGGTATCGGCGTGGAATCTCCGAATGAACTTCCGGGTGGAATGCCAGCAGCGTATTGCCCAAGTCAGGCCAGTCGCGGAAATGCCGTTCATTGAGCGCAGTCGGATCGAATGTGACCAGCATCTGCGGGGAAACACCGGCATTGCGCAGCGGGGTCAGCGCGGTATCCACTGCAATCACCCATCCAAGATCGCGGGCCTGCTTGAGCAAGGCAATGTTTTTATCCAGCGAGGGTCCCGCGCCGACAACAAAAGCCGGTTCTCCCGCGCATCGTCCCTTGAGGGAGCGCACAGGTGTCGCGATCAGGATCGCGGGAAGATTCCGAATAACATTGAACAGTGTGCGGCCTTTCTCGTACATCGCCAAGTCCGCATTCTGACGAAGCAGCAGGAGTTCTTCCTCCAGGGCGGAACGATATTCCGATACATCCGGACCGATCAGGCAGGGTCTAACAGTACCCAGGAAATACCGGAACGGGTACAGGGTACGTCGAAGTTCTACAGTCGGAACACCGGGGAAAAAATGAACCCGGTGATCTGCGAGAAGTGACATCAATCGGACACGGCTCAGGACCGCCTTCGCATGGTGGATGTTCTCCTCGAAGATCAGGAGCAGATCAATTCCTCTCTCTGCCTTCTCCCACCAACCCGGCAGATCATCTCCGGATCCGATGCCGAGCAGGATAGCACGAGGTACGTCAATCTCCCCCAAAACTGGGAGTAACTCCGCAAACCTCTCCCCCAGTCCTGGGGGAGATATAGAGGGGGTTGAATCTGTCGCCGCGACCGCCGCAAGACTCTCCGCCGCAACGGGGTTTCGTCGCTGGAGGACTGCCAGGTTTTCGCTGAAGACCGTTGTTTCCACAGGCGTGACTCCTTCAATGGATCGCCCGATTTTGGCGAAAACCAGGGACCGGCGGAAGGGGGTGAACCGGATCATTTCCAGTGTTGGTGGGATGTTGTTAGATCGAAATTGATCCGTCTGTCCGGTTGCTTTCCGCCCCGCCTCCGCGTAGGCTTTGGGAGTTTCACGCGCTGTATGCTTATATCCTTTTCCCCGCGAATACAGACACGTGCGGTGGAGCCTGCCCACTGTTTGATTCTTACACCATCGGTTTCGTCCACCGCCTGATAATAAATCCGCGTACCAGGAAATACGGGGCCTTCGGCAGGTTGACCAGGTAGGCCAGGATCAACGGGAAAAACTGGTCCCGAAAATTCGTCATCCCGTACCAATTCCATTCCTCCCTCAGAAAAGTCCCCAAAATGTAACGAATTCCGCAATTCTTCAACAGAAAACGAATCCGGCCCCGGTGGTATTTGTAGTAGTACTTTCGAGAGTTCTTTTCGGTTCCGAATGTCTCAAAATGGAGAACCACGGAGCAGGGAATATACATCACCTTGTATCCCAGCCTTCGTGCCGAGACCGCAAGATCCAAATCGTCGTAATATAGTTTGAACCCGTTATCCAATAGCCCGATTGCATCCAACAATTCCCGTCGCACCGCCAAAGAGGCTCCCGTCACATAGTCCACCTCTCTCGGCAAATCGTATTGTGCCAGGTCGCGTTCCCCATACCCAATGTGGAACGACATGGCGTTCGGTGTGATCACTCCCCCCGCGTGCTGGATCGTGCTGCCGTCCAGGAAAAGTAACTTCGATCCCGCCACCCCCACGGTCGGATCCGTCAACATCGCAAAAACCAGCGCTTCAATCCAGCCGGGACGCACACAGGTATCCACGTTCAATAGAATCACAATCGAACCGTGACTCTGTCGGATGCCGATATTGCATCCCTTGGCAAACCCGTAATTCTTCCGGTTCCCAATAATGGTGACCTGCTGCGCATACGGCTGCGCCAGTTGCAGCGAATTATCGCTCGATGCGTTATCCACCAGGATAATTTCCTTGTTCGGATAATCGCTCTTGAGAACGGTTTCCAGGCATCGTCGAATAAACATCTGCCCGTTGTAATTCAGGATAACCACGGAAACAAGCGGAGGATTCTGGAAATAACGCGACCGGCCTCCGGTAACGGGATCCGGGGGGACACCCTCTCCCATGACATTTTGATCCACAATCAGGTCGCCGGTATTCGCGCAGGATTCCGGGTCAGGCATGAATGATACTCTTATGATTCAGATTTGCCTCGCGTTCGGTTGGCTCTTTAGTTTGACAGGCAGGGCAGGGAAATGGTAGTGTTCAGCCTTGGGACGGCGCCTCGATCTCGTGTGCGCGCCGCCTTCCCCCTCCTGTCTTGCCCGATTCCACCGCCTTGTATTCGATCAAAGCGCTCGGACGTGCGAACACCATCTGGCCGGATGCTGTTTGAATAATAGAAGAAACCTCCACCTCGATCGTCTGTCCGATCCATCCCCGACCTTTCTCTACAACGACCATCGTCCCATCCTCAAGATATCCAATCCCCTGGTTTTCCTCTTTGCCCTCGCGCACCAGGGCGACATCCAAGCGTTCTCCCGGAAGAATCGCCCGCTTAAGAGACAAAGACAATTGATTGATATTAACTACCTTAATTTGCTCAATTTCCGCAAGCTTACTTAAGTTGAAATCTACGGTATATACCACACCGTTGTGCTGCTTTGCCAAGTCCAGCAGCTTACGGTCCACAGTATCTGTTCCGGGAGAATCGATCGCGAGGATCTCCAGGTCAATATGCGGATTGCTCCGGAGGTTCTCCAGAATCTCCAGTCCCCGTCGTCCCTTACTGCGCTTTTGGTGATTGGTGGAATCGGACAACGCCTGAAGCTCCTCCGTGACGAACTTCGGAACCACAAACAGTCCTTCCAAAAACCCGGTTCTTGCCATGTCGGCGATGCGCCCATCGATCAGGACGGACGTGTCGATGAACTTCGCTCCCAGAAGACGCCGTTCGTCCGGTGTCACAAACTTCGATACGGTAAAATCCAGACGATGGGCCGAACGCAAACCCACTACCCCTCCGAAATATCCCATTAAAAGGTGCAATCCGATTTGCAGCGGCGCGCGGATATCATCCGGAATGACATCGGACAACGGCATCAAAATCAGCGCCGATATGGACAAGCCGCACACCAGCCCAAACAATCCCATAATCAACTGCTGAGTGAAAAGGACCTTGATACGACTCTCAATATAAACCAGAACAATGGGCAACATGAATGCGAAGGGAAGGATCAGGATATAATCCCCCGGCAGGAAATACTCAAAAGATTGTCGCAGATAGACATAGGTCAAGTAACAGCTCAGCAGAATGAAAGTCGCGCGAAGAATGCGTAAATATGGGTCTTTCATTATCGCAACAACCGTCTGACCGATTCAGGCCGTACCACCCTCCCAGTGAAATATCCTCTCGATCGCTTCTGTCACAGATTCTACCCCCGTACACTGCGCCTGCGCAATCTGAGCCAACTGGATTTCCCGCAGATTGGCCGACGGTACAATCGGGTGAATAAATCCCAACTGACAGGCCTCCGCGACCCGTTGTTCTGCGCCCTTCACACCGCGAATCTCCCCGCTCAACCCCATTTCACCAAACACCACCGTTCGCGCGGGCAACGCCTGGTCTCGATCACTGGAAACAATAGCCATGCCCACTGCAAGATCCGCCGATGGTTCATCCAAATGAATACCCCCAGTCACATTCATAAAAACATCTTTTGTCCCAAAGGGAATTCCCAGACGCTTTTCAAGCACAGCCAGAATCATCGCCAAACGAGTGGGATCCGCGCCGGAGCAGGTGCGTCTTGGAATACCATACCCATGAAACCGTGTCACCAACGCCTGGACTTCGATCAGCAAAGGACGATTCCCTTGCAGTGTCACAGTCACAAGTGAACCCGCTGGTTTATTAAACCCCTCGCCAAGGAACGCCATGGAGGCGTTACTGACCTCCTGAAGCCCCCGGCCGGTCATTTCGAAAACTCCAATCTCATGCGTCGAACCGAAACGATTTTTGGTCACGCGAAGAATCCGGTAGGTATAATGCTGGTCTCCCTCGAAATACAGCACCGCATCCACCAGGTGTTCCATCACCTTCGGTCCCGCAATGCTTCCGTCTTTGGTGACCTGTCCCACCAGAATAATCGGAATGCCCGTCTCTTTTGCCGTGCGGATCAGCAATGCAGAGCAGTCTCGAACCTGTCCCACACTTCCCGGCGCGGCGCTCAACTCGCTCCAATAGGTCGTTTGAATCGAATCTACAACAGCCAGGTACGGGCGAACCTCGCGGATTGTCGCAAGGATCTCCTCAACGCGGGTCTCCGCTTTTACCAGTAGATTCTCCGAATGTGCGCCGATCCGGTCCGCGCGAAGTTTGATTTGCGAAAGTGATTCCTCGCCCGTCGCATAAAGCACATGCCCGCTGTTGCGGGCGATTCCCTCGCACATTTGAAGAAGCAATGTGGATTTTCCGATCCCCGGCTCTCCGCCCAAAAGCAGCGTCGCTCCGGGCAGAATCCCCCCGCTGAGCGCACGATCCACTTCATTCAGTCCCGTAGACAGATGGCCGATTTGATTGTCGGTGATATGCGTCAGAGGAACAGGAGAAACACCCATCCCGCCCAGTGACGACAAAACCGCCCCGCGAGTGCCGGGATGTTCTTCTACAACCTCTTCCGACGCCGTGTTCCATTCGCCACACTGCGGGCACCGACCGAACCACTTCGGTTGGGTGTTTCCGCAGGCTGCACAGGCATAAACAGTTCGACGTTTCATCTTCAGGCAAAACAGAAATTCTCCGGGGAGTATGCTCCGCCAGGATGGAAACTACCCACAGTTCTCCCTTTCCCTCTGGCAATCCACATGGGTCCTGTACGTCCCATTCGTCCCATCCTCTCCCTCATCTTTTTCCATCCCCTTCATTTCATCCTTCATAATCTCTCAAACAAACCACCGCCGCAGGTGCAGGTGAGGCCCCGGCAGAGGAATCGACAGCAATCCTTCCTCCGGGCAGCGTTCGATGATCTCCCCGTTCTCCAGCAGTTCCAGAGCAAACTCGAGCGTCGTCGCGCGTACTGCACGGTCCGGCGCGGTCAGGATGCTCGTCAGATCAACAAAAATCTGGAGGGTCTTGTCCATCCGGTACAGTTTCACGCCGTATTGATCCTCGGTCAGATCGATATCGCATTCCACCGGCGAGGCGCAAATCAAACGTATGGAACATCGCCCCAGTGCGAACGCATGAGCCAGGCGGGAACTGATGCGCAAACGTATGGCGAGGCCGTCCTCGGTCGCCCCGTAAAGACATTCGGACATCTCATAACTGGTGCGGTGCATGGTTCTGCCGGACCTCCCCGGCAGGTATTCGCTCGTCCCGGCCCATTCGAAAAAACTCGTTCCTTTGGGATTGGGACGACGGAACAAACGGCCTCCCAGAGAGGGGGCCACCAAGCCCTTTACGCGAATCGGTTTCTCCAGGCGAGTGGGAGGATCTTGGCCCAATAACTGGTAGACCGCTTGAAGACGGTTGCGGAAAATCCGGTCGAAAATATGCGCGTGAACGCATGGGTGGTCATCTCCGTACCACCAGAACCAATCGCTGGCCTCTGCGCGATAAATGTGTTCCCAGGCTTCGGCGCGACGTTTCTCATCCAGGCGTCCCCGCTCGCGTATCAGCGCTTCCCGTGTCTGTCGAAGACAATCCCAGGCGATATTGTCCTCGTCCCCACCGATCCAGACCCGGAAATTCCGATTGATCCAGGATGCCGGAAACAAGTCCGTAATTGTATCCTCCGGCGGAAGAAGCTCCAGCGCCTCGCTTACCGTGCAGCACCGGACCTCAGGATCGCATGTCAGGCGGGAGTACAACGCATCCAGAAACGCAAGACCGTCGTCAGGATAGTATTCCCAGCAGTTCTCCCCATCCAGGATCACCGGAACCAGGCTGAGGCTTTGTTGCTGATCCGCGATGGCATGGACACGCAACAGAAAATCATCCACCGCGCGTTCCGCCGGAAATCGCGAATATTCGAATCCGATCAGGTCCGACAGTTTGTGATCCCGAAAAATCAGCGTAATCGTCCCGGAGGGCGTCTCTACAGCATAGGGTCGATAAAGGTTCTGCGGACGTTTCCCTCCTTTCAATTTTGAAGCAAACAATATCGCCTCATCCGTTGCCGCCCATTCGATGCCCGCCTCTGCCAGAATGCCCAGCGCTTCCTGCGACACCGAACCCTCCGCCGGCCACATCCCACGCGGAGGACGTCCGAATTCCTGCCCGTATTGACGCATCGCGCGTGCGACTTGTTCCCGCGCGTCTTCCGGGGCACGAAACGGCGGGCTGGGCAGACGGTCTTCCGGCTGGCTCAATCGCGCAATATTCGAATCACACAGCAACGGCACGATCGGATGAAAAAATGGTGTCGTCGTCACTTCCAGAACCCCCGACTCCTGAAACCGACGATGCGCAGGGACCACTTCGGCTATCAGGCGCTGATGTTCTGTCAGCACAATCTTCTTTTCTTCCTCAGTAAAGTTCTTTCCTTTCTCGATGAGAACCCCCAGCGGACTCTCAGGATGCATCCGGAAAATCGGGTCGATCCAAACCAGGTTGAACCAGACCTGCAAATCCCGGTATTCCTGAGGGGTGAATTCCGCCAGGCACCGTTCCAGGGAGTTCTTGCGTCGCTGCCACAGATTCTTATACGGGCGGTGGGGACGAATCATCCACTGCTCATTGGCATCGAAAAAATTTGTCAGGAGATATCGTTTCTCACTGTCGGTCAGGTCCTCGGCGGGTTTCCAGGACAGCCGCCAGGCCGTATCAGTCAGGCTTCCATCTTCATATCCGTGAATCTGCTCGATCAGGCTGGGAACCAGGTTGATTGTCTGATGGACCTTTGGATATCGGCCCCCGAGCATAGCCATATCCACATAGTCCTTGGTGCAATGAAGCCGCACCCAGGGCAGAACCAGCTCTCCAGCCTCCGGGTCGTAATAGGGCGGCTGATGCTGATGCCAGAACAAACAAAGAAGAATTCGTGGGCTTGCCGACATACAACGTCACCTTATTCCGCCTTGTTTTCAAGTTATAGGGGTCTTCTCCCTCTCCCTCCAGGATGGGCGCTGAGGGAAAAAGCAAACCGGACAAATCACATCTCCGCCTCTCTCAAAATCTTGCGATACAGCTTCTCATACGCACGTGCTGCGGCAGTCCAGGAAAAATCCTGCGCCATCCCCCGCCGGACAATCTCGTTCCATCGCTGAGTCGTCCGGAATGCGGCAACCGCCCGGCTGACCGCATCCCTGAGCGCAGAAACGGAGGATTCCTCAAAAACAAATCCGTTTCCGTCCGGATTCTCATCGGCATCCCGAATGGTATCCGCCAGACCCCCTGTCTTTCGCACAATCGGCACAGTCCCGTATTTCAAACTGTACAATTGGGTCAATCCACAAGGCTCATACCGCGAGGGCATCAGAAACATGTCTGCGCCCGCCTGGATCAAGTGCGCCATCCGTTCATCATAGGCGATTCGCACACCGCAGACCCCTGAATTCTCTCGCGCAAGACGGCTCAGGGCCTCCTCCAGATTGAATTCGCCCGTCCCCAGAATCGTCAGCGCCACATCGTTCTTTAACAGGTCCGGTAAGGCTTCCACCAGAAGATCGATCCCCTTCTGGTAGGCCAATCTTGCGACTACGCCGATCAACGGCTTCGACAGACATTCGGGATTCAGTCCGAACTGTCGGATCAATTCCTTCTTGTTCACGGCTTTGCCCTGGCTTACCGTTTCAGCGCTGTAGTTTCGTTCGATGAACGTATCCAATTCCGGATTCCACTTGCTGTAATCCACACCATTGACAATTCCGCACAAACGCGAGGCGCGTTTGCGCAAAATCCCATTCAATCCGCAACCGAATTCCTCGGTTTGTATCTCTACGCTGTATGCCTGGCTGACCGTCGAAAGGTAGTCCGCATGAACCAGGGCGCCTTTTAACAGGCTGATCTGTCCCCAGAATTCCACACCGTCGATATGAAACTGGTCCCAGCCGATCCCGGCTATGGCAATTTGCTCCGCGGGAAACAAACCCTGATAGGCCAGGTTGTGAATAGTGAAAAGCGTTTTCAGATTCGCCAGCTTGGGGTGCTGATTGAATTCTGTCTTAATGAGCAACGGGATGAGTCCGGTCTGCCAATCGTTGCAATGAACAATATCCGGCGTCCAGGATGAGTTCTCCAGCAACCGAAGAACTCCCCGACAAAAGAATGAAAAGCGGGCAAGATTGTCCGGGTATCCGCGCCCCTCGACATCATACAACCCTTCTCGATTGAAATACGCATCCTGCGCAATCAGGTATACCGGCACTCTGCTGCCGGGCAGGATGGTTTTTTCCACGGCTCCATCAACCGGTTCCGAACCGATCAGAATTGTTATTGGCCCGACCGGTTCCGTCACAAATCCGCCCTCCGTAACCGCACGATACTTCGGCATACATACCGCTACTTCATGGCCGAATTGCTCCAGAATCGGGGGCAAAGATCCGGCTACATCTGCCAGACCGCCCGTCTTGGCCAGTGGCGCAACTTCTGACGATACAATTAAAATCCTCATCCGGTTCCATTCCTCCCGCTTCGATCAGAATGACCTTACACTAATTTAGCCCCTGTAAATTCAAAAACAAAGGCGGTTGCTGATGTTCAGCAACTGAAATATCGCTGCACAATATCTTTGTCTGTTATGTCACCATGCCACCACCCGATGGCCTGTACCAGCTCCCTCCGGTGGCAATGTCATTAAGTCAAGGCCGTAGGGAGCCTCGCCCTCCCCAACGGAATAGTATTACCTCCGGCGGAATTATCGCATTGGTCCCATGCGTCCCGTTTGGCCTATTCGATTTCCCCATTACAACCTCAACTGTGCTGTCAGTCTCCTCACAACTTCCGCTTCCCGTCCATTTTCGCTGAGAATCAAAATGCAGCCGGCCCGGTCTGCATCAATCGGGATGATTAATCGCCCTTCGGTCCGCTCCGGTTCGAATTTCTCGCATGTTTTCCAGCGCCTGTCCTCATATTCGCCGACCACAACCACAGGTTGCTGAAACCCGTGCTCGTACAGCTCCAAATCCCCCTCGTCCACTGGAAAAACAACCAATTCTGATGTCTCAAAGATCGATTTCATTCCTATGGAACAAAGCATAATCCCGCCTCCGGATCGCAGAATCCGCTTCCCATCAATCCGCAACTCCCCGCTGCCTTCATAGACCAGCCACTTCCCGGCAGGTGTCCGGAAGAACAGCGCGCCTCGCCGCCCCGACAGCGAAAAGGACACAGTCGATGTTCCCAGGTTTGCGGTGTACTCCAAAGGTGTCTTGTCATCCACCATCCGGAAAAATACATGAGATTCGCCGCGTCGGTCCTTCGCTCGGAACGCATGAACCTGCGGATCATCCGGCGTGATCTGATTCCGCTCAATGGAGGCTCCTGATATCGCAGCCCGGTACGGCAACGGGCCTTGGAGTCGACTCGGATAAATCTCGGCGGGCCAGGGAACAAAATGAACCGTGCCGGATCCGACCGATGCCGTCACCCCGGCGGGAGTCCCCGCGCTTTCCGGATAGTCCAGCGGCAAATGCTCCGGCGGCGGAGCAAGCCCCAATCGTTGATAGCGTTCCAGGCGGCTCCGCTGCCGATTCCGGTCGTAGGCAATATCCCCGGAGAAATAGACAGTCCCACCCTTTTCCATGAACTGACAGACCTTCTCGAATGTCTCGTCCAGCGGGCAATAGGGAATCGGCCACACGAGAAGCTTCGCTTCTTTCGGCAACTTCGCGAGATCCCATTCATTGATCGTTCCAAAATCCACATGTTCCGAAAAAAGCCATTCGGCGGCGTTCATCACGCCATCGGTCACCTGACTTGACTGCCCTCCCATCCGGTGTGAATCGGGGACCAGCAAAAACACTTCCGGTTGCCGATCAAACGGCCTCAAGAAGGAAGTGAACAAAGCCATGTTCCGATACACCTTCGCCCAATCCTTATCTACGCCGTCCTGGCGATAGGTCAATCCCCACTGAAATTCGCAGTCGGGCATGTCCTTCAGGCACCAATTCAGTATGAACCCGGCCCCCATCCCTAATGCCTCGTGCGCCACCGTGATATATCGGTCCACCGATGGCTCGACGAATAATCCTTCCTGGCCTTTCACACGGGCATCATGCGCCTCCTGAGCGCCGAATTCTCCCAGCGTGAAAGACTTTCCCTCGAATCGCCGGTCGGACAACTTCAGGGATGCCGGAAAACCGTCCACCGGGCCGTAATAGTGCATATTCGCAAAATCCTGGTGTTCCAGCGAAAGAAGTTTCTCCGCGCTCTGATAGTCCGGCAGAAACCCCACCGTGGCCAATGCCTTTGGGTTGCCTTCCTTGATACCGGCTGCATTTTCCGCAATCCACCGGTTCAGGATCTCCGTGCGGAACAGGTTTACATCCAAACGACGCACATTGCTCCAGGAATCGGGCGTGTCGTTCAAGGGAACTGCGCCCAGGGAGGCTTCCGGCGGGGATTCTTTCCATGCTGCTTTCAATGCTTCGTCTGTGCCGTAAGTCTTACGCAGATATTCATTCCAGAGAACCTGCATTTCGGGTGTCTGGGGGAGGCCGATATTCGGTTCATTCTGAATATCGAAAATGATTCCCGGTTCTTTCGCGTAGCGGCTCGCCCAGAATCGATTCCATTCCCTCTGCGCTTTCAATTCTTCGTCCGCCAGTTCCTCCTCCAGCCAGTCGTGAAGAGACAGAAACAACACCACGCCTTCGCTCTGGCAGGCATGTACAAGCGCATCCGTTTCATCTACCAGACGCGCCGGCGGTGGAACCTTCAAATCCAGGGAACTATGCTGCCTCACTCCTTCGTATCCCCTCGCTGCGAAAGGGGAAAAATGCAGCACACGCAAAACTCTTAATCCATGGTCTCGCATCCATCGCAGGTCATGCCTCCACACCGCCGGGTTGTCCAGCGGTGAGAACCAGACCTCTCCGGTATGATTGGTCCCAAACAGGAAATACGGTCGCCCTTCCAATACAAAGCGATTCGCGCGGAAATCCACAACGGATGCCGTGGGACTCTCATCCCTTGGAGCCACAACCACACCGCCATAAATGGAATCAATCACCTTCTCATTCTGTACCAGATCCACATGGAACACGCCGCCGGTCTGAGCCAGACGGTTGGAGTTGACCGCGTCCCATGTAAATCCCTGCACACCACCGGGGGCCAGTGTAATCTCCTTATTGTCGACTCTCCGCCTCGACAGCATCAGATACAGTTGGCCTGTAAACGGCTCCGAACCGAAATTCGCGGCGGTAACATGCACTGCGGTCGTGGTTCCTGTGGCGCAATACACCGGATTGCACGCGGTGTGTACTAGAAATACCCGCCGTCGGAGTATCTGAATCGTATCGATCAGCACATCCCGCAGCGGACTGTCTTTTTGAGTGAAATAATCCTGATTTGTGATCCCCGAAAAGGCCCAGGCCGAGCCTTTAAACGGCCCTTCATGATGAAACATTACCGCCAGCGCGCTTCCCCGCGACCGCCCATAGCGGTCCTGTGCATCCAACAGCGAAATCCACCGAGCGTAGTTCACCGGAAAAACCGGATTGTTGCTGCCGGTCATGGCTGTGGCAGCAAAGCCTTCCAGGCCGGTTTCCAGGTCGATTTTCCGCTCCAACTGATATTGATCCCGTCGTGTCACAATACGCCGGACTCGTTGAAACAGGTAAGTCGGATCGAAAATCGGGATCTGGTCGGGGCGCAACGCCATCGTGTCTCCGGGCGTCCCATATCGACCCGAAAGTCGCTCCTCCGGCAGAATCTCTTTCTTCTCGACCCACTTGTCTCCCTCTCGCACACACAAATGATCGAACGCATACCCGCCCAAACTGATAAAACATCCGCCTGACTTCAAGTAGTTCAGAAACGACTGTCTTGCAGCCAGGGGAAAAAACGAACCGTTCGGCAAAATAAGAATATCGAAACGGGCCGGAGTAAAACTCTTAGAGTCCTGGATTTGAAATCCATCCACCATTACGGACTGGATTCCCTGGTCCTTCAGGAAAGGCGACAAATCGAATGGCTCACCTTTAGAGGGTGTCTCAGGAAAACTCCCCGTCAAAATCCCCACCGCCGGCTCCGCCCCAACCGTCAATCTTACAGCCGTAACCATTACCATGCCCATGAAAAGACCACACAACCAGGCCATTCCGGGTCTCAATCTCCCTCTCTCCACACTTGGAGAGGGGGCGGCGGGGTGAGGATTATACCAGCCTTTCATCATCCTTCCTTCGGCAAATTCAACTGAATATAAAGCTCATCCAGCTGTCGTTGGCTGACCGTACTGGGCGCCCCGGAACAAAGATCCTGGGCGCGCTGATTCTTCGGGAACGCGGTAATTTCCCGCAGGTTGTTTTCATCGGCGTAAATCATCACAATCCGGTCCACCCCAGGCGCAATCCCGCCGTGAGGCGGCGCTCCGTATGAAAAGGCGCGGATCATGTGCCCGAACTTCGCGTCCACTTCCTCCTTGCTGTACCCGGCCATCGAAAACGCCTTGTACATAATATCCGGGCGATGGTTTCGGATCGCACCGGAGGAAAGCTCAATCCCATTGCAGACAATATCATACTGAAAGGCCACGATGTCCAGCGGATCTTGCGTTTCCAACTCTTCCAATCCTCCCTGCGGCATCGAGAAAGGATTGTGCGAAAAATCGATCTTTTTCTCTTCTTCGTTGTACTCGAACATCGGAAAGTCGACAATCCAGCAGAAGGCCAGCGTGTTCTCTTTCCCCTTCAGCAATTCGAGATGTCGCGCGAGTCGCAGGCGAACATCGCCCATCAGGGCGCACGTCTCCGACCATTTCCCCGCGCTGAAAAAAACCGAGTCACCTGTCTTCACGCCCAATCGCTCGATCAGTCCCTCTCGTTCTTTCTCGGAGAGGAACTTGGCAATCGGACCGTCGATGCGATCCCCTCGAAACAGCAGATACGCAAGTCCTTTCACCCCTTTGCTTCGCGCAAAATCCTCCATGCCGTCATACCAGGATCGACTTTCCTTAACTCCCCCGGGCAACCGGATCGCCTTGATCGCGCCCCCGCTCTTCACCGTCTTCGCAAAAATATTCAATTGGCATTCCCGAAAAATGTCCGATACATCCCGGATTTCCAGATCAAACCGAATATCCGGCTTATCCGATCCGTACCGATCCATCACCTCGCGATAGGTGAATCGGGGGAACGGACTCTCCTGGATATTCTTCTCGGAAATCGCCGGTGTCATCTCCGTAAAAAGTCCCTCCACTACATCAAAAACATCCTCCTGTGTGCAGAACGACATCTCCAAATCCAATTGATAGAACTCACCCGGTGACCGATCCGCGCGGGCATCCTCATCCCGAAAACACGGAGCAATTTGAAAATATCGGTCAAAACCGGACACCATCAACAATTGTTTGAACTGCTGGGGCGCTTGCGGAAGCGCATAGAACTTCCCCGGATTCAGCCGGCTCGGTACCAGAAAATCCCTTGCGCCCTCCGGGGAACTGTTCGCCAGAATCGGGGTCTGGATTTCCAGGAATCCCCGACGGTGCATGTAGTCCCGGATATACCGGATTACCTTGTCCCGGTATACGATGTTCCGGTGCAGACGCTCTCGCCGAAGGTCCAGGAATCGCCAGATCAAACGCAGTTCCTCATTGGTTTTCTCTTCATCGGCAATGGAGAAGGGAACCTGCTGGGCAGCAGATTCCACCTGCACAAGATCCACCCAGACCTCCACGTCCCCCGTCGGCAGCGCGGGATTGACTGTTTCATCGCTTCGACGCATTACCATGCCCTTTACGGTAAGGACACTCTCCACACGAACCTCTTGCGCAATATGGAAATTCTCCCGGTTCCGGTCAAAATGAAACACGATCTGGGTGATCCCAAAATGATCCCGCAAATCAATGAAAATCAACTGTCCGTGATCCCGTTTCCTGTGAACCCAACCCGAAAGCGTTACATTCTGATTCTCATTCTTCAGCCGAAGCTCTCCGCATGTGTGGGTTCGATATGGGTGTGTAGGGTCTCCCTGTTTGGGTGTAGAACGACTCATCTTTAATCATGTCCTCGATTCATTTTCGAATACTCAATTCATAAATAATCACAAAACTATATTATCGCATGATATTCCTTGATAATCGCGGGATGTGGAGATTTTCATATTATCCTCCCAGCGAAAACGGGCTATCTCCGTTCATTTCTCTTCAGCTCTGTCGCTTTTCTGACGATACCTGATTTGTAACTGATTTCATTTCGCTCGATATACGAGGGAGGTTAAATGATGACGATCCAATGCTGCAAATGCCACAAGGTGAAAAGTGGCAACAAGTGGCTCAAGCCAATTTCGCGTACCCTGCCGACAGAAATGGTTACTCATACCTACTGTCCATCTTGCTTTGATGAAACTCTCCATGAGATTCGCTTTGTTTCACAATGTGCAGACAAGGCGGTGGCAATTGCCTGATCTGTTCACTTTCCATAAGTTACGCGAACTGGCCTCATGCTCACTGTGAAAGAGAAGCCGGTGCCCGCTAAGCGGACATCGACCTCTCTTTCCTGTTTCCGCACCAGGCTTGAGGCTAGGGTTACCATAGAAAGCGCCGGGGCAGCAATGCTCCGGCGCTTTCCACATCGGACCGGATATGTCCCTTCATAGGTTGTATCGGTCCTATACGTCTTATTTGTTGGTTCTTATTTCCCCCCAATTCCCCTATACACCTCCAACGTCTGCTCCGCAGTTCTTTTCCAGGAAAACTGCCCCGCCCGGGCCAACGCTTTCTCTCGCCACTCAGGCAAATCCCCCCGTTTCCACCACTCCGCCATTCGATTCTCCCATGCGGATGAATCGCACGGGTCCAGCAGCAATCCTCCATCCCCAACCACTTCCGGCAAAGACCCGCGATCCGAACAAATCACTGCTGTCCCACAACTCATCGCTTCCAGCGGCGGAAATCCGAATCCCTCGAACAGGGAAGGAAACACAAAGAACCGACTCCCGCAATAATATCGACGCAGTTCCTCATTGCTCTCCACGTAGCCGATAAACCGAATGCGGTCTCCCAATCCCAACTCCCTTTCCGTCGCGAAAATACTCTCATACAGCCATCCTTTCTTGCCGATAAGCACGAGGTCCCCATCAATGTGTCCCTTTCGCGCACAATTAGCGTATGCCCTCAGAAGGAACGGGATATTCTTTCGTGGTTCCAGTGTGCCCACACAAAGGATGTAATCCCGCTCCAGGTTGTTTTGCTTGCGAAACCAGCGAATCTCGTCCGGAACTTCAATGGGCACAAATGCGGGATCCGCAGCCAACAGCGTGGCAGTAATTTTCAATGGCTCAATACCTAGAGTCCGTATGATATCAGCCTTTGTAAACTCTGAATTTGCAAGGACATGCGTCGATTGGCGAATCAGTCTGGGAACGGTATAATTCCACAGTAACCTGGTTGCCCAATCCTTGTGTTCCGGGAAATGCGCGAATGCCAGATCGTGTACCGTAATGATTCCCTTTCCCCTGTACCATAGTGGCATCCCGATGGATGCCGTGTGAAACAAATCGACCGGCCGGTTGTGCAATTGCAGTCGTAATAAAGTTTGTGCCCACAATGTGGTACTGGGAATGGGGATCACATCCGAAGAGAATCGACCAGACAGCCCCAAGTCAGGTAGGATTTTGTTTGAATAAACTGTGTACCGTTCGTCGCCGGGGAGCGAATCCAAGGCCTTCAACAGGCGGGAGAGATAGAACCCGATTCCCGCCCGTTTTGCGGTCAAACACGACCCATCGATTCCGATGTGCAGCGCCATCAGTCGTTGTCCTGTAAGGTCGGAAAATTATAGGCAGGCCGGATCCGAAGGGGCGGATCATGGAGACCCGCCCCAACATCCTGCTCATTCTCATAATGGCTGCAAACCAAGCCGCTGTTCCGCTGCATGCAAAATCGCTCCCAATGTCTCTTTATAGGACATCCCGATCAGCTTCGCCATTTTCACAAGATGCCCGTCCCAGCACCATCCCGGGTTCGGGTTCACCTCCAGCAACTTCGGAATCCCTTCCGCGTTCAAACGCCAATCCAACCGCGCATAATCTCGACATTCCAGTCGCTCAAACAGACGCAATGAGGCCGCAATCAGGAACTTCTCCGTCTCTTCCGGAAGATTCGCCGGGATAGACTGAAGCCGTGCATACGGTGAACTCGGGTCCCACTTCGCCTCATATCCGCAGATCTTCGGAAGATTCGGAGGCAACGCCGAATAATCCTCTTCAATAATCGGCAGCACCATGTAAGAGTCCGGCGGATTCCCGATGATCCCGACACTCAGGTCTTTGCCGGTCAGGAATTCCTCAACGAGAACAGGCTTGTCGTAACCGAATTTCTCCCGGATGTCCGTAATGGCATTCACCAAGTCTTCCGCGTTGTTCGCGATACTCTTCTGGGTAATCCCGAAGCTGGAATCCCCAAAGTTGGGTTTCACAATCGCAGGAAACCCGAACGCAATCTCCGAACTGGTATCCTCCGGCTTTACCAGCCAGGCTTCCGGAACGGGGATATCCATCTCTTTCGCCAATCCGCGTGTCAACGACTTGTCATAGCAGATCCCCAGGCATTGAGGCCCGGCGCCTGAATACGGAATACCAAGAACTTCAAGCAGCGCAGGCACATGGAGCTCATACCGTGCATTATTGCAAAAGCCCTCATCGCACAAATTCACGACAAAATCAGCCTTCCCTTTCAGGTTCCTCAACTCGTTTAAAAGCGTGTCGTGGTTGTCCAGGTAGTAGAACCGATAATCGCTCAATTCACGCAGCGCGCCCTTCATTTGGTCGAGTGTATAAAAGTCGTCATCATCAAAAACATTCTGCGGCTTGAGGATGTCGATCTTGCGGGGATCCCCCGTAACCACGGCCACATTCCGAATCGCCTTTTTCGACCGCTTCTTGGGAGTCCACTCTTTCTTGACAACAGCGGTCAGAATGATTCGCCGTTTCATCATCCCGAGATCCTGGTTCCGCCGTGAGTCCGGCGAATAAGACCCATGCAACGCGAAATCCGTGAATCCCACGGTTTTCAGCAACTCTTCCAGAGACCCCGGTGTATAAAGTCGCTCCGCGTAAAAATGATCCGCAATCACACCTTTTTTGATATGAGTGACCACCTCTCGCGAGATAATCCGCTGCCCATCGAGCGACAGCGAACGCTCCCGACAAACAAAAAGATCCTTGTCGATCCATTCCCAGGATCGCGGATCAAAGTTCGCCTTGAGATACTCGCCGTCGGCTACATCCATCAGAACACGTCCCCAGGGTTTCAACACGCGAAACACTTCGCTCAGCACCTTCAGGTCTTCCTGCACGGTCTCGAAAAAACCGAAGCTGTTCCCCAGGATCATCACGACGTCGAAAGTATCCGATGGATACGGTAGCTTGCGTGCATCGCCCTCTCGGAACCGGGTTGTCAGACCGATCTTTCTCGCGTCCTGACGCGCCTTCCGGATCAAATAGTGCGAGCGGTCCAACCCCTCCACATTGATGAATCCCCGCCGGGCCATCTCCAGCGAATGCCGACCCTGTCCACAGCAGAGATCCAGAACCCTGTCCTCCGGTGACAAGTCCAGAATGCCCGTGAAGAATCCGATCTCGGTGCTGGTGATCTGGCTGTCATCCACCAGGTCCGCATCGGTCTTAATATACAATGAATTAAAAATGCGCCGCCACCAGTCAGGTTGGACATACTCCTCCATATTCGCAACGGACCCCAGGCATTTTGAAGAACCGTTGCCGTTGCCGTTCCCATTACCACCTCTCTTGCGAAGAGCTGATTCAGCGAGGGAATTGCCTGTATTCTGCATCTGTGGGTTGTTCCTTTCCCATTAGGATCGATTTGTCGCCTCTTTCGGCAAAAATATTAAGAAAACTCCCGGCTTGTTGCCGATAGACCCGATTCCGTGCCGAAGGTTTGATCTCCCACCGGCCTCCTCCAGCCACAGAACGATCTTGACGATCTCCTGTCGGGCTTCTTCGAATTGTCGTTGTTGTAAGGACCTCTCCGAATTTGACCTCACCTCCTGGTCTGTGCCCTCGCGCGCCTGTTCGCGCCGCAGGTTGCTCTCAACCGATGTATAAATCATCAAGAAGCAATTTGCTGCCGAAAGGCAGGCCGCTCTTTTTCATTATCGCTCTCTAATTCCGTTTGTCGGTCGGGCCGAAAAAACACGCTTCTGCCGACCCACCTGCGCCGCCCTGGAAATCGACTCATTTTTTGTGCCTGCGGATATTCCTGTTCCGGTCGGTTTCTTTGGTCTGTGTTCCTCCCGACTGTCTCCGCTCCAAGCAGCTGTGAAATCCCAAGTATCCGGCCCCATCGCCCCAACCATTCCCGTGGCGCTTCCCACGGGAGTTCGTCCGCAATCGCCCTTGCCGTGTCCCGTATGCACTCCGCAATTGAACGTGTACTCCGGTCAAAGGTCAATGACCAATGCGCCACCAGGATGATTGCCGCCAATCGTCCCAACGAAGAAAGGACAAAGGTCAAATGGTAATGCAGAAACTGAAATGTTCCGATCTCGAAAAGTACCTGAGGCAGGAAGGTTGTGATTAAACCTCCGGTCATCGAGCCGAGCACAAAAGACGGCCCGGAGAAAAATCCCAGCAACCCGTAGGCATATTGACGTTCGCTTTGTCCACACAAACGCTGAGGCCAGCTGAATACGGCCATATTGAACCCCGCCCAGCCGATCCCGCCCAGCACCGATGCCACCCACACCGGCCATACGAATCCAGGATGACTGGGAACCCACACCCACACATGCAACGCCACCAGCATCCCGCTGGCAATCAGTACCGCCCTGTCTCCAACCTGGTCCAGCGCCCGTCCCCACAAACGACTTGCCGCCAGCGCCGTCATGCTGGACAATAGCGCCTGGTATCCCATCCCCGCCGGCGACATGTGCAACACACGCACCATGTGGACCCCGAATAACGCCGATGCCACTCCCAGGGAATACTGCCAGAACGAATAAAATTGTATGAACTTCCGTAACGCAGGTTTTGTCCTTAACGGCGCTATCAACTGCCGCGCGGAAATTCGAGGCAAAGGCATCATCTTCGGCTCGTATTGACGAAGCAGCATCCAGGCCGAAAATGCCGCCGACGCAATCGCCACACCAAAACAGATCGTGTATCCCAACCGGCCCATCCCATGCGAACGAAACTGTGACAAAAACTGGGACCCGATAAACAACGCGATCAGCGAAGTCAGTCCCAGGTACGTGTTTCGTAAACCATAGTAAGAGCCTCGGATTGTAGTCGGCACCAGGTCCGTCATCCAGGAAAACCAGGCATTCGCGGCAATAACCGCGCATATATTCGCGCCGAACAACACGAACACCATCAGGGCTTGTCGTACAGCAGGGGACCAGTCAACGTACAGGAGACCGATCAGGGCCACCCAGGAAATCCGGTGCAAAACGGAAAACATCGCCGCCACCGGTTTCCGCGCCTGAAGGCGACGGACCAGAATCGGCGACAGGAAATACGCAAACTGCGTCAAAAACGGAAGGGATTCAACCACACAACATAGAAAATTCGGCGCACCCTGGTCGAGAACATAGTTGGTCAGAAAGATGCCCTGCGTAAGTACCATGTGAATGGTCGCAAACACGGCCTCAACCGTCGAGCACTTCAGACCCGACCGGATCGATTCCATTTCACTTCGGAGATCTCGTCTCATCTCAATACAACGAAAAACTATCAATCTCCATTAAGATTCAATATCTCTTCTATTTCACCCTCCAGGAGAAACGCCGATGAGGTCGCCACAAATGCGCGACGAAGCGATTCCCGACTCTTCTCCGTCTCCTCCGCCGCAATCCCGTCCACTGCAAACGAAAACAGTCCCGACACAAATCCCGCAATCGCACACGCAAGTCGGCGGATCCGAAGGGGCGCCACCGGCCTCGCAATAAATCGCTCTACCTCACGACGGATTCCCTCCAGATAATTTAAATACGGCGCTTCGAACTCTTGTGGCGTATCCTGCTGTACTTGGGGAAAAACTCGCCTTTGAAACAGCAGCAAAAACTCGTTCGGATGTTCCTGGAAGAATTTCGAATGCGCCTGGATCAGACCCTCCACCGCTTCATCCAAACTCCGACATTCCCTCTCTGCCTCCGAGATCCGCTCCAACAAATGGCCCACGGCGTCCTCCGCGAGCGCCGTGGCAAGCGCTTCCTTATTCGTGAAATGTCGATAAAAAGTTCCCTTGCCGACATCGGCACGCTCTGTGATCTCTTCAATGGCGGTGTTTTCAATTCCAGACTCAATGAACAGAGCAAGCGAGGCCTCTTTCAGGCGCTGACGGGTCTGAAGGGCACGTCGCGTTGCACGGCCCAGTGATCCATTCTCTGCCATTTTCCCTTAGTCTCTCTTTCGGACCATTAAGTCATGTGTGACCGCAAAGTCACCATAGATAATGATAGTCACAGATGACTTTGAGTTCAACGAAAAGCCGCCATTTCTTGTAACGGTCATCAGCGATCATTGACAAGAACCCATCTCTCTATACGGATAAACTGACATACCTGGACCGGTTTCCGTGACAAGGGTACAATATGATGTAGATTATGCAAGTGTTGGGACACAAAATATGGAGAAAAGAATATCAACCACGATTTCCTCCCGCTCCGTTGACAGCCTGCTCAAGGTTCGTAGAATACCCTGCAACCCTATGGAGTAACTGATATAGCGATGCTCTCAAAAAACGCGGAGTATGCCCCCCGCACCCTTCCGGCTTTCACAAAAAACCATGATCAGAGTCTTTTTTGATCTCGAAACCGGCAGAAAGGGAGAAAATCCCTGACAACTTCCTTGAGTTAATTCTTCTCAAATTGAGAAAGTTGGGATTTCTGCTCAACAAAAAAGGAAGATGAAAGACGTTTGGGATGCAACTTACCGGATTCTCAATAGCAGGGCTTTGGCGGATATACTCCCTCTGGTCGATCACGCCACGGAAACGAAGATCGAACACCCTTGGCAGCGGATCGGATTGATTATTGTGTAATCTAATAAAATGTATTCAAAAATACTCTGTTTCGGTCAAGACCATCGATTTCAACTCCAATCCCAACAAGAACAGAAATCTGCGTCTTTTCCAGTCCACCGCAGTAGACAGGGAGTTTTGTGATGCCCGAACCCGCAATGGATCCCAAAGTGGATCACGCTTTTCTTGATAACCTCATTACGCAATATCGCCACAAACCCGGAGCGCTCCTGGCCATTCTGGAAAGCGCACAGGATCACCATCCGCGCAAGTATCTGACAAAGGAGACTCTGGAATACATCGGCAAGGAAATCGGAGTGTCCCGGTCTCAGATATACAATGTCGTAACCTTTTACTCTTTTTTTAATCTGACTCCCCAAGGTGACCACAGCATCACAATCTGCCGGGGAACTGCCTGTCATGCCAGGGGATCAAAGAAAATACTCGATTTCGTGAAGAACATGCTCCAACTCCAGGAAACCAATTCCGGCTACGCAGATAAATTGTGTCTCACCACCCCGGACAACCGATTCACCGTCAGAACAGTGGCCTGTTTCGGCCAGTGCGCACTGGCCCCCGTCGTTTCCGTCGATGAACGCATCTACGGTTATATGACTTGCCGGAAAATCCGGGAAATTATCGAAAAATTGGATCGTGAGCCGGTGGAGCCGGTCCCGCTGTTTATCTGAATGCCGGTTCCGATAAAACCGGCAGGAGCGCCACAAGAATGGACAAATCTGAGGAACCGTCATGAGCGATATGCGAATCAATGATCTCAATATGCTCCACGTTGTTCAGGAAGCGGGTATGAGCAAACTCCTGCCCGGAAAACCCCGCATTGCTGTGGGGATGGGCACCTGCGGTATCGGCAACGGCGCACAGGAGGTTTACGACCTCTTCTATCACGAACTGCACAACCAGGGGGTTGATGCCTATCTCACAAAGGTGGGCTGCTTCGGATTCTGCGCAGAGGAACCTCTGGTCAATGTATTCGTCCAGGGCTATCCCCTGCTGATTCTTCACCGAGTCACCCCCGATGACATCAAAGGCATTGTTGACCTGGTCGCAGAGAGAAAACCGCCGGTCAACAAAATCCTTTGCAAAATTGAGGAGTGGAATCACCTCACCGAACGCGTTACCTACGGTCATGGAATCCCTGAGGTTCCCACATGGGACGAGATCCCATTCTACCGATATCAGAAAAAAATCGTTCTTCGAAATTGTGGACTGACCAATCCCGAGGAAATTGACGAATACATCGGAATCGGCGGATACCAGGCGCTCTATAAAGCCCTCTATGAAATGTCCCCGGATCAGGTCCTGGATGAAATTAAAAAATCGAAGCTCCGGGGACGAGGCGGAGCCGGGTATCCCACAGGGATCAAATGGGAACTCCTGAAACGCGCAAAAGGTGACCGAAAATACCTGGTCTGCAACGCCGATGAGGGGGATCCGGGCGCGTACATGAATCGCAATGAAATCGAGGGCGACCCCCACATGTTACTGGAGGGGATGATTATCGGCGCGTATGCGACCGGCGCAACCGAGGGGGTAATCTACATGCGGGCGGAATATCCGCTCGCCGTGGAACGGCTGAAACGTGCCATCGCCCAGGCACGCAACCATGGTCTTCTCGGCGAGGGGATCATGGGAACCCCCCTCTCCTTCGAGGTACACGTGGTGGAAGGCGCTGGGGCTTTCGTCTGTGGCGAAGAAACCGCCCTGATGGCCTCCATTGAGGGAAATGCCGGAAGACCGCGACCCCGCCCCCCATTCCCCGCGGATAAAGGTCTTTGGGGCTACCCGACCAACATCAACAATGTCGAAACCTGGTTCAACATCCCTATCATCATTGCCAAAGGCGCCTGGTGGTTCGCTCAAACGGGCAATGCGACCAGCCCCGGCACGAAAGTATTTTCTCTCGTCGGCAAAATCAAAAACACCGGCCTGGTTGAACTTCCCCTGGGATCGCCTCTTCACACCATTGTCTACTCAATCGGCGAGGGAACCGGCACCAGGCGCAAGGTGAAAGGCGTCCAGACCGGCGGACCTTCCGGCGGATGTATCCCCGCCGAACTCTTCAATACCCCGGTAGACTATGAATCCCTCGCGTCTCTTCGCTCCATCATGGGTTCCGGCGGGATGGTCGTGCTGGACGATGATAACTGCATGGTCGATGTCGCGCGGTACTTCCTGGAATTCACTCATTCCGAATCCTGCGGCAAGTGTATTCCCTGTCGCGTGGGGCTGGACCATGCTTTGCGCATCCTGACCGATGTCACCGAAGGCAAAGCCGGCCCCAACGATCTCGAAGAACTCAACAATCTTGGCCGCGTAATTCGTGATACGGCTCTTTGCGGTCTCGGACAAACCGGTCCGAATCCGGTTCTGACCACCTTAAGGCATTTCCGTCTGGAATACGAGGAACACATCTTGCAGGGCCGATGCCGGGCCGGAATCTGTGAGCATCTGTTTCTTTCTCCTTGTGAAAACAGCTGTCCGCTCCACATGAACATTCCGATATTCCTTCAACTGTTCAAGGAAAACCGCCTGCAGGAGGCCTGCGAGCTCATCCAACTTGACAATCCCCTGCCTGCTTCTACCGGTCGAGTCTGTGAACACCCCTGTGAAATTCGGTGCAGGCGCAAAGACATCGACAGCTCGGTCTCGATTCGGGAGGTCCACCGCTTTCTGGCTGACCTGATGTTCCGCGACGGGATCCGGAAAATTGTGTTCGACACGCTCCAGGCGCGAAAGTTCCCTCCCACAGGGAAATCGATTGCCGTGGTGGGCGCCGGACCCGCCGGACTGACCGTTGCCTATTATCTCTGCCTTCTCGGACATGATGTGACAATCTACGAGGCCTTCCCCGAAGCAGGGGGAATGTTGAAATACGCGCTACCCGAATATCGTCTTCCCAATTCCGTTGTGGACCGTGAAATCGAATTCATCCGGAACCTGGGTGTCCGTTTCGTTTTCAATACACGGATCGGCTCAGATAAAAAACTGCTTGAACTCGACCAGGAATACAACATAACCTTTCTCTCAATCGGTACCTGGATCGGCATAACAACCGGTCTGCCCGGCGAGCATCTGGAGGGTGTCGTCCACGGTCTCACCTGCTTGGAAGATGTCTCCACTGAAAGGAAGTTCGATCTCGGAAAAAATGTCGTGGTGATCGGCGGCGGGAACGTGGCCATTGACGCGGCTCGCACATCCATCCGCAGAGGCTCCGATGTCACCGTAGTCTATCGGCGTGAGGAAGCGGATATGCCTGCGATCCGCGAAGAGGTTGAAGAGGCCAGGGCCGAGGGGGTCAAGTTTGTCTTTCTTGCCGTACCCAAAAGCATCATCGAAGGCGCTCCCGGTAAAGTGAAGGGCATTGAACTGATTAAAACCCGTATTGAAGGATACGAACCGTCCGGACGACGCAAGCAGGTCCCAACCGGTGAGTCGTTCACTATCCCCTGCGATACGGTCATTCTGGCCGTCGGCGAGCGGGTGGATTCCCAGTTCATTCGAGAATCCAAGATCGAAATCTCCGAGGGGGGGACTGTCATTGTCAATCCGTTCAGTTTCGAAACAAGCGTACAAAACGTATTTGCCGGCGGAGATGCCGTTACCGGAGCCTCCAATGTCGCAGAGGCCATGGCAACCGGCAAAAGAGCCGCCGCCTTCATTGATGAACGGCTTACAGGACAGAAGCGATTCAAACAACTCTGGCCCTCTTATCCCATCCATAACGATGTCCCACTTGAGCCGCAGGGAGGCGAACGGAACAGTGTTCGGATCATTCCGGTTTCAGAACGGCAGGCCAACTTCAACGAGGTTTCTCTGGGATTGATGGATGAACAGGCACATAAAGAATCCATTCGCTGTCTGCGATGCGATATCAAGGAGGCATCCTGACAATCGGAGAAATAGATGGAACAAAAGGTGGGTGCCACACTATGGGCGGCCACAGGCTTCCAGCCTGTGACCCCCAGACAAAAAAATTGGACAACAACATGAGCAAAGAGTTCACAATCAGAATCAATGGCCGGGATATCCCGGCCCAGGAAGGGGAAACAGTCCTCGATGTGGCACGGAGGTCCGATATCTATATTCCGGCGCTGTGCCATTTGAAGGGACTGTCCCCGGTCGGCGCCTGCCGCCTCTGTCTGGTAGAAGTCAAAGGCGTGTCTCGCCTGGTTCCTTCCTGTACAACCTACGTGCATGAGGGGCTGGATGTGATTACCGATTCGGAAGGCATACAGAAATGCCGAATGGTAATTCTTCAGCTCCTGTTCTCGGAGCGGAACCACACCTGTTCGGTCTGTGTCTCCAATGGCCACTGTGAGCTGCAAGCCATCGCCGAAAACCTCGGAATGAACTATGTCCGGTATCCCTATCGCTTCCCGGCCCTGAAGGTAGATGCCTCTCACGAGAAATACGCCATCGACCACAACCGCTGTGTCCTTTGCACCCGCTGCGTACGTGTCTGCAAGGAGGTGGAAGGTGCGCATACGCTGGAGATCATCGGGCGGGGTGTTCATTCACTCGTCCTGGCCGATCTCGATGGATTGTGGGGGGAATCCCAAACCTGTACCGGTTGCGGCAAATGTGTTCAGGTTTGCCCCACCGGCGCCCTGTTCGAAAAAGGAAAAGCAGTAGGTCAGATGAAAAAACGCAATGAGTTTCTGCCCTACCTGATGTCCATGCGGAGTCTGAACCGATGAGAAAAATAAGACTGGCCACCGTTTGGCTCGATGGATGCTCCGGCTGTCACATGTCTCTCCTGGATGTGGATGAACGAATCATTGAATTCGCCAACCGGATTGAGGTTCTTTATAGCCCCCTTGTAGACCGGAAGGAGTTCCCGGATTCGGTGGACCTGACATTGGTAGAGGGGGCAATCGCAAGCGACGAAGACCTGCATAGAATTCACCTCATTCGAGAACGCTCGAAGGTTCTGGTCGCGTTGGGGGATTGTGCTGTAACCGGCAACATCTCCGGTATGCGCAACTCGTACCCGGTGAACGCTGTTCTTCAGCGCGCCTATGCTGAAAATGCTGGAACCCGCAACGGGTTGCCGCAGCGAGGCCTCCCCGTGTTGCTTCAGCGGTGCCGACCGCTTCACGAGGTCGTTCCCGTCGATCTGCATGTTCCGGGATGTCCTCCGAGGGCCGACCTGATTTACGCGGTTCTCAAAGCCATCCTGGAGGGGCATCTTCCCCAGAACATCCATACCCGTTTCGGATGATAGGAATAAACCATGACCAGGCAGATTGTCATTGATCCCATAACCCGCGTCGAGGGACACGGCAAAGTCACTTTGTACCTCGATGATTCCGGCGAGGTCCGGGATGCCCGGCTTCACGTCACCCAATTTCGTGGATTTGAGAAGTTCTGTGAGGGACGCCCTTTTTCCGAAATGCCTTCTCTGACCGCTCGTATTTGCGGCATCTGTCCGGTCAGTCATAGCCTGGCATCCGCCAAAGCCTGTGATGCTCTTCTGGCCGTTCAAGTCCCCAGGACCGCACAGAACCTCCGGAAAATCCTCAACCTGGCCCAGCTACTCCAATCCCATGCCCTGAGCTTTTTCCATCTCTCCTCCCCAGACCTCCTCCTGGGAATGGAGTCCGATCCGGCTGAACGCAATGTGTTCGGCGTGATTCGATCTCATCCCAGTCTGGCACGAAACGGAATCCGCTTGCGCCAGATCGGTCAGCAAATGATTGAGACTCTCGGCGCGAAACGGATCCATTCACCTTGGGTTATTCCGGGCGGCGTTGCCGGCCCGCTCGCGTCTGAGGATCGAGAAGCCCTTCTGGTTCTGATCCCGGAAGCCCTTTCCATTATTCAGGAAACCATCGAGTGGTTCCGTTCCGTTTTGAACCAATACACGGAGGAAATCCGCACATTCGCCAATTTCCCGACTCTGTTTCTGGCTCTCGTGGCCGGCGATGGCCACCTGGATCATTACGATGGCCGAATGCGGGTAATCGATTCCGAGGGCAATCGCCTTCTCGATCAAGCGGACCCGGCTCAATATGCGGATTATATCGAGGAATGGGTGGAGCCGGATTCCTATTTGAAATCGCCCTGCTATAAGCCCATGGGATATCCCGATGGAATCTATCGTGTAGGTTCGCTGGCCCGCTTGAATGCGGTTGACCGCTGCGGAACACCTCGTGCCGATGAAGCTTGGAAAGAATTGCCCCAACCGAACCAGGGGCCTTTGCTCAGCTCGTTCCACTATCATTATGCGCGGCTTGTTGAATCACTGTATGCAGTAGAACGAATCGAGGAGATTCTTCACGACCCCGATATTCTCGATGATCGTGTCTGTGCCAGGGCTCAGCCGAACAATCTGGAGGGTGTCGGGGCCATCGAAGCGCCACGCGGCACGCTCATTCATCACTACCGGATCGACAAAAACGGCCTGATGGTCTGGGCAAACCTGATCGTCGCCACCGGCCACAATAATCTGGCCATGAATCGGGGCATCCTGCAGGTCGCCAAAGAATACGTGAAAGGTGACAGAATCTCCGAAGGCATCTTGAACCGCATCGAGGCCGTCATTCGCAGCTTCGATCCGTGCCTGAGCTGCTCGACCCATGCACTGGCTCGCATGAGTCTGCAAATCCAACTGCTTGCGCCGACCGGAGAATGCCTGGACATGGTCGCGCGATAGGCCTTTATCCCGCTTCTCTCCTGTTTCCCACCACCGTCGGTTGACACAGGCATTGGAATCAAGATAATTCTTGCGACCACTTGACAGGGGAGATCCTGAAGGTGACATCGCGGGCTATCCCGGTTTTCTCAAAATCATCGAGGGTTGAACTCCTCCTCAACTCCCTTTTCATCATCGGCTTGAGTGTTCTCTGGATTCCTTCGTCGGCGCGGAACCTGTGCGCAGGAGACCCATCACCCACGCCGACAGCGACTCCAAGTCCTCCTATCATAACTCCTTCCCCAATCCCTTCCTGGACTCCTACCGCAACATGGGGTGGTCATACACCCTCTCGAACTTCGACTCCAACCGCCACCGCGACCCCAACCCAGACGGAAACTTTTACCCCAACGCAAACGCAAACTCCCACCCCAACGCTTTCATTTACCCCAACCTCGACTGACTCTCCAACTCCGATACCCACTTCAACCTCGACCCCAACTCTCACTTCCACACCGTCGCACAGCCCGACCGTAACCCCTTCTCCAAACTCCACACCATCATTCACCCCAGCTCAAACTCCGACCTCCACTTGTACTCCAACATATACAACCACAATGACGCCGACTCCGAGCGCCACTCACACCTTAACCCCCACTCCAATCCCCAGCCCGACACCTTCCTTTACTTCCACTCCAACTCCCACCCTCACGCCAACTTGCACTTTCACCCCAACCCATACACCAACTGTTACCCCCACTCCCAGCTTTACCCCTTCTCACACCTCAACCCCCACTCCAATCCCCAGCCCGACACCTTC
>Ga0116148_1000400_pt1 | contig 54865 bp, 43 predicted proteins | sample AD_UKC055_MetaG_FD_89786 | JGI IMG/M metagenome (GOLD analysis project Ga0116148, IMG submission 89786) | Active sludge microbial communities of municipal wastewater-treating anaerobic digesters from USA - AD_UKC055_MetaG | ecosystem: Engineered > Bioreactor > Anaerobic > Digestate | place: USA...
TTCAGGCGTTCCTCGTTCATATACGCAAACATCTGCTTCATGCCGATGCCGCGTCCGTCTTTCACTTCCGCTTCGCCCACCATCCAGCCGTAGCAGTTGTCGTTTTCACCCATGGAGAGGGTGGCCGTCGTCGAACCGTGAATGCCCAGCTTGTGCTCGATGCCCATGGTGGTGACGTCATTCCACGCGCCCAGCGAGCCGTCCTCATTGACCCAGAACTTGGGCACGATGAACAGCGATATACCCGCGGTGCCTTCCTTGGCGCCCGGCGTCTTGGCCAGCATCAGATGGATGATGTTTTCGGCCAGATCATGGTCGCCGGACGAGATGAAGCATTTCGTTCCTGTGAGCTTATACTTGCCGGGCGTGTCGGTGGGAAACGCCTTGCTCTGCACCGCACCGACTTCGGAGCCAGCGCCCGGTTCGGTCAGCCCCATGGTGCCGCCCCATTCGCCAGTCCGCAGTTTGGGAATGAACAGGTCCTGCTGCTTTTTTGTGGCAAATTCATGAAGCACGGTGATCGCGCCCTGCGTCAGACACCAGAACATGACGATCGACGGCGAAGCGGCGGACTGCATCTCCAGAATCGGCGCATACCAGCAAAGCGGTATCTTACCTTCGCCGCGGTAGCCGAACTGGGGACCGAGCTCCGCATCCATCACAGTTTTATAAACATTCTTGAACGAATCCGGGGTCGTCACCGCATGTTCATTGCCGCCCACAAATTTCGCGCCTGGTTCGTCCGCGTCTTTGTTGGCCGGACATATCACGTCACGGCAGACTTTATAGTTGACATCGAGGAAGCTGTTGATGTCGTCCATCCCGTAGTAATCCTTATAAGCGTCAAGGGCCAAAAGTTTTTCCACGCCTAACCATTCTTTGATCTGGAACATGATGTCCCGCGTCTGATACAACCAATTACTGTGTGCCATATTGAATTCCTCCTGTTGAAAATTAAAGGCGTGAAATGAAAAGAATCAACTTCCGTGTAAGATTTCCAGCTCTCTTGCCTGATTTGAGTTTAACCCCACCCTTCCAGACTCTGATTTCCACAAAGCCGTCGCTCATTTACCGCCGTATTTATTAAGATTTTCTCTTTTTGCCTTTCAAACCCAAAAACTATCTTCCTTGAAACACTGCTTTGCGCCGTTCAATAAACGACAGCAGACCTTCTTTCATGTCCTCACTTTTCATGGTTTCTGCAACATCTTGAAATATGACATCTTTTGCCGCCTGTTCCCCCTGCGTTTCCGCCAGGCGGCCGCTTTTTAAAATGTTGCGCACACCCAATGGCGCCGCGCTGGCCACTTTTCGCGCCAGCTCCATCGCCGCTTCCAGCTGTTTTCCCGGTTCGGTCACCTGCTGCACGAGTCCCATGCGGTAAGCTTCCTCGGCGCTCCAGGTATCGCCGGTCAACAGATAGCGCATCGCGTTGGACCAACCCATGTCTCTGGCCAGACGAATGGTTCCTCCCCCACACGGGAAAAATCCGCGCAGCACTTCCAACTGACCGAATTTCGTGTCAGATGCCGCCACGCGGATATCCGCGTTCAGCATCATCTCCACGCCCCAAGTGTAGCAGTATCCCTGAACAGCAAAAATGACCGGTTTCCGGCAGCGTTTTTGCCCGACCATGTAGAAAGGATCGATTTCGCTGCTTTCGTCCACGGAAAACCCCCCGCCGCCGCTAAATAAATCCGACCAATCGGTCAATTCCAGCCCCGATGTAAAATGCTTGCCGTTGCCATAGACAACTCCCACCCATAAATTGTCATCCGTATCCAGTTTGTAATAGGCCTGCGCCATTTTGGAATACATCTCCCTAGTTAGGGCATTGAATTTTTGGGGCCGGTCAATTTCAATCAGCAAAATGTGATCTTCGTTTTTAATATTGATGGTCATATATTTTGATTCCTTTTCATGAATTTTTCCGGCGGCGAGTATAAGGAAATGGCCCGCATGTGTCAACGCAATAATTAAAAGAGAATTAGTCTTGTAATTTTAAAATCTTATATCCCCGTTGACGTAAAAGATCGACGACACTGTCTTTTCCAGCCAGATGAGCCACGCCGACGATCACCAGAGTGTCGGAGCCTCCCCTGATCAGCGTTTCAATTTTTTTTAACCATTTTTTATTGCGGTCAAGAATTAGCGTCGAATACAAATGGGGATATTTTTTTAACTCCTGAAGGCTGAAAGCCTCAATGCCCCCGTCATCCCCTTTGCGCCAGGCCTGGAGAATATCGGTGATTCTGTTTTCGAGCAACGATAGATCGTCAATGGTTTCATTCACCTGGTCATTGCCCATGCCCCCGTCCAGCTTGGACATGAAACCGATTTGTTCATCGACGGTTTCCAGCGCATCAACGGATTTGCCGTCATTTACGGCACGCAGGTAGAAATACTGGTCCACGCCATGCTCCGCCCCCACGCCAATGCGCTGGAGTTCGTTCAGGGTAAGCGTCATGGAAAGCATCCAAGGCCGGAACATTTGATACTGGACGAACGGATAGCCACGCTTTGAACAAAATTGTTCCGCCCTTGCATAAACCGCAGGCGACAAGTGGTCTTTGAGCGTTGCTCCATCCATGTAAATGGCAACCATCATGAGTTTCTGCACGTATTCCGGCTTCTCCATTTCACCAAGCGGCGCTTCAAATACAACCCTGCGCACCCGCGCATAGGCTTGTTCAAACGCGGCAGGCAGCGGATAATCGGATTGCCGCAGAACATGACAGGAACCGGCCAGATAAACCGTGGCCTTGGGGCCTTTGACTTTCCAGACAGAGGTTTCCGCCCGCGCGTCGGTACCCATCATCCACACCGTCACCAAAACCACCACCAAACCTGGAAGCGCCTTGCGCAAAAGAAGCTTTGCAACATTTCCTTTCATGGTTTTTTCCTCCTGTTCATCATCAACCGGCCGATTTTGATTGATGCTCCATTTTGCCAATCCTATAACACAACCTTTTTCCGGAATAAAACAAAATTAATTGTTTTTATTGCATTTTATTACACTATTGACTTTGGACGGACTTTCGGGTAAAAAAACCGCGGTCTTTCCAAAACGACCTCAATGAAATTATGGATAACGGACTTGCTAATTCCTCATACATCCACTTTTTCCATAGCCGTCATTGGGGTATTATGCGCTTTCGCAAATTCCTTTTCATCAAAATCAATAATCATTCCCGTTTTTCGACGGGTAAAGGAGGAAATAAATCATGGACCAAAGCGGCACGAAGGAAAGCAGGATGCCGATTCTCGGCATCAATAGTTTAGGACGCATCGGTAAACTGACCCTGTGGCATCACGTCAACAGAAAATATTTCAAGGAAATTGTCGTCAATCAGGGCCGCGACATCGGCGTCGGCATGGAAACGATCGCCCGTTTGATTGAAACGGATGCCACGTACGGTTTGCTCCACCGGTTCCTATACGGCATCCAGGCAAAGCCCTGTATTCAGATTACGGATGACAAAAACGGCAAAATGCTCATCGACGGCATTCCGGTCACCATTCTTCGAGAACAAAGAAATCCCCTGAATATTCCCTGGAGGAAGCATGGCGCAGACATTGTCGTGGATTGCAGCGGCACGTTTAAAGATCCGACCATTCCCGTTGATGACAAGAAAGGTTCCATCCGCGGCCATTTAAACGGAGGAGCCAAGGTGGTTGTTCATTCCGCGCCATTTAAAATCAAGGACAAGGCTCTTTCCACGCCCGAGGACACCGTCACACTGATCTACGGCATTAACCACACCGCCTTCAATCCCAAGAAGCACCTGCTGGTTTCAGCAGCCTCCTGCACCACAACGGGCCTTGCGCATATGGTCAAGCCTCTTCTGGACCATGAAGATACCAGTACGATTCTGACGGCATCCATGTCCACCGTCCATGCAGTCACCAACACCCAGAGCGTCCTGGACAAAATGCCGAAAGCGGGAGAAAAAGACATTCGCAAAACCCGCAGCATTCTGAACAACATTATTCTGACGTCAACCGGCGCGGCCAAAGCCTTGATTGAAGTGATTCCGGAAGTCAAAAACATCGGATTCATGGGCGATTCCATCCGGGTGCCGACCAACACGCTCTCGCTCATCGTGCTCAACGCCACCTTCCAGACACGTCAAGACAGAGCCGGAAACAGCATCGGCATCGACACAAAAAAGCTCAATGCGATCTACGAAAAGGCCGCCCAAAACAATCCTCTGGTCCGCTTCACGATGCAGCAGAATGTTTCAACCGATCTGATCGGAGAAGACGCTGCCGTCATTATTGAAGGCCAGTTCAATCACACACGGACCGCCTTTATCCCGGTTGATCTTTCGCATATTCCGGGCGCACCCGCCGACCTGGTTCAAAGTCTGAACGAAAAAATTCTCCAGGTTCCCGTGGTTGCAGCAAAGATTTTCGGTTGGTATGATAACGAATACGGAAGCTATACGAACCGGTTGGGCGATTTGACGGTTTATATCCACAAAAATATTCAATAACCGTCCTCGCATGGAAGGACCAATGGCCCCCCTCTTTCCTTCTTTTGGGAAACAGGGGGCATTTTATCCGTAAAGGAATAAAAGAGTGTCATCAGAACTGGAAAAGATGAAACGGGATTATGAAATCCTTCGGGAACAATTCTCCAAGCTGACAGGCGAAAACAAGCGCCTGCGCATGCAATTCAGTTCAACCATCAAACAAGTTCACGAACTCAACGAATTTCTCCAGCTGATGCTGAATCTTTCGCCTTTCGGCATTTGTATTATCCAGAACAACCATTATGTTTTCGCCAACAGAACCTTTTCGGATATTTTCGGTTTTTCACTGAAACAACTGAGAAATCTTGATCCAATGGAGATTGTTTTTGAAGGAGACCGTGATCATGTTGAAAAAAGCGTTCAGTCCATGCTGGAAGATAAACGGGAATCTTTTTTCATGTTTCGCGCTATGTCCAGCGAGGAGAAAATCAAGTGGATTTTGGGCTCCGTCGCCTTGGTGCATATGAATGAAAAAGAGGCGATCCTGGGAAATTTTGTTGACCTGACGGAAGGACGTGTCATGCAATTAGCCTATAACGATCCGCTGACCGGCCTGCCAAACCGGAAACTAATGATGGATCGTCTGGAACAGGCCATTGTTTCCGCTAAGAGACGAAAAGGGCGTCTGGCTCTGCTGTTTGTCGATTTGGATGAGTTCAAGGAAGTCAACGACAATTACGGTCATGACACGGGAGATCAACTGCTCATCGAAATCGCCAATAAGCTACGGGATGTCGTCCGGCGGGAAAACGATACGATTGCCCGTATTGGAGGGGATGAATTTTTAATCCTCCTGACGGATATCCGGGATAAAAGCCATATCGAAACGGTCGCCCAGCTTCTTTTTGAAAAATTCTCCAAACCCTTGCTCATCGGGGCTCAAGCCGTGAAAATTCAGGTCAAATTCAGCGTTGGCATCGCCCTTTACCCGGAACACGGCGAAATCTCGGAAACCCTGATCCATCACGCGGACACCGCCATGTATAAGGTCAAGAAAGGACAAGGAAAAAACCAGTTTCACTTCTTTGATCCGTGACTGAGCTAAAGCGTGATCACGGAGTACCTGTCCGTCTCGCGTTCATGCTTTCCCAGATAAAGAGAACCGCTCCAACCGTCAATACAAATAAAATCTCCCGACCGGATGACATGCCTCTCCAGGGTCGCATAGCCTTCTTTTTCATAGACTTTCAGTTTACCCAACCCGACCACACCGACTTTGCCCAGTTGTGGAATCGTAACAGCGGCATGGGAAGTTGCGCCGCCCTTGGCTGTCAAAAGCCCTTCTACCTGTAAAAGAAACCCGACATCGTCCGGAACCGTATCCGGACGAACCAGAATCAAAGACGTTTCCGGTTCGATTTCCCGGAAATGTTTGATATCTTCTTCCGAATAGACAGCCCGTCCGCAAAGCGCCCCGCCGCTTACACCGATTCCTTCTCCCAGCCGGGACGATTTCAATAAAGGTGTGTCTTTAAAGCGTCTCAATCCTTTGGTTTTGGTTTGTTCCATGTCGCGCGTCTGCAAAATAAACAACTGGTCTTTATCGGGACCTTCAAAGGTAAATTCAATTTCCTGATGATTGAACCCTTTTTCATAAATCAGAACCTCTGCAATTCTAACTAATTCCGCATAAATGTCCGGAAATGTAGCCTCAAGAGAAATCTCCGTGTTGCGATGTTCGATCATCCGCTGCTTTTCGGAAATGGGATACGTTTCGACCAGCCCCGAAACAATGTCATCGCCCTGAACACCGAAAATAAAATCGCCATAAAGGGTAACATCGGAAGAAGAGCTCTTCGGATCACGCGTAAAGATGACTCCCGACCCCGAACGATCGTGAAAATTGCCGAAAACCATGGCCTGCACGATCACAGCCGTTCCCCATTCGTCGGATAAATGCATCTGACGGCGATAAATCCGGGCCTGATCGGAATACCAGGAATCAAAAACCTGTAAAATGGCATTGCGCAACTGCCGCATCGGATCGTCCACCAGCGTAATCCCCTTATCCACAATACCCTGTTTATAGGCCAGTGCGATCGTTTTCATCAGCCCGGGCGGAAACTGAATTTTTCTTTCCACTCCGTATTTTTGCTTGAAATCGTCCATGATGGCGTCGAAATAATCGCGACTGAGTCCCTGAAACATGCCCCATGTCTGTAAAAAGCGACGATAGGAGTCCCAGGCTGCCCAGCGGAATTCCTCTCTGGCGCTCAGATGTTCGGCAATGGAAGCATTGATTCCCACGTTCAGAAAAGAACGCATCATCCCCGGTAAAGACACGGTGGCGCCGCTGCGAACCGACAATAACAGCGGATTCTCGCGATCTCCGAATTTGCGGCCGGTTTTCCTTTCCAGGGCGGCGATTTCGCTGTTGACACGCGCAACCAGATCGCGAAAAATATACTTATAGCCATAAACCGCGTCATAGTTTCTGAACACTTCCGTCGTAATAATAAAACCTTGCGGCACCGGGAAACCAAAGGAGATCATTTTTTTCAAAAAATAGCCCTTATTGCCCAGAAGAATCTGGTTATCAATTTTCGCATTCTTCCCCCCCAGCGAAGAAATCGCCAATTCCGGATTATACGCCATCAGTAAATTGAGAATTCTTTTATTGTCATGAAATTTATCCAATTCCGCATTCAGGGATTTTATAATGGCCTGGATGAAATTATCGAGTGCCTGCAGGCCAAAAGAGGAGGACAGAAGACCGCGGATGAAGTTTTCCGATTGCTCATAAATCATGGCCTCTTGTTCGGACGGGTTTCTTTCGCTGTCCGCTCCTTTTTCATGATCCGAAATCTGACGGATCAGCGTCGGCAAATTGATACTGTGGACATCAATAAAAAAATCGCGGATGGTCTCCTGGATCCCCTTGGAAATAAAACGAAAAATGTCCAGATATTGTTCTACGGAAAACCGTTGAATAGGGAGCGCACTGGTGATGTATTTGACTTTGGCGATCAGGCCCTCGGAGGCGATGCCTTCAAGTTCCAGCGCATGGAGAAAATGCCATAAATAGGTATGAATCCGGAATATCGAGCGTTTGGTGATAAATTTCAGATTCATGGATTGGATCATCTCCTCAAACAGCATGCCGCCCAGGGCCTCCAGGCGGAGAGTCAGCCCCAAAGCATCAAATTTCTCTTCATGATAGGTTCCATACATCGATGGAATTCCAGCGGCAATATGCCGCTTATAATAAATATTTTCAAACGACGGGGTTGAATGGCCGGAAAGAATTCTGGCTTTGAGGATAGACAGAAATTTTAGAATTCCCTTCAGGCTGGCATAATGGTTTTCCAGTTTGAGCGATCTTTTGAGCGACAAAACATCCTTGGCTTCGAACGCATCAATGGTTTCCAGATCCTTGAGCAGATCAAAATATTGTGGGTGGTATTTTTTATACATGAGCTGATAGATGCGGATCATCAAAGACACTCTCTCCCGATCCACATCGGAAATTCCTTTGATATTGAGAACTTCTCTTTCGATTTGTTCTTTTTCCCACTTTAGAAATTTTTGGGGATCGCCATGCGCCCCTTTAAACAAAAAAGAAAACGCAAGGTGCATGCCGTCGAAATATTCTCCGCTGGGCATCGTTTGCTCATAGACTTCATCGGGAATGTGCCTGCGCAGATAACGCTTGTTTCCGGAATGCCAGTAGCGGAAAACATCTTCTGTAAACTCAACCAGCAGGCTATTGCTTTCCACATGAGACTGTTTGCGAAGAAAATCAACAATTCTGTCTTTGCGCGAAGACAATTCATCCACACGGGTAGTAATGTCCCGAAGCTCTCCTTCGGCACCGATTTCACTGAAATAGACAGGGAAAAGGCGCAATAGCTGTTTCACCAGATGGTAAGCCGGAACAATGTCGGTGTTGAGTAATCGGGAGATGTCCCGTTGAATCAAGTCCGTGTCCCGAATAAAGATCCCTCCGATTTTCAAATGGATGATCAGCGCGGAAAGAAGTCTTTTTGTCCAGCGCGGCTTCATGGCAATGATTTCCAGCCAGGCGCGAATGGTCCGGATATGCTCGGGATTGACCTGCACCTGCCAATCCGTGCCTGATCCGGAAATGTCGGGATACTCAAAACCGTATGCGATCAATTCATCCACAAAGAGTTCCACAAGCGGGTGGCTGTTCCGGGCAAATACTTCTCGGGCCATCGTCACCATGCAATCAATACCTGCACCACGAAACCGATTTTGCGATGCGTTTTTTTTCAGGAATATAAAAATCCGGTGCACGAACTCGTCCAGATTTTCCCTTTTTTCTTCCTGGAAAACCAGTTTGAGCGAATAATTGATCTCCCGCATGGCGCTCACATGAATATCCTTGAGCCCGGGCACAGACATGACACCGAACAGAAAATCCAGTTTGATCAGATGCCGCCCTTGATAGGCTTTCTCCTTTTCCAGCGCATCAGCCACACGCAGGTACTGATCCATAATCAGAAAATAATCCGGAAGGTTTAGAAAGTCGCTGATCCGCTCTTCCTTTTTTTCGCCTTCACCGGGACGAAGCGCATCCAGTTCTCTCAACAACCCTTGAAAATGAGCATGGCTGAGCGGCCGGATCAGTTGCGAATATGTGTCTTCATCCACCGTTTCCCCGGCGTGCCGAGCAATGACCCATAAAGCAGGATCGGGCTGGGCCAGCCAGAAAAGATACGTCTCGCGGAACATTCTGCAAAGCAAGTCGTCAAAAGCCCGGACTGCTAGGTTCACCTTCTTTTCCAGCACAGACCTGACAATTCTCTTTAAGTAGGAGGAGCATTTTTTAAAAAGTCCCGGCTCTCGGTCGGCCATCTCGTTGAAATCAGCAATCAGTCCCGGAAACAAAGATAAATTCCGCTCTAAAAATTCATGGCTTTGCAAAATGACGGCGTCGATGTAATCAAAAAAGCAATGAATCGCGCTGTCTTTCACGTCCTCAGAAGCATTGGATTTCAGAATGTCGAAATAAATCGCCAGCAGAAGAGAGACGGCACTCAAACCTTGCGGATGCCTGTTATAGACATGAAAATACCCGATCGAAATCGTTTTGAGTTCTTTAAGGACATATTCCCAGTTGACATAGGGATGGTTCAGTTCCGTCAGCAACTCCCTCGTCTTTTTTTTCAGGCCGTAATGGTCTTTTACGATTTGTAAAATCGGTTCATACTGCGGAGGAATTTCAACATCCGCCGCCGTTCTTTCCAGATTGACTTTCAGCGCCTTGGAAACCCACGGAGGGTCCGATTTGGATTTTCCATTCATCGTCAGAACAGTTCCTTCCATTCTCTCAGGAAATCATCTATGACTTCTTACCGGCGCTATTCCACGCCCCCAAAAAGCTGTTTTCCCAGCAGGGAGGTCTTCCCCAGTGCAATTTTCAAATATTCCAGCATCAGTTCCTCAATGATTTGCTCCTTGAAAACACCGAAACCGGTATGCTCGTTTCTAGGCTCGTCGGTTTTAATTTTGCCGCTCTGAACAGCCAGCGCCCGGCGCGCCGCCAGCAGCGCCTTGTATTTTTCCAGTAAAACGCTTTGAGGAAGAGATGAAAAAGACTGATACACGGAGGCCACCTGATGGGGAGCGGGCAGCTTCCGGGATTCCAGGATGGTCTTGGAATTTTTTGCATATCGTTTGATGCCCTTGATCACATGCCCGGTCTGAACAAAATTCATACCGGACCATCCGGCATGAATCCATTGAAATACGCCGGTCCTTACCGTAGCAGGTGACGCACCTGTCTCCACATAAACCGTTACAGAAAAATAATCGTAGATATAGGATTTTACCCATCCCAAACCCACCCGGGCCGAACCGGGCTCGCCTGAATAATAGTAATTCCAGTCATCGTCACTTCCCAGAATAAAACCTTTTCTTCCAACATCGGAGCGATCGATCTGTTTCGCAATGGCCAGCAACACCTGTTTTCCTTTATAATTCATGTAAATAAGCGTTCGATCAAGATCATATTCATAGTAGATGCCCGTCGTCAGATCCGGCGTGATGGCATCATGCTGCAATCCGCGAATGATTTGCGGCTTGCCGTTTTCCGGCGCCGGCGCCCATCGATGGGGTAGTTTCTGCATGGCTCCCTGTCGGTCTTTCCAGAGAGAATAGCGCAGAGAAGATGGGCTTTTTAAAACCGATGGAATCTGTCTCGAGTAGGAATATTGCAGAAAATCGGAAAAGTTGATCCGGGTGTCAAATTCATAATAGGCGCCCGTGGCCTTGTGAAACGCCGGCAAGCCGCTTTCTCTGGCCGTTTTGGGCTTGAGGACAAAATCAATCAGTGCGGCCGCGGCAACCGAATCCAGGCTGGTTTTCGGATCGGCTGTAAATTGTACAAGTTTCATGGCGGCTTCAGAAATCTCGCGGGAACTATCCGTCTCGGGCGCTGCAAAAACCGGTTGCAGCCAAAAGAGGATCAGCATAAAAATGATCCCTCTTGTCACCCCAAGCGGTAAATGTAAGGTCTCTTTTCTTCCCTTTTGCGCCATGTTCTTCTTTTCCTTTCTTTTTCCTGTTTTTACCTTCCATCACAACATGCAAAATGGCTATCATACCCCTTTTCAGGAAGTCAAACGCTCTTTTTGGAGAAGAACAAGAAAATCATCCTTCGGCAAACCAGGGAAGCGTCTTTGTTATTCTTGACCGCACCCGGTGATTGTTATATGCACGTTTCCAGAAAGGTTGATTCGTCTATGGCTTATAAAAATGTTTCAGATGTTGAAAAAAGACTGACCGAAGCCGGTTATATTCCGTCCCGGGAAATCGCCACCGTGATCTTTCTTGCGCAGGCCACGCAAAAACCCGTTTTAATTGAAGGGCCTGCGGGAGTAGGAAAAACGGAACTGGCCAAGGCTGTCGCCCGAAGCCTCAACCGGGAAATGATTCGTCTACAGTGCTACGAGGGCCTCGACGAGGCCAAAGCCCTTTATGAATGGGAATACGCCAAACAACTACTCTACACCCAGATGGTCAAGGAGAGAATCAACGACATTATCGGCTCCACGGCAACGCTGACGGAAGCCGTAGATCAGATCGCCACACAGGAGGATGCTTTTTTCTCCGACCGGTTTATTCAGCCGCGACCTCTTCTGCAGGCGATCAGTTCCTCAAAGCCTGTCGTGCTGCTTTTGGATGAAGTGGACAAGTCCGATCCGGAATTTGAAGCCTTTCTGTTGGAACTGCTCAGCGATTTCCAGGTTTCCATTCCTGAACTAGGCACCCGAAAAGCCGTCAGAATTCCTTTCGTCGTTCTAACCTCCAACAATTACCGGGACATGAGCGATGCACTCAAGCGCCGTTGCGTCCACTTGTACATTGATTATCCGGCAAGGGATACGGAGATCGCCATTATCCGTCTGAAAATTCCGGATATAGAAGAAAATCTCTGCGCCACACTGGTAGACGCTATCCGAAACATCCGCTCGCTGGATCTGAAAAAAAGCCCGAGTATCTCCGAAACCCTGGACTGGGCGCAATCCCTCCTGGCACTGCAGATTTCCGAACTGACACAGGAAGTCGTTTCGGAAACCCTGAATGTCATTTGTAAATACCAGGCCGATCTTGAAAAAGTGCGGAAAAATATGGATCGGGTCATCGCATGAACTTTTCGGCCGGAAAGTTCATGCGCCCCTTTTAACGTGTGCTGAAGTAATTTATGGTCAAATTGATTGGGCAATTTGTGTCCTGCTGCCGGGCGGCAGGCCTGCGTGTTTCGACATCGGAAGTTCTGGATAGCCTTCAACAGATGAAGCTGATCAATCCGGTGGACGAGCGGGAATTCCATGCGCTGCTTGCAGCTAATTTCGCCAAGAGTTTAAGGGAGTTGTATCATTTCAACCGCCTCTACCATCTTTTTTTTCATGAAATGCGCATTAACGCGGAGGATATGGAACAGGCGGCCGACCAAACCGAACAAATTAAAAAAGCAACAGACATTCTGAAGAAAAAACCCCATGATAGCTCGGTCTATGATGCTGTCGTGGACTTTCTGGGCGGCAATCCTATGCCCCTGTTGGCTGAAATGCGCCGCATTCAAACCGAATCCGATGATGCTTCGGCACCCACACGGTTTAATTTGGGGCCACTGGCCAGCCGGCTCAATGTCCTCATTCAGATCAATACTGCCGCCACGGCCGCGCAAAGCCTGATAAAAGACGATGATTTTCAAATGGATTCCAAGTCGCGGCGCGACCTGTCCGCCCATTTTGAAGAGCGTCTGGACGCCGCCCGTTCCATGCTGACCTATGAACCGCGATCGGGCAATGCTGAAGCCCGGAAAGTCAAACCACATGAGCAGAGATTGGCGGATATGGGAGAAAAGGCCTTCTCGTCCTTCACACGCCGGGAAATTGAAGACATGCGCGAAGCCATTGACAAACTGGTGCGCAAGCTGAAAGATATCGTCAGCCGCCGTTTCGCTGTTCGGGACAGGGGCAATCTGGATGTAAAAAAAACCTTACGAGCATCCGCAAAATACAACGGTGTGCCTATCGACATCCAGTTTCGACGAAAAACCCTGCGCAAAAGCCGGATTGTCACACTGTGCGACATATCCGGCTCCGTCTGGGCCGCTGCCCGCTTCATGCTCAACCTTTTGTATTCGCTTCAGGACTGCTTTGACAAAGTCCAAAGCTTTGTCTTCATTGATCGCTTAACCAACGTTACCGGTGTCTTTGAAGAACAGGAAATCTCCGAAGCCATTCAAACTGTGCTGAAAGCAGCGGACATCCACTACAATGCACAAACGGATTACGGAGAAACCTTTCGCAATTTTAAGAGCAATTATATGGACCTGCTGACTAAAAAAACAACCCTCATCATCGTCGGCGACGGACGCACCAACTACATGCACCCCGAAGACGCTATCTTGGGAGAGATGCGTGAACGATGCCGGCGAGTGATTTGGCTGACTCCCGAACCGGAAAATCTCTGGGGTACGGGAGACAGTGAAATTTACTCCTATGCACACCACTGCCATGAAGTCCGCGTCTGCCGGAACGTTAACCAGCTTGTGACTTTCATTGAGGAACTGGTGCTTTGATCGAATTTCTGTATGGCGCAAATTTAAATTCCATTGACCTTGCCGGCAAATTCAGCTCGCTGCCCTATCTTTAACCATGTCAGCCATGAATATTGAAAACCTCAATACCTTGCTGTTGTCTGTATTGGCTATCCTGACATTCTTCCGAATATTCGTTTCCCCTATGTTTCCCCGATCAAGTGCCTCCTCCAACGGCAGATATTCCTAATGGATTGATCATCATTGAGCATCTAGAAATGCCTTGACAGATACGTATTATTTTTTATATATTCGTAACACATTAGATCCGTCGGACAACGAGGAATCATTCTTCTGGGATGGAATCGGCAAGGAGAACATGGCAAACTGTTCATGGTCAATAATCGACGAACCGGATAAAAAGGCAACTTCTTATGTTTGGACACTTTGTTTCTCTTGACTTTAAAAAGGGCATTGCTGTGTCGTTTACACTGCATGGCTTGATTATCATAACATTCTTGACAACGCCATTGATCGGAGGCATCACACACCCGCCCATACTTCATGTCACTCTTCAAGACAAAATCGATTCGACCGGTAAGCTGTCCGGCAATACTACACCAATGCCCCAGAATGTTAATCATCCGATATCGCGGCGCCATCAGCCCGATCATCCTGAACAACCCGTAAAGACCCTATCAAACCCGGCAACACTTCATGAAAACACCAAAACGATTGCCACGGAAAAAACAGTCTTGACAGAAAACCAGCCGTCTGTGAAAGTCAACGCAGACAGTAAGCTATCGGCCGTTGCGGTCGAACCGACAACCATCGTGAACCGGTTTGGCCATGCCGGCGCTAACCAAATTGCCAACGAAACAACGAGAGAGAATCCGATTCCTGAAATTTCCGATATGCGGTTCGGTGACCGGGGAGCTCCGTCTTTTATCTATCAGGAAATTCCGGTTTACCCGATGCTCGCCCGAAGGCTGGGCAAGGAAGGAAGGGTCCTTCTTAAACTGCTGATCGATGCAGATGGAACATTATTGAATGTGGAAGTGATGGAATCTCCGGGATACGGCTTCACGGAAGCTTCCATCGAGGCCGTAAAAAAATCCACCTATGCGCCGGCACATCGTTACGGCATCAGGACGGCAACTAGGGCGCTCTTGCCGATCAGTTTCCGTTTGCAGTAACGATTTAGTACAGCAATCAAATAAAGTGGCAGGGCAATACCTTTGGGGAGGATACCCTGCCTGCATGACCGTTTAAATACGTAACGAAAATCACCTCTCAATTGCTTCGATAGTAAAAAAGGAGGAAGAATAATGGTTAAAAAGTGCTATGTCATTATTATGATCTTATTATTCATTTCATCAGCCACGGCGTTTGCCGACAAGCAAAATATTTCAGCTCCGGCAATAAGCGCCGATGAAAAGGCTGCAGCCCGGGCAACGGAAAAGGATGTCGCCCAGCTCAAGGAAATCGTCGTCACCACCACACCTCTGGCCAATCCGGTTACACCGGTTGCGACCCGTTACGGAACGCAGCACAACGTGGTTACGGAAGAGCAGATCAGGGAACAAAACGGCCTTGATTTTCAATCCGCTCTGCGGGACGTGCCCGGCGTGATGTTTCAAAGCAAAAATTTGATGGGCAGCCAGACCAGCCACAGTCTGTATATCCGGGGACGCGGCGCCGACCATCCCAGTTCCGATTTTGCCATTCTGTATGACGATGTCCCGCGTTTCGGGGCGCTGTTCGGACAAGTGCTGGGCGACGGCATCGCCCTGCCCACGATCGGAAGCATCGAAATCTTCAAAAGCCCCCAGCCTTCGGAATTCGGCAGCGGCTACGCATCCGTCAATGTAAAACCCAGATACCTAAAGGAAGAGGGGCAGGAACTGGTCGTTAACATCAGCGGCGGTACATACAATACCTTCGGCCAAAGCCTGTCCGCTGGCGTGAAAAAAGGACCATATGACATTTATGTATCGCAGAGCTGGGCTTCCACGGACGGGCACGTCGGCCATTCCCGCGCCCAGCAGCAAAGTTATTACGCCAACGCCGGCTATGATCTGACGCAAAACTGGAACGTACGTTTCCTGGCGAATTACGTCGGCAGTCAAACACTGGCGCCACTACCGGAAACGAGACCCACTGCCACGAACGGCGTGAGCTGGCCCATGGCGGAACGTTTTGACACGGGCACAACCCTTTCCACCCTGACATTGAACAATCGTTATGAAAAGGCAGCCGGTTATCTCAAGGCCTATGTGAATGAAACCGATTTCGACCTGCTGCAGGAGTTGACCAACGGCGTTCGCTATGCCGGCGGCACGGACGGACTCTGGTCCAGACAGCATATGGTTCTTTACGGCGTCCGCATGAAGGAAAAATTATTCTTCTGGCCGAAAGGCGAAATGGTCGTCGGCGCGGACCTGGATAAATCTGAATTGAAAAACACACAGCGAACCTACAGCGGACTGGCCGTTGCCGGGATTAACGGCGGACGTGCGGAACGCGTGTGGGATTTCCCCGGCATCACGTTAATATCACCCTATGCCGCCGTCAGCCACCTGTTCGGCCGTCCCGAGAGCTTTCATGCCACGCCGTCGGCCGGCTATCGTTACCTCCATCACAGCGACTTTCAGTCCGCCTCTTCCTATCAGGCGGGACTTGTCGCGGGATATGCCCATACGGATATCAATCTCAATTACTCCCGGGGCGTAAATTACCCTTCGCCTATCGTTTTAATGAACATGGTCCTGACCAATGCTCCTGTAGCCAACGCCAGCCAGTACTGGGCAAATATCAAGCCGGAAACAGTTGATCACTATGAGATCGGCCTGACGCACAGCTGGCCGCAAAAGGCGTCACTGGGCGCGACGGCGTTTTACGACAAGGGCAGCGACCGTTACCAGGCTTATATGTTCGGTCCCATCCCTGTTTCGTTTAATGATCCAATCGGCAAGTACGAAATTCAGGGCGTCGAACTGACGGGCACATTGATACCGATTTCAAAGCTGGAATTATTCGCCGGCGCAACCCTGATGCAGGCAAAAGCTTCCGGCAGCGACCATATTGAACGCGACCATATGCCCTATACGCCGGGATTCCAGTTTCAGGCGGGCGTCAACTGGTCTTTCCTGAACCGTTTCCGGCTGCGTCTGGATACGCAGTATTTGCAGGATGTTTATTCCGCCACCAGCATGAGAACCGGCACCTTCAATTACAGCCAGCTTACCGACAACAACAAGCTGGAAGACTTCATCCTGGCCAACGGCAGGCTGGGGTATGGATTCGACTATAAGCCGCTGCGGATCGCCGACTCCGAAGTGTATGTGGCGGTCAATAATATTTTCAACCGGCATTACGAATATGCCAAAGGCTACAGCATGCCCGGCATCACGGTGTTTGCGGGCGTGACGTTGAAATTCCAATAGGTGATTGACACGGGCGGGTGATAAAAAGCCCGCCTCTTTCAAGCGGTTCTTATGAAGAAGATAAAGATCACCCTGTACTTGATTTCGGTAACCCTGTTTGCGGGACTTTTATTCGCATCACCGCAGACGGCCTGCGCAGACCATAAAGGCGTTCGTTATCTGATTGTCGCATCCGATACGCTGCTTTCCGATATGGCGGGAATGCTGTTGCCCGCCAATCGCTTCAGTGTTGAAGCCATTCTGCCTCCTGGCCAGTGTCCCGGCCATTACGACGTCAAGCTCTCGGATATTGAAAAAATCCGGAAAGCCGATCTGGTGATTTTCTTCCGGAACATGCCTTTTATGGAAAAATCGCAAAACCGCGGGCAGAGCATGCTGGCCATGGACAGCGAATCAAGAAACTGGATGGCACCCGACTCTTACCTGTTCGGGTTGAACCGCCTGGCGGTTGAGCTGGCCAGACGTTTCCCCGAAGAAAGAAACGGCATTTTCAAGCGAAAGGAAAACGCCGTCCGTCTGGTTCGCGATGAGGCGAAAAAACTTAGACGTCAGGCCGCCGGAATCACCGGCCGCGCGGTTCTGGCTTCCTCCCAGCAGAAAGAAACCTTGGAATGGATGGGATTGCGCGTGGCAGGCGTCTATGGACGGCCCGAATCCCTGTCCGCCAAAGATGTCGTCCGCCTTTTAAAAATCGGGAAGGTGCAGCAGATCTCCGCCGTCATCGACAATCTGCAATCCGGCCCGGACGCCGGAAAAAGTATTGCCGAAACGCTGGGAAAACCCCACGTCGTGCTCAATAATTTTCCGTCGGAGCGGGGTTATCTGGCCACACTGCAGGACAACGTTCATATGGTTCTGGCGGCACTGGAGCGAAGATGACGGAAGAGATATTAACACTCGCCGATGTTACGGTTCACAAACATCCGTCGAAACTGCTGTCCGGCGTCAATCTGCACGTTCTGAAAAACGAGTTTTTGGGCGTCATCGGCCCCAACGGAGCGGGAAAAACCACGCTGCTCAACGTCATCGCCGGCTTTGAAAAATATTCGGGCGAGTTGAAGCTCTTCGGACGGAAGGAAACGCTGAAACGTTCCCGGCACACGCGGATACGCGTGGGCTATGTGCCGCAACTTTTCCCGGTTGAACCGAACTTTCCGATTCTGGCCGCCGAGGCCGTGATGACAGGTGTCGTGGGCCGTGTCGGGCTTTTCCGCAGTCCCGGCCGTAAGGAACGTGAAGAAGCCCTGCGTCTCATGGAAATGATGCGCGTGGCGCATCTGGCTGACCGGCCGCTGGGACAGCTTTCCGGCGGTGAGCGCCAGAAAGTTTCGATTGCCCGCGCGATCCTTCAGCAGCCAGACTTGCTGCTTCTGGACGAACCCACTGCCAATCTGGATATTGCCGTGCAGAAAGAAGTTCTGACCTTGATCGACGAAATCTTCGTCCGGAAAGCCCTGACGATTCTCTTCGTTACGCATGACTTCAACTTGCTTCCCTCGCAGATGGAGCGCGTCGTCATGCTGAGAAACGGAGAAAAGATATTCGACGGCAGCATCCGCGAAGCGCTGACCGGCCAGGCCCTGAGCGGATTGTTCCAATACCCGCTCGAAACATTCGAGCGCGATGGAAGGCGCTTTGTATCGTATGGTTGACCCATTCCTCAACATTTTAAGCTACCCGCCCATCCAGCGTGCCGTCATTGCCTGCGTGCTATGCGGAGCCGGTTGTTCGGTTTTATCGGTCTTTGTCGTCCTGATGAAAATGCCGCTAATCGGCGTTTCCATGTCGCATGCCGCCTTTGCAGGCGCGGTTCTGGGACTGCTTCTGGGGATGAATCCGTTTCTGAGCGGTTTGATGCTGTGCCTGCTGGTGGCTGCCGTTCTCGGGCCTCTGTCCGACCGTACGGACATCGCGCCGGAAAATGTCCTGGGCATTGTGTTTTCTTTCCTGATGGGAATCGCTTTTCTCGGCATGGGTATTCTGACGCAGACCAAGGCGGGCGCACTCAACCTGATGTGGGGAAGCCTTTTGAACCTGTCGGAAACGGATATTTGGGTGCTGGCGGTTGTGACGGCGGTTCTGATCCTGTTTGTCGTTTTATTTTTCAAGGAAATCCGCGCCGTCTTGTTCAACCGACGCATTGCCGCATCAGGCGGCGTTCCAGAACGGATGATTTATTATATCCTTTTGTTTTTAACCGGCGCGGTGGTCTCGTCCAATCTTTCCACCGTCGGCGGATTGCTCATCTTTGCGCTGCTGGTGCAGCCCGGCGCGACGGCGCTGCAACTGACGTACAATCTCAAGTCGTTTTTCTGGATATCCGCCGCATCGGGAATTTTTGCCTGCGTTCTGGGGCTTGCCGCCTCCTATCTATTTGATATTCCATCCGGCGCTTCGGTGGCCCTAACCGCGACTTTTCTGTTTGCCCTGGCCTTCATCTTCTCACCAAAGCGCCGTCAGAACCAGCTTTCTGAAAGGAAACCCATGCCATGACCCACGATGCCGTTTATAACGAAAGAAAACAGTTTTTCAACGATCACGCTGAAAAGTGGATCGATATGTGGTATCGCGATCCACAAACCGGAGAAGAAAAAAAACACGCAAAAGATTTTGAACGCCTCTTTTCCCTGATTCCCCTGAAGCCCGGCAACTGCGTGCTGGACGCGGGATGCGGGACGGGCATCCTGGTGCCTTTCATTCTTCAGGCCATCGGGAAGACGGGTCTGCTCTTTGAAGTGGACTTTGCTGAAAAGATGATTGAAACCAACCGGCGACTCCATCCCGACGGGAATGTGCGCTTTATCGTATCGGATATCGAGCATGCGCCACTGGCCGACGAATTCTGCGACGCGGTTATTTTTTTTTCCTGCTTTCCGCACTTTCATGACAAGAAAGCCGCCCTGCGCGCAATCCACCGCATCCTGAAACCGCAGGGAAAGCTGGTAATCGCGCATTTCGATTCGTCGGAAGGCATCAATCATCACCACAAGTCCTGCCGCGCCGTCATGCATGACCAACTCCCCGGCGGAGACGCCATGCGGACGATGCTGGCAGCCGGGGGATTCGACATCGAACAGTTTACGGATGAAAAAGGGTTTTATTATCTGCAGGTGGAAAAAAATAGAAAACAACTATGAACTTTCAAAAAATCACGGCGGATTTTGCCGCCCAACATGTGTCCGGACAGACAGATTTGCAAACGGATCAACTATTTTCCAAAGAAATTCGGCGAAAAATGGGCGAAGCGGGCCTTTTCAGAATCGGCCTTCCAGAACGCTATGGAGGCGACAATGGAAGTTGCCTTGATCTTTTGCAAGCCGGCGAGACTTTCGTCCGGCACGGCCGGAATCTGGGCCTGGGAGTATCCTGGATCTTTCAGCAAATCATCGCTCGTCACCTTCTGGGAACTTTCGGCAGGCCAGAGCAATGTTGCCAGTATTTAAAAGCGGCAACCCGCGGAAAATGCATGCTGAGTTTTGCCGTCTCCGAACCAGGACGAGGCGCTTCTCCAAAAACCCTGACGACAAAAGCAACCTGGCAGGAACAGTTTTATTGCTTGCAAGGCGAAAAAAGTTATCTGACCAACGGCCCGATTGCCGACGTTTTTATTGTGATCGCTGTCACCGACGAGTCAACGCCGCGAAAAGCCTTTACCGCTTTCCTTGTGCCGCGAAATACGCCGGGCCTCACGGTTTTACCACCTATGTCCTTGAATTTTTTAAAATCTTCTCCGCATGGCGCCATGAACATGAACCAATGTCAAATTGAACAGCAAGCCCTTCTGGGTACGAAAGGAAAAGCCTGGCAAGATATGGTTGTTCCCCTGGGCGAAATTGAAGATACGATCATGATGGGACCTGTTCTGGGCGGCATGGCCGCCCAGCTGGATATTCTGAAGAATGCCGTCCAAAATATCGTAACCCCGGAAGACCGCACCCTGCAGAGCGAAGCCGGTGCACTTGTCGCGCTTTTCGCGGCAATGGAGACTATCGCCTATGAAGCTGCCCGAAGGCTGGATGATCTGTCTAACGGATCACTGCAACCAGACGGCGACAAATCTCCTGTTCCGCTCGTTATCGCCCTGGCGCGTCTTGCCACCGAATATTGCGCCGATATTACTCGTCTTACGCAGCAGGTCAAGATATCCCTGCCGGAAATGTTTTTTCGCCTTCAGACGGATATCGCATCCCTGGGAGCACTGCAAAAAAGACGTCTGCAAATCCGACAGGAAAAAACCGGGCGGGCGCTTTTTCATAATTATACCAGCAATATCAAAACATTAAGGTAAATAAACCTTCATAAAATCTTCTTTCGCATTTCTTCCTGCGCTGAGCTCCCAAAGCGATAAAATAGATCCTACATTCCCTTGAAATTTGGCTTCCTCTTTTCCATGAAAGCATAGAGGGCTTCCTGACAGTCTTGAGAGGTCAGAAGAAGCATATTTTTATGGACGGCAAGGTTGATGCCGTCTTTGATGGAGGAGAACCTGCCATAGTTCAGGAGTTCTTTTGAATATTGAACCGCCAGAGGAGCACTCTCCATGATCTCTTCGGCCAGAGCTTTCGCCGCGTCTAGCATGGAAGTCTGGTCGGGATACACATCCAGGACAAGTCCCATCTGGGCAACTTCGGTTGCACTGAAGAATCTGCCCGTATAAGCCATCTGTCGAGTGTACATCTGGCCAATGATAAAAGGCAGACGCTGGAGCGAGCCCATGTCGGCCACAATACCGATTCTGGGTTCACGCAGCGAAAACTCGGCATCCCGGGTACAAACACGAAAATCGCAGGCGGACACAATGTCCAGTCCTGCTCCGATGCACTTGCCGTGAACGGCGGCAATCACCGGCTTCCTGCAGTCTTCGATGGCGTGACAGCAATCGAAAAGATCTTTCTCTTTCACCGGAATTTCCAGAAGTCTTCTGGGGGATTCCGTAACTCCCCTGGATCCGAAACTCATCAAATCCAAACCCGCCGAGAAAATTCGGGCATTACTCTTGAGGATCACGACCCATACGTCATCGTCCCTATCCAAACCGTGAAAAACATCAGCAATATCCTTTGCTAGTTCGAAGTTCAGGGCGTTTAAACTATCTACCCTGTTCAGCGCTACGGTCGCCACATGGTTGATCACGGTTGCTTCCAGTGTTTTATAATTGTATTCCATAGCCAGACCACCTTTCCATAAAAAAGATTTTCAATAACGTCGCGATCATCCATGGACGCGACGTTCACGCTCAGTATTTTACGATCTGCGAATTCGTCCTGGCAAGACATTCGGCCGCTTCCGCCGACATCCTCTCCAGGAGTTCCGCACAGGTCGGCACATCCTGAATAAAACCGATCGACTGCCCCACCATCAGCGGAGCATAATCCACCAGCCCTTTTTCCCAGGCTTCCTTGACGCGTTGCCCGCTGATCAGAGGAATGATTTCCTCAAAACCGCCTTGGCGCGCCTCAATGGCAATGACTTCTTCAATGACCTTGGACTTCAATGCTCGTCCTTGCAGGCCGAGAGTCTGCCCGTAAAGAGTCGTATTGAATTCTTGTTTGCGGACAAGTTCCTGTTTGATATTATCATGAACCCGGCATTCGCGGGTAGCGATAAAACGGCTGGCCATCATGACTCCCGCCGCGCCCAACGTCAATGCCGCCGCCATGGTTCGACCATTCCCAATCCCACCGACGGTAACAACTGGAATCTTGAGCGTTTCGACCATACGGGGCGTCAGAACCATCGTGGTCACGTCGTCATTCAAGGGATGGCCGCCTTCCTCAATGCCTGCGGCATAGACGCCGTCATAACCGACCGCTTCGGCATGGAGGGCATGGCGAAGCGCGCCGACCTTGTGAAACAGTTTCACCCCCGCTTTTTTCAGGGCATCAATCCCCTCCATTCCCACAACCTTGTCCAGAGGCGTTCCGGAAATCTCCATGCCGGCCACTTTCTCTTCGGTGCAGACCTTGATGTACATTTTATGGTGTTCCGCCGTGATCCGGATCGACGGTAAAAGCGTCAAACCGATCATAAAAGGCTTATCCGTCAGTTTCCGGGTTTCCCGGATCGCCCCGCGAAATTCCTCTTCCGTCTCATAATTGGCGGCCGTCAGATTGCCGATCCCGCCGGCATTGGAAATGGCAGCACATAATTCCGGCTTGCAAAGCCACATCATGGCTCCGCAGAGAATCGGGTGTTTGACGTCAAACATCTCTGTGATTTTTGTCTTGAACATTCTTTTCCTCCTTAAATCATAAGTTGCAAGTCTTCCAGTGGATAAGCGATGCAGGGATGGATATACCCAAAATCCCTGTCCGACTTTCTCAGCTTAACACCGGGGGGGTGGTAAACCTTGCCGGATAAGAGTTTCGTACGGCAAAGGCTGCATTCTCCCGACCGGCACAGGGCGGGAATAACCATGCCGTTTCGCTCCAGTGAAGCCATCAGCGTTTCGCCTGCTTGGGCATAAATCGTTTTCCCGTTTTTCAATTGTACAACAAATCTTTGTTCCGGCAAAATTTCTTCCGGCCAGCCCGGCTGAAGGGCAACCTCTTTTGGCGGTCCGAATACCTCAATGCGGATTTTTCTTTTCTGTATCCCCAGACTTGCCAATTCCTTCAGGCAGAAGGTGTACATGGCTTCCGGGCCGCACAGGTAGAAAGTTTTCGGGGACAGATCGCCCAGAAGATCTTGGAGCAGCTTTGCCGTAATGAATCCTTTCTTCCCCTTATAAACTACGGGAGGCTCCGAAATAACAGGCGTATAAGAGATATTCAAATGCCTGTCTGCGATTTCCTGGAGCCGCTCATGAAAAATAATATCCGAGGCATCTTTGCTCCCGTAAATGAGATGCACACGCCTTTCGGTCAGGCCCCGATCCGCAATGTCCTGCACCATACTCATGAAAGGGGTGATCCCGCTTCCGCCGGCGATAAAAACGAGATCATCGCCATGGAAGATCGGATTGTGGTGGAAATGACCGGAGGGGCCGGAGCTGATAAGTTTGTCGCCCGGCTTCACCTCCTCCAAAAAATAATTGGAGACGAAGCCGTCTTCCACCCGGCGGATCGTAATATCATAATATCCTGTTTGATCCGGCGACGAAGAAATACTGTAAGGCCGGCTGGTCCGAATTCCGCCAATATCTGCAAAAAGATTGATATACTGTCCGGCTTGAAAAGGAGGGAGGATTCCTTCCCTGGCTACCAACCGGAGCGTTTTAGCCGAGAAGGTCTCCTCGCGGACTTCCGAAACCGTCAACAAGATCCGCTTGGGATGAAGCGAGGAAATCCTCCTCTGGGTCACACCTTTGAGGTGCATCATATCCGATCCGTATTTCATCAGGACTTCTCTTTCCTGAACAATGTCCTGATAACCTTCTATATCGTTCAACACATCCTGAAGTGCCATGTTTTCCTCCCTGTTATTTCTTTAAATCGGCCAGGGCGAGCTTGCCCGCCGCCCAACCGGATTCCAGCGTAGGTTCGAATCCACCCGTGGTAACCCACGCTCCTGTAAAATAGAGCCCCTGAATGGGCGACTTGTTGGAAACAAAGAATCGCGAATCCTTGGCAAAATTGTCCTGACCGTATATGGCCCCGGCCGGTTGCCCCAGGTAGCGCATACAGGTCAAAGGTGACGCCGCCTCTGCTTCTTCAATATGATCCCTCAATCCAGGAAAAGCACGGTTGCAAAAATCAACAAGGCTGTTGGCGTATCTGTATTTAACATCATTGTACTGGTGTACGGGAACCGCGTACCAGGGATCGGCATTCTGCAGAGTGACGATCGCCACCTGACTGGTCCCGTCCGGAGAAAATGCAGCCCCGCATTCATTGTAGCAGGAAAGCATGCACCATTGATGAAAATCCAATGTCTTAAAAGCGGCTGCCGCCTTATCTCCATCAAGCTCCGAGGTAATAAAATTTGCCGCAACGTTGATCCCGATTTCCGCTGGCTCACAGTCCAATCCAAGATATATAATAAATGCAGATGGCCCGATGGTCATGGCCTTGAACGATTTCAGTTCCTCTGCGGGGATATTCTCGGGATCCATCATATCGACATAGGTTCTGACGGTACTGGCATTGGATATAATGTGGTTGGTGGCAATCCGATCCCCTTCTTCCGTGACCACTCCCGCAATCTTTCCACTTTTCACTTCGATTTTTTTCACCTCACAGTTGAAGCGCACATCGCCTCCGGCTTGGATCAGCGCATCGAGCAGGGCGTTGGACAGCGACTGGGATCCCCCTTTGAGATGATAGGGTTTAAACTCGATATACGCAAAGAGCATGATGGCAAAATCACTGAAGGGCATTTGGCTGGGAGGAACTCCCGTATACCCCCAATACAATCCCATGACGCATTTCAGATAAGGATCAGCAAAGTATTCATCGAGAACGTCTTTGAGATTTTTAAATGCGTATTTGAAATAAAGCGGATATTTCTCTTTGGAAGCTTCAGGATCTTTCATGAAGAGACCGCCGATCATCTGCATGCTGAAATCATAGACCAAGTTCATAAATTTCCGGATAGGATCCTTATCTTTCGGAAATTGCTGTTGCAATTCATGGACCAGGGCTTCTCTTTCGGCCTTCAAGGTGATATCAACAACGCCGGGGATGATCGCCCGATAAAGATCCGGCTGTTCAACAAATTCCAGTTTATTGGTCACCCCCAGTCGATCCAGCACCGACCGGAGAGGTCCTGGTTTTTCGGGAGTGCCTATTCCACTGAGCTGATGAAGGGCAACTTCAAATTCGAATCTTCCCCTGATAAAGCTGGTTGCGCATCCGCCGGGAACATTGTGGCTCTCCAGCAAAAGCACTTTCTTACCGGCTCTCGCCACCGTCAGCGCGGCGGTCATCCCCCCGTTGCCAGCTCCGATAACAATTACATCATAATCTGACATACAAGAACCTCCTCTCACCCATTGTGTGTTGTTTAGAGCTGTACTCTAAACATTGACATTTGTCAAGAATTAATTTATAAGAACGAAAGGAATCGGCCGGACGATTTCCTACAAAGAAAGGCACCATCATCGTTGTCGAATTATCGTCATTGGCCAGGACAGTTCCACTCCATTGGGAAGGAAGATGATCATCGTGAAAATGAAAATCGGACAGCTTGTGAAGCAAAGTGGTGTTCCCTCAACCACCATCCATTACTATGTTAAGGAAGGAATTCTGAACGCGCCGGAGAAGATCAATAAAAGAATCAGTCTCTATGATGAAGCTTTGATTGCACGGCTCAAAATGATCCAAAAGCTTCAGGAAAAACGCTTTCCTCTGACATCCATCAAGAAGATTTTGGCCCGTATTGATCAGGGAGTTCCTCTGGAGGAGGCGGAAACCCTGGAAAACATCATCTTCGGTTTGCCGATCAGCAATGCGGATGAATTGATCGATCAAAAAGTTTTTATGGATCGAACGGGATTGACATCTGAAGAAACCGAAAAACTGGAAAGATCAGGTCTTCTCATTCCTTTTTCCCGTAAAAAAGGGAGAAAACTTTTTGATCACGACGATGTCGCCATGGGGAAAAGCGTGTTCAAGCAACTATTTCAATTTCAGGTTCCTTTGCAAGATATGCAGTTTTACCTTACCTTGGGACGTCAAATCACCGAAAAAGAACTTCAATTACGAAAGAAAATTATTCAAGGGATGACTGTAAAAGACAATGCGAAGGTAACGGTCGATCTTACAAACGGAGCCATTCTGTCCAGGTCATATTTCTTAAAACGCCTTTTCCAGGCGGCTCTTCAGAAAAAAACAGAGAGGTAAAATAATCTGAGACAGACCATAGAACATGAAGCATCCATCAATCTCTGTCATCCTTGCGCAAGGCAGTAATCGAACATGTCGGAAAGAGCCTGCACGGTTTCCTCGCCTCTGCCTTCTTCCAATTTGACTTTTAATTTATCTCCCGATAGGTATATGCATTACGGTTTGACCAATACAGGTCCAGACCGGCAGAAACAGAACTGAAAGGACAAAACAAATGGCAATAAGACAAAAAATCGTGGCACTGGCACAAAAAGTCGCAAGCTCCCAGGCACAATACACGGAGCAGGACCCGGAATATTATGCTCTGGAATGCGTGGTCACGGACGAACAGGCAGACGTGGCACTCAACATGGAAGTTCGTGTTCCGATTTCAGTAGAAAAACTGTCATCAAAATGCGGTAAATCGCACGAGGAAACAGCGCAAATTCTGGAGGAACTCCTCTCCATCGGTGTAGTGGAAGCTACCAGGGAGCACGGCGAATTGGAATATACTCTTCCCATTTTCGTGCCGGGTATCATGGAATTCATGGTAATGAATGTTCCGCAGGTGGAAAAACATCCCCAGATTGCCCGTGCATTTGAACGGCTGAGTCTGAAGCCTTTGAGTGGAGTAACGCCAATGGTGCCGGTGGGCGGCGGCGGCATGGGCATGCATGTCATTCCCATCGAAACGGCTATTCCATCGGAAATCAAGACAGCCTCCTACGAGCAGCTCTCTTACTGGTTAAAAAAGTACGACCTTTTTGCCGTCGGTGACTGTTCCTGCCGCATCTCTCGCCGCCTGATGGGCGAGGGTTGCGGCCATCTGGAAAAGGACATGTGCATTGCCGTGGGTGATCTGGCCGAATTTGCCGTGAATACCGGCAGGGCACGCAAAATCAGCTATGAGGAGTGTCTTGGCATCCTCAAAAGAGCAGAGGACAACGGCCTGGTGCATCAGATTACCAATGTTGACGGTCCGGACAAGATTTTCGGCATCTGCAACTGCTGCCGCTGTTCCTGCTTTGGCTTGCGCACATCACAGTACTTTAACACCCCCAATATGTCCCGCTCCAACTTCGTGGCGAAAATCAACGATGAAAAGTGCGTCGCCTGCGGACAGTGTGTAGAGTATTGTCCCGCCAACGCAGTAAAGCTCGGCCAGAAGATCACCTCGAAAACGCCTATTGTTCATCCGGTAACTATTCTGCCTGATGACCATGAATGGGACGAAAAGATGTGGAACCCCAACTATCGTGACAGCAAAGTCAATGTGGTGCCCACCGGCACTGCGCCCTGTAAGGTCAACTGTCCCGCGCACATTGCCGTACAAGGCTATATCAAGCTTGCCGCTCTCGGCAAATACAAAGAAGCGTTGGAACTGATCCGCAAGGAAAACCCGCTGCCGGCTGTTTGCGGACGCATTTGCAATCGCCGCTGTGAATTTGAATGCACCCGGGGAGACATTGACCAGCCTATCGCGATTGATGAGATTAAAAAATTCATCGCCGATCAGGAACTGAATCCCGCAACACGTTTCATACCGGAAAAAATGCACGACTACGGCAAGAAAATTGCCATTATCGGTTCTGGTCCTGCAGGTCTTTCCTGCGCCTACTATCTGACCATCGACGGCTATCATGTAACGGTATTCGAAAAGGAAAACCGCCCCGGCGGTATGCTGACGCTGGGCATCCCCTCCTTCCGTCTGGAAAAAAACGTCATCGAAGCAGAGATTGACATATTGAAACAAATGGGAGTGACATTCAAAACCGGCATCGAGGTTGGCAAGGACGTTTCCATTCCCGAACTTCGCACAGAGGGATTTGAAGCCTTTTATCTGGCTATCGGCGCGCAGGGAGGCAGAAAACTTGGCATTGAGGGCGAGGACACTCCCGGTGTGATCTCCGGCGTGGATTTTTTAAGAAAAATCAATCAGGGCCTGTCCGCCGACGTCCATGGCAAAGTCGCAGTGATTGGCGGTGGAAACGTCGCCGTGGATGTAGCACGGGCAGCCGTCCGCAACGACACCATATCCGTGACTCTGTATTGCCTTGAATCTGCTAAGGAAATGCCTGCGTCTGCTGAGGAGATTGACGAGGCGGCAGAGGAAGGCGTCAACATCCAAAATGGTTGGGGCCCCAAGCGCATCATCTCTGAAAACGGCAAGGTCACCGGTGTGGAATTCAAAAAATGCACAAACGTGTTTGATGGGAATGGCCGGTTTGCACCGACCTATGACGAAAATGAAACCATCCTTGTCGAGGCCGATTATGTTCTCATTTCCATCGGCCAAGCCATCTTGTGGGGTAATCTGCTGGTGGGGCTAAGTGTTGATCTCAACAACAACGGCACCGTGAAAGCCGATGAACTGACCTATCAGACTCGCGAAGCGGATGTATTTGCCGGCGGCGATGTTTGCACCGGACCGAAATTTGCCATTGACGCAATCGCCGCCGGCAAGCAAGCCGCTATTTCGCTGCACCGTAAAGTCTGGCCGGGACAGAGTCTGACACTCGGACGCGACCGCCGCATTTACAAGATGCTCAACAAGGGCGATGTCGTCGTGGACGATTATGATCATACTCCACGCCAAAAGCCAAACCGCATTCCGGGCGACACCAAGACCGGTTTCATCGACCAGAGGTGTACCTTCACCAAGGAACAGATGCAGAAGGAGACAGAGCGCTGCCTGGGCTGCGGCGTATGCATCGTCAATCAGGATATCTGCCTGGGCTGCGGTGTATGCACCACAAAGTGCAAATTTGAGGCAATTACCCTGGAAAAGAAATTTGACGGCAAAATGGTTCCGTATGAAAAAACCGTGAAGTCGATCATCATGTATGCAGCGGAACGTCAGAAAAAGATTGCGGAGCGTTTACAGAAAGAGCAAGACCAAAACCGGTAATCCCAAAGCAACGGCGGCGCCGGTTTCATTCGGCGCCGCTGAAGTTTCTATTCAAGACATCGTCAGCATTATTGAAAAAGAGTTATCTATTCCCAATACCCTTCACGGTTTCTCCCCGGTATACGATTCTAAAAGCCTTATCATCCTGTCGGCATTTTTGCGGGTTCCGGAAACGATTTCTTCCATGCTGAGCGATTTGTCCATCAACCCGTTGCCAAAGTTGTCAATGGAGCATGCAGAGGCATACGGCAAACCCATTTCCAAAGCAATCACGGCTTCACTGGCCATGGTCATCCCCACAATATCGGCAAAATGGGCCATCATCCGAATCTCCGCCCTTGTTTCCAGACGGGGTCCGGTAACCTGCAGGTAGACTCCCTGCTCCACAACATTCAGCTTGCAGTCTTTCGCCGCAGCAATCAGTCCCTGACGAACAGATTCATTCATCGATGGCGTGACATGGACGGCTTGATTCTCGAAAATCGTGGGGGTTGCCGTAAAAGTGATAAAATCATCGGGAATGACAATCATGCCCGGACACAAATGCTTTTTCAAAGATCCTGTTGAGTTGATTCCAACCACCTCCGACACGCCAAGGTCTTTCAGCGCCTGAAGATTAGCTAAATGATTAATTTTGTGCGGAAGAATATATTCGGCGGGATTCCGGCCATGCCGAACAATGAAAACCATCCGGTCGGTTACAATCACCGGAACTTCGCCATACTGATTGCTCATCAGTTTTTGGACACCTTCCTGAATCAGGCCGCATCTCTCCATCATTATGGTGCCGGCCAAAACGCCTGTTCGCCTCATCTTCACCTCCCATCCAGGGAAAACCTATAACAGATAAATGCATTGAGGTCAAAAAATGAATATCTTCGAGGGAAATCGAAATAGCATTTGACTTTTTTTACTGCGCTATGACATATAGTCAACCAATTCAAACAGGAGGGAGCGTCCTATGAGCAGCCAATTGCTGGGTGTAGCCACTGATGACAATTTTGAAGGAGAAGTCCTGAAAAGCGACAAGCCGGTGTTGATCGACTTCTGGGCAACTTGGTGCGGCCCCTGCAAAGCCATTGGTCCGATCGTAGAAGAAATCGCATCTGACTATGCCGGCAAACTCAAGGTGATGAAACTGGATGTGGACCAGAACCAGAAGTCGGCAATCGCTTACGGCGTTCGCAGCATTCCCACACTGATTCTTTTTAAGGACGGAAAGGTGTCGGATAAGTTGACCGGCCTGGCGCCGAAAGAGAAGCTTGAAGAATTTATTCATAAAAACCTGTAGCGCCCATTTCATGGGAAAAACCAAAGCCATCTCTATCTTGATTACATTCAACAGGGAATTTGAGTGAGACTGAAAAGATTTAGCATTGTGTTAGCCTTTTTGCTAATTTGCACCGGGTGTTCGTTTACCAAAGATTCCATCATGGAATTTTTCGGGAAAAGCCAGCCCGTAAAAAACACACCGGATGCTCTTTATGCCAGAGGCACCATTGAATACCAGAAAGGCAGGTATAAGAAAGCCAGAGAATTTTACACAAGGCTGAAAGAACAGCACCCTCTTCACGAATTGGCCGTGTTGGCCGAGTTGGGCATCGCGGATTCCTTTTTCAGTGATAAGGAATATGCAGAGGCAGAGGTAGCCTACCGGGATTTCACATCTTTTTATCCAACCAACGAAAACATTCCCTATGTGATTTATCAAATGGGCATGTGCCACTATCTGGAAATCGGATCCATCGACAGAGATCAGACGGAAACCATCAGGGCCAAAAGAGAATTTGAAAGACTGGTATCGCGTTTTCCACAAAGCAAGTTTTCGATTCTTGCCGAAAAATTGATTCGTGACTGCAAGCTGAAATTAGCCGAACATGAGTTCTACGTGGGAGATTTCTATTTCAAACAAAAAAAATACGAAGCTGCGTTAAAGCGCTTTGAAATCATCCGGCGCGATTACGCAGGCGTGGGGCTGGATTTGAAGGTAGAATCCTACATTGCCGAAGTTCAAGCCCGAATCGCCGAAGAAGAAAAAACAAAAAAGCAGAAAGAAGAAAAAACAAAGGACCGGCAGACGGTCAAACCCTAAATTTTATTCAGTATTCAATAGTTCCTTCATTTTGAGCAAGCCAATCAAATTCTGGCGAAATATTTCCGGTTCGGTTGACGTATCCACCCGAAAATAAGAATCCGCGGGAACTTCATCAATATTTTCAAATTGTTTTCTCTGCTCCTGAAGGATTTCCCAGCGGCCGTCGGATGGATTGTTGTTTTCCTTCATTCGTTTCTCCAGGCGCATTTTCACGACATCGTCCGGACATACACACTCGACCACATAAAACGGCACATTCCGTTTTACGGCAAGATCAAAAGCCAGAGCCCGGTCGGAACGGCTTTTAAAAGAGGCATCGATAATCACAGGTTTCCCCTGCTGAAGTTGTTCCGAAGCCAGTTCGACGGCTTTTTCATACGTCTTGCGGGTCATATCACCAGAATAGATCCCCTGACCAAACGACTCATAATGCTTTTCGGCAGGCGCAATATTCAGCAATTCTTTGCGCAAAACATCCGTTCGGATCACCTCCGCCCCCAGCCGTTTGGCCAGATGACGCGCCTGATAACTCTTGCCGGAACCGATCAGCCCCGCCGTCAACAGAAGAACCGGCTTCTCCAGACGTGCGGCATACGAATAAGCCTGGTCAAAATATTTCGAGGCCGTCTGCCTGACGCCCGAGCGCTCACTTTCTGGAATTTCTTTCTGATCAAGACGAAAACTGATCACCTTGCCTCGAACATATGCATAATAACAACGGTAAAAATTTAACAGTTTTTGCATATCCATGTCGCCGGAGTATTGCAAATAAGAATTCGCAAAGTCCTTTGCCTGACTTTCATATCCGTTGAAATCGAGATCCATGGTCAGAAAAGCCACTTCCGCCGCCACATCACTCATCCGAAAACGTTCGTTAAACTCAATACAGTCAAAAATGATGATTTCATCGGAAATGCAAATATGCTCCAGATGCAAATCGCCGTGACAATCGCGAATTTTGTGCTCTGCCACCCTCTTTTCTAAAAGGTTTTTGTTCACCTCCAGAAATCTCTCCACATAATCTCTGATCAACCGGTACTGATAAGCCGGAATCGTCACATCCATGTATTTTTCGGTTTGCGCAAAATTTTCCTCGTGATTGTGGCGAATGGTCTGAATGGAACCCATCTGGTCAATCGCGCCGCCGGTTTCCGCTTCCTGATGAAACCGGGCAATTTTTTTGGCGACGGCATCCATGACTTTTGCATCCGCATCTCCACGCGACAAAAGATTTTTCAGCATGACCTCCTGGGGTAGCCTTTTCATCCGGACAGCATAATCGACAACTTCCTGCGAACCGTTGAGCGAAAACTCTCCCTGCTCATTCCGGGTGATAGGCGTTACATTCAGGTAAATGCTGGGGGCAAGGCGTCTGTTCAGGCGCAATTCTTCTTCGCAGTAGAATTTTCTTTTTTCAAGCGAGGTAAAATCCAGAAAACCGAAATTAACCGGTTTTTTAACTTTATAAACATCATCGCCGGCGATAAAGACAAAAGAAATGTGTGTCTGAAAAATTTCAACGGTCGTAGGCCGGTGGGGATAAAAATCCGGTCGGCTCATGCATTCAATCATTCGGGACATGCAAATGAATTCCTTAAAAAAAAGGCCTGCTCCTGGCAGGCCGAAATGGTCTATTTTGATTCCTTGAAAAATTCTTCTACTTTTTGAAAATTATCATCCACAACATTTTTAAAGTCTTCACATCCTTTTTTATAGGCCGTCATCCAGTCATTGATAACCTTTTTCCCCTCTTCAGGAAACATGGGTGATTTTTCCCAGAATTTGCCGACCAGCCTTTCGGTTTGTTCCTGCAGCGCCTGCATCGCCCGAAAATTATTATCAAAAGCCGTTTTATTGAAAACAATCATCTGCTTGGCGATTTGTTTCGGATCCATCTCCACCTCCATTATGTTTATTTATTTTTCCCTGTTTTTGCCGTTTGCTGCTTTTCAGTTTGAGTAAAGTATTCCGCCACTTTCCGATAGCTCTCATCCGCCGCAGACTTGAAATCCTCACGGCCTTTCTTATAGTTCATCATCCATTCATTCATCGCCTTTTTTCCTTCGTCAGGAAACCAGGCCGCCTTCTCCAGAAAACTCAACACCAGCTTTTCCGTCTGGTCCTGCAGAGCCAGCATGGCATTGAAACTGTTGTCAAAGGCCGTTTTATTAAACTCCATCATCTGTTTGGCGATCTGCATCTGATCCATAACCATTCCCCCCTATATTTTTTGTTTAATCTTTTCCCGCCGCCGCGCCGTCGAGACTACGCTGTATCGAAGGAAACTGCTTGAACGATCTTGATGATTGTCTTGACTGCAGTTTTTATCATTCGAGCCGGTTTGTCAAGAAGATTTTCCCCAAAAACCCGTTTTCCCCGTCATTTTCCTGTTTGCCGATAAAACAAGTTCCTATGATTCCGCGCAGCAAAATTCTTATTCCTCCTTCTTCAGCCATTTTTGAAGAAGTGGTTTTTCCTTCTCCGGCCATATCGCGGAAAACCGGACAGACAAAAATAATTCATACAAGGTGTTCATGGTTTTGACTGCATTCTCAATCAGATAAATACGCTCCAGAAGAGCGGCCGACGGATCTTCCGGGTCCTCCCGCCAGTCCGCCACAGGCATTTTCAGAGATTGAAAATAGAAGGTGTCGGCTTTAAAATGAAACTCCCATTCATTCTGGTCACAATGAATTTTGATTCCCGCTTCCTTCACTTTCTTTCCCTGACGGATAGCTTCCTTTCCTTCTTTGAGTTCGGCATGCAACCCCGAACAGACAACCCCCGCAGCATATTCTCCTTCTCCCGATTCCAGCGCCATCCGCTTGAGCAGATGCAATTCCACCTCTTCGGTTTTCGACAAAGCAATGCGGCCATTTCGCTCTTCGGATTTACACCACAGCCAGGTTAAAAATTCCCGACCGATCAAAGAAAGATCTTCTGCGGCCACCTCCGATTGCGCCTTGTTCTGCAAAGCTTTGAGATGTTCACCCGGAAGGATCCGTTTCAAATGGAGAGAGAAGGTCTTTTTGAACAAGTCCACAAAGTCATCTGCGACTTTTTCGGACAGGGACGAAAAATAAACCCTGTTTTGTCCCACCGCCCATAGCACATCATAGAAAGAAGGCACCGGGTCGCTTTTGCTCATCAATTCCAACCTGACTTTTTCTTTGAGTCCCTCGTTGAGCGATTTGCCAATCCGCGTTTTTCCATGCTCGGCAAGAAATTTTCTTTGCTCTTCCATCAGGCGAATCTTCATCACCTTGGGAGAAACCTGCTTTCGGTCAATCCGCAGGGAAAAGATCAGATAATCCCCCAGCGCATAATTGGCATGCTCGAAATCCGCATCCAGAATATCGGTCAACGAAACCCAGCCCATTCGCTTTTCTTCTGTTGAATTGCGGGTATCCCGAAAAGAGTTACTCTTGAGCCGTTCATTGACAAAGGATGGAAAGGCCTGCGGCAGACCGCCTTCCACCGAAAACTGCATAAATGAAAAACTTCCCTTAATCAAACCCATCCTTCTCACCTCGCACCGAAGCAACGTATCTTATCGTCCGCTTCTCTGTCAAGGATTTTGAATTCTAAAATATCTTTTAATATCAATGGCTTTGTGATCATCCGCAAATAAATTATCCATAGACAGCCTTATGAATTTATGTTACGAAACGCGTCCTTTGGGGGAATTCCTTCTGATGAAAAAGAAAATTCAAAAGGTCGGCATCATCGCCAACATTGAAAAAGAAAATATCGCCGTTTTTGCCGGAACATTGAAACAATGGCTGGAGAACAGGAAAATTAAAGTATTCCTGGAAAACAACATCGCCGGGGCGATCGGCGGCATTGAAGGATGCCCGCTGGAAGATATGGCCTCCAGCACCGATCTGATCGCTGTGCTGGGAGGAGATGGCACCATGCTGCGCACCGCCCGCTACGTCGCCCGCCATCCTGTATCTATTGTCGGCATTAACATGGGAACTTTCGGATACCTCACAGAAGTCAACCTCAACGAAACCTACGAAGCTCTTGATCTGATCTTGAAAGGCAACTTTGTGACGGAAAAAAGAATGATGCTCGACGTGAAGATACGCAGAGGAAAAAAGATTCTGGGATCGGGCATTGTTTTAAACGACGTGGTCATCAATCGCGGCAATCTTTCCCGAATCGTGGAGCTGGAAACGTCCATCAATAACCGGTATCTGACCACTTATAAATCCGATGGGCTGATCATCTCCACGCCAACAGGCTCAACGGCCTATTCCCTTTCGGCGGGCGGTCCGATCGTATTTCCCGGCAAAGAATTGATCATCATCAATCCCATCTGCCCGCACACACTGACCAACCGGCCGATCATTTTTCCGGAAAATTCCGTTTTGCAAATTACAATGTGGTCAAAAGAAAGCGGCGCAACCATCACGCTGGATGGCCAGGAATCCTACCGCATCAGTTCGGGAGATGGAATGATTATAAAAAAATCAAAAGATTATACCAGGCTGGTTCTCTCGCCGCACCGAGGTTACGGAGAAATCCTGCGCTCCAAGCTGGGTTGGGGCAGCATGCCGACAGGAGCTGGAAAAAGAAAAAATGCTTCATGAACTGAGCATTACCAACTTTGCCATCATTGACGAACTGCACATTACCTTCAATGACGGCCTGAATATTATTTCGGGAGAAACCGGCGCCGGCAAATCCATCCTGATCGGCGCTGTCAGTCTCCTTCTGGGAGACCGGGCCACGGCGGAAATGATCCGTTTTCAGGCGGATACAGCCACCGTGGAGGCGCTGTTCAGTACGGACCGAAACCAACCGCTTCAGGAAACCCTGGCGGCAATGGGATTTGTCGCAGACAGAGAACTGGTCATCCGCCGGATTATATCCCGTTCCGGCAGAAACAAAGTGCTCATCAACGGCCAGCTGGCCACCTTGGCTCATCTGGCCCAAATCAGCGAATCCCTGATCAATATCTGCGGGCAGCATGAGCATCAGATCTTGCTCCGGGCGGAAAACCACATCGATATTCTTGATGAATTCGGCGGCTGCCTGGATGTGCGCGCAGGCTACGAAAAGGTTTACGACCGTTATCAGCAGATCATCAACCGGCTGGACGAGCTTGAAAAGCTGCGCCGTCATCGCGCAGACAAAATGGATCTGATTTCATATCAGCTTCGGGAAATACAAGAAATCCAACCCATTCAGGGAGAAGACGATCAGCTTGCCGACGAGAAAAAAGTACTGGCGGGCGCGCAAAAACTTGCAAGCTGGAGCAACAAAGCCTTCGCGCTGCTCTACGCTGACAAGGGCTGTATCGGCGACCAGCTCAAGGACGTTCTGTCCGCCATCCGGGAAATCCGGAAAATAGACGGCAAATTCATTTTCCCTGTGACGGATCTTGAAAACTGTTATGCAGTTTTGCAGGAAGCGGCGCTGGTTTTACGCGACTATGAACAAAAACTGGTTTTTGATCCCGAGCGGCTTGCCGCAATTGACGAGCGTTTGGACGCGCTCAACCGCCTCAAACGAAAACATGGCGGAACCATGGAGTCGTTACTGAACCGCAAACGGGAGATAGAAGAAGAACTGCGTCAAGTTACCGGCATTGAAGAAGAATCGGCACAACTGACTCTCGAAAAGAATGCCATTGTGAAAGAATTGAGTGAAAAAGCGCTCGCGCTTTCGTTGCAAAGGGTGCAGGCGTCTGAATCCCTGAATCAGGCAGTGGACAGAGAAATTTCCGACTTAAACATGCCGCACGCCTCCTTCATTACGCGGTTCCTGAGGCGTTTCACCCCATCCGACAACCTTTTCGGGCCTAAAGGCGGAGACGATGTGGAATTTTATCTTGCAGCCAATGCCGGAGAAGAGCCCAAACCTCTCAATAAAATCGCATCCGGTGGCGAGCTGTCCCGTATCGTGCTGGCGCTGAAAAATGTTTTATCGCAAACGGGATCAGCAACTACATCTGTGTTTGATGAAGTGGACAGCGGCATCGGCGGAGCAACCGCGGAAATCGTTGGTCGCAAGCTTAAAGAAATATCCAAGCGTCACCAGGTCATCTGCATTACGCATTTACCACAAATCGCCAGTTTTGGAGACCGTCATTTGCGCGTTGCCAAGCAAGTGATTGACGGAAGAACCGCCACAAAGGTGGAAATGATTGAACATGACGATAAAATTGAAGAAATCAGCCGCATGCTGGGTGGGGTGAACGTGACGGATACCGCACGGAATCACGCCCGTGCCATGCTTGCCGCCGCAAGAGCGGCGCGCCTCGCGTCTGATCAAGGAAAGGGCGGGCATGTTAAGAAAAGCGCGCATCAGTGACATCAAAACCATTCACCGCATGATTAATTTGTCCGCGGCCAAAGGCGAAATGCTATCCCGTTCTTTGATGGACATGTACCATTGCGTGCGGGATTTTATTGTGTATTACGATGAAGACGAGCAGAAAATTGTCGGCATCTGTGCGATGAATATTATCTGGGAAAATCTGGCCGAAATCCGCTCGCTTTACGTGGATGAAGCCTACCGAAAAAAAGGCATCGGCCGAAAAATGGTTGAATTTTGTCTTTCAGAAGCCATCACCCTGGATTTGTTCAGAATTTTTTCTCTGACCTACAAAAAAGATTTTTTTCAGAAAATTGGCTTTCATGAAGTCGCCCGGTCCACATTGCCCGAAAAAATCTGGTCGGATTGTTTCCGCTGCCCCAAATATCCCGATTACTGTGACGAAATCGCAATGATGATCGAGCTATGAAACCTTTCAAAATCATTCCTCTATTCTTCTGCATCCTTCTTGTCACCGCCGGCTGTGCAAGTCTTCCAACTGATCAACCACAAATTTCGACACCGGTCGTCAAACCGGCGCTGAATCAGGGTGAAACTCTTTCTTTCGACGATGATCTGGACTCCGAATCCCTGCTTCTGGCCCTTGAACGAAGTCTCCTTTATTACTCCGGCCCGGGGCGCCACCGGTCATATCCGCTTGCCGGCCGGGTGCTTACCGCAACACAGATCATTGAAACCTTAACCACATTCCGCAACATTCTTCAATCCAGCGCAAGCAATGAAGAAAAGAAAAAGCGCATCGCCGAAGAATTTCTCGCCATACCGGCGGCAGAGGAAAACAGCGATGTCCTTTTTACCGGCTACTACGAACCGCTTCTGGAAGGCTCTCTAACCAGAACAGATGTTTACCAATATCCTTTGTACAAGCCGCCGCCGGATATCGTGACAAAAAAAATTTCTGCAAACGAAATCCAAACCGGCCGGATGGTAAACAATCAGTTTGTGCCCTATTACACGCGTCGGGAAATCGATATGGATCAGACCTTACAGGGTAAAAACCTCGAACTGCTCTGGGTGTCCGATCCTGTTGAACTCCATTCGTTGCACACACAGGGTTCCGGCAAAATCCGTCTGCCCGACGGGAAAATTCTCACCGTCAGTTACGCCCAGAGTAACGGCAGACCGTTTCGCTCTGTGACCCTGAACATGCTGGATCAGAAAAAAATCTCCAGAAGCGAAACCACCTACCGCGGATTTAAAAACTGGCTGAAAAGCAAAAGTAACCAGGAAATCCTTGAGATTTTAAGCCACAATGAGCGGTATGTTTTTTTTCGGCTGGTAGACAGAGAACCGGTCGGCGCCCTGGGCCAACCGGTAACACCGGGACGAACCATCGCCACGGACCCCGACTATTATCCCCAGGGAGCGCTCGCATTTATCCGCCTGCGCAAACCGGTTCTCACTGACGATTATCTGGTGAAATCTCGCGTGGATTTTTCCCGTTTCGTTTTGAATCAGGACAAGGGTTCCGCCATTAAGGGACCCAAGCGTGTTGATTTATTTTGCGGATTTGGTCCGGAGGCGCAAGCGGTGGCCGGTTCGCTCAAAGAAAAAGGCGACCTCTTTTTTCTGTTGCTGAAATAATATTTCAACACGGGGAAACCGGGCAGCATGGAAAAAGCAACTTCAAAAATCAGCCGGTGACGCAACATATTGCATTTTCGATAATGATCTTCAGCGTAGATTCCAGATCATCGGTTATTTGAGACAACATGCCATTATTGTGCAACGAAATCGCGCCGTGCAGCATACTGAAATTTTGCAGGGTTAATATTTCTGGATCAACCGGTGGTAAATCCGGTCTGGTTTCTCGGTATTCCTTAACGGTTTGTATGGCCAAAAATAATACTTTCAACGAACTGTGAAATTCATCGTTGGATTGATCTTCCTGAGGCGTACCGATATAGTCACTATGCTGCCGGACAATCCGATTGAACATAATATCGTAAATACGAACATTTTGTAGGCCAAACTCCACAAAAGCGGTAACCAGATTCCGATAACGATTAAGCGGCGTATTGGCCATTTCAACGGCGCCATGAAGCTTTTCATAAAGCATAAGGTGTGCTTTTTTGTGAATAGCAATGAGAAGTTCGTCTTTATTGGCATAGTAATTATAAAGATTGGCAGCTGTCATCTTCATTTTCGCGCCAATTTTGGCCATTGACAGACCTTCATATCCGTTTTTGACAAGAATTTTAAAAGCCATTTCAAGGATCTTATCCCTGACCTCTTCAACTTCCTGTTCTGTTCTGCTTATTTTGGGCATATCTGATACATTTATCCTTTTAGTTAATCTAATGATAACAAATACAATGCTGGCCGATGTTTTGGGTACACCTGTTCAAGAGTTTCTGGATCATAAAACGCTAACCATTACTTTAAGATATGCACACCGCGCACCTTCTCATCAAGTGAAAGCTGCCGGTTATCGGCTATTCTTCCTTTATTCTCTCGATATTATTACGTATTATCCTACCAGCGCGGCTAAAGCCCCGCACGACATCAACCCTATCGACTATCGCCTATAGCCCTTTCCTGTTGTCCGTTACGGGTGACCACCGTCGAATCAAGGTCAAGCGTGATAAGCTTCATCTCCGGAAGCTTGGCAAACAACCAGCGATACAGGTTCATCTGAACACGCTCGTTGGTCAGTATGTCAAAACGATTGAAAAGACGAATCATCGCTTTGAACTCCGCAGCGCATGACCATCCGAAGAGACGGCATAAAACGTTATCCAGACGCACGATCTCCGCATGGGCAAAACGGCATGCCCCGCACCAGATCGATACCATGAATTGCTCAATAAGCTGGCGTGGCGCATAATCACGATTGGATAATGGCTCCGGTATACCAAACTGTGAAAAAGCTTCCTGAAACTGCAATCGATCCAGCATCTGTTTCATCAGTGCTATGCCACCCCATGCTGTAACTTCTTTGTTAGAAAACCCGACTGTATAACCGTTACCCTGAAGCTGCCTCTCCATCTCATCACTCCATAACACGTTAATATGTATAGTTTATTTCTAATGGTTTCCATTAGAACATGTTACGGTTGTCCTTTTTAACTACTATCACGCGCAAAACAGTTGCTTAAAGCAAAATCATCTAATGGAAAATCTGGTTTCAATGTGATTTTGACAGTTTTTAGACGATTTTGAACTAAAGGAATTGTATTCGGATGTCAAGAACAAAGAACATGGTGACAAGATCATGCTCAAGCCGGATGTTCCGTGCGAATGCGCTCGGCAATCCGGCAAACCTCGTCCATGACTTGGCAAAGGTTGATGGTCAAAAGGCGACGGTTTTCCATAACGATTTTCCCGTTGATGATGCTGGTGATCACATCCGAACCTCGGGCGGCGTAAACCAGTTGGGAGTATGGATTGTAAAGCGGCGTCAGATGCGGCTGATTCATATCCAATACAATGATATCGGCCAATTTCCCCGTTTCAATCGAGCCGACCAGGTGATCCAGGCCCAAAAGGCGCGCACCACCGAGAGTGGCTATTTTGATCACGGTTTCCGCGCTCATGACGGTGGGATTTAACGTGGTGACTTTGTGAATTTTTGCCGCCGCATCCATCTCCCGGAACATATCCAAATCGTTGTTGCTGGCCGCTCCGTCCGTGCCTAGGCCAACGGTAATGCCTTTTTCCAGCATTTGCGGCGCGGGGGCGATACCCGCCGCCAGTTTCATGGAACTGACCGGGTTGTGGGAAATGCCGACGCCCAGGTCGGCAAAAATGTCCATTTCTTCATCGGAAATCCAGTTACAGTGTACCGCTATGGTCCGGTTGTCCAGAACGCCCAGATCCAGCAGATGACGCACCGGTTTTTTGCCGTAGCGTTTTTCGATCGTTTCAATTTCGCTTTCGTTTTCCAGAAGATGGGTCAGGTAGAGAATTCCTGCTTCCCGCGCCGCGTTCTTCACGTTAACCAGCGTTTCCGGAGAACAGGTGTAAGGCGAGTGGCAGAAAAAAGCAGGTGAAATCATTGGAGACAGGGGCATCCAGCGCGCAACAAAGCGATCCGCGGCTTCCATTATCTTTTCAAATTTGGGATTGTCCGGCGTGGCAAAATCGGCAAAGCCTTGAGAAAGCACCGCGCGCATGCCGCAAGACCGGGTGGCTTCCGCAATCTGGTTTTCAAAAAAATAGCCGTCACAAAAGGTTGTGGCGCCGGAGAGAATCATTTCCGCCATGGCCAGAAGCGCGCCTGAATAAACCATTTCCTTGTTGACGAAACGCGCTTCCATAGGGAAGATATGGTGGTTTAGCCAATCCATGAGCGGCAGGTCATCGGCCAGACCACGGAAGCAGACCATGGGCAAATGAGTGTGTGTATTGACCAGGCCCGGCATGACCAGGCAGCCGGTTGTGTCAATCCGTTTTGCCGCAGTTACAGGCCGGTTTTTCCCCACAAGGGCGATGCGGCCGTCTTGAATGCCGACGATGCTGTTTTCAATGATTTCCATTTGTGCGGACATGGTTAAAAGCGTTCCGCCGGAAAGAACAACATCCAATGGTTGTGTTTGCATAAATTCCCTTTTTCCTTTCAATGAAACTCGATTTTATAATAGATGTCAACGCCGCTTTCCTGTCCGGTTTGCGTCTCCACCTGCCAGCTTTTGGATAGGTTGTAGCGCAGAAAAAATAAATTGCCGCCGGAAAAAAGCGATCGGCCGTAGCTGATATACAGATCCGGCGTCAAATATTTGCCCACAACGAGCATCGTTTCCGGAACGCTGCCCGTTGTGGAGCTTGCCGTTTTGCCGTCCGGTGATGTCGCGATGCGTTTGTAGCCCATATAATCGTTTTGTTGCAGGACATCCGCGGAAATGTGCAGCGTGTCGAAGCCCAGGCGGGTCCTGATTTGTTGTTGCAACTGTTCAGACTGTTTGGATGTCAGAAGCGCGCCCGCCGCCATCGCCATCAGTCCCGCCTGTTCGGAGCTTCCACCCAATGGATGTCCCAGGACGATGTAGGCCAGGATGTCCATGTCCTGCATAAAAGGCTCCGAATAGAGCTTGATGATGGGATGAGGAAGCGAGCCAGTGACGGTAACACCTGCCCGAACGTCGCCCAGCTTGCGCAGGGCCAGAATATCCAGCGCCGGCTGATTGATCGGACCGCCTGCATAAAACAGGTTTCCACGGACAATATCCAGGTTCACGTCGTAGGTGCGGAAGCGGCCCTTAACCACCCGAATTTCTCCCCGGCCGGAAATACTGTCCAAATTCTGAAATTTTAAATCGATTTGACCGCCCAGTTGCGCGTCAATGCCGGATGCCTGAAAAGAAACTGCGTCTCCAAGAATCATTTTAACCTGCGCATCCAGTTTGAACGGCAGTTTAGAAAAGGAGTTGGTTGCCTTCCTTTTTCCTTTCCGAATCACATCCGGGCTTGCCTGGAGAGAACTGCGGGGCTGGGCGCCGGTAATCTGAATGGTCGGTAACGATACTTCTCCCCTCACGGTTAACTTTTCCGGCGTTCCGGAAAAAGAAAGCTTAGGCGAGCTTTGCACTTGAAGTTCCGGAAAATAAACAGTTTGAAAGTTTTTGCCGTTTATCACGCCCTCATAACTTTCCACTTCTTTGCCTTTCATCCTGACCAGCGCCTGGCCTACAATTTCACCCTTGCCGGAAGTGGCACGGAAGGTATCGATATGGATGACGTTTTTATCCAGACGAGCCAGAAGAGAGACGTTTTGCAGCGTAATTCCCGCGCCCGGCAGATAGCCTCCCGCATCGGTCAGCCGAACCGTACCGCCAATTTGGGGATTATCCCATTGGCCGTCCAACCGGAGCGCCACATCCAGCTCTCCCTGGCTTTCCTGCACAAGCTCTGGAAATAATAAGCTTAATCCTCCTTTTTCCCGAAAACGGCCGTTGAGCGACATTTCAAGATTTCCTGTCGGATTCGGTCGAACCGGCAGGTGAGCGGCAACCGGCAGACGGAAAAGCCCCTGAATTTTTCCCTGTCTGGCCAAACGCAGAGCCACAGAGCCGGAAAGCGTCTCATTTTGCCAGTTCCATTGCAAAGTTGCATTTCGCAGTCGCAATTTTACATCCCCTCTTTGTCCCCGAAGCAAAATTCCGGATTCCGCAAGCGTTGTTTGACCGGTCAGAGAAAAGCGACGGTTTGCCAAAAGACTGCCCCTGGCGCTTCCGGACATTTTTCCTTCCAGTTTTACACTACCGGGCAGCCAGGCACAGTAGGGCGTCATGTCAAATTCCCGCCAGGCCAAATTGAAATTTCCTTTATCCGGTAGTTGCAGACCGGCGGGAAACGAGGAGGAAAAATCTCCCTGAATGCTTCCTCCCTCGGCCGGAATCATCTCTGCTTTTACCTGAATGCCGGATTGCCCGGCATTCAGCGTAAAAGAACTTTGCCGGATATTGATGGTTTGCCCTTGAGCTTGAAGCGTTCCGGAGGCGGATAAGGATCCGGTCATCTCCAGGCGCTTTTGGGGCAAAAGTTTCATAGTAAGGGTTCCGCTAGTGATTCCTTCGATATTCCATTGAGATAACAGTAGGTTAGCGCGGGAAAGATTCAACTGAGTCCATCGGCAATCCAAAGTACCGCTGTTTGACGCAGGGGCGAACCAACCGGAAAGGCTGAGCATTTCGGCATTACCGCCTGTCAAAGTTAAAGACTCCGTCAAAATGTCGTTTGCCGTAATGGTTAGTGCAGCGGGTCGGGTAAGTTTCCAGGGGCCGATGACGTCTTCTCCGTCCAGACGCGCAATATTGCCCTGCCATTTGCCTTGCCGCCAGGCGCCGGTGAGGGATGCCGAAATTTTCGTTTTTTGGGAACGGAAAAAGGCGTTAATCGTATGCAAAGACAAAGCGCCTTTTGCTTCGGCTGTGAACAAATCCGCTTTCTGGCCATTGTAGCCCGGTTCTTTCAAAACGGCCGAAAGTGAGAAAGGCGAATTTTCCTGATCCGCAATGGACGCTTCCAATTTGGCCGAAGAAACGGTCATGCCGTTGAACGCCAGTTGACGTCCCGAAGCGGAAAGGATACCGCCCATCCTGCCGTTATGCAGGCGCATCCAGCCGGATGCGGCAAGGACGCCGGATGTTTGCGGAACCAGGCGAGACAAATCTTCAATGCGGAGATTGAGATTCACTCTGCTTTTAATTGCGCCGGCGGCGGTCAGTTGAAAACCTTTCCCTTGCAGCATCATGTTTTCAATCATCACATTCTCGCCCAGAAAAGTTGCGCGTGCCTGTCCGATAAGTTGCCGTCCGTGCAGTCGGCTTTGCAAAAGGGTGACTTCGATTTTCCCTTCCACCGGACGATCTTTTTCAAAATCCACCTGGCCTGCGGCGCAAAAGTTGACCACTCCGTTCCATTTCCGGTCTATGGCCGCCGGATTCAGATTGCTGCCTGAAAGATGTCCGAAAATGGAAACCTGTTTTTGCCAGACGATATTCAGTTGGCCCTGCAAAGCGCCTTTCAGCGCTTGCGCCTGATCGATTTTCAGTCTTAATCCCTGATCGTTTCCCCCATAACTGCCGTTGATGCTGATCGCTTGCCAGTTTTTAGAGCGGTTGGCCAGAGAAAATTTCCCCTCATAATTTTTCATTGTGCCGGCAAAATCCAGACTTCCGGCCAGAGAAAGCGGAATCTTGAAATCATTAAATAGATCAAGGCCTTGCGTTTTGGCACTCAGCTTCAAAAAAGGCAGAGGGCCGCTGACGGTCAGCATACCCTCCGCCGTCAGCAAATCCGGCCTGCCCAATCGTTGCAGGCGGATTTTAGAAAGAGGAAAGCCCGTGGCCGTCATTCCGGCATCCGCATCCAGACGCCAGAGAGATTTTTGATTTGACTTGCCCAGAAGAACCAGGTTTCCCATAAGTTCACGGGGGGATTTGCCCTGTGAAAATTTCCCCTGCAAAGAAAATAGATCCATGCCGACCAAAGGGGAGGAGGGACGGGCTTCCAGATTGATTTCCAGCAAAGGAGAGCCAAAGCCGGCCAGAATGTCTCCGGTCACCCTGCCCTGCGCGGAAGCCAACCGGAGAGACTTGACGCGGAGCCGCGCATCTTCCCATAATAAAGAGGCATGAATTTCCGAGAAAGAAACCGAATCTTTTTTCAGATGACGATATGTCACATTGCGGACGGTGAAATCGTGAACGTCGCCTTTAAATAACTGTATGAAATACGGGGCCTTAGGCCATCGCAGATCAGGGGGCTTTTCCGGCGATAAATCGACAATTTCCACATCCCGGGCGGACAGATGTCGCAGGCTGACTCGGCCGGTCAGCAAATTCAGGGGATGATAATTCCAGAAAAGATGCCGGATTTGAACCTTTCCCTGCGGCCAAGAAAAGGTCAGATTTTCAAGATTGATCGAATGATCCGAAGTTTGGGAAATTTTTTTCGCGGAAATTTGCACGCTGGAATAGCGTGAAACGGTTTTCAAAAGCGTTTCCACGCCCCGGGCCGAGCCGAAAATCCAGAAAGGCAGACTCATGCACAGAAACAGCGTCAACAGCGCGAAAACCGCAAAGAAATATTTTAACCTTCGTTTCAAAATTCAAACCCTACTGTAAAATGAATCCGGAAACCGGGATTTTCTACGTTAATTTGCCGGGCCACGGAAAAGTTCAATGCGCCCACCGGTGTGAAGTAATGAACGCCAATGCCTGCCGCTTGATAAAGTGTCAGTGTGGAAAAGCTGTCAAAAGCGTTGCCCGCGTTGTAAAAGGCGGAAGCCGCCCAGTCTTTCAGGATGGCGCGTTGCAATTCGATGCAGCCGGACAGAAGATGCTTGCCGCCCACCACATTGCCTTTTGAATCCGTGGGTCCCAAAGACTGATAGGCGTAACCACGAACGCTCTGATCACCGCCCGCAAAAAAGCGCAGAGAAGGAGGCAAATCGGAAAGGGGATCGGAAAAAAAAGTCACCGCTGATTTGGTGCTGGTGGCCAGGGAAAGACGCCAGGGGAGAGGTAAAAGATGACTGGCTTCGCCGATTAACTGAAGCAATTGCGTGGAAGATCCCATCAAAGGGCCGGTGCCGCGCAAATCAAGGGCATAGCGGAACCCACGACTGGGGCGAACCATGCCGTCGTACGCATTATCGGAAAACCGGATGCCCGGCAGCACATAGTGCGAAGAAGAATCCTGATCGCTGATGGTATATTCCTCCTGCTGAATTTTCACATAAACCGAACCTTGCTTTCTTATTCCGAAACTTCTTGTTTTGGCCAGTTCCAGAGAAACAATCCGGTTGTTATAGGTTGAAAGATCGTCTCTTTGCAGATTGATCTGCGCGGAGGTGAACGAGCGAATATCCTCACGTCCTGGAAGAATGTAGCTTGTGGCAAGCCCCTGCAGCCTTTCGGAAACAAAGATCATGGAATTCAGTTCATGACCGCGATGAAAAACGTTAAGGTCTCGATAACGCAGGGAAAATCTTGCTCCGGTATCGGTTCCGTATCCCACGCCCGGCCTCAAACTTTTTTGCGGCAAAGGCTTTAATCCAATGCTTACAGGCACTTTGTATTCCTTGGCCTGCTTTTTATCCGCCAAAACTGTTACTTCGCGGAAACGCTCGGAATTATTCAACTGAAGCTGGGTTTCGGCAAGTCGGGCATAGGAAAACACATCCCCCGGCGCGAAGGCAAGGTAGCGTCGTAGAAACGGTTCCGGATAATCGGGCGCGCCCTCCAGCGTAATGTCGGAAAAAAAATATTTCTCGCCCGTTTGCAGCTCCAACCGGATGTCCGCGGAATTGGCTGCCTCATCCACGGAAATTTCATGGACCGCATAGGCCGCGTCCAGATAACCCAAATCGGAAGCCCGCGACAAAAGAGATTGCTTGGCATCCTCGTAGGATTGGTGCAAAAGCGTATCGCCCTTGTGAAGCGGAAAGGCTAAAGCAAGATTTGTCAAGGAGGACTCCGACGCGCCTGGTCCGTTGATCCTGACCTGAACAGAAGACAAAATCGCGGGTGGACCGGCATCTACTTTTACCCGCAGACGATAGCGCTCTTCCGGAAGCGCTTCCAGTTGGAAGCCAACGCGGGCGGAATAATAGCCGTAAGGTTCCAGCGCGTCCAAAACTTTTGCCTCTGCCTGGGAAATAAAACGTTCCAGCCAGATTTTGTCCACTTTTTGGTCTTTGATGAGACCGTGGGGAAAAGTCAAAGCCTCCATCACATTGCGACGGACATCCCCCTCCACGCCTTGAACGACCATTTCCACCGGTTCAGCGCCATGCGCCGCTGCGGCGAATCCGATTCCCAGAAGCATCACGAAAAGTAAAATACCGCAGGATAATCTTTTCCCGGAGCAAGACAAAGCGCCTGTTGACCGGCGGTAAAGGGGTTTTTCCGCAAACATGATTGAAAACATTACCTTCGTTGCGCCTGCTATGGCTTTTTGGGTTCGCCCACCGTGAGAGAGGCGGTTTTGCTTCCCTGAAGATTGCAGGCGGCCGTCACTTCCAGCGTATCACCGGCTGCCGCGGGAATTTTATACGTATAGCTAAAGGATGTTTTTCCGGGCTGGGATTTGTAGCTGTTTGCCGAAGCAGGAGCGCCATTTTTCTGGATATCAATCTGCTTGACATAATGCATACCCGCGGCAAACGACTTGTGCGTGATATTCACCGTCAGCGTTTGTGAGGGAAGATCATACGTTAAGCCAATTTCCTGCGGTGGATCGGCAAGCGCGGCCGGCGCGGCAAAAAGGCAAATCGCCCACAAACACAGGGCAGCCAGAGCAAACGGATGTTTTTTGCCCCCATCCATGCTGGTTGACCTTGTGGCCGATGCGAAAAGCGCAAAATGCTGTTTCCGCCCTCCGGCAGACAAAACAAAACGGAAATCCATCAATCTACTGGACAACAATTTTCCTAAAGCCCTAACATTTTTCATCATTTTTCCTTCCTTTCATCATCAGTTTTGTAGCACGGATTTTCAACACCGCCTTCCCCCATTTCAACGTAGTGCGGAGTTTTAACTCCGCTGCAATGTCGCGCACCCGACTTTTGACTTTACGCCCCGCGCCTGCCACCCCTCGCGGACATCAATGTCCACACTACATTGCCCTATCCATAACCTCATAATACTCCATCATTTTCCGCCCCGTTGGCTCTTTACCACCATTTCGCTGTAGTGCGGATTTTTAAATCCGCAAAACCCGCACAGCTAACGCTACGCACTACATTTATTATTTTCGCGGACGTCAATGTCCGCGCTACATTGCTTAAAACATGACGGTTTTCACATCCAGGGCTAATGAACCCAAATGCGGGTAATCGGCATAACGGCTGACCAGGCCTTTTCTGACGGGGTTGTTGAAAATATACTTCAATACCTCGCGCAAATCCTCGTCCCGGCGTAAAACATGGTCGTAATAACCTGGCTGCCACAATTTGCCGAGCGCTGCTTGCCGTCCATACGCAAAGCCGGTTTTCTGCTTGAATACTCTGACAAATAATTTCATGTCCGCATTCTCATTTTCTCCTTCCAAAAGAAGATGCAAATGATCCGGCATGAAGCAATAACCCCAGACGCAGAAACTGTGTTTTTGCGATTCATCGACAAGAACGGCAATTGCCGCCGTAACCAGCACGGCCTCCCGAAAGAGGGGTTGTTTTTGATCCGTGCAGGTTGTGACAAAATAGCGATGGCAGCCCCGGTAATCGAAATTCGTCAATCTCGGTTTTATTTTATATTGCATAAATTGACGCTCATCAATGATTTACCCAGCGCGGATTTTTAATTCCGCCTCCGTTTGCCCCCATTTCAACGTAGTGCGGATTTTCAAATCCGCTGCGAAGTCACATCCCCGGCTTTTGATTTTAAGCCCCGCGCCTGCCCGCCACCAGAGGACATAAATGTCCGTATATTGCTCTGCTCATAACCCAATAATATTCCGTTGTTCTTCACCACGCTGACTCGTTTCCCCCGCTTCAACGTAGCGCGGAGTTTTAACTCCGCTTTAACGGACATAAATGTCCGGACTACATCACCAATCACGCATTAACATTGTAGTGCGGATTTATAATTCCGCCGTCATGTCGCATCCCCGGCTTTTGATTTAACCCCCCGCGCCTGCCATTCCGGCGGACATAAATGTCCGCACTACGTTGCTGCTGCCTTCTCCCTCCCTCTCCATCGGTCCTGATAATAATATCATTGAGATAGAAATGGCAATCAAAATATAACGATTGAAAAACCGGTGTGAATTTTGTATTCTGCCGATACTGAACATTTCGGAGGCAGTTATGGACGCATTACTTCTTGCCCGCATACAATTCGCCTTTACCATTGGCTTTCATTTTCTTTTCCCGGCGATGACGCTGGGGGTGGCTTTAATTCTCTTGATTTCGGAAACCCTTTTTCTGATTAAAAACGATGAAATATACCGAAGAATTACAGATTTTCTGGCTCGTCTGCTGGGGCTGATTTTTGTTGTCGGTGCGGCTACCGGTATTGTGATGGAATTTTCTTTCGGGACAAACTGGTCCAGATACGCCCGAACCGTCGGTGACATCTTCGGACCGATTCTGGCTGCCGAAGGGGTGATTGCTTTTTTTCTGGAATCGGTTTTCCTTGGTGTCCTGCTTTTCGGCCGCAAGAAAGTTTCTCCCAAAATTTATTGGCTTTCAGCCTTTCTGGTGTTTTTTGGCGGCCATTTGTCGGCCTTCTGGATTATCGTGGCCAATTCCTGGATGCAGACGCCCGCAGGCTATGAAATAACTTCAGCCGGGAAAATTCTTCTGACCGATTTCGGCGCGGCTGTTTTTAATCCCTCAACTCTTGCTCGTTACCTCCACACGGTTTTGGCCACCTGGATTACCGGCACGGTCATGGTGACGGGCATTGCCGGCTATTATGTTTATAAGGGGCTGCATGGTGAGACAGCCCGCGCCATGCTGAAGCTGGGCGTCATTCTGTTTGCGGTAACGCCGATTTTGCAGTTGGGTGCAGCCCACGGACATGCCATTCAGGTGATCAACTATCAGCCGATTAAAGCGGCGGCGATGGAAGGGCATTTTAACACGTCCAGAGGGGCGGATATTTATGTTGCCGGTTATGTGGATGAGGAAAAGGAAAAAACCTGGGGCCTTTCAATTCCCAAAGGATTGAGTTTTTTGTATAATTTTGATCTTAATTCAGAAATCAAGGGGTTGCATGAGGCGCCCAAAGAGGAATGGCCGCCGGTGAATCTGGTGTTTCAGGCTTACCATATTATGGTTTCTCTGGGCGGTTTGTTTATCGGTCTGGGAATATTGGGCGCTTTTCTTTTGTGGACGGAAAGGCTCTTCACCGCGAAATGGTATCTCGGTTTGCTTCCCTTCCTGATTCCGCTTCCTCATCTGGCGCATGAAACCGGCTGGATCACGGCGGAAGTCGGGCGTCAGCCCTGGATCATCCAGGGGCTGATGAAAACGTCCGGTGCTTCGTCGGTGGTGGTTTCCGCCGGTCAGATTACCTTTAGCCTGTTGATGTTTTTGCTGGTTTACCTGTTATTGTTTGTCATGTTTATTCTGATTTTCAGAAAAATCGTTTTGCAAGGGCCGGAGGCGCCTTGACCAAGGTCGCCAAAACAGGTGCAATGGAGACAGATTATGGATAATATTCAGAATTTTCAAGTCCTGTGGTTTTTATTGATCTTTGCGCTTTTTTTGGGCTATGCGCTTCTGGATGGTTTTGACCTGGGAATTGCCGTTTTGTTGCCTCTCTTGGGCAAAAGCAAAGAGGAAAAGGATACGCTGATTGCCTCAATTGGACCGGTTTGGGACGGCAATGAGGTCTGGCTGATTACCGGCGGCGGCGCTCTGTTTGCCGCATTTCCGCATGCATATGCCACCATATTTTCAGGTTTTTATCCGGCAATGATGCTGGTGCTTCTGGCATTGATTTTTCGTGCGGTTTCCATGGAATTCCGTGCCTACGACACGGTGCGCGCCGGCCTGTGGGAAAAAGCGTTTGCCGGGGGCAGCGCTCTTGCCGCCCTGCTTTTCGGCGTGGCACTGGGCAATGTCGTTTACGGCGTTCCGCTGGACGGTCGCATGGAGTTCACCGGCAACTTTTTTACGCTGCTGCGCCCTGTGCCTTTGCTGTTCGGCATTACGGGGCTTGCCGCCGTGTTGCTCCAGGGTGCGGCCTGGTCCATCTTAAAAACGACAGGGGATTTGCAGCAACGGTCCTTTCAGGCCATTCGTATTCTGTCCATGATCAATGTGGTTTTGGCGGTGGTTTATTTTGCGGTTCTGCTGAACGTGACACCTCGTTCGTCGGGAAATCCACTGTTTTTTATCGGGCTATTGCTGACATTTTCCGGGCTTGCCGCTTTGTTCCTGGGAGTGGGAAAGAAAAAAGATGGCGCTGCGATCTGGGCATCATCCTGTTCGCTTATCGGGTTACTGCTGGCGGCAGGCGCGGTGCAGTTTCCCAATCTGGTCACTGCCTCTAATCAGGCTCATGAAAGCCTGACGATCTACAACAGTTCCTCCGGACTTTATTCGCTTCAGGTGATGGCCGCCATCGGTCTTGTCGGCATGCCCGTCGTCGTTGGTTATACCATCTTTGTTTACCGTCTTTTTAAAGGGAAGACGGAAGCGGGGAATCATTACTGATGATTACATCTTTTCCCGGTCAATCCCCCATCGGCCGTTGATTTTTTTCAGTTTTAGGGTCTTTTTACCTGTATCCCGGAAGAGAGAAGATCTGTATTTTTGTATAAATACGGCAGTGGCCTGATGATTTCGGATTAAAATCTGCAAGTCACTGATTATGATGTCAATGTTTTTGTTTTTCCGGAAAAGTTCGGTTTTATACGCAATCCAAGCATCCAGATTCATTCCTCTGGATGTAAATCCGGGCAGATAGCAACTCTTATACGTTTCCATGTCGCCGGTTTGCCAGCTGGTCAGCCATGTTGTAATGAAATTGCGGATTTCCGCTTCAACTTGCTGTTTGGTATTTTCAGGTTTGGGTTGATCCGGAGAAAAAGCGGTCAAGGCAGATAAATGTCCGCTTGTTTCAAGCGCAATGGAGGGTGTTTTCACATTGTTAATGCTTTTTGCTTTTATCGGAGCGGAAGAAATCGAACAGGCGATTTTTTCCAAGGATTCTTCAGATGTATCAGGAGGAATGCTTTTCCAGGGACCGGCGTTGCCTTTAATGGAGCAATAAACGGCGTCTCCATTTTTGTCGTAAACCGCTGTAAAAAAATCTTTCAGCAGCTTCCTTGAACAGTCAATTTCAAACAGAACGATCGCATGACTGATCAACTCCGGTTTCTTGGGCGCGTTGGCGGAATGCTGCACAAGAGGCAGGATATCCTTTTTGATGGCAGCCGTGTAAACGGTTTTCGTGTGGATATATCGGATGTCTTTGTTAACATGAATGCTGCTTTTGTCGTAATACAGGCTTCCTTTGACGGTTTCCGCATGGAAGACCCATTGCGCCGCCCGGACCTGTCCAGCATATAGCAGCATTGAACATACCAGAATATAAAAAATAAATACTTTTCTCATCACTGTGCCAAAAGGATTGGTTTTCCTGTCTTTCCGATGCATTTTGTCTATAATACTATTTGCGATTGCGCAATGACCAATATGAACCGCCATTGGTCTTCTTGCCTGTTAAACGCTTGTTTCCGCCAGTTAAAGATGTTAGCATAAAGCTATCAACAGGGTTTCAGGCTGACACAAATGTTATTCAATTCTCCTGAATTTCTATTTCTTTTTCTGCCGGTGGTTCTGACCGTTCTTTTTTTATTGAGACAAAAGTGTGACATTCTGGTATTGCCTTGGCTTATTGCTTGTTCTCTGGCTTTTTATGCGTGGTGGAACCTGTCTGATACTTTATGGCTTGTCTTTTCCATTCTTGGCAATTTCTTGTTTGCAGCGTTTTTGCGGTGGAACCGGAATTCAGGGAGATTCGATGGCGCATTGGCGCTTTCAGCCGGCATCGCCGCGAATCTGGTCTTGCTCGGGATATTCAAATATTCGGGTTTTGTCTGCAGCCTTGCAGGATGGGAGAACGTGGTTGCGCATAGACTTCCTCTGGGAATTTCTTTTTTTACTTTTACGCAAATTGCTTTTCTTGTTTCCACGGCGCGTGAAGATGATCATTCTTTTCCGTCTTTTTCGGTTTATGCGTTGTTTGTCACCTTTTTTCCCCATTTGATTGCTGGACCGGTGTATCATCACCGGGAGATGTTTTCTCAGTTCGCTTCTTCTTTCATGGGAAGGTTCAGTTCTCGCGCCCTCGCGTCCGGTCTGACTCTTTTTGCCATCGGATTGTTCAAAAAAGTATTTCTCGCCGATCCGCTTTCCCAATACGTGTCTCCTGTGTTTGTGGCAGCGTCCCAGGGGCAGCAGCCTGCTTTTCTGGAATGCTGGGGCGCCGCTCTGGCATACAGTTTTCAGCTCTATTTTGATTTTTCCGGTTTCATGGACATGGCGTCCGGTATCGCCTTCATGATCGGTGTTCGGCTTCCCCGGAACTTCTTTTCTCCTTATCAGGCTTCCAATATCAGTGAGTTTTGGCGTCGCTGGCATATGACGCTCTCCCGCTTTTTCCGTGATTACGTCTATATCGCGCTTGGCGGCAACCGTCACGGCTTTGTACGAAAGCAGGGAAACCTTTTGATAACGATGCTTCTGTGCGGTCTTTGGCACGGCGGGGGATGGACCTTTATCTTCTGGGGAGCCCTGCATGGCGCCTTTCTGGTGATTCATCAGATATGGCGCAGAATTTGCGAATATTTTTCCAAA
>Ga0116148_1000413_pt1 | contig 54013 bp, 62 predicted proteins | sample AD_UKC055_MetaG_FD_89786 | JGI IMG/M metagenome (GOLD analysis project Ga0116148, IMG submission 89786) | Active sludge microbial communities of municipal wastewater-treating anaerobic digesters from USA - AD_UKC055_MetaG | ecosystem: Engineered > Bioreactor > Anaerobic > Digestate | place: USA...
ATGTAAATATCCTGATCGCTAAAGCACAGTCCCAGCCGTTTTTCAAGTACAGCCGCAATCCTGCTCACGCGGGCGTTATCAACATTATCAGAATACACGCGGCTCAATGAGGCCTTTGACGGAACAGTGAGTGCTTGAATCTCTACTAAAAACACGCGGCTTCCTTCAAAAACAGGAACCACTGCAACGCCTGCGGGAAGGGCTCCCGTTCTCCGTATAATAAAAAGCGATGAAGGATCTTCCACGGGGGTCAATCCTTTTTCGCTCATCGAAAAAATGCCCAGCTCATCGACAGAGCCGAACCTGTTTTTATTTGCGCGTAAAAAGCGTATGTCGTCGTCATTGCGCTCAAAAAGAATAACGGTGTCGACCATGTGTTCAAGAGATTTAGGTCCTGCAATAGAGCCTTCTTTTGTAATATGTGCAGTAAAAAAGAGCACAGAATCCCTCTCTTTTACCCAGGAAATAAGCTCATGCGAGCAGTACTTTAACTGGTTCACGGTGCCCGGAATCATCCCGGCATCAGAACTGTAAATGGTCTGAATAGAATCGATTATGACAAATACAGGATTCACTGCATTCAGAGCATCTTCAATGTCTTCAAGCCGCGACGTGCACAGGATTTCTATAGACTGAACATCAAGATTCAGCCTTTGCGCCCGTGAGCGTATCTGCGAAGCCGATTCTTCACCCGAAACATAGAGAACTCTTCCCTTGCTTGGAATTTCCTTTGCATCTTTAATTATCTGCCGGTTCATGGAAGAGGCGGCCTGAATAAGAAGCGTCGATTTACCAATGCCCGGTTCCCCTCCGATCAACACTGCCGATCGTTTTACCGCTCCGCCTCCGAGTACGCGGTCAAACTCATCTATGCCGGTTAAAAGCCTTTTACCTTCCTGCAAGGAAACCGAGGAAAGCGGAACAGGTTTTGCTTTTTGAACAGAGCCGGTTTTACCAAATGAAGGAGACTGATTCGTGTCAGTGTGTTCTTCCATTGTATTCCATTCACCGCATTCAGGGCATCTTCCGAGCCACCGGGGCTGGGAGTATGAGCAGTTTGAACATATATAAACAGTAGATCCTTGTTTTTTCTTCGCCATGGTATCCTTTTATTTAAGCCGTTTTTCTTAGTAGCCTACAGCGTCAAATTCAGTTTTTTGTTCGCCCTCAATCCGTATAAACACGCGGTTTGGAAGGCACCCGATCCATTCTCCTCCCTTACTGATAGGAGGCGTTAATACACAGGTGTGGTTGGGGCACGCAGAATTTATAAAAAAAGCATCTCCTTCTTTTATACCGATAATCGAAATACCGTTTTCCCCCGGAATCTCATACGTTCCGTCCTTATCCAGCGGATACTTCCATACCCCTTCCGGAGACTTAATGGTCAGTATAGTATCTCCCTGTATCGTGGTGCTGAGACTCAGTATAGAAAAAACGCATATGGCAATTGCGAGGAGAATTACAAAAATGTCGCCTATTTTTAGAGAGACTTTCACACTATTATTGTATCAGACCATGAGGAAAAATGCAGTATGGGGGAAAAAATTAAACAATATCCCACAACAGGTGAAGAATAATTCCTGGAGTAAGGGTCTTAGTTTTAAAATACAGCTTCCCGAAAAAGTACCCTATAACAATCTGATACGATGTCGTCAAAAGGGCAAGTCCTATTCCCCTTTCTATATACCTTGCATAATGTAGGATTCCAAAAAGAAATGCTTGAATCAGGTTTATCTTCCATTCGGATGTCATATACGACTTCAATGCAGATATCAATATTGCCTTCAATATGCTTTCTAAGAAGATACACCATAAGCATGAGAAATAAGGCTAACAAACTTGCATAATAGCCAAGGACTGTAGAAACTGCGGTTAGTATGAGTAAAGGCAGTAATTCCTGTACTGTTTTTAGTATAGAACTTTTTTCCATGAAAAAATCCCTTTTCCGGTTAATCTGTGCTGGAAGTATAGCAGAAAAACTAAGCAGAAGGCAAATTCTTAACTGTTCCGCTCCCTTCGTTCGGGGTGAAGTTTCAATTGTAAACATACCTTTTCTTGACACAATAATAATCCGGCTGTTATACTTAAATAGATGTATAAACAAGGTTTGTGAGAGTTCCTTTGTTGATGTCAGAAAGAATGTCTGTAATCTGTAAGTACAACTCCATCCTTTTTTATATAAAAAACATTGTTCGGAGATTCCCATGAAAAAATTGACTATTAGTGCATTTTGTATGTGTCTATGTATATTGGGCTGTTTAACCGGGTGCGATTCCGGCCTGGCACCGCAGCAAACGTTAACTTCAATGGAAATCAACGGCTGGACCCTTTCTTCACCGGAGGGAGAGGCCGCAGTTAAAAACTATTCGGCTTCCGTTGTAGAGGCGGTAAAAAATTTAGAGTATGACGGAAAACTTTATATCTGTACCATAAAGGGTAATGCCTCTTCGGTGTTGGATAGGGTTCGAGACCCCTTATTCGGCTGTACCAATGTCAATTATGAAGATCCTGCCGTACAGGAGTATTTAGAATCGTGCCGGTTTAAAAGTGTGATAGATATTGAGCAAAAACATATAAGCATAGAAATGGTACCGGCAGACGGCGGTACAGATGCACCGGAATGCGATGAAGCCTTCCCGGTGTATGATAAAATGCCTCCCTTCATTTTTGGTGTTGTGTGCAATGAAATTTCATGTAATGTATATCCTAAATCTCCCTCTATGCAGTTTTGTTTCAACTTGATGTACCGGTCAATAAATACATTAAGCCGCTGGGGTTATTCGCGCGGTTCCGGTCAAATATTTACCGGTATGGGAGCTGTTACAGTGAAATCCGGCTGGGAGTTCGGCTGGCGGCAATGGCAAATTGATTTTAGCGTACTAACCGGCGGTTTTGCTTCTTTCGGCCTTGACTGGTATGGAGCTGCACTCCAGTAATAAAATTACATAAAAAGTAAATTTGTTCTCTCCTGTATATTCATAACCGATGTAGAATTAGGAGCGGAATTAAAAATTTTCCATGGAGAAATATGTGTATTAAAAAAATTGGTATTATATGTTTACTGTTGTGTGCCTTCTCTCTGCATGCCCTTGAAATCCCCCTTCTTGTGAAAGACGGCGACTTGGACATCCCGCTTGAGGGAGTTACAGTTTCCGTGCAGAACCTTCCTCAGTCTCATACTTTGACGGATGCCGACGGCTTTGCCCTTGTTGTAATCCCTGATGACGCACAATTTCCTGTTTCCATCCGCTGTGTAACTCCCGGCTATGCTGATACAATACTTGAGCTAAAGTCGCCTTCTGTTTCATACACGAAAGAAAATCCTCTTGTCATCGTCATGGGCTTAGATACCGTGCTCGAAGGTGAGGAACTTGTAGTTGAAGGAGCGCGGCAGGGTAAATCAGGTGAAAAACCCGGTGTGGCCATTGTCAGAACAAGCGAAGAAATGGAAACTACCGCCCAGATCGGTCTTATTGCAGATGTCATGAACTCTGTTGTAACGCTTCCGGGTGTCGGATTCAAGCTTGGAACGAATAATGAACCGTCAATCCGCGGCGGCTACCCTAAGGAAATGGGTGTTACCTTTGACGGAATGTATCTTCTGGAGCCGTTTTACTGGGACGGTACGGCCTCAATCTTAAGTCCCTACATGGTTAATACAGCTAAGCTTTCAACCGGAATATTTTCTGCGCGGTTCGGGCAGGGAACCTCGGGTCTGCTCGATACTTCCAGTAAAAAAGTTGATGAGCGGAAAATAACGTTCAACATATCTACTATTTCGGCAGATGCTGCATTAGAGCTTCCTCTTGGCGAAAAAAACAAGCTGTTTCTGTATGCTCATGCAACAGATCTTTCAACAGTAAAATTCTTCGTCAAAGAGATTGTTCCGCTCATAATTACCGACCATAATATTACTGACGGAATAGTACCGGTTGCAGACATCATTAAAAGAATGCCCTATATCTACTCGGTGTACGGCAAATGGGAATTCACTCCTGTTCCTGATTTTTCACTTGCATTACAGGCATTATTTGCAGTCGACGGATCTGAACTGTCGTTAGAAAGCAAATGGTATACTGATGACGAAGATCAGATTTCGGACTGGGTGTACGAATATGTTCTTTATCCCCGCTATACCAGTATAGATAACAGTAAGAACTTCAATATTCAGGGCTACAGCTCTCTTAATGTGAATTGGCTCGTTTCTCAAAATCTGTTTTTCAATGTGCTCGGCTCCTACGCAATACACCATAAAACAACGAATGATCACTTTTACAGCTGCCCTATATCGTTCTCCCGTCAGGATGAAGACGGCAACTTAGTGTATAGTGATCCTTATTTTCATATACAGACTGATAATATCAATAATGAAGTAAAAACACTTCAGCAGATACAGGGAAAAGTTCTATCGGATATTTCTCTTGCCTCCGCGGGTATCCTGTCTGTCGGCGTAGAAGAAGTATATAAAACATACTATAGGGATCTATACAACGTAAACCATGATATAAATTATTTTTCCACTTTTGAAATGTTCGAGGCGGGCGACCCTCCAATACCGGTGGAAGATATTTTGGTGCAGCAGTCTTCAACTCCTCTTAACAGCATACTTAATTCGTCGTTTTTCTCCGTATGGGCATTCGGTTCAGATGCCTCCCTTCTTGAGGGAGAAGCGGGTTTACGTGTTGAACACTTTTACTTGTGGAATAAAGAAGCAAATTTTGACATGAGCTCCTTGCCGCATGTTAATCCCCGTGCCCGCATCACATATTCGCCAGTCCAGGATAAGGGCTTTGTTTCGCGGTTTTCTGTGAGTGCAGGAAGCGGACTGTATTCTGCTCTGTCGGAGACAGCCCAGAGTATACAAAAAGACAGTTCTAACACCGTTTCTCTCGTTCCGGACACAGTCTGGACTTCCGTTATTGGAAGCGAGCTTTCTCTCATAAAAGATTTTAGAATAAACCTTGAAGGGTATTACAAATACTACCTTAACCGTATGTATATATACGCAGATGAGCGCGATGGAAATAATCTTGTCTGGTATACACGTTCCGACGGTCAGGGTTTTGCAGCCGGTGCGGATCTCATGATTGAAAAAAAGATTTCTTCATGGTTTTCAGGTTATGTAAGTTATTCTTTTTTATATGCCAGGTTTAAGAATCCTTCAGAGCCTCAATATGCTGCCCAGTCAACGACAAGCGGTGTGCCAAACGCTGGAGCAGGAACGGCAACCGGCGGAGATCCTCTGGGCATCTGGTATTATCCGTCTTATCACCGCTTTCATACAGCTCACGGCGTGTTGAATTTCTATCTGCCTAAGAACCATACCCTTACTCTTGCCGCCTCTTATGCAACAGGTACACCGCGGACTGTAACGATTGATCCCTCAATAGAAAATTATGCAGAGTATGGGTATTATATCCGCACCGTGATTGATCCGGGAATGGATCTGCACGGCAGGCATAACCAGCAATACAGCGATACTGCGCGGTATTTGGCTGAATGGCCTGTTGACATACGGTTGAGCCGTAAGGGTACCTTTAAAAACCCTAAAAAGACCTGGGAATGGTATTTCGGCATAGAAAATTTGTTAGGCTTTGTTTCAGAAATAAAAAAATCGGAGTTTTATTCGGACCTGGGAATTTATAATAAATCCAGCGGATGGACAATCGGCAAAGGTTTTTTACAAATTGATATGGCAATGTTTCCAATCCCCTCGTTCGGGGTGAAGTTTCAATTGTGATTAAGTCACATTAAAAAAAGAAAAATATTTTTCAAAAAATATTGACAAAAATATTTCTGCGTGCTACTATAAACCAAGCTTGTAAATAAGCTGATAAACTCTCTCCGATGTCCGGCTTGCTGGACGGGGGCTTTCTAGTAATCGTTGATTACCTGAAAGCCCTTTTTTATTTTGTAAATGATTTTTTAAAATTTTGATTAAAAAAAATCCGTACACGGTTTACCGCATACGGATTTGCTTATTATCTATTCTCTCGGCAGTTCGGGGCCGTCAACCTGCTGGTACTTTACGGTGCTTCCCGGCGGAACCGACTTTATAACCCAGACATTTCCTCCGATTATGCTTCCTTTCCCGATTACTGTTCTGCCGCCTAAAATGGTTGCTCCGGGGTAAATGGTAACATTATCTTCGATTGTCGGGTGTCGTTTTTTATCGGCCATTTCTTTTTTAACGCTCAGTGCGCCTAAGGTAACACCCTGATACACTTTTACATGGTTCCCGATTACACATGTTTCACCTACGACAAGTCCTGTCCCGTGGTCAATAAAAAAGGATTCTCCTATTTCTGCACCGGGATGAATGTCAATGCCGGTTGTGCCGTGTACATACTCGCTCATGATGCGGGGCAGGATCGGAACGCCGTTTATATGTAGAAAATGAGCGATTCTGTGTACTAAAATTGCTTCAAGTCCCGGGTAGGATAAAATTATTTCCTCAACACTGCGGGCTGCAGGGTCTCCTTCGAGGGCTGCCCGTGCATCAAGATTTATTTTCCTGCGAATTTCGGGCAGTTCTTCAATGAGAGAAAGGGCAGTACGTTCTGCAAGCATGAGGCATGTATTGTTGTTTACGCAGTTGTTAGTGCATACATAAAGCAGGGCTTTTTGCGTTTCCCGGGTCAGCTGAGTAACTATGCGGTTTATCCGCTCGCCAATAACGTAGCGGAGACAGGCTTTATCAAGGGTTTCAGCTCTGTGAAAGCCCGGGAAAATAATAGTTTGAATGTCTTTTAAAACTGCAACAACAGTTTCTCTGTTGGGAAAGTTATTTGTTCCCTCAAGATTAATACCCCCGTATTCATCATACGAGTTCACAATGTCAGCAACTAAGTCGTCTACTGTTTTCATGTATGCCTCCATAAGAGTCCGTTTACTATATACTTTTTAAACTATTTCTGTCAAACGTCCTTTCTCATATTGACAAGAATGCGTTTTATCAATATATTGGATGAACATCTCATTTTAGGCACGTTTAGGTACGTGTGGAATAGATATGCCTCTGTAGCTCAGTCGGTAGAGCGCAACCATGGTAAGGTTGAGGTCAGCGGTTCGATCCCGCTCGGAGGCTCTCGACGCCGTGCTTGAAAAACAGGTGATTTTGTAGATTTGGTCGTAAGGAGTAAATATATGGCTTCAAAGAAAACAGCGGTAGAAATTATTGCCCTTCAGTGCAGTGAATGCAAGAGAAAGAACTATACTACTTATAAAAACAGAAAGAATATTCAGGGAAAACTTGAATTAAATAAGTATTGTCCTTTTGACCGCAAACATACACTGCATAAAGAAACAAAAGCAAAATAAGGTTTATATCAGCCTTCGGGCTTTTATATATTAAGTGAAGTCGCTTAGCGGCTGCTTCATTAGAGGCGGAGTTAAGCTTCGTTCATAGGTCAGTAGCTCTAATGGTAGAGCGTCGGTCTCCAAAACCGAATGTTGAGGGTTCGAGTCCTTCCTGGCCTGTATCTTAAAATATGGGAGACTGAGATGGGAAAAATCGTCCAGTTTTTTAAAGAGTCTGTTGCCGAGCTTAAGAAAGTTGTATGGCCCGGCAAAGACGATGTAGTATCTTCGGTTAAAGTAGTCTTAATTTCTACTCTTGTAGTTGCTGTAGTGCTTGGATTGCTGGATTTACTTTTCGTAACCGGCATGAATCTCATCTTTTAGGCATTCTGATGGCAAAAGGCTGGTATATACTTCATACGTATTCCGGGTATGAAGGAAAAATCGAAAAAACAATACGTTCTCTTATTGAAAACAATGATCTTTCGTCAGATGTTGTTCTGGATGTGAAAGTTCCAGTGGAAGATGTAGTTGAAGTAAAAGACGGTAAGAAAAAGTTTGTTACAAAGAAATTTCTCCCCGGTTATATTATGATTGAACTTGATCTTCCCGATTTAGGCTGGAAGAATACTTGTTCTGTTATCCGCCGTATTCAGGGTGTTACAGGGTTTGTTGGTACCAATAGTAATGAAAGACCCCGTCCGATCTCCGGAGAAGAAGCAAAAGCGCTTCTTCAAAAGGCTGGAGAGATTAAGGGTGAAAAAGCTCCCCGTATGAAGCAGAATTTCGCTATCGGTGAACAGGTAAAGGTTATTGATGGTCCCTTTGCATCTTTTACCGGTACTATTGAAGAAGTTAATCTGGAAAAAAATAAACTGCGTGTTATGGTCGGTATTTTCGGCCGTGCGACACCGGTTGAAGTTGATCTTTTACAGGTTGAAAAGGTTTAGTTGTTAAGAATTAGCAAAACTTTTACCGGTTTTTACTGATTGGTAGCGGTTTTGTTTTTCTTGTTTTGGGAGAAGTGCCTGCTCGTCGAGCTGAGTGTACTTCGCTAGCGGAAGATATTTGTTTTCTGCACACCAATCTAAGGAGAAATATATGGCAAAGAAGAAGGTAACGGCTGTTATTAAGCTGCAGTGCCCCGCGGGAAAGGCAACTCCCGCTCCGCCAGTTGGTCCGGCTCTCGGCCCTCATGGTGTAAGTGCTCCGCAGTTTGTTCAGCAGTTCAACGACCGTACCAAGTCAATGGAACAAGGCTTGATTATTCCGGTTGTTATTACTGTGTATCAGGATAAATCTTATACATTTATTCTGAAGACCCCTCCTGCTGCAGTTCTTATAAAGAAGGCTGCTGGAATTGCAAAAGGTTCTGGAAATCCGCTTAAAAACAAAGTTGGAAAACTTTCAAAAGCAAGTCTTGAAGAAATTGCAAAAACCAAGATGCCCGATATCAATGCAAACGATATTGAAGCAGCAAAAAAAATTATCGCCGGTACTGCCCGCAGTATGGGTGTAGAGGTGGAGCGGTAATATGAAACACGGAAAAAAATATCGCGAATCACTTAAAAAGTTCGATTCCGCAAAAACTTACGATGTTCAAAAGGCATGTGAGCTTGTTAAAGAATTAAAATTTGCAAAGTTTGATGAAACAGTTGAACTTCATGTAAATTTAAAACTTGGTAAAAGCCACACTGTTCGTGATACTTTAGTATTCCCTCATCAGTTTAAAGGTGAAAAGAAAGTTCTTGTATTTTGTAAAGAAGACAGAATTAAAGAAGCTCTTGATGCCGGTGCTGCTTTTGCAGGTGCAGATGAGTATGTTGAAAAAGTAAAGGGCGGCTGGCTTGATTTTGATATTGCAGTTGCAACACCGGATATGATGAAAGATGTCGGACGTCTTGGTATGGTTCTTGGTAGAAAGGGCTTAATGCCTAATCCGAAAACCGGTACTGTTACAAATGACATTGCAGCAGCAATCAATGAACTTAAAAAAGGCCGTGTTGAATATCGTGCAGATAAAACTGGTGTAGTTCACATTTCTGTTGGTAAAGTATCAATGGATGCCGCAAAGATCGCTGAGAATGCCCAGGCTTTAATGGCAGAAATTGCCCGTAAAAAGCCTTCTGATGCCAAGGCTGATTATGTTCAGTCTGTGTCAATCAGTTCAACAATGGGTCCCGGCGTTTGGGTTAACTACTCAGAGGGAGAATAACTATGGCAATGAAAGCAAAAAAACTCCAGAGCGCTAAAGTAGAAGCCATTGCATCAGCAAAAACAACGTTTGAAAACTTTTCAGACTACATTTTTACTGACTATCGCGGATTAACTGTTGAGCAGATAACCGAGCTTCGCAATCAGCTTCGTGCAAAAAATGCAGATTATAGAGTTGTAAAAAATAATTTTGCACGTCTTGCTCTTGAAGAAATGAAAATTGATAACGTTTCCGAGTATCTTACCGGACCGACAGCTGTTGCTCTGGGTAAAGAAGATACAAATGAAGTAGCAAAGATTCTTTTCGATTTTGCAAAGAATGTACCTGCTCTTCAGGTTAAGGGTGCTTATGTTGAAAAAGAAGTTTACGATGCTAAAAAAATCGAAGCTTTCTCAAAACTCCCTGGAAAGAAACAGCTTATCGCTATGATTATGTCTACAATCAATGCTCCTGTTCAAAAACTTGCAGCAACATTGCAGGCGTATGTCGACAAAAAACAGTCAGAAGGCGGAAACTAATTCTGCTTGAGCAGAATTCCGCTTCTAGATATTTTGAGTCAGGCTTCATCGCTGTCGTCCTGTCTCAACACAAAATTGCCTTATAAGGAGAAGATAATATGGCAGCCATAACAACAGATCAGATTCTTGAAGCTATTGCTTCAATGACAGTACTTGAGGCTTCAGAGCTTGTAAAAGCTATGGAGGAAAAATTCGGCGTAACAGCAGCAGCTCCAGTGATGATGGCTGGTGCAGGTCCCGCAGCTGAAGCAGCAGAAGAGCAGACAGAATTTACTGTTACTCTTGAAAGTGCAGATGCTACAAAGAAAATTGCAGTTATTAAGGCCGTTCGTGAAGTTACACAGCTTGGTCTTAAAGAAGCAAAAGACCTCGTAGAAGGTGCTCCAAAACCTCTTAAAGAGGGTGTTTCTAAGGATGATGCTAAGAAGATTAAAGAAACTGTTGAAGCAGCCGGCGGTGTTTGCAAGATTGCATAATTTTAAGACGCCTAACGGTAAAGGTGCAGGAAACTTTGTTTCCTGTGCACCGTTAAAAAAATTGAGTTTACTCAAAATTGGTTGATATTTAATGCTGCCCGGAAGTAATTTTTGGGCAGCTATATCTGTCTATATGTAAGATAAGTAATAAAAAATTCTTTTATTACTGGAAATAGTGTTAAGGGGGATTTGATGTTCGCAAGAAGCCGGACGGTCAATCGTCAGTACGTTGGAAAGAATATCCAGAATTTTATGGAGCTGCCTGATCTAATAGATATTCAGCTCTCATCCTATGAAGCTTTTTTACAAAAAAACAAACTGGATAACCATGAGCCGGTTGCCGAACAGGGTCTGCAGGAAGTTTTTAATTCTTCATTCCCTATAGAAAGCCCGAATGGCGATATGCTCCTTGAATATGAGTACTATGAGCTCGATGAAAATGGAATTAAATTTTCAGAACTTGAATGCAAACAAAAAGGTTTAACATATTCTGTGCCCTTAAAAGCACGCATAAATTTGATTTTTAATCAGACGGGAGAAATCCGTCAAAAAGATATATACATGGGCGACATACCGCTCATGACCGACCGCGGAACCTTTATAATTAACGGTGCAGAGCGTGTTGTTGTATCACAGATTCACCGTTCTCCTGGTGTAATATTCAGCCATGAGAAGGGAATTTACTCCAGTCGAATCATTCCATACCGCGGAAGCTGGCTTGAATTTGAAATTGATCAGAAAAAAGAGCTTATTTACGCAAAAATCGACCGCAAAAAAAGAATTCTTGGTACAATATTCCTTCGAGCTTTGGGTTACAGTACCCGCGAAGAAATAATCAGAGCTTTTTATGATGTTGAAAATATCAGTGTTTCTGATGAACGTGATGTAAAAGATAATCTTATCGGCAAGGTTCTTGCAGATGCAGTAATGATCACAGATCCCGACACCAACGAAGAGAAAAAGCTGTATAAGGCTGGTGAAAAACTTCATCCTCACAATGTTGATGAGCTTCTTCTGCAGGGGATTACTCAAATCTGTGTTATAAAATTTGATGCAGAGAGTTCTTTAGATTCTCAGATGATTATTAACTGTTTTGAAAGAGAGGAAATTCGTTTTACAAAAGAAGGCGCTTCTTCGGATGAGCCTACGAAGGATGATGCTCTTTCTGCTGTTTACTCTGTTCTCATGCCGGGTGAACCAATCACTGTTGATGCAGCCGAAAAAGATCTTAATACAATGTTCTTCTCTATGAGAAGATACGACCTCGGCCGTGTTGGACGCTACAAGCTTAATAAAAAATTCAATTATGATGTTGCAGTAGAAGAACATACTCTTGTAAAGCAGGATATCATTGCTACTATGAAGTTCCTTATTAAGGTCTATGTCGGCGATGAAAGTATTGATGATATTGATCACTTGGGTAACCGCCGTGTGCGCTCTGTCGGTGAATTGATGACAAATCAGCTTAAGACAGCATTCAGCAGGATGGAAAGAATCTGTAAGGAAAGAATGGGATTAAAGGAAACTGAAACCATGAAGCCTCAGGATCTTATTTCCATTAAGCCTATAGTTGCTTCCATCAAAGAATTTTTTGGTTCCAGTCAGTTGTCGCAGTTCATGGATCAGGTTAATCCTCTTGCAGAATTAACCCACAAACGGCGTCTTAATGCTCTTGGTCCCGGAGGTCTTTCAAGAGACCGTGCCGGTTTCGAAGTCCGCGATGTTCATTATACACACTACGGAAGAATGTGTCCTATTGAAACTCCGGAAGGTCCGAATATCGGTCTTATAGTTTCACTTGCTATTTATACCCGTGTTAACGATTACGGATTCCTTGAGGCTCCATACAGAAAAATTGAAAACGGTAAAGCAACTGATAAATCCGAATATTTATCGGCAATGGACGAAGATAGATACTTCATTGGTCAGGTTTCAGAACAGCTTGATGATGACGGAAATTTCCTCGTAGATCAGATTCCATGCCGCCGTTACGGCGACTATACATCGCGAAGTCCAAAAGATGTACAATACATGGATGTTTCTCCAAAACAGATTATTTCTGTTTCTGCAGCTCTTATTCCTTTCCTTGAACACGACGATGCTAACCGTGCACTCATGGGTTCAAACATGCAGCGTCAGGCTGTTCCTCTTCTTTTCCCTGAACCGCCTCGTGTTGGTACAGGTATGGAAGGAAAGTGCGCCTATGACTCAGGTGTTCTTGTTAAAGCAAAAAGAGCCGGAGAAGTTGTTTGGGTAACATCAGAAGAAATCAGGGTTAAGCCTGATCTTCAGTCTAATCCGGAAGATTTTGATGTCTATCCTTTACTTAAATATCAAAGAACTAACCAGGATACTTGTTATCATCAGAGGCCTATAGTTCTCCGCGGTCAGCGTGTAGAAAAGGGAACTGCTCTTGCAGACGGTCCTGCAACATTCAATGCAGAGCTTGCACTCGGCAGAAATATTCTTGTCGGCTTCGTTCCATGGAACGGCTACAACTATGAAGACGCTATTCTTATCTCGCAGCGTGTTGTAAAAGAAGACATGTTTACTTCTATACATATTAAAGAGTTCAATACTGAAATTCGCGAAACAAAACTTGGTCCTGAAAAAATTACCCGTGATATTCCGAATACCAGTGAGAAGACCCTTGACAATCTTGATGCCGAAGGTATTATCCGCATCGGTGCAAAAGTACGTTCCGGCGACATTCTTGTTGGTAAGGTTACTCCCAAGAGCGAAACAGAAACAACTCCCGAATTTAAACTTCTTAACTCAATCTTCGGTGAAAAGGCCAAGGAAGTTCGAGATTCATCATTACGTGTTCCTCACGGTGTTGAAGGAACTATCATTGATGTTCAGCGTTTACGCAGAACGGAAGGTGATGATCTGAATCCCGGTGTTGATGAAGTTGTAAAAGTACTTATAGCTACAAAGCGAAAGCTTCGCGAAGGCGATAAAATGGCCGGACGCCACGGAAATAAGGGTATTGTTGCCCGTATTCTTCCTGTGGAAGATATGCCGTATCTTGAAGACGGTACAGCGCTTGATATTTGCCTTAACCCGCTTGGTGTTCCATCCCGTATGAACATTGGTCAGATTATGGAATCTGAGCTCGGTTTAGCCGGTTTATTCCTTGATCAATGGTATGAGTCTCCTGTTTTCCAATCTCCTACAAATCAGCAGATTGAACAAAAACTTATGGAGGCAGGATTTAACGCAAACTCAAAGGCCGTATTACGTGACGGACGAACCGGACATGCTTTTGAAAACCCTGTATTTGTCGGTGTAATTTACTTTATGAAACTGCATCACCTTGTAGATGATAAAATGCATGCTCGTTCAACCGGTCCTTATTCGCTTGTTACTCAGCAGCCTCTTGGAGGAAAAGCTCAGTTCGGCGGTCAGCGCCTTGGTGAAATGGAAGTATGGGCGCTTGAAGCGTATGGAGCTGCAAATACACTCCAGGAACTTCTTACAATTAAATCCGATGATATGACAGGACGTTCAAAGATTTACGAATCTATTGTTAAGGGTGAGCCTTCAACAGCTGCCGGCGTTCCTGAAGCATTTAACGTTCTTGTTCAGGAATTACGCGGACTTGCACTTGATTTTACCATCTATGATGCAAAGGGCAAGCAGATTCCGCTTACTGAACGTGACGAAGAGCTGATCACTAAAGCTGGCTCTAATTTCTAAGAACTAGGAGAAAACGATGCGCGATATTCAAGATTTTGACAGCTTGATGATTAAGCTCGCTTCGCCGGAGATCATTAGACAATGGTCTTATGGCGAGGTTAAGAAGCCTGAAACAATAAATTACCGTACCCTCCGTCCCGAGAAAGACGGTCTGTTTTGTGAGAGAATTTTCGGTACAACAAAAGAATGGGAATGCTATTGCGGAAAATTTAAGTCCATTCGTTACAAGGGTATTATCTGCGACCGCTGCGGTGTAGAAGTTACTCACTTTAAAGTCCGCCGCGAAAGAATGGGGCATATTGAGCTGGCCGCTCCTGTATCTCATATTTGGTATTACCGTTCAGTGCCTTCCAGAATGGGGCTTCTTCTTGATCTTCAAGTTGCGGCGCTGCGTTCTGTCTTGTACTATGAAAAGTATATCGTTATAGATGCAGGTGATACAGATCTTAAAAAGATGCAGCTTTTAACAGAAGATGAGTACATGGAAGCACAGGAGCGCTACGGCGGATCCTTCTCTGCCGGCATGGGTGCTGAAGCTGTTAAAACCCTTCTTGAAAATTTAAATCTCGATGAACTTGCCGCAACATTACGTCAGAAAATGATCGAAAAAGGCACAAAGAGCGACAAAAGACTTTTAAAGAGAATAGAAATTGTAGAAAATTTTCGTGCATCCACAAACAAATGTTCATGGATGATCCTGGATGTTATTCCAGTTATTCCGCCGGAACTGCGCCCGATGGTTCAGCTTGATGGAGGACGTTTTGCAACTTCCGACTTAAATGATCTTTACCGTCGTGTTATAAATAGAAATAACCGTCTAAAGAGGCTTCAGCAGCTCAATGCGCCCGATATCATTATCAGAAATGAAAAGAGAATGCTTCAGGAAGCAGTTGACGCATTATTTGACAACTCAAAGAGAAAGCGTGTCGTTAAAGGCGCTTCAAATAGACCTCTCAAATCAATTTCCGATATGCTTAAGGGTAAGCAGGGCCGGTTCCGCCAAAACCTTCTTGGTAAGCGTGTTGACTACTCGGGACGTTCTGTAATCGTTGTAGGACCGGAATTAAAACTCTGGCAGTGCGGCTTGCCGACAAAAATGGCAATGGAATTGTTCAAGCCTTTCATTATGAAAAAGCTTGTAGATAAGGACGTTGTCTATAATATTAAAAAAGCTAAAATGCTTGTTGAACAGGAATCCCCCGAAGTCTTTGCCATTCTTGACGAAGTTGTCCGGGAGCATCCTGTTATGCTTAACCGTGCGCCTACTCTTCACCGTCTAGGTATTCAGGCTTTTGAGCCGGTTCTCGTAGAAGGTAAGGCTATAAAGCTTCATCCTCTTGTATGTCATGCATTTAATGCTGACTTCGACGGTGATCAGATGGCAGTTCACGTACCTTTAACACAGGCTGCTCAGATGGAATGCTGGACCTTGATGCTTTCTGCTAGAAACCTTTTAGATCCCGCTAACGGTAAAACTATTGTATATCCCTCACAGGATATGGTTCTTGGAATTTACTATTTAACAAAGATTAAGCCGAGCGGAAAAGGCACTGGTAAAAGATTCAGCTCCTTTGAAGAAGTAATTCTTGCAGCAGAATCAAAAAATATAGATTATCAGTCTGAAATTAAAGTTCCTGTAATGAAAGCTCCTTATAATGGAGAAGTTATTTCAACAACAGCGGGACGCTTAATTTTCAATGAAGAAATGCCGGTCGATGTTGGTTATGTTAATGACCTTTTGGGCGATAAAGAACTTAAAAAACTAATTGAAAGAATTTACAAAGAGAAAGGACCGTGGCTCACTGTTCAGATGCTTGATGCTATTAAGGCTGTCGGTTACAAATATGCTACTTTCTTTGGTGCAACAATTTCTATGGACGATATTATCGTTCCGGATGAAAAGAAAGAAATGATGGATAAGGCTAATAAAGAAGTCGAGTCTATCATGCAGCAGTACCATAAGGGTGTTATTACTCAGGATGAACGCTATAACCGCGTAGTTGAAGTATGGTCAAAAACCAACGAAGACTTAACAACGGTGATGATGAAAAACCTTGAGAAGGATCAGGAAGGATTTAATACCATTTACATGATGGCTACTTCCGGTGCCCGCGGTAGCCGAAACCAGATTCGTCAGCTTGCAGGTATGCGCGGTCTTATGGCTAAACCTAATGGAGACATTATTGAGCTTCCTATTCGTGCAAACTTTAAAGAGGGCTTGTCTGTTATTGAATTCTTTATTTCCACTAACGGTGCCCGTAAAGGTCTTGCCGATACTGCTCTTAAAACTGCTGATGCCGGTTACCTGACACGCCGTCTTGTTGATATTGCTCAGGACGTAGTTATTAATGAAGAAGACTGCGGTACAATTAACGGTATTGAGTATACTGCAATTAAAGATGGTGATGACATTATAGAAGCGTTGAAAGACAGAATTGTCGGACGTTTTACTCTTGAACAAGTTAAACACCCGATTACCCGCGAACTTATCTGCGATGTTAATCAGTATATTACCGATGAACTTGCTGTAGAAATTGAGAACGCCGGTGTTGAAAGTGTAAAACTTAGAACGGTTCTTACGTGCGAATCCCGTCACGGTGTATGCTGTAAATGCTATGGACGAAATCTTGCTCATAACAAGGTTATTGAAATTGGTGAAGCTGTAGGTATTATTGCTGCACAGTCAATCGGACAGCCTGGAACCCAGCTTACCATGCGTACATTCCACGTCGGCGGTGCTGCAACAAAGATCAGTGAAGAAAACCGCATTGTTTTGAAATATCCTGTTATTGTAAAGAGTATAGCAGGAACCCACGTTGAGCTTTCTGAAGGCTGGCTCTTTACCCGTAAAGGTTCCATGATTGTTAATAGAATTATAAAGGAAATAAAGCTTACCTCTTCCGATAAACTTCTTGTTGCAGACGGAGATCGTGTTGCAAAAGATTCAGACTTATATGAACATAAGGGTAAGATTGTTAAGGCCGAGGTTATTGCTTTCGTTGCGATCCGTGACAACACTATATACTTAACCAGTAATGAACAGAAACTTGAAATCAAGAATGGTTCAAAAATGGAAGTTGTAGCGGGCGATATTGTACAAACCGGTCAGACAATTGCAATCTTTGATCCGTTCTCTGAGCCGATAATCGCTGAAGTTGACGGATACGTTCACTACGAAGATATAATTCTTGGTTCAACTCTTTCAGAAGAATTTGATGAGGAAACCGGAAACACAGAAAGCCGCATAACAGAGTTCCATCTCGACACTAAACAGCCGAGAATCCTTATTACCGACGAAGCTGGTAATGAATTGGGAAGCTATTATCTTCCTGCCGGTTCCTATCTTCAGGTAGATGACAATGCGCCGATCAAAGCCGGTACTACAATTGCAAAGATTCTAAAAGAATCTTCTAAAACCAAGGATATTACCGGAGGTCTTCCCCGGGTTTCCGAGCTTTTTGAAGCACGTAAACCAAAAGTTCCAGCTGTTCTTGCGCAAATATCAGGAACTGTTCAGTTTAAGGGAATTACGAAGGGTAAGCGTGTTGTTGTTGTTCAGGATAAATATGGTAAAACTTTTGATCACTTAGTACCTATGAATAAGCGGCTTTTAGTACGCGACGGTGACGAAGTAGAGTCCGGTGAACAGCTTTGCGACGGTGCATTAAGTCCTCATGATATTCTCGCAATATCAGGTGAAAACGCACTGCAGAACTACCTGATGGATGAAATTCAGCAGGTGTATCGCATGCAGGGTGTAAGTATCAATGATAAGCACATTGGTGTTATTGTCCGCCAGATGCTCCGAAAAGTTGAGATTGTTGCTGTAGGCGACACCCGCTTTATTTATGGTCAGCAGGTTGATAAATACAAGTTCCATGAAGAGAACAAGCGTGTTATCAATGAAGGCGGTCAGCCGGCTATAGCGCGGCCAATGTTCCAGGGTATTACAAAAGCATCCTTGAATATTGACTCTTTTATATCAGCAGCGTCTTTCCAGGAAACAACCCGTGTTCTTACCAATGCAGCAATTGCCGGTGTTTCCGACAGTTTAAGAGGCCTAAAAGAAAACGTAATTATTGGACATATTATTCCTGCTGGTACAGGTATAAGACATTACAGAAATGTAAAACTGTTCGATGATAAGGCAACAGATCTTGATGTTCAGATGGAAGAAATCCTTGAGAGAAGAAAGCTTGAAAAAGCTATGGAAGCTCAGATGGAAGAAACTTCATTTGAACAGGAAGAAGATTAATTTCAATAGATGGTAAGTACAGTTACCGGCCGTATAACAGGTAACTGTACAGTCTTCACCTGTTGACAACAAGTACAATGATTTGTTAGATTGTAAACCAATCGCCCAAATTTCCGGAGTGCTGCCGGTTAAAATATAGGAGAAAAGGCTAATGCCTACAATTAATCAATTAATTAGAATGGGACGTAAAACAGCTGTAAATGGAACGAAGTCTCCCGCACTTCAGTCCTGCCCGCAGAAACGCGGTGTTTGCACCCGTGTTATGACTGTAACTCCCAAAAAACCGAACTCAGCCCTTAGAAAGGTAGCCCGTGTTCGTTTAAGTAATGGAATTGAAGTAACTGCATATATTCCCGGTATTGGACATAATTTGCAGGAACACTCAGTTGTTTTAATCCGCGGCGGACGCGTAAAGGACCTTCCTGGTGTCCGCTATCACATTATCCGCGGTACAAAAGATACTCTTGGTGTAGAAGACCGCAAACGCGGACGTTCTAAGTACGGTGCTAAGAGACCAAAGGCATAAGGAGAAAAGGTTATGGGAAGAAAAAATAAGACTATCAACCGTCCGATTATGCCGGATTCAAAGTATAATAGTGCAGTTGTAACAAAATTTGTTACCCGCATGATGCTTGATGGTAAAAAAGCTACAAATGTCAGCATAATTTATGAAGCAATGGATAAACTTAAAGAAAAGACTGAAAAAGATCCTTTAGAAGTATTTCTTAAAGCTTTAGATAACGTAAAACCAATGGTAGAAGTTAAATCCCGACGCGTCGGCGGTGCAACTTATCAGGTTCCAATAGAAATTCGCGACAGCCGCCGTGAAGCTTTAGCTATGCGCTGGATTATAATCGCAGCGCGTAAAAAAAGCGGACATGGTATGGGTGATCGTCTTGCCTCTGAATTGCTTGATGCCTTTAATAATACAGGTACTGCATATAAGAAGAAGGAAGATACTCACAAGATGGCAGAAGCAAATAAAGCTTTTGCACATTACCGCTGGTAAATATTTCTTAAAAAAGGCCTTTTTTAGGCCTTTTTTTTATTTCTTTGTATGTATATGGTAAAAAACCGTATAAAAACGTATAAAAGACTTGTTATTTATTTTTAAATAGTGTATAAGTTAAATTCACCTTTAACTAAAATAGTGAAGGTGTAATTCCTTTAATGGATATGGGTTCTTTGAGAGTCAAACGGCTTTATTGTTAAATAAAGACTGGTAAAATCGTAAAGGTAGTGCAAATAAGCATTATCAGGTTTTACGACCCGTGAATAACAGAAAGCTAGCTGCCGTCGGCAGTGTGCATATATGGGTGAGGTATTCAGGGTTTTTGACATAAGTTTATGTCCTGTGCATGAACTTAAGGCTCTTGGATGCCAAACCAGTCATCAAATGAATTATTTGATGGTGATAGGTGGTACCGGCCAGCGCAGATTGAATAAGATAATCTGCTTGTGCGAAAAGAAAGTTTCTTTTTATTAAGTCCATCTATTTCTCAATCAAATTATTCTTAATTGTGTGTGTAGTGAATGTTAAGCTCTGTGTGAGTCTTTTGCATTCTGAATTATACAACACTGTATTTTTTAAATGCCTTTAATCTGGTAAGGAGGATCAAATGGCAAAGGAAAAGTTCGAGAGAACAAAACCGCACATGAACGTTGGAACCATTGGTCACGTTGACCATGGAAAGACAACTCTTTCTGCGGCAATCACAATGCATTGCGCCAAAAAATTTGGCGATAAGGCTCTTAAGTATGATGAAATTGATAATGCTCCGGAAGAAAAAGCCCGCGGTATTACAATTAACACTCGTCACCTTGAGTATCAGTCAAATAAGCGTCACTACGCACATATCGACTGTCCAGGCCACGCAGACTATATCAAAAACATGATCACTGGTGCTGCTCAGATGGATGGTGCTATTCTTGTAGTTTCCGCTCCTGACTCAGTTATGCCTCAGACACGTGAGCATATTCTTCTTGCCCGTCAGGTAGGTGTACCGGGAATGATCGTTTTCTTAAATAAGATCGATCTTCTTGATGACCCTGATCTTATTGAGCTTGTAGAAGAAGAAGTACGCGATGTTCTTGAATCATATCAGTTCCCCCGCGATACTCCAATTATTAAGGGTTCTGCCTTTAATGCTTTGGCAGACGGCGCTTCTGCAGAAGATACAGCTTGTATCGATGAACTGCTTGATGTTATGGATAACTATTTTGCAGATCCTGATCGTCCAGCAGATCTTCCTTTCCTTATGCCGATTGAAGACGTATTTACAATTTCCGGACGCGGTACTGTAGTAACAGGACGTATCGAGCGCGGTATTGTTCATATGAACGAAGAAGTTGAAATTATTGGTATTACTCCTAATCAGAAGACTGTTATTACAGGTATTGAAATGTTCAATAAACTTCTTGATCAGGGTGAAGCAGGAGATAACGTTGGTCTTCTCTTGCGCGGTATTGATAAGTCCGGCGTTCAGCGCGGTCAGGTTCTTGCAAAACCTGGTTCAATCAATCCTCATACTAAATTTGAAGGACAGGTTTACGTTCTTTCTAAAGAAGAAGGCGGACGTCACAGCCCATTCTTCTCGGGTTACCGCCCTCAGTTCTATTTTAGAACAACCGACATTACAGGAACTGTTACACTTCCTGCCGGTGTAGACATGGTAAAACCTGGCGATAATACAAAAATTATCGGTGAGCTGATTCATCCTATTGCTATGGACAAGGGGCTTAAATTTGCTGTTCGCGAAGGCGGACGTACAATTGCTTCTGGTCAGGTAACAGAGATTCTTGCATAATTAGTTTTTGAATAGAGCAGGAACTGCATAAAGTAGTTCCTCTCTTATTCATGGAGGAAAAATGGCCACCGAAAAGATTCGTGTCAGACTTCGCGCATTTGATGTGGAGTTGATCGATCAAAGTGCAAAATCCATCGTGCAGACTGTTCAGAAAGCAGGGGCAAAGGTTTCAGGACCCATCCCTCTTCCGACCAGAATCAATAAGGTAACGGTTTTGCGTTCTCCTCACGTTAATAAAAAATCACGTGAACAGTTTGAAATGAGAACACATAAAAGACTTATTGATATTATTGAGCCTTCAGCAGATGTCATGGACTCTCTGATGAAGCTTGAACTGCCCGCTGGTGTTGACGTTGAAATTAAGCAATAAGTTTTTTATTGCAAAATAAACAGTACGGTCCCCCGGATCAGGGGATGGCGGCTGAAAATAAAGAAGACTGTATCAGTTTTCTTTTAAGGAGAATATCAGAATGAAAGGTCTGATTGCAAAAAAAGTGGGTATGACCCAGGTATTTGACGAAGACGGAAGCCTCACCCCGGTTACCGTGATCCGCGTCGAGCCTAATAAGGTCGTTGCTCTCAAGAAGAAGGAAGTATTCGGTTACGATGCTGTGGTTCTTGGTCTTGATGATATGAAAAAATCCAAGATTACCAAGCCGTATGCCGGACAGTTTCCAGAAGGTATAACCCCTAAGCGGAATTTGAAAGAATTTCGCGATTTTGACGGTGAAGTTGCTGTAGGTGACGAAGTAGGTCTTGAATTATTTGATGAAATTCGTTTCCTTGATGTTACTGCAACTTCTAAAGGTAAAGGTTTTCAGGGTGTTATGAAGCGTTGGGGTTTTCACGGTGGACGTGCATCGCACGGTTCAAAATTTCATCGTGAACCTGGTTCTACCGGTCAATGTACATCTCCTGGGCGAAGTTTTAAAAACACGAAACTTCCAGGACGTATGGGTAGAGAACGTGTAACAGTTCAGAACTTAAAGATTGTAAAGATCGATCCTGAACTTAAAGTAGTGATGGTTCGCGGGTCTGTGCCCGGGAATAAAGACTGTACGCTGATCATCAAGTCCGCGGTAAAGAAAGAATTCTAACGACGAGGAAGACAGATGGAAAAGAAAGTCTATTCAGTCGATGGCAAAGAACTAAGGACAATTAACCTTGATGATAACGTATTCGGCCTCCCGGTCAATGAAGACGTCATCTACTACGCCATCAATAATGAATTAGCCAATAAACGTGTTGGGACAGCTTGTACAAAGGACCGCTCTGAGGTTCACGGCAGCAATGCTAAGCCGTATAAGCAGAAGGGTACTGGACGTGCCCGCCGTGGTGATAAAAAGTCTCCTCTTTTAAGAGGCGGCGGAGTTATCTTCGGTCCTAAGCCACGTGATTTTAGTTTCGTTTTACCTAAAAAGGTTAAACGTCTTGCAATGAAGTCAGTTTTGAGTATGAAAGCTCAGAGCGATAGACTAACAATTGTTGAAGATTTTACTGTAGAAAGTGGAAAGACAAAAGATTTAGCACAAGTATTAAAAAATTTCATCAAAGATGAATACAGAACAGTTATTGTTCTTAAAGATAATGATGCTATGATCAAACGTGCCGGTAACAATATACCGACGCTTTCTTTCTTATCTTATAACCGCCTTCGTGCACATGACCTGTTCTACGGACAGAAAATAATTATGCTCGAAAGTGCTGCAAAAAATCTTTCAGATTTCTATTGTGAAGAACAGGAGGCAAAATAATGGTATTAGAAGATATCCTTGTTGAGCCTGTATTGTCCGAAAAGGCAACATTGTTGCGTGAAGAAGGAAAGTACGTTTTTAAGGTACATCCGGACGCTAACAAATACGAAATTAAAGAAGCAGTACGCAGACTTTTCGGTGTAAAAGTTGTTGATTGCACTGTTATGAATGTGTATGGAAAGATGAAGCGGGTTCGTTATAGACCCGGCAGAACTTCCAGTTGGAAGAAGGCGATCGTCAAGCTTGCGCCTGGCGAAACAATTAAGGTGTTCGAGGGCGTCTAGCCTTTCGACCGCGTTAGAGAAGGGGAACCTAAATGGCTCTTAAAGTATATAAGCCGATAACCGCGGGTACTCGAACACGAATCGACCTGCGGCGCGATGAATTAACCACAGATAGACCTGAGAAAAGTTTAACTAGTGGCTTAAAATCGCATGGTGGACGCGGTGCTAAGGGACGTATTTCTGTACGTCACCAAGGCGGCGGGCACAAGCGAAAATACCGCGACATAGATTTTAAAAGAGATAAGCACGGCATTCCTGGAACTGTTCGAACAATTGAATACGATCCAAACCGCAGTGCAAACATTGCTCTAATTTTTTATGCCGACGGTGAAAAACGTTATATTATTGCACCTAAAGGATTAGAAGTCGGACAGAAAATTCTATCCGGCGATAATGCAGCTCCAACTGTTGGAAATGCACTGCCTTTGGAAGCAATTCCTGTAGGATTTACTGTTCACAATATCGAGTTAACACTCGGTCGCGGAGGACAGTTGGCACGGTCTGCCGGCACCAGCGCACTTGTCGCGGCAAAGGAAGGGGATTATGTTACTATCCGTCTTCCGTCAAGTGAAGTTCGCCGGGTACACAAAAAATGCTATGCTACTATCGGTATCGTAGGTAATGAAGACCGTATGAATACGCAACTCGGTAAAGCCGGACGCAGCAGATGGCGAGGTATTCGCCCTTCAGTACGCGGTATGGTTATGAACCCTGTTGATCATCCGCTTGGTGGTGGTGAAGGCGCCGGTAAGGGACGTAATCCTGTTACTCCTTGGGGACAGCCTTGCCGTGGATACAAAACCCGCAACAAGCGGAAGGTTTCGAGCAATTTTATTGTCTCGCGCCGAAAGAAGTAGTTGTATAGGAGATAACCGTGTCAAGATCTGTTAAGAAAGGCCCTTTTATTGAAAAGAGTCTTTATAAAAAGGTTATTGAAATGAACAAAGCTGCAGACAGGAAGATGATTAAAACATATTCCCGCTGTTCTACAATTATTCCGGAAATGGTAGGTAATACAATTTCTGTTTATAATGGTAAGTCATGGGTACCTGTGTATGTTACAGAAAACCTTGTCGGGCATAAGCTCGGCGAATTTTCACCAACACGCGTATTCCGTGGGCATGCTGGTTCAGATAACAAAGCTGGGAAGAAATAGGTGGATATGATGGCTGAAAAAAGCGGATATATAGCCACTACAAAATTCCTTATTGCATCTCCTACAAAGGTTCGTCCTGTAGCAAATGTAATTAAGAGAAAGACCTGTTCAGAGGCTATGGCTATTCTCGAGAATATGCCGCAAAAAGGTGCAGACTTAATTAGAAGTACAATGAAGTCTGCAGTGGCTAATGCCCTTTTTGCAAACAAAAAGCTTGATGAAGATATGCTTTATGTTAAGGAAATTCGTATTGACGAGGGTCCTCGACTTAAAAGAATCTGGTATCGTGCACGCGGTAGAGCAGACATGCTGTTAAGACGTATGTGTCATATTACCGTCGTAGTTGCTGAAAAGGCGGGGGAATAACGTGGGACAGAAAGTAAATCCAATAGGACTGCGCCTTGGTATTAACAAAACCTGGCAATCTCGCTGGTATGCAGATCCTCGTGAATATGCAGATTTACTGCATGAGGATCTTAAAATCAGGAAGATGGTTCAGGAACTGCCGGAATGCAAAAACGCTGATATTGCGGAGATCGAAATTGTTCGTCACCCCCAGCGTGTAACAATTGTAATACACACTGCGCGTCCTGGAGTTATTATTGGCGTTAAAGGCGCTAATATTGAGAAAATTGGTGTTGAGATTCAGAAGCACATAACAAAAAAGGTTCAGATAAAGATTAAAGAAATCAAACGGGCCGAAGTTAATGCTTCCTTAATTGCACAAAATGTTGCAAGACAGCTTGTAGGCCGCGGATCATTCCGTAAGGCTCTTAAGCAGGCAACCGGTAATGCAATGAAAGCTGGTTCTCAAGGTGTAAAAATACGTGTAAGCGGCCGCTTGGGCGGTGCTGAAATGTCTCGTACAGAAGAACATAAAGAGGGACGTGTCCCTCTTCATACTCTTCGCGCAGACATCGATTATGGTTTTGCTGAAGCACATACTACATTTGGAAAAATCGGTGTTAAAGTATGGGTTTATAATGGAATGATGTATGGTCAGGACCAAAATGAAGATGCTGGACAGCTTCTTAAAAGACGTCGTGAACGTACAGATCGTGCAGAGGGTTCTGAAAGAACCGACAGACCTGCACGTACAAGCCGCAGTGCAAAATCTTCAAGGAGTTAGTCAATGGCACTTAGTCCTAAAAGAGTAATGCACCGAAAAGTGCAGCGCGGAAGAATCAACGGTAATGCAACCCGCGGTTGTAATGTAGATTTCGGAGAGATAGCACTTGTTGCTCTTGAACCGTTCTGGCTTACAGCCCGTCAAATTGAAGCAGCTCGTGTTGCTTTAAACCGTAAGATCAACCGTAAAGGTCAAGTTTGGATTAGAGTATTTCCAGATAAACCTTATACAAAGAAGCCGGCCGAAACAAGACAGGGTAAGGGTAAGGGAGCTCCAGAATATTGGGTTGCTGTAATTAAACCTGGTCAAATCTTGTTTGAAATTGGCGGTGTTGATAAAGAATTAGCCGAAAGTGCAGTGAACTTAGCAGGCAGCAAGCTGCCTTTTAAGACAAAAATTGCATACCGCAACGACGTTCAGTAAGGAGTTAGTATGGCAAAGAAAGAAAAAGAATTGTCTTATTCCGAACTGGTTGTAAAGCGGAATGAGCTTAAAAAGAAGTATATGGACCTACGGTTCCAGATGGTAATCGGACACGTAGAAAATCCATTGCAAAAGCGTATAATGCGCCGCGAAATTGCGACCATGAATACACTTATCCGGCAGAAAGAAATTGCCGGTTTGGACAAGTAGGAGCTGACCCGTGGAAGAACAAACCGTTCAAGCTAAAGGTGCTAAGCGCTCTTTTGTTGGTGTGGTGACCAGCGACAAAATGGATAAAACCATTGTTGTATCCATCACAACAAAAAAACTGCATAGACTTTATAAAAAGTATGTTACGAGTGTCAAAAAATACAAGGCCCATGATGAACTTAATGATGCCCATGCAGGTGATAAAGTTAAAATCGTGGAATGCAGACCTTTCAGCAAAGATAAATGCTGGAGACTTGCAGAAGTCATTGAACGAGCTAAATAAGAGGAGGATGCTATGATTCAGATGCAGACATATTTGAACGTTGCTGATAACTCTGGAGCAAAAACTGTTCAGTGTATCAAAGTTATCGGCGGATCACACCGCAGGTATGCCAGTATTGGCGACGTGATTGTTGTAGCTGTTAAGGATTCCATTCCTACATCTACTATTAAAAAAGGTGCAATTGAAAAAGCTGTTATTGTGCGTATTTCTAAAGAATACCGCAGACCTGATGGAACCTATATTCGCTTTGATGATAATGCATGCGTTATCATTGATGCAAATAAAAATCCAAAAGGTAAACGCGTTTTCGGCCCTGTAGCCCGTGAACTTCGCGATATGGATTACATGAAAATTGTATCACTCGCACCGGAAGTTCTTTAATTATAGTTCTTAAGGAGAATTGACAGTATGGAAAAGAAGTTCAAGATCCGTAAGGACGACACTGTAGAAGTAATTGCAGGTAAAGACAAGGGAAAGCGCGGATCTGTAGTTCGTGTTATCCGCGACAAGGACAGAGTTATTGTTGCAGGTGTTAACCTTGTAAAGAAAGCAATGAAAAAACGAAATCAGCAGGATCGCGGCGGAATAGCAGAAATTGAAGCTCCCTTGAATATTTCTAATGTAGCTATTGTCTGCAAAAAATGCGGACCTACTAGAATTGGTTATAAACTCGACGGCGACAAAAAATCTAGAGTCTGCCGTAAATGTGGAGACACACTATAATGAGTAATTACGTTCCCCGGCTTAAGAAAGTCTATAAGGACACAATCGCCCCTGAGCTCTTTAAAGAGCTTGGTTATAAGTCCGTCATGCAGGTACCAGCTGTAAAAAAAGTGGTAGTCAGCATGGGCGTGGGTGAAGCTCTCGCAAATAAGAAACTCCTTGACGCCGCAGTAACTGACCTAACAGCAATAACAGGTCAGAAGGCTGTGAAGACCAAGGCAAGAAAAAGTATTGCGAACTTCAAACTTAGAGAGGGCAATGAAGTTGGTGTAATGGTAACATTAAGAGGCACTCAGATGTATGAGTTCCTTGATCGCTTGATCAATGTTGCATTACCTCGCGTTAAAGATTTCCGCGGTATCAAGGCAAATGGCTTTGATGGACATGGGAATTATTCTCTTGGTATTACTGAGCAAATTATTTTTCCGGAAATTGATTTCGACAAGATCGAAAGAGTTGCCGGTTTGAATATAAACATCGTAACCAGTGCTCTCACTGATAATGATGCCCGTGCTCTTCTTACCAAGTTTGGAATGCCCTTCAAAAAGTAAGGTAGGAGTTCATGGCTAAAAAATCAATGATTATTAAGGCAAACCGCACCCCTAAATACAGCACACGGAAATATAACCGATGTCATGTATGCGGACGCCCCCGTGGATACTTACGAAAGTACAAGATGTGTCGTGTATGTTTTCGTAAGTTAGCAAGTGAAGGCCTGATACCAGGTGTCACAAAGTCCAGCTGGTAAGAGGTAGGAGTAAAATATGAGCGTTTCAGACCCCATAGCAGATATGCTTACAAAGGTACGGAATGCGGCTATGGCCCGCCACGAAAAGGTAGACGTATCTACTTCCAAACTCAAGTTGGAAATCGTGAAAATTCTGAAGACCGAAGGTTATATCAAAAATTTTAAAAAGGTTAATCAGGACGGTGTTAATGTTATTCGTATTTTCTTAAAGTACGATGAAGAAAACACCCCTGTAATACATGGTTTGCAAAAGATTTCTACACCAGGCCGCCGTGTATATTCCGGTTATAAGGATCTGCCCCGTGTTTATAATGGATACGGAACAGTTATTGTATCAACATCTTTAGGCGTTACTACAGGTAAAAAAGCCAGTGAAAAGATGGTTGGCGGCGAATTAATCTGCACCGTTTGGTAATAGGAGAATCTTATGTCTAGAATAGGCAAGCTTCCCGTAGCAGTACCAGCGGGAGTAAAAATTACAGCTGCATCCGGTTTGATCACTGTTGAAGGTCCTAAGGGTAAGCTTACTCAGGATTATAATGATCTTGTAGAAATTAAGATCGAAAATAATCATGTTGTAGTTTCAAGAGTTAATGATACAAAACCGGCGCGTTCAGCACATGGTTTGTATAGAAGTTTAATCAGTAATATGGTAACCGGCGTAACAACAGGTTATACAAAAACATTGATTATTAATGGTGTTGGTTTCCGTGCTGAAGTTCAGGGAAAACTGCTTGTTCTGAATCTTGGTTATTCCAATGATTTTATTGCAGGTATTCCCGAAAACCTTACAGTTACTGCAGATAATCAGGGAAAAATAATTATTTCCGGTATCGATAAGCAGGCTGTTGGAGAATATGCAGCAGAGATTCGTAAGTTAAGAAAACCTGAACCTTATAAAGGAAAGGGTATTCGCTACGATAACGAAACCATCAGAAGGAAAGTCGGAAAATCCGGCGTCAAATAAGGGTGAAGAAATATGTTCAAAAAACTTAATGACAAAGACAGAAAACGTCTTAAGAGAAAGATTCACATCCGCAAGCGCTTGCATGGTACTGCAGAACGTCCCCGCATGACGGTTACACGCAGTAACTGTAACTTATACGTGCAGGTTATAGATGACGATGCCGGAAAAACACTTGCTGCAATTTCCACACTCGAAAAGGAATTTGCTTCAATGAAGCCGAATACTGAAGGTGCTGCGAAATTAGGTGAAGAAATGGGCAAGCGCCTAACAGAGAAAAAAATCACTTCTGTGGTTTTTGATCGAAATGGTTATCTCTACCATGGTGTAGTGAAGGCACTTGCAGACGGCACTCGTAAAGCCGGAATAGTATTCTAGGAGTAGCTATGTATCACCAGAGAAATAATGACAAAGACCAGCCTAAAGAATTTGTTGAGAAGTTAATCAAGTTAAACCGTACTGCTAAAGTAGTAAAGGGCGGACGAAGATTTTCTTTTTCAGCACTAACTGTAGTTGGTGATAAAAAAGGCAGAGTTGGTTTCGGCTTCGGCAAGGCCAACGATGTTACAGAAGCAATCCGAAAGAGCATTGATAAGGCAAAAAGAAATTTAGTGCATGTACCCTTAAAAAATGGAACAATACCGCACGAGATTCAAGCTGATTACAAGAGTTCTTCCGTACTTCTTCTTCCTGCATGTTCCGGTACCGGAATTATTGCAGGCGGTCCTGTACGTGCCATCCTTGAAGCTGCAGGCGCTACTGACGTTATGTCAAAATCTTTAGGTTCTAACGCACCGGTAAACGTTGTTCGTGCAACTTTTAATGCTGTTAAGAATCTGATGGATATCCGCGTTGTGGCTAAAAACAGAGGTAAAGCTCTGAAAGACATATGGGGTTAACCATGGCAAAGAGTAAAAAAATTAAAGTAACTTTGATTAAGAGTACAATCGGACAAAAGCCGGCAAAATGTGCAACCGTCCGTTGTCTCGGTCTTAAAAAGATTAATTCAAGTGTAGAACATGATATTAATCCCTGTGTTATGGGAATGATTGCATCTGTTTCACACTTAGTTAAGTATGAGGAGATGAACTGATGTCAGATTTTGTTCTCACTGCACCAGAAGGTGCTAATAAGAAGAAACGGATTGTTGGACGCGGTTCATCATCCGGACTCGGTACTACTGCCGGCCGCGGAAATAAGGGACAGCAGTCCCGTTCCGGCGGTAAGGTATATGTAGGATTCGAAGGCGGTCAGATGCCTTTGTACCGTCGTATTGCTCATAGAGGTTTTTCCAATTATCCGTTTAAAGAAGAATATGCTGTATTTAATCTTACAGAGATTGAAGCAAAATATGAAAGCGGTGAGACAGTTGATAAAGAATCCTTGATTAAAAAAGGTATTCTTAAAAAAGCTAGATCATTGGTTAAAATCCTTGGTGATGGTAATGTTACAAAAAAATTAACCATTAATGTCGACAAGATTTCTGCTTCTGCGAAGGAGAAAATCGAAAAAGCCGGCGGAACAGTTACTGTTTCTAACGAGTAGCGGAGCGAGAATACGACATGGCAAATAATCCTATTGTAAATATGTTTAAGGTTAAAGAATTACGTGAAAGAATTCTTTTTACCTTCATTGTTCTCGCAGTATACCGCTTTGGTAGTGTGTTGACGATTCCCGGCATTAATGCCCAGGCTTTGACAGCTTATTTTGAATCACTGACAAAAGGTAATGCATTCGTAGATTACATGGACTTTTTCGCCGGTGGTGCTTTCTCTAATTTTTCTGTGTTTATGTTGGGTGTAATGCCTTATATATCAACCCAGATTATTATGCAGCTGGCCTTAATTATCTTCCCGTCATTAAAGAAAATTGCACAGGAAGACGGCGGCCAGAAAAAAGTTCAATCATGGACACGAATTGGAACTGTATTTGTCTGTTTAATTCAGTCACTTGCTGTTTATGCATATGCACAGAGTATTCCAAATGCAATTATAATTAGTAATACATGGCTCTTTAGAGCTATTATAATGGTAACGGTAACAACCGGTACTATGATTACTATCTGGTTAGGCGAGCAGATAACATCCCGCGGAATTGGTAATGGTATATCTATGCTGATTTTTGCCGGTATTGTCGCACGTCTTCCCTCTGCAGTTTGGGAACTCGGCCGCATGGTAAAGAATGATGAAATTAATGTTGTTTTCGTTATAGTTGTTCTTATCATGTTTGTTGGAATTGTTGCTCTTGTTGTTTATGAACAGCAGGGTCAGAGAAAAATACCTGTTCACTATGCAAAGCGTGTTATTGGAAGAAAGATGTACGGCGGTCAGAGTACTTATATACCGTTCAAAATCAATCCGTCAGGGGTTATTCCTGTCATCTTTGCTTCGTCTTTTCTGCAGTTTCCTCTTCAGCTTGCAACCAGTTTTGCTGGTAACGTTCGCTGGCTTGGTAAGCTTGCTGCTGTGTTAACTCCATCCGGTTTATGGTATAACATTCTTCAAGTATTGCTGATTGTTTTCTTTGCTTATTTCTATACACAGGTAACACTGAACCCCACAGAAATTGCAAAGAATATTCGGGAAAACGGCGGCTCGATTCCCGGTATACGAACAGACAAGATGGAAGAATATATGCAAAAAGTATTGAACAGGCTAATGCTGCCGGGTTCTTTATATCTTGCCTTAATTGCTGTTATTCCAACAATCGTTCAGAATCTTTTTGGATTCCCCCAATCAATTTCATTTTTGATGGGCGGTACATCCCTTCTGATTCTTGTCGGTGTTGATTTGGACACAATGAGCCAGGTTGAAGCCTTACTAAAAATGCATCATCATGATGGTCTTGTTAAAAAAGGTAAGCTTCGTTCAAGAAACCTCTAAGTTTTTTGAAAAACCTGTAGATTAAGTTTGTAAAATAGTGTTTAATAGAAAGATACCGAATTGTAATCATTGCGATTTGCTAGAATTCGGTATCTGGACACTATGAATTATCCAGGGGGATATGATGAAAGTTAGAACTAGTGTAAAGCCCATTTGCGATAAGTGTAAGGTGATTAAGCGTTTCGGCATTGTCCGGATTGTTTGCACAAATCCTAAACACAAACAGCGTCAGGGCTAAACAGAGCTTAAGGAGAATCAGATGGCTCGAATTGCGGGAGTTGACCTCCCTAACAAGCATGTCAATATTTCATTGACTTATATTTACGGTATTGGACGTACTTCTGCAGATAAAATTTGTGAGAAGGCAAAAATTGATCCTAACCGTATGATGAATGATCTTTCCCAAGATGAAGTTGGTGAACTTCGTGCTCTTATTGATGCGGAATATAAGGTAGAAGGAAGACTTAGAACAGAAATTGGTCTTAACATTAAACGCCTTATGGATATCGGCTGTTACCGGGGTCTCCGGCACAGAAAGGGTCTGCCTGTTCGCGGACAGCGTACTCGTACTAATTCTCGTACTCGCAAAGGTAAGAAAAAGACCGTTGCCGGTAAGAAGAAGTAATCTGTAAGGTGGAGGTAAAGTAACGTGGCTACCGTAAAAAAGCGGAAAGAGAAAAAGAGCGTATATGAAGGTAATGTTTACATTCAGGCAACGTTCAATAATACAATTGTAACAATTACCGATCTGAAGGGTAATGCCTTATCATGGGCATCTTCAGGCGGATTAGGCTTCCGCGGAGCAAAAAAATCAACTCCGTTTGCAGCACAGTCAGTAGCAGAAACTGCAGTACAGAAAGCAGTAAGTTACGGCTTGCGTGAAGTTCATGTGTATGTTAAGGGACCCGGTGTAGGACGCGAATCTGCTGTCCGTTCTCTTGGTGCACTCGGCTTAAAAGTAAAATCAATTTCTGATGTTACTCCGATTCCGCACAATGGATGCCGCCCCAGAAAAACACGCCGCATGTAATGAAGGAGAACTGGAAGAATGGGTAAATATACTGGTCCTGTCTGCAGACTTTGCAGAACAGAACAAAAAAAATTATTTTTGAAGGGTGACCGCTGTAAAAGTGAAAAATGCCCTCTAAATAGAAAACGCGGTGCTCCCGGAAAAGATCCTAAGGGCAGAACAGGAAAACGTAGTGAGTACGGACTTCAGCTTCGTGAGAAACAGAAGCTCAAGAGAATGTACTGTATGTTGGAAAAACAGTTCCGCTTAACATTCGATAAAGCACAGAGAATGCCTGGTATTACTGGTGATAATCTTATTGGACTCTTAGAAAGCAGACTTGATAATGTTGCATATAGAATGCACTTTGCTTCAAGCCGCGCTCAGGCTCGTCAGCTTGTTTCCCATGGACATATTCTTGTTAATGGTAAAGTAGTTGATATTTCAAGTTTCACCGTGAAACCTGCTGATGTTATTGAAGTAAAAGAAAACAGCAAAAAATTTGTTGTGATTCTTGATGCTCTTAAAGAGGTTTCGAAATCCGGTACTGTATCTTGGATTGACCTGGATATTGATGCACAGAAAGGAACATTTGTTTCCTATCCCCGCCGTGCAGATGTAACAGATCTCACTGACATTAAAGAACAGCTCGTCGTTGAGCTCTATTCAAAATAAGGAGTTCGGATGGCCCGCAAAAATCTGCTTAAAGGATTTAAGAAACCTAAAGGGATTAATTTCGAACATATCGAAACAAGTCCGAATTATGGAAAATTCACAGCATATCCCTTTGAGACTGGTTTTGGTACTACTGTTGGAAATACCCTGCGTAGAGTATTGCTTTCTTCAATCCAAGGGTATGCAATAAGCTCTGTTCGTATTACATCATACGATGCAGATGGTGTTCCACATGTTATTTCCAGCGAATTTGAGACAATACCAAATGTTGTTGAAGATACCTTGGAAGTCCTGAATAGTCTTAAACAGATTCGCTTGCGGCTTCCCGAAGACATTGAACAGGAAACTTTTTTGTTCGAGTTCAAAGGTCCTGGAGATGTTACAAGCGATATGCTGGATCGCGGTACTCAGTTAGAAGTATTTACAAAGAAAATGCATCTATTTACCATGATGGAAGGTGCTAATATTGAATTTGAAGTCCAGGTTGATCTTGGAAGAGGCTATGTTCCTGCAGAAGTTAATGAGCACTATATTGAAGTTGTTGGAACAATTCCGTTAGATGCAATATTCACACCAATTCCTAAGGTTAAATATTCCATTGAACCCTGTCGCGTTGGACAGAGAAACGATTACGACAAACTTGTAATTGAAATCTGGACAGACGGTACCATAACACCGGATGATGCATTAGCCGAAGCTGCAAAAATAGCTAAGGATCACTTTGCAATATTTGTAAACTTTAATGATACCGAAGTGGGAAGAAGCGACGATCTTGATGAAGGTGATGAAAGAATTCGCCAGATACTGAATACTCCAGTTGAAGAATTAGAGTTATCAGTTCGTTCATCTAACTGTCTAAAAAGTGCAAATATCCGAACAATTGGTGAGCTTACAAAAAAGACAGAAGACGACATTGCTAAAACCCGTAATTTTGGAAAGAAAAGCTTGACAGAGATTAAAGAAAAACTCTTAGAGTGGAATCTTGGTCTTGGAATGACAGATTACAGTCATTTAAAGACTGCTGTCAATTTATCAAAGCAGAAGGAAGAATCAGATGAATCATAAGAATGGTTTTAATCCGCTTTCAAGAACAACAGCCCACAGAAGGGCAATGTCAAGAAACATGGTAACTTCATTGTTCCGTTTTGAACGCATTACAACAACGAAAGCTAAAGCCCTTGAGGTAAGAAAAGCTGCTGAAAAACTGATTACACGAAGTAAAATTGATTCTGTTCACAACAGAAGACAAGTTGCTCGTTTTATTCAAGATGAAATTATTTTGGCAAAGTTATTCACTGAAATTGGTCCCAGAATGAAAGACCGAATGGGTGGATACACCAGAGTATTAAAACTCGGTTTTCGTCAAGGTGATGCAGCAGATATGGTAATTCTCGAATTAGTTGACTACAAGTTAGACAACGAAAAAAAAGACGAGAAAAAAGATACAAAAGCTAAAAAAGCTGAAGCTAAAAAACCGGAGACAAAGAAAGCAAAAGCTGAAGTCTCTGAAAAAGTAGCTGAGTAATAAGGAACGTATATGTCTAAACCTTTTCGTGGACAAGCTATTCGTGAGCTTCCTGCTCATGGTCGCGGTACTTGCGCAAGATGCAAAAAAGAGGGTGTAAAGATCCTTTATGATCAAGAAATTAATGGTGCTAAAGCAAAGATTTGTAAAATCTGCAAAGCTTCCATTAAAAATGGAAAGACTGTTTAATAATTAACATGTCCTTCGTTAAGCTGTCTCCAGGTATAATGCCGCGGTGAGACAGCTTTATTTTTTTTAAACTCCTCTACAACTATGATGAACCTTGCTTTCCTAGTGGACATGTAGGGTAAAAAAAGATATATTTTAAATATATTTTTCTAGGAGGAAAAGGATGAAAAAAGCAATCAAAGTATTAAGTGTTTTAGCACTTGTACTGATTATGTTCACAGGTTGTGCAAAAAAGGATGCTGATTCTATTAAGATCGGCGGTATTTTCCCGCTTTCAGGCCCTGTAGCAGTCTATGGTGTTGAAGCTAAAAACGGTATTGAACTTGCAATTGAAGAAATTAATGCAGCCGGCGGTATAAATGGAAAAAATGTTGTATTAATTTCTGAGGATGATGAAGGAAACCCGGAAAAAACTGTCAATGCATTTAAGAAGTTAACTACTAAAGATAAAGTAACTATGATTATTGGTTCTTTAACTTCAGGATGTACAGCTGCAATTACAACACTTGCACAAAATCAAAAAGTTCTTTTAATAGCACCTGCAGCTACAATGGAATCTATAACAGATGCTGGTAATTTTATTTTCAGGGCATGTTTTATCGATCCTTTCCAGGGTACTGTCGGAGGTAAATTTTCTGCAGAAACTTTAAAAGCTAAAAAAGCAGCAGTTCTTTATGATGTTGCTAATGATTATTCAATCGGCTTATATGAAAACTTTAAAAAAGCCTTTTTAGCTTCGGGCGGAATTATGGCAGCAGAGGAATCATACACAACTAATGATATGGACTTTAATGCTCAGATTACCAAAATAAAAAATGCTAATCCCGATGTAGTGTATCTTCCCGATTATTATGCTACTGTAGCACTAATTTCAAAACAATTACGTGCGCAGGGTGTTAATGCTGCAATTGTAGGAGCCGACGGATGGGGCGGAATTGTTGATAATGCAGGGGACGAAATTCTTAATGGTTTTTACTCTGATCACTATGCTGCAGATTCAACAGATCCCAAAGTTGTATCTTTTGTAAATTCATACAAGAATAAGTATAATTCAACTCCTGTTTCTTTTGCAGCTCTTGGTTATGACAGTATGTACATTATTAAAGATGCTATTGTAAATGCAGGAAGCACTGATGCTTCTGCAGTACGCGATGCTGTTGAAAAAACAAACGGTGCGTATGTTACCGGTAAACTTACCTTTGATGCAAAACGCAATCCTGTAAAGTCCGCTGTTATGATGGAAATTGTCAAAGCAGAAGGTAAATTAACCCCTGTTTATAGAGCAACAGTTAATCCCTAATTAAGGTTCGATTCTTAAATAAGTTAACCCGGAAAATGATAAAGTGTAATAAGCTGAGTCATTTTCCGGGTTTTTTTATGAAATATTTATCAATTATTTAATGCTGAATATCATATTTTTAAGTTTCTTTATATCAGCAATCATTATGTATTTACGTAAATTGAGATTCAGGGTAAAATGGTATGAATTTAGGAGGCCTCGTGGAAAGCTCTTCAATGATTATACAACAGGTGATAAATGGTATATCGCTTGGAAGTATTTATGCCCTTATTGCACTGGGCTATACTATGGTTTACGGCATTGTAAAATTAATTAACTTTGCGCACGGTGATCTGCTTATGGTCGGGGCTTATGCAGGTTATTTTGTACTTCGTCAGTTTGGCGCTAGCCCTCTAGTGTTTTTTTTAGCAATACTTTTTGCAATGCTGGTCTGTGCCGTTTTTGCCATTTTAATAGAGAGATTTGCGTACAGACCTTTACGTAATGCTCCAAGATTAAATTCTCTCATTACCGCAATTGCTGTTTCTCTAATTTTGCAGAATGGAGCCCGGGTGATTCCTTTTATTGGTCCGAATCCCCGCCAGTATATAACACTGTCAACGGTTATGGTCGATCTTGGTTTTGTTTCTATTTCAAACATTCAGCTGCTCGTTATTATTCTTTCCGCAGTTCTTATGATTCTTCTAACATATATTATCAATTTCACTAAAACGGGAAAGGCTTTGCGTGCGGTATCGTGGGACATGAAGGCCGCTAGTTTAATGGGAATCCCGGTAAATAAAACTATTGCATTTACTTTTGCTTTAGGCGCGGTTCTTGCCGCTGTAGGAGGCGTTTTATATGCTACAGCCTATCCGCAGATTAATCCTACAATGGGAACGATGCCCGGCTTGAAGGCCTTCGTTGCAGCTGTATTGGGCGGGATCGGCTCAATTCCCGGTGCTATGATCGGCGGTTATATTCTTGGAATTGCAGAGACGATGACCAAGGGCTTTTTATCATCTCAGTTTGCAGATGCAATATCTTTCGGTATTTTAATCATCATTCTGTTGGTAAAACCGACCGGATTAATGGGTAAAAACATGAGGGTTAAGGTCTAAAGGAAGTAATTATGAAAAAAACATTGGCTTCATATAGAAATTTGGTTATTCCCGGCTGTTTTGCCCTTGCTGCAGTAATACTGCCCTCGATCGGGATTAAAATTGGAATAATTGACGCATATATAGCACAGGTAATAACACTTGCAGGTATAAATGCAATATTGGCTATTAGTGTTAATATTGTTTGCGGTATAACAGGACAGCTTTCTTTAGGGCAGGCAGGGTTTATGGCAATAGGGGCATATGCCTGTATTATTTTGACAGAGACGGCCGGAATCCCCCTTCCTATAAGCATTCTTCTTGCCGGCCTTGTAACTTCCGGAGCGGGCTTTCTCATAGGCTTTCCGACCCTGAAATTGACAGGCGACTACCTGGCCATTGTAACGCTCGGGTTCGGTGAAATTATTAGAGTTTTTTTGGTTAATTTGAAATCTCTTACCGGAGGGGCAAACGGAAAAAGATTTACCAATAGTTCTGCGGTTTTTCTATCACTTAATGCTGATATTGCCTATCTTGTAATAATTGCTTCTCTAGTGTTAATAATTGTTTTTTTGCAGAACTTTATACGTTCCACCTACGGTAGAGCTATTTTAGCAGTACGTGAGGATGAAATTGCCGCAAATTCAAATGGAATCGGCGTTTTTAAGTATAAGATGACAGGCTTTGTTATTGCGTCCTTCGTGGCTGGAATTGGAGGAGCTTTATATGCTCCGTTTATTGGTTTTATTAAGCCCGAGATGGCTTCTTTTAACCGCAGTATTGAATACTTGATATTTGTTGTTTTAGGCGGTATGGGGTCAATAACAGGATCTATAATAGCCGCCTTTGTGTTAACGTATCTGCAGGAGTTCCTTAGATTCCTGCGGGATTACAGACTGCTGATTTATCCGCTCATCTTGATTTTCGTAATGCTTTTTAGGCCGCAGGGACTACTTGGTATGAAGGAATTATCGTTTGTAAAAACATGGGACAATTTCAGAATATTTCTTAAAAATCCTGCAAAATTTAAGGTAATAAAAGATAAGTTTACTTCTAACAAAGGAGAAAAAGATGCAAAATAAAAATCTCATTCTCCAGGCAAATGATATTTCTATTGTTTTCGGCGGACTGCGGGCTGTAAGTAATTTTTCCTGTGAATTATACAAGGGCGAGCTTGTAGGTTTAATCGGACCAAACGGCGCCGGTAAAACAACCGTGTTTAACATGCTATCAGGAATTTATACACCAACAGAGGGTGAAATTACTTTTTGGGATAAAAACGGACATATTCATCTGGTTGATAAAAAGCAGCCTGCGCAATTGAATAAGCTTGGAATTTCCAGGACTTTTCAAAATATCAGACTTTTTAATAATCTTACTGTCGAAGATAATGTTCGAATAGCGCTTCATGCACATAGAAAGGTAAACCCTCTCGATGTTCTTTTTCGAACTCCCCGGTTTTCGCGCGATGAAAAAATGATGAGCGAAAGAACGGAGCAGCTTTTAGCATTATTTAAAATTGATTCAAAGAAATTCGAGCTTGCAAAAAATCTGCCCTACGGTGAACAGCGAAAGCTGGAAATAGTGCGTGCTTTGGCTGCCCGCCCATCGCTGCTGCTGCTGGATGAACCTGCAGCCGGTATGAACCCTCAGGAAACTGATGAGTTGATGAAATTAATTGCCTTTATTAGAAAAGAATTTGATGTTACGATTCTGCTTATTGAGCACGATATGCATCTTGTTATGGGAATTTGCGAGCGCCTCATTGTATTAGATTATGGAAAGATCATTGCAGAAGGAAACCCCCGGGATGTTAGAAAAGATCCTGTTGTAATCAAGGCTTATCTTGGCGAGGAGGCTATTAAAGATGCTTAGTGTAAAAGATTTAAAAGTGCATTATGGAGCAATTCAGGCGCTTCGCGGAATAAGTTTTAATGTAAATGAAGGAGAGATTGTTACACTGATCGGTTCTAATGGTGCGGGTAAGACCACAACTCTTCATGCTGTATCAAATATTATTGCCAAGACAAGCGGCACCATCATATTTCAAGGCGAAGATATTACACGTAATTCTCCAGATGCTATTGTGAAGACCGGGCTTGTCCAGGTTCCGGAAGGCAGGCGTGTTTTTGCTAATTTAACAGTTAAAGAAAATCTGGAGATGGGCGCATTTACCCGGAGGGATAACAAAGAGATTAAAAGAGATATGGAAAAGGTCTATTCTCTTTTTCCCCGTTTAAAAGAAAGAATGAGGCAGCTTTCAGGCACCTTATCCGGGGGAGAGCAACAGATGCTAGCAATGGGCAGGGCTCTTATGTCTAAGCCGCGTCTTTTGCTTCTGGATGAACCTTCAATGGGTTTAGCGCCTATTCTGGTTGAGGAAATATTTTCAATTATTAAGACAATTAATGAGAACGGGACAACCATTTTACTTGTCGAACAAAATGCCTATAAGGCCCTTGCTATTGCCGATTCTGCCTATATTTTGGAAACCGGATCAGTTGCAAAAGAAGGCAGAGCAGAAGACTTGATTTTAGATGAAGATGTTAAAAAAGCTTATCTTGGTACATAAAATTACAATTATTTGAGATATTAGTCTTATGGAGGTTTCTATGATAGTTGCCAGTGTTATGACGAAAAATCCGGTTTATGTAAGTCCGGATATGTCTGTTAATGATGTTAAAGAATTAATGTCAAAAGAAAAAATTGGAAAACTTCCTGTATTGGATAAAAATGAACGGCTTGTGGGTATTATAACCAAAAAAGACTTAATAAAAGCCGGCCCTTCTTCCGGTACAACGTTAGATATGTATGAAATCAGCTACCTTCTTGCCAAATTGAAGGTGGAAAAAGTCATGCAGAAAAATGTAATAAGTGTACAGGAAACAGAGGTTGTAGAAGAGGCCGCCCGTATTATGGCAGACGGAGAAATAGGCTGTCTTCCTGTTATGAAGGGTTCTCTACTCACAGGAATTATTACCGAAAGCGATCTTTTTCATGCATTTGTCGATATGTTTGGCGCACGCCATGCAGGGGTTCGTGTTTCGTTCTGTCTTGATGAAAAACCCGGGCAGCTTGCAAAATTTACTCAAAAAATTGCAGAAGCCGGAGGAAATCTTGTTTCTGTTGTTACCGGCGAGTGCTGCGATGTAACTAAAAGGCAATGCACCTGTAAAATTACCGGAATCAGTATGGAAAGTGTAAAAAAATCCCTTGATGAAATTGGTGCTGTTATTGAAGATATTAGACTTATGAAGTAATAAAAACGGTTATATCCCTCATGTGATATGCGGGATATAACCTTGGATTTTACCAGCCGGGTTTAATGACGGCGTATATCAGTTTATGCAGAAATCTGTATGGTTCTTGCCTGGGCTTCAGGTTTTCTCGGAATAGTGATTGACAGTAATCCGTTTTTGAATCCTGCACTTACTTTCTCTTCGTCAATATCATTCGGCAGAGTAAATCTTCTTGAGAAGCATAACTCTTTTCTTTCCCGGATGAGCCATTCTCCGTCTTTTTTTTCTTCTTTTTTGTCTTCCTTCCTGGATGAAATTGAAAGAACCTTATCTTTAAGGTTAATTTCAACATCTTTTTCTGTAAAGCCGGGAAGTTCCATATCCATTATGTAGGAATCTTTTGTTTCCTTTACATCCACTCTGGGAGATCCTGTACTTGCAAGTGACGGTGTAAAGTCGCCGAAGTTTTTGTCAATTGCATCAAAAAGATCCGATGTAAATCTGGGTGTGAATAATGATAAAGCGTTCATGGTAATACCTCCATAGTTATTTTATTTATTTTTCAGCTATCAGCTGATTTCGCAAATATTATTGCAAATACTGTGCCAACTTATGGTTTGTAAATTGGAAATTGTAAAATATTGTAATATAAGAAAATAAACTTTATGCTGTTTATCAATCAGTATTCGTATGAATCATGCATCCTCTTTTTCCGGCCAATGAGTCATAATGAAACTTGATGATTGTGTCAAAATAACACATACATCTATGGAATAATGTTTTCTTTGAGAAAATATGATACGTTTAACCCTTTTTCTTTTTTGAAATAATGATTATTATTATAGTGATGGATAGTAATGTTGAAAAATTGATAGAATTGTATATCCGCACTCAGGAAAATCCATTTCGAGAGACCGATATTCTGCCGTTTTTAAAAATAAACAGATTAAAAATTGCACGGGATGAGCTGCATTCTTATTTGTCAATGCATCCTTTGGTGTTATCGAGTGATGCCGGATTCTTTTATACGCGGGCTGGTTTTTTTACTGATAAAGTATTTTCTTTTAAACCTGAAAGATTTGAAGTGGAACAGGGAATTTTAGTTTGCGGACACCGCTGTATGCCTTTCGTTGATCCGGAAATGCTTCCTCATGAAATTAAATTTATAGCTGAGGATTCTATATTGGAAAGAAAGGTAACTATTCAAAATCTTTCAAATGTATATTCGTTATACAGTCTTTGGGGCGATGAATATATTCCTCAATTTTTTTCACTTGATCCTGCAAATGAAGGCAGTGATTTTAGCCTTACCGATTATGAGCTCCCTCAGGAAATTGGAATTACTGTTAATGATGCAGGTGAGCTTTTTAAAAAATGGGATTTTTGTTTTGGTGATAGAATTGTTGCCAGGGTTTTGGATTGGAATACAGGACTTGTATCACTGGAACATAAAAAACATATGAGAGGAAATGTTTTTGAATTATCTGAAGAGGATAAACTTAGAGAGGGCTGGAAAAAAGATTTTGAAAAGGCTCTTTCTGAATCTCTTTCAATATGGGGGCCGCGGGATTCTATTGACGAGCAGCTGGTAAGCACTTATCTGCAGGATCTTCCTCATTTATGTGTTCCATATTGTGCATCGATCAGCGAAGTACTGCAGAGTTCGTCTAAATTTGAAATAAGTCAATATGGTGTTGAAAGCCGGATATGGTTTAAGGGAGAAGAGATACCTGCCTGGGGAGAATGGCTTGAGCAGGAGGATTTATCGGATGATTATCCCGAAGAGGATGAGCTTTTCCCTGTTCCAGATTATGTAATAAATGAATATATTGCAGATCTTTTTTTCATGAAAGAAGAATCGACCGGTTCAATCATCCAAAAAATTATTCCGGACTATGAAATTTTATCGAAAACGGACTATAATATTCTGTTGTTGCTTTTAGAAAAAAAGCGTGCTAGTATGCGGAAAGAGTATAATTGGTTTGCCGATTATCATATTGGTGAAATACGTCATAGAACGCTTGTATTGTATTCTAAACTGCTTCGCTTAGTACATGACCTGGAAAATTCGGGTGTTGATATTGCCCGTTTGAGTCAGCAGCAGCTTGTTGTGCTTTCACAGCTCGTTGCACATATGAGCAGGCTTATCAGTTCTTTTTCGCAGGATGAATTTATTAATGAGAAAAATCTCCATGCTTTGAGTGTTTCACTTGAAGGTATGGAAATGAGTTATGATGAAACAAGTGAAGTTTTGTCGGAAGAAATTAAAATATGCAGAAAAGATACTTTTAAATTAGTAGGGAATTCGGAGGATGCAGATGGATGTTGATGTAAATTTAGGCGAACTAATACACCGCGGAGGTGTTTATTTTAATGTTAAGGGCAAAACTCCACAGGAAATTTACCATACGATTTCAAAGGCTGCTCATTTGCCCGCAGAATTATCCTCTGAAACATTATACAATGAACTTTGTCAGAGAGAAGAACTTATGAGTACTGCCGTCGGGAATGGAATAGCCTTGCCCCATCCGAGATATCCCCTATTGAAGAAGTTGGATGAACAGAGGATAATAGTGTGTTTTCTGGATAATCCTTTAATAATGAATGCTCCTGATGCAAAACCTGTATATGTGATGCTGATTTTACTTACAAGCAGTTCTCAGGTTCATTTAAAAGTGTTATCCCAGCTGGCATTTTTGTTTCAAAAGAAGGAATTCCGCTCAATTCTGGAAAAGAAGCCCAGCGAACCAGAGCTTATAACGGCTGTTAAAAAGAATCTTTAGCCGGTAAAATAATAAATGGAAGGACATGTACATGAACACGAAATCTCTTGATGCTGTTGCAAAATCTATCCGCAGTTTATCTATGGATGCAATTCAAACTGCTAAATCCGGACACCCCGGTCTTCCCCTTGGCTGCGCAGAACTAGCGTCTGTGTTATACGGCGAAGTTATGAAGCACAATCCTCTGGATTCTAAATGGATTGACCGCGACCGTTTTGTTTTATCGGCAGGACATGGATCGATGCTTCTTTATTCAATACTGCATCTTAGCGGCTATGATCTTTCTGTTGAAGATATTAAAAAATTCCGCCAGGTTGGTTCAAAATGCCCGGGGCATCCTGAGTTTGGAATGACTGATGGTGTAGACTCGACAAGCGGACCTCTTGGTCAGGGTATTGCAATGGCTGTTGGTATGGCAATCGCAGAAACAATGCTTGCTTCAAAATTCAATACCGCACAGCACAAAATTGTTGATCATTATACTTATTCTCTCATGGGAGAAGGCTGTCTTATGGAAGGTGTTGCCTCTGAAGCTTCAAGCCTCGCAGGACATCTTAAACTGGGCAAGTTAATTGTATTCTATGATGAAAATAAGATAAGTATTGACGGTTCAACTGATATTACCTTTACAGAAGATGTTGCCAAACGCTATGAAGCATACGGCTGGCAGGTTCTTAAGGGTTCTATGTATGACTATGCACAGATTGCAGGTCTTGTAGAACAGGCAAAAAAGGATGATCGTCCGTCCTTTATCATGCTTAAATCTCAAATTGGTAAAGGTGCTCCCACTGTAGCAGGAACATCGGCTGCACATGGTGCTCCTATTGGTGTAGACGGTTGTATCGAAGCAAAGAAAAATCTCGGATTAAATCCTGATGAAATGTTCTTTGTAGATAAGGAAGCTTATACATATTTCAACGAAAAAAAATCTGTACAGAAAAAACAATATGAAGCATGGAATTCTCTCTTTAACGAGTGGGCTAAGGCCAATCCGGATCTAAAAAAAGAATGGGATGCCTATATGAATGGAACTGCACTTAATGAACTACAGGATCTCAGTTTTAATACAGGGGATTCTGCTGCAACCCGTTCATCAGGCGGTTCGGTTCTTACTCTTCTTGCCGAACGGTATCCTAATTTAGTCGGCGGTTCTGCCGACTTGCAGGGTCCGAACGTTACAAAAATTAAGAATACAAAAGATTATTCTGCAGAAAGCCGAGACGGAAGATACATACGTTATGGTATTCGCGAGTTTGCTATGGCTGCGGTCTCTAATGGTATTCAGCTTCACGGCGGTTTGCGTGCCTTCTGTGCAACCTTTTTAATATTCTCCGATTATGCACGCCCTGCAATGAGATTGTCGGCTCTTATGAAGCTGCCGGTTCTTTATGTAATGACCCATGATTCAATTTTTATCGGCGAAGACGGTCCGACACATCAGCCGATTGAAACTGTATCATCATTACGCGCAATTCCCAATATGCAGGTTCTTCGTCCCGGAGATGCAGAGGAAACACAAGCTGCCTGGAATATGGCAATTAACAGCAAGGATCACCCTGTCTGTGTAGTGCTGACCCGGCAGAATGTTGCTGTATACGAAAAGGCAGACCCCGATTGGAAGAATACAATTGCCTGCGGCGCATATGTGGTACAGGCGGGAAGCGATAATCCTGAAATTACAATTCTTGCAACAGGCTCAGAAGTAGGGCTTGCGCTGCAGGCTTCAAAGCTTTCGTCAAAGAAAAATATACGGGTTGTTTCTGTTCTTGATCGTTCTTTATTTGACAGGCAGAATGACCTTATTAAACAAAGCATTATTGGAAGCAGCAGCCGTGTTATTACGGTTGAAGCTGGTACAAAGATGGGATGGGAAGGCTTTGCAACTTCTGCTCAGGATATTTTCAGCATAGATACCTTTGGCGAGTCCGGTCCCGGCGACAAGGTTGCACAGCATATGGGCTTTACCGCTGAGAATTTAGTAAAATTATTAGATAAGTAAGTTACCAAAACGGCTTAATTGAAAAAAATGAAAAACCTGCATTTGAGTAATATCAAAATGCAGGTTTTTTTTATTTGAGGCTGTATCAGTATGTATGGTAAAGAAGTTATTGAGCTTTTTTCCTGTAACGTACACCCTGAATAATCATCAAGACGGCGCCTCCAATAATCATTAATAGACAAAGAATTTGTCCTGTAGATATATTAAGAAGGGATGTATTCATATAAATTGCAGTGTCCGAATTAGCAGAAATTCTAAAGCCTAAATCTGCATCGGGCTGTCTAAAATACTCAATAATAAAGCGCACTACTCCGTATCCTGCAAGATACATTCCGGTGAGGAAACCGGGGAAGGGCTTTTTCCTGCTTATAAACCAATTAATAAAAAAGAGTAATACGCCTTCAAAGAGGGCTTCATATAGTTGGCTTGGGTGGCGGGGCAGGTTAATTAATCCGCCGGCACTCGTGTCCAGTCCTGCTTTTTGGGCAAATTCGGCAACCCACGGTAAGGATAATGAAAATCTTTGTGCGGAGGGAAAAATCATCCCCCACGGCATTGTTGTAACCCTGCCGAATAATTCCCCGTTTAGGAAGTTCCCAAGTCTGCCGAATGTGTAGCCTAATGGTATTGCAATTGCCATTGCATCTATCCACTGCAGCAGAGGTCTTTTTTTCTTTATGCACCATAAAATCATGCCTGCTGTACCGCCGACAACTCCGCCGTGGTATGACATGCCTGCCAAACCTGTGAAATTCCAGTCCTCATCAAAGGGCCAGAAAATAAGCCACGGCTTTCTTAGATAGTAACCGGTTGTATCGTAAATGATGGTGGAAAAGATTCTTGCTCCAATGAGTAAAAAAATGACTCCGGTGAAAAAGAAACTAAAAAGGTCATCATCGGTTGCCTTGTAATTTGCTGTATCGAGCATTCCTCTTTTACGGAGCTTACTCATAACAAAGTAGGCAGTACCGAAAGCCAATACATACATTAAACCGTACCAGCGAAGCAGTCCTAAAAAAGGTACTCCGGGAAAAATTTGCGGATGAATCCATGAGGGAAAATTAACAGCAAGCATCATAGTAAAATCCTTATTTTAAAGTGTGTATCCTTGAGCATGAGCTTTTAAAATTTTTGATTTTAAAAGCAAATTTTCTTTTCTAAGCTGAGTTATTTCATATTGTTGAGATTTAATTGTTTCTGCAAGTTCATTCATCGTTAGCGCTCCAGTGCCGATTAATTCTTCTACATATGACATTTTATTTTCAAAATCTTCTGCGGCTTCGTTTTCTGCATTTTGAAAGCTGTCTGCACCTGCAGTACCGTCAAACACAAGCGTTTCCGAGGCAGCAATTTTGTCTGCAATACGGAACAAGGCCTGAGACAACATTGCCTGAGGTTTATATACACTGATAGGCAGTCTGGAAGCAAGAGCAATATCCTGCAGTGAATCTCTATACATTACACCAAGGTGTTCTAAATCCAATCCGAGGTACTCAGAGCATGATCTTCGTATTTTTTGGGCCTTATCTGCATCTTTGGGATCATCAATCATATTCATTATGAGGCGTGGTCTAAACTGCTTCATTCTGCGAGAAAAAACATCTGCACTTTCGGGGTCAATTGAGGCAATTGACTCAATTAATTTCGGTATATAAAGTTTCTGCAGAGACTGGGAATCTGCTTTTAAGGATTCAAGAAACTTATATGCCTTTGATGACTTTTTAAAAGAATTATACATAAGACGGAACACCGCGTTTTTTAAGAAAAGGTAGCCGTTAAGGGTTGCTGTTACTGTAGGGGCTGTAACAATAATCCCCTGGGGAGACAAGAGGAAAAAATCTAAAATAGATGTATGAGTTCCTGTCCCAAGATCGAGAATAAGAAAGTCTGTTTTAAGAGCCTGTAATTTTTTTATAACATCGTTTTTTTGTGAAAGTTTTATAGCCGTGAGTCCGGGAATTTCCGAGTCGCCGGGGATAAAGAGTACATTGTCGTAATCTGTTGGCAATATTATGCTTTCAAAATCTGTGTTTCCGCTTAGGTATGTTCCCATACCCGCTTTCGGAGCCTGCTGGCCAAGAACAAGGTGAAGATTTGACGCTCCAAGATCAAGATCTGCTAAAACTACGCTTTTCCCTAATTTTCCAAGCGAGATAGCTAAATTTGCCGAGACAAGGCTTTTGCCGACACCGCCTTTTCCGCTGGCAATCGGGATTATTTGCATACACTTCCTTCCGAATCAAGGTTAATACTTTTAATTTTTCTTTCAGTTAGAGAAATTACTATTGACAGTATAACATCAAATAAAAAAAATATCAGTAAAAATATGAGAAATTGAAAGGATGCACTAGCTTTTATTTCCGCAAAATTCTGTATATAAACAGATAGTGTGTCAACAATATAATAAAGTACACTCAGCAGAAAAATTATTTTAGAAAGAATGATCAGGAAGCAGTATTCACAATATTTGATTGGATCCGCGGCTAAGAGTATGAGAGCTAAAAACGGCAGAATGAGCAGAGGCGCAGCCGCATACCAGGAAAAAGGAAGAGCAACAATTTTTATTAACGGCCGTGATAATAGGGTAAAAATAATTTTAAGTAATTCATATACAGCAATTACAATAAAAACGGTTCTTATTTTTTTCATAGAAATAAAGTCTACGCATCTTCTTAAAAAGGTCAAGTACCTTATTTCATCACCTCTGCCTTATAAGGATAAAACATTATATTAAATAAAATTGATGTTTCCCCAGTTGACAAATTCTTTATTGGTCGTAAAATGATAGAATGAATAAAAATGTCAAGAACAACCGCTTTTTATCAACCCTGCTTATTGTAAGTACGGTTCTTTTTACAAATGTAATTTTCTTCACGCCTAAGCTTTTTGCTCAGAGCGCCCCTGACGCGAAAGTTTCTGCAACTTTGCAGGCACGCCAGTACATGGAATTAATAAACAGCGTTTTTAATTTTGTGCAGAATAATTATGTGGATGAAGTCGATCCCTCTGTTTTGTATCAGGGTGCTTTAAAGGGAATGATGGATTCTTTAAAAGATCCTTATACGAGCTATCTTGATCTATCCCAAATGCGCAATTTAACTGATACCACCGTTGGAAATTTCGGCGGTGTTGGATTATCAATTACAAAACCGGTAGAGTCAACTCCGGATAAACCTGCCTATGTAGAGGTTGCTTCTCCCATTGAAGACGGACCGGGGTATAAAGCCGGTATTCAAGCCGGTGATTTTCTCCTCGAAATAGACGGCACTCCAACCCCTGATATTACGATGGATGAAGTGTTGTCAATGCTTAGGGGCACCATTGGAGAGACTGTTACTGTTTTAGTAAAACGCGGGCGGAATATGCAGTTTTCGGTTGTTTTAACCCGTGAACTTATAGAAGTTCCTACTGTTAAATACTCAATGATCGAGAAGGGAAACAGTAAGATCGGATATTTAAGAATAATTGAATTTACACCTCAGACTGCCGAAAGGGTTCAAGCTGCTCTTGACTCGTTCAAAAAGAACAAGTATTCAGGAATGATTATTGACTTGAGAAATAATCCGGGCGGTTTAATTACCAGTGTAGCAGATGTTGCAGATAAGTTTATAGACGAAGGTGTAATTGTTACTACAAAAAGCCGGCTGGCCTCTGAAAATGTTGTATTTAGTGCATCTAAATCAAAGACAACAGTACCTCAAGGTACTCCGATTGTTGTTCTTATTAATAAAGGTTCCGCCAGCGCCTCAGAAATACTTTCGGGTGCTTTAAAAGATGATCATCTTGCCTATCTTGTCGGAGAAAGAACTTACGGCAAGGGCTCTGTTCAGCAGGTTATACCGCTTTACAATGATGACGGAATTAAACTCACGATGGCGCGGTATTATACGCCATCAGATGTAAACATAGATAAAATTGGTATACCGCCGGATTTGGAAATTCTTTTTCCCGTCTTATCGGATGATGAGGAAAGCGCCTATGTCGATTTAATTAATTCAGCTGCAATAGAAAACTATGTTATTGATCATCCCGATATGAGCGAAGTACACATTAGTTCATACGCTAAAGAATTGCAAAAAACCTATAACCTAACTGATACGCTATTACGCAGGCTCATTCGTGTCGAAGTTCAAAGAACAAAGGGCGCTTCAAATTATGATCTTGACTATGATGTTCAGCTGAATGCAGCAATAGACCTTTTGCAAAAAGGTAATTTTGCACAGCTTTTAGCGGGTACTAAAACTTTAAGAGAGCTGCAGGATGAAGTTATATTAAACGAAGCAGATACGGAATAAATGAGACAGTTTATTGCTGGGAAAAAGCCTGATAAAGACGGCTGTTTATCCATTGATGCTAAAGATGAAAAATATCTTACACGGGTACTCAGATTAAAAGAGGGGAGCAGTATTGATGTAAGGCACAAAGACGGCTGTATTCAGTCTATGAGCTTATTAAAAAAACAAAATGTATGGGTTCTTGTGCCGAATGCAGATTCCTCTGTATCTGTAGAAACCGGTGTGAAAGCTGCTGATATTCCTTCTTTTAATAAAAATTTCATTTTGCTGCAGTTTATGCCGAAATTACAAAAGATGGATCAAATAGTAAGACAGGCATCTGAATGCGGTATAAGTGAAATTTACCCTGTCAAGGGCGATTTTTCCAGTATGAAAGATTGCCCTGAAAGGATAGACCGCTGGGACCGGATCGTAAAAGAAGCCCGACAGCAAAGCGGCTCGCCGGTAGATACTATGGTTCATGAGCCGGCAGATTTTAAGAGTGTACTAAAGCATTTAGAAGATAAAAAAGATGTGCAGACAGTGCATATAGTGCTGACTGAAGCTGCCCCCGGGAGTTCTTCTGTCTTTTCTATACTTGGTTCATTCACAGAGACAGAGAGGGTTGTATTAGCTGTCGGATGTGAAGGCGGCTTCAGCAAAAAAGAGATGGAAATGCTGGATGAAGCAGGATTTAAACATCTGCACTTTAATACAAATGTTCTGCGGGCTGAGACCGCTGCTTTATATGGAATTGCAGTTATACAAAATGCAGTAATGGAGAAGAAATCATGGCGCGAACAAGAATAAGTTTTCTTTCTGTTCCGGTAGATGTTGTCGAGCCGAATGAGCTTGGATCTGAAATAATGAATATTGTTCACTCGGGTGATTATTCTCAAGTATGCTTTGTATCTATCTGGGATATTTTACGGGCTCGGACAAATCCAGAATACTTAAACTGCTTAAAAAAGGCATCTTTAATATTACCTGTTTCAAAAAGTATTGTGCGGGGATCCGCTTTTTTAAAGCTCCCAATTCCTGTCCGTTATAATCCGTTCACTGCAGTCATCAGTATTCTCGGGGAGCTGGATAAAAATTTCAGCACCTTATATTTGCTTGGCGGACGAAAAGAAACACTAAAAGTAACAGAAAAAAATCTTCGAACGACATTTCCCAATCTTCATATAGTCGGACGGTATGTGGGGTATTACTCAAAACACATTGAGCCTGACATTTTAGAAGCTATTCGTAAGTCTTCTCCTGCTCTTGTTTTGATTGCAGATGGAATAAAGGGAAATCAAATGTGGGCATATAAAAGGAAAAAGAATTTTTCGTCCAGTATTTTCCTTAACTATAAAGATTCCTTTAGAATATTTTCAAAACGTAAAAAACGGGTTTCCCCCGATATTTTTGATAAAGGTTTGGAAATATGGATGGAGATTATGCGCAATCCGGCGAAAATATTTCTAATCTTTCCATTTATCAGTTACATATTTATTCTGCTCTGGTATCGCTGTTTCAGGTCAAAAAAGTAATATGAGGAGGTAAATTAGTGGACGATGGTGTCATAATAGTTTCTGCTAATTATGATGTACAGCATTTTTGTTTTACAGCCTTATCTAGAATGTGTTCTTTGAGTTTTGCTGATTCCTGGATTTGTTGTGATGGTCTGCTTCTGAGTTGTCCTGCCAGCCTGTTGATCATTGATTTTGATTTACTGCAATCTAAAGAACCTGCGTTTCTATCTTGTCTTTTAAAATCTAAGTCGTTTTTGCGGATAATTATTCTAATGGCCCCTGAGAGTACTTTTATGGCCGCCAGGTTAATAAAAACAGGGGTTTTTGATGTTCTGCCTTTTCCCTGCAGCAGGGCTCATTTTATACAAAATATTCAGCGTGCATTGCGCGTTCCCCGCAAGTTTTCTTCTGCTGATAATATTACAATTCGAGGCGCCTTGTACTCTCCGGATGAAAGCTGCTCTCTATTTGAAAAAATAGCGAAAACAGATTATTCTGTTTTGTTGTTAGGAGACAGCGGGACAGGTAAAACCTATACTGCGCAAAAAATAGTTGATCTGTCACCACGAAAACATGAAAAATTTGTACGGCTCAACTGCAGTACAATTCCTGAAACGCTTGCAGAAAGTGAATTATTCGGTACCGAAAAAGGGGCGTTTACAGGGGCTGAAAATAAGGCAGGGAAATTTGAGCAGGCTCATAATGGGACACTTTTTCTTGATGAAGTGTCTGAGTTATCACTTTCAGTTCAAGCTAAGCTGCTGAAAATTATTGAAACAGGAACTTTTTATAGACTCGGGTCATCAAGGGAAATGAAGGTTGATGTCCGGCTGCTTTTTGCAACAAACAGCGATTTAAGAAAATTGGTTGAAGATAAGAAGTTTCGTTTTGATCTGTATCAGCGGATCAGTATGATTCAGTTTTATCTACCGCCCTTAAGGACCCAAATTGATAAAATGTCCTATTTTGCCCGCGCTTTTCTATCTGGTTCCGGTAAAACGATTGAACAGGATGCCGTGGATAAGCTGAAAAATCATTCGTGGGAAGGTAATTTAAGAGAATTGCAAAATTGTCTTATAAGAGCCTGTGTATTAGCTGAGTCTAATACGATTTCGGCGGATCATATTATTTTTGACTCAATACTTCTTACTGTTCAGTAGATTTTCTAAAAAGCCCGGCAGCCTTAATGAACATTTTTTCCATATATGCGGCTTCACCCTCTGACAGCGCCGCCCGGGCAAGAATTGAAGTCCAAAATTGTTCCATATCCTCTCTGCCGGCCAGGGTAAAAAAGCCCATGCTGCCTAGATTTTTTGAAATTATTTCCGTCGTTTTTTCCAGCCGCTGCATGGTAATTGGTATGTAGCCCGGCGAACGCGGTTTCTCCGCTCTAAATATTGAATAGGTAAGAATTTGTACTGCATGGGATAAATTTAGTGAAGGGAAGCCGTCATCTGCCGGTATTGTTATTCCAATAGAGCAGGCGGCAAGCTCCTCATCTGTTAAACCGGTTCTTTCATTCCCGAACACAAGTGCAATGTTCCCTGAAGGTATAAGGGATACGTGGTTTGCGAATTCTTCTGGAAGGAGCAATTTTTCTTTTCTTTTTTTACCCTTCCTGCGTGTCGTTCCTGCTGCAATAACACAATCATAAACCGCCTCTTTTATGGTGTTGTAGAAAGCAGCTTTTTCCCAAATATGGTAGGCATGAATTGAGAGCGTTCTTATTTGATCATCATTGTAATCTTGTTTGCACCCAACAATTCTCAGGTTTTGAATACCGGCATTTGCCATGGCTCTGCAAACTGAGCCGATATTCCTGCTTTCGTCCGGACGGCATAAAATTATACAGTACTGTCTGCTCATAATGCCGAGTATACCATTTTTCAGTTTTTTTGTACTGTTTTTTTTATTGATTTGCGTTATAATAGCAGGGTGAATGCAGTAATAATTGGAGGCAGCGGCGGAATAGGCCGTGCGGTATCCTGTGTCTTAGCCGAAAAAGTAACTTCTTTGTGCATCCATGCAGGTCATGAATCTGATAAATTCAATTCACTTGCTGCTTCTTTGGCACATAAGACTAACGTTACCCCGATTGTGCATAGCTTTTCGCTTGAAAAGGGACTGGAATCGTTTTTAAATGATTTTTATCATTGTGATCTTTACCAGCACCTGCTTATTGCCGATATTATTTGTATATGTTATGGTCCTTTTTTGCAGAAGTCCGTACATGAAATGAAAGATACTGAATGGATTGAAAGCAGTTTTTTTAATTTTACTTTACCGGGGATTATCATGTCTCTGGTGCTGCCGTCGATGATGGAAAGAAAATTTGGAAGAATTATTGTTTTCGGGGGAACAAAGACAGAAGCTTTGCGCAGTTTTAAAACGAATCCCGTGTACGGGGCCTCGAAGACCGCTTTATGTTCCCTGGTTAAGTCTGTAGCTTCACAATACAGTTCTTACGGCATAACATGTAATGCCGTATTGCCGGGTTTTGTAGATACAGAATATGTATCTTGTGAAGAAAAACTGCGCTATGAAGCGTTGTCACCGGGGAAAAAAATGATTGGTGTTCATACCGTTGCCGATGCTG
>Ga0116148_1000414_pt1 | contig 53963 bp, 42 predicted proteins | sample AD_UKC055_MetaG_FD_89786 | JGI IMG/M metagenome (GOLD analysis project Ga0116148, IMG submission 89786) | Active sludge microbial communities of municipal wastewater-treating anaerobic digesters from USA - AD_UKC055_MetaG | ecosystem: Engineered > Bioreactor > Anaerobic > Digestate | place: USA...
GGCCAGGCGTCTCTGCCTGGCGCGAGTAGGCCAGGCGTCTCTGCCTGGCGCCAGTAGGCCAGGCGTCTCTGCCTGGCGCCAGTAGGCCAGGCGTCTCTGCCTGACGCGAGTAGGCCAGGCGTCTCTGCCTGGCGCCAGTAGGCCAGGCGTCTCTGCCTGACGCGAGTAGGCCAGGCGTCTCTGCCTGGCGCCAGTAGGCCAGGCGTCTCTGCCTGGCGCGAGTAGGCCAGGCGTCTCGGCCTGGCAAAGAAGGGCAGGAAGAACACTTTCTTCGCCAAATCACCCCTTCCAGTCCGGTCACGGGACAGTAGAATACCACGGCATCATTCAATCGCCAGGATTGCGCCACTCTGTCACGGCGAACAACGCCAACCCGATTCCATCCGTTGTCCAGCAGGCCTCAATACGAATGGACGTGAGCGGAATGTCCGGTCGGGTCAGCGGGAAATCGGTCCGGCAGATTTTTTGATACAGAGCCTCCTCGTACACCAGTTTGTCCGATGGGACATACCGGTCCCGCCAGTCGAAAATATCGCGGTGACTCCAAACCTCATGCTCCTCCTGTTGCCCGTCGGCATATTCCAGGCGCACAGTCGCCACTTGTTCGGGCGGCATTCTGTAGCCACCTGGCTTGCAGGTTCCCCATGCGGCCCACGCCAGGGAGATTCCGTCATATCGGTCCGAGACCACCGGCAACGCAACCGTGTCGGTCTTGTGCACAATTGCAAGAACAGACCAGCGATTCGTTTCATCGACACTGGGAAGAATCCGAAAGCAGACACCGCCGCTCTCGTAGATGCCGCCGCTCAAGAGCGGGTAGAAATTGAGAGTAGATCGGTCCTGCAAGCTGAAGGGATTGTGGTGGTAATCCGTATTGGCAAGATCCTGGATGGAGATGAACGTCTGTTCCTGCGGGCCGGGGATACGCAAGACAACGCTTTCTGATTCCTTGGGCAAGTCGGGCAGAAACGCGATCCCCTCAACGGCAACCGTCACCTGATCGGACAGGTTTTGGAACCCGAGTTCCGCCAGGGTCTGGGATGCGCCAAGAGGAATCCGACAGGTGTACGAATACCGGGGTGAAATGCCTCCCCAGCCGGGGAATGACATCCGAACCACGGAGGCCGATGGGGGACGATGAGACACGGGAACCGCGGCGGGCAACTGCGGCGGGAACAATCGCGCCGGAATGTCTATTTCCATTGAACCAGTGTTGATCCGCAAGAGCGGCTCATCGCAAGGCACACTACCGGCGGATTGCCCCCCCACCAGCATCACGGTTCTCGCATTCACCGGCGGACTGAGCGGGAACCGCACGGTTTGCCGTGGTCCCAGACAAAACGACGCGCATCCCCCCTGGTATTTCTCCGGCGAGCGCAAGGCCAGCCCGCGCGTAACCAGCCCACCTTCATGAATGAGCGCGGCAATGGGAACACGGCTTGCCGCCGCATCCGCAAGCAGAATCACGGCGCTCACAATCAACGGAACCACGCAGGTGAAAACCCACGCCTTCCTGGTTTTCCTCAAAAAGGCAGTCACCAGCGACGGCGCAAACCGGCGAGCCGCCAGAAACAATCCAATCATCACACCCACCAGCGCCAACCATGCACCCAGGTAATCCAAACGCCCCTCCGCACCAGCCAATACCAGCCACCGCACCAACGGCGCACGACTCACCCAAATCTCCAGGCGCTCCGGAGCTACCACACTCTGCTGAGACCAGATCGTACCGAAATCAATTCCCCCGCTGTAATACAGGGGACCCTCCAGAACCTGCGCCAACAACAGGAAATTCCAGACCACCGCACATACGAGCGCCGTTATTGTCAATGCCCATAAAGGACGCTCCACACAGGTCCACTGAACTAAAAACGCCAGCCCCACCATGAAAAGCGGCAGCGTGTTCTCAAATCGCCTCTGCCCGAATGCGCCGCCCGCGTGCCATGCCTCCACCGATCCGTTAATCCAGACCTGTAAAAAAATCCCCAAAAGAAACAACGCGCCCAACGCCCGCTCTTTGCGCATGAATCCGATCAGACCGATCAACGCCACAAGGTGGAGCGGATGCCAGGTAAATAAACCGTGCAACGGATCAAACAGAACACGCAGCTGCCCCCAACGCTCCGGATCCACAAACTTCGATCCCTGCGGAAATGAAAAAATCGCGCCCCGCTCCACCTTCCATAACGCCAGCTGCGGAAGAAACGCCAGAACCAGAAAAGCGCCGAAGGCGAACAAATGCAAAACCTTGCGTTTCCAGTCCCGCAAAATCCCACCCCGAAACATGCAGTCGAGGACAGGGATTGCCGACCACAACGCATTCTGCGGTCGAACCAGGCAGGCTAATCCCAGGACCAATCCCAGGAGAGCGGCATCCCGAACCTCGGAGTTTCTTCGTCTCCGTATCCAAAGGTAAAAAAAGACTGTCATCAGGAAAAACGAGATCCCATGCGAAAAGGAACCGGAATGAAATCCATAACAGAGCTGCGGACTGGCAAGATACATCCCCAAGACGGCGGCGAGCGCGACCGCAGAGGGAAACCACGTTTGCAATAGCCGAACACAAAGCCACAGCCCGGCAACCATGTATGTCCAGGTTCCCAAGCTCACCGCAAGGCAATACACAAGGTCGTATCCATCTGCTGCAACGGGATACCCGAATGCCTGAAGCAGAAGAGATGTCGGATGTGCCACGATAGTGAACGGCAGCCAGAACAATGCGGCGCCGATGGTTGCTCCGCTGTATACATATCCGGTTGTCGGATTGATCTGCTCATATCCCCGGTTGAGATGCATCCAACCGGTGGAATACCATGCAGCCTCATTCGATAGATTCAGGTCTCCATCCCACAGGATCGACCGCAGATACCCATAAAAATAATCCCCATCGGAGCCGATATGCGGCTCGAAAAATAAGACACTTACCCCAAAAACAACCCCAAACAGCGCCCGAATGACAAATGTGCGGGATATCTCAAGGTGATCGGTTACGAGCAGCCTCCACACAAGAACCAGAAGCGTCGCGGGAACAAGCACACGATAGGTCTCCAGCGGAAGCCACGCCGGAAACCAGGACCGTCCCGCCACCTTTAACAACAACATTCCCAAGAGGATAAACAGCACCACCGTCAGGATGCGGCGGCTGGTTTTCCCCTGTGGATAACTCTCGAACATTTTCGGTTGCATAATTGAATGACACGTTACCATTCTGCACAGGCTCTGAAAACCGTATCGGGCATGAAAAATGCTCCCGTATTTTCTATTCTGAGCGTGGTGTCCGTGCTGCCGACACACTCCCTTTCATCCATTGCGTCCCTCCATTCCGGATCACTTTCCGATATCCCGCACAAAATCTTCATTTTCTGGGAAAATCCGATTTTGAACCTCCTTAAATGCCGACGAAGCAACAAAATAGGATGAAAGGAACAGACAAAAAACAGGGCGCTTCACCCGTCGTGAGATATACGTATGAATAAATAGTTGATGGTCCTAAAAGTTCTGATCGTAGCGGGTTACGGGAAAGAGACGGGTCAATCGGAAAAAAACGCTTGACAAGCGGTTGCGCGGTTCCTTTTCCTCTGGTATTCATTATGGCGTTGTCTGACCTTACCACTTTATCCACAAGGTTGTGAGAAACCTGTGCATAACTGTTTGCTGTTGACATTGCCATTCATGACCCACTGTTTTAATCACAGGACCGGATCTTGAAACGCAGAGAAGATCGGTCTCGTTTTCATGTTTCGGTCAGGAAGGAGAAAAACGTGGCGTCATCTGTTTATCACTCCACAGGGGAAGGGATGCTTGTTATTCGGATTGAAATACCCATTTCTTGTCCCTTCTCACCCGTGGAAGGAATCAGGTCGCTGTCCGGATAACGGGACACCGTCATCCGGGGCGAGGCAGGATCGGCGATGTGAGAGCCGCATCAAAGAGCGGAAGTGTGAGATCGGGCAAGAAGGCTTTATTGCGCGGCGGGAGAGAAACCGGAATGAGACAAATTTCAGTTGTCACAAGAGAAATGCCCGGGGATACCTGGGAGCAAGTCTGTCATATTCTGTCGAAGCAGCTTTTACCGGATGAATTCGACACTTGGTTTGAGGGAGTTCGCATGGTGGGGTGCAACGTGGAGACGGTGCAATTAGAGGTACCGGGCAGTTTTCGGAAAGGCTGGATCGAGCTGTCGTATGGTCCCCTGTTGCATCTCGCTTTCGGGAAAGTTCTGGGGCGGGACATTCATGTGGAGTTGATTGCGGTGGAGAATCACAAACCTCCGATTCCGGAACCTGTGGATGCCCCACCGGTATCGGGCAATGGCTCGGAAGAGAGTGAGGAACTTCCTCCGATCTCGTCTTACCAAGTACTGCACTCGAACTATCGGTTTGAGAACTTCGTGGTCGGGATGGACAACAAGATGGCTCATGCCGCCGCTCTTTCGGTCGCACGCGCACCGTCGGATTCTTACAATCCGCTGTTCATCTATGGCGGGGTGGGTCTTGGAAAAACCCACCTCATGCAGGCCATCGGGCACTATGTGGCAGAGTATCACCCGAATCTGCGTTTTATTTACATTTCAGCCAACCGTTTTCTCACGGAGTATGTCGAGTCCATCAAGCGAAACGAGCGATTCCAGTTCCAGACCCGTTTTCGCGGACTGGATGTTCTACTGATCGACGACATCCATTTTCTGGCGGGTAAAGAGGGAACCCAGGAAGAGTTTTTCCACACGTTCAACGAGCTGCATAACAATCACAAGCAGATTGTCATTTCCAGCGACAAACCGCCCAGAGAGATTCAGAAACTGGAAGAGCGTCTTCGCTCCCGGTTCGAGTGGGGTCTGATTACGGAGATATCCTCACCGGACTTTGAGACCCGCCTGGCCATTCTGAGCCGGAAAGCCGAAAAAGAGAATATCCAGTTGCCGGGGGAAGTCCTGGAATTTGTGGCCGGCGCAATCACCAGTTCGATTCGTGAACTGGAATCCGCCCTGATTCGCCTCGGCGCGCACGCCAAGTTCAGCGGCACGAAAATTACGCCGGAAATTGCGCGGCAGATTCTCGGAGACCTCTATAACCGGCAGGATCGCGAAATCTCCATCGACAAAATCCAAAAACACGTGGCCGAGCACTTCCGGGTAAAGGCATCCGACATTCGAGGTCGCAGTCGGTCCCAGTCGATTGTCGTCCCCCGTCAGATCGCTATGTACCTGTCACGGGTGTTGACTACGCACTCCCTGCCGGAAATCGGCGTGTTTTTCGGCAACAAGGATCATACAACCGTCTTATTTGCTTGCCGGAAAGTCGAAAAGCAGATGAAGGAAGAGCCGGAATTCAAAGCGTTTATTCAGGGATTTCTGGATGCGTTCCAATAAAAAAGGACAGACAAAACATACACCCTGACAGGAAACTGTCGGATTCGATCACCCATCGTCAAAAACAGCAGGCGACTTTCCAAAAGGGAGTCGCCTGTTTCAGCGCTCAAGCGGGGAGTAAATGCGTCGCTCGCGTGAAGAGACCGGCAATTCCCACCCGCCAGGCTTATTCCGCTTGGGCAAGACATACCTGTGTTTCTGACGGCGGCGAACAAACAAGGAAAAGATGAAGGAGAAAAACTTACGCATCTATCTTACCTGCCTGCTTTGTCCGTATTTCCCACCATCCCGCTTGTACCCATATAAAACACTTGTTTTGACTGCACAATCTCAAGGAAGGCCTTTGGCCAACAAAGGAGAACAAGAATCCCCGGATACGCCCGGACTTATAGCATGACTGTGAAGATATTGCAACCCCCCTGTTCGAAATTCAGCATAACCTGTCATTTTTGTCAAATCGGGCGCTCGCGGGGGCTTGACGTTTATTGCTCAAATGTTTATGATCGCGTGAAATTTAAATTTGGCGGCAACCCGCCGGAACACGAGGGGACCCATGACACTCACAGGTAAAGAGAAACAACGGGCCATCGATAGTGCAATCTCGCAAATTGAGAAACAGTTCGGCAAAGGCTCCATCATGAAGATGGGAGAAGCGCCGCGCGGGAAAATCCCGGTGATACCGACGGGATCAATTGCCCTGGACTGCGCTTTGGGAGTCGGCGGCGTTCCACGGGGGCGTGTTATCGAAATCTTCGGACCGGAATCGTCCGGCAAGACCACCCTGGCGCAGCATATTATCGCCGAGGCGCAGAAACTCGGTGGCGCGGCGGCGTTCATTGACGCGGAACACGCGATCGATGTTGAATACGCGGGGAAACTGGGGATTAACATCGACGAGCTCCTGGTGAGTCAGCCGGATACCGGCGAGCAGGCGCTGGACATTGTGGAGATGCTGGTCCGAAGCGGTGCGCTGGATGTGATTGTAATCGACTCAGTGGCGGCACTTGTTCCCCGATCGGAGATCGAGGGCGAGATGAGCGATTCCTCCGTGGGCGTGCAGGCTCGCCTCATGTCAAAGGCGCTGCGCAAACTGACTGGAGTTCTGTCGAAATCCATGACCTGCGCCGTTTTTATCAACCAGATTCGTGAGAAAATCGGTGTCATGTTCGGCAATCCCGAAACCACTACCGGCGGCCGCGCGCTGAAATTCTATTCCTCGGTACGGCTCGATATCCGCCGGGTCGGCACGGTGAAAGAGAAGGGCGAATCCGTCGGAAACCGCACACGCGTGCGTGTGGTGAAAAATAAAGTTTCTCCGCCGTTCAAGGAGGTCGAGTTCGATATCGTTTACGGCGAGGGAATTTCACGAATGGGGGAGTTGGTGGATCTGGGTGTGGAGAGCAAGATCCTGGCGAGAAGCGGGGCGTGGTATACCTACGGCGACATGCGGATCGGCCAGGGGCGGGAGAACTCGAAGGCCTTTCTGAAAGAGAATCCCCAGATCGCCGACGAAATTGCCGCCAAGCTCCGCGAATCCCTCAGCGTGACCGCCGTAACCAGCCGCGAAATGCCCGAAGAGGAGGAGTGATTGCGGACTGCGGGTTGGGGATTACGGATTGCAGCGGCGCACGGCTGTGCGCCCTTGGGCTCCGGTATGCGCCATGACGACGGCCGTAAGGGCAATTCATGAATTGCTCTTACACCGGCGAGTGGGAGAATCTGAGTAGGACAGGCGTCCCTGCCTGTCAAATTGGCTTGGTTCGGCAGGACACGTGTCTCTGCCTGTCGGATTCCGGCATCCGCCGGAATGAGGGGAGCGGGATGGTTGGGCGATACGGGGCTACCCCAGCATCTCCAGCTCTTGGCGCAGAACTTCCTTGCGGACCTTGTTGGTGGCGGTTTTAGGGAGCTGGGTGCGGAACGTGAACAGTTCGGGGATTTTGTATTTCGCCAGGTGGTTGCGGGCGAAGGTACGAATTTCCATTTCGGTCAGGGGCCGTGGCGCATCGGGATCAAGCACAACAAACGCATGGGGGACCTCACTGCGCACACGGTGAGGATGGCCCACGATCGCCACCTCCAGCACGCCCGGACAACAGGTCAGCAATTCCTCGATTTCACGCGGATAAATGTTCTCACCGGAATCGACAATCATATCTTTGAGCCGCCCGACGATCCGGATGTACCCGTCCTCATCAATGGTCGAGAGATCCCCGGTGCGGAACCAGCCATCCTTCCAGAACACATTTCGGGTCAGTTCCGGCGCGCGATAATAGCCCTGCATCACCAGCTCGCCACGGACATTCAGTTCGCCCACCTCGTTGGCCGGCAAATCTTTGCCGGATTGATCTCGGATAGTCACCTCAACACCCGGCAAGGGGTGGCCAATTGTGCCAATTCGATTCTGGCCCATGCGGTTGACCGCGATGACCGGGGAGGTCTCGGTCAACCCGTAACCCTCCAGGAGTTCCACACCGAATTTTTTCGAGTACAGGAGGTTCACCTCCACCGGCAGGGGACCACCTCCGGAGACACTGATCGCCAAGCCATGGTTGTTCGCGATACCCTCCGGGGCACGTCGCGCCAGGAAATGAAACATCGGCGGCACAGCGGTCAGCACCAGGTTCTTTTCCGTGGTGATCGAGCGCAACAGGGCATGGGGATCAAACTGGACAAACAAACGCATCGAGGCCCCGGACAGAAGCGCCCCGAACAGGTTGGTTGTCATCCCATAGGAATGAAACAGCGGCAGAGCGGTCAGGAATCGGTGCTCTTTGTTGAAGTTGAAGACCTCGACATAAGAGACATAATTGCTGTACAGGTTCCTATGGCTGAGCATGACCCCTTTCGGATCGCCGGTTGTGCCGGAGGTATAGAGGATCATCGAGGTTGTGTCCTCATCCGGCAGGTCGCATTGCGCATTCGGAAGCGAGGCGCCTTTCTCGACCGCCTCGGCAACGGAAAGGATCTCGAATCCGTCTTCGGACTTTGCCTGCACCGCCTCCGCGATGCTTTTCAGCGCAGGATCGTACAGCAGGAGCCTTGAACCGGCGTGTTTGGAGAGAAACGCGATGTCATCCGATTTCATGAGGGGATTCCAGGGCAGCGCCACATTCCCGGAACCGAGAATCGCATACAGACCTGCTACAAAATGGGGGGTGTTCGGCGCCAGAAGGCCGATATGCGGCGGGTCGTTGCGCTCATGCTGCGCCAGGCAGTTCACCGCGCGCTGGACCTGCGCGAAGAGCTCGGCAAAGGTCATGCTTCGGTCCTCCCACAGCAGGGCGCAACACCCCGCATGGCGGTCAACGGAATCCAGAAAAGCCTTATACAGATTCATTTTCTTCGGCAGCCTCACGGCAATTTTGAGTTTAAGTCTCACCCCTCAAAATTGTAAGGAGGGAAATATAGGCAGGTTATGAAAGAGCTGCAAGGTAGATACGCCGGTCAACAGGTGAGACCCCTGTGCCACCCTTCTGCTTACCCCCCTGTGAGACCCCTGTGCCATGTATTTACAGATATTTCTTTGTGAGAAATTCAAAGGCTTCTCGTTTATCGGGCGGAAAATCTTGAGGTTTTGAGATTACTGCTGTAGCGAGAGCGGATGCGCACGGGTCGCCATCCCGCGATTGAGGAATATAAGGGATCGCTTTCAGAACCACTTTCTTCACATTCTCCGCATTTTTGAGCAGGTTACGAATCACCATTTGGATATCCACGGTTTCCTCTTCTTCATGCCAGCAATCATAATCGGTCACCGAAGCGATGATTGCGTAACAGATTTCCGCCTCGCGCGCGAGTTTCGCTTCCGGCAGCGCGGTCATGCCGATCAGGTGCGCACCCCAACTGCGATAAAGATGCGATTCCGCCCTGGTGGAGAACAGCGGCCCCTCCATGCAGATGTATGTTCCTTTCTCATGCACAGTCAGGTCGCACTCTTTCGCCGCGCGGATCAACACCTGCCGAAGCGAATTGCAGAACGGGTCGGCAAATCCCACATGCACGGCGATTGGATCGAACAAAGTATTGACCCGGCTCCGCGTCCGGTCGATTAACTGGTCCGGGATTACCAGGTGCAGCGGGGCCATCTCCATTCGCAGGCTGCCGACGGCGTTCAGCGCGATGATCCATTCCACCCCCAGCGTTTTCAGAGCGTAGATATTCGCCGCGTAAGGCACATTGCTTGGATTGAGCCGATGGGTTCGTCCGTGACGCGGCAAAAAGGCCAGTTCTCTTCCCCCGCAGGTCCCGAGCCGGATGGAATCCGAAGGCTTTCCATAAGGCGTGTCGGGACAAACTTCCTCCCGGTACTCCACGCCCTCGAAATCATACACTCCCGAACCACCGATTACGCCGATTCTCGCTGTCATGCAATCCGATCCACCTTTCTGTAAAATCTGCCGGGCAATGGCGAAAAATCAAAAATATGCTACGCTACTTTGTCCGTCAAGGTATTCTCATCCGTAACGGCAGACCGGCGGCGCCGGTGATTTGACAAAGAAAGCGCCTCTTCTCACCTTTTTTGCCAGGCAGAGACGCCTGGCCTGCTGGCGCCAGGCAGAGACGCCTGGCCTGCTGGTGTCAGGCAGAGACGCCTGGCCTACTGGTGTCAGGCAGAGACGCCTGACCTACTGGCGTCAGGCAGAGACGCCTGGCCTGCTGGGGCCAGGCAGAGACGCCTGGCCTACTGGGGCCAGGCAGAGACGCCTGGCCTACTGGTGTCAGGCAGAGACGCCTGGCCTACTGGGGCCAGGCAGAGACGCCTGGCCTACTGGGGCCAGGCAGAGACGCCTGACCTACTGGCGCCAGGCAGAGACGCCTGGCCTACTGGCGCCAGGCAGAGACGCCTGGCCTACTGGTGGGACAGGCGTCCCTGCCTGTCGATGGGCGAGTTTTATTAGGAGACAGAAACGATATGATTCGAAGTATGACCGGGTATGCCGGAGTCCACCAGGATATCAACTCCAGCCATTATCATTTTGAAATCAAATCCCTGAACCATCGTGGATTCGACATCCATTATCACTCCTCCCGCTCCCTTTCCATGCTGGAGGTTCCTGTGCGGGAGCTCGTGCAGAAGAGGATTTCCCGTGGGCGAATCGAGATATTTCTGAAAGCGGATACGCAGAGAAACGGCGATATGGCCGTGCAGGCGAATCCCGACCTGGCCCTGCGATATCTGGACTGCATCACTTCGCTGCAACAGCAATTGCCGGACTTGGGTACGGTACACCTGGAGTTTCTCCTGAACCTTCCGGGCGTTTTTGAGATTGATGAACAGGTGATCTCGGCGGATGATGCCTGGGAAACGTTGCACGGCGTAGTGGAAACGGGACTTGCCGGGCTGATGGAGATGAAGATTCGCGAAGGCGCGAACCTGGAAAAGGAACTGCTGCAGGGAATTGAACAGGTCGAGACGCTTACCCGTGAAATCCTGGGCTGTCGGGAGCAGGTCCTCAATGAATACCGTCAGAAGATATCGGACCGCATCAAGGAATGGCTGGACCGGGTCGAGCTGGATGAAAGCCGCATGATCCAGGAGCTCGCGTTTTACGCGGATCGGTCCGACATTCAGGAGGAATGTGTGCGTCTTTTGAGTCATGTCGGCCAGTTTCATGCCCTCCTGGATGAGAATTCAGCCGATACGGAGAACTACGCCGCGGTCGGACGACGAATGGATTTCCTGTGCCAGGAGATGTTCCGCGAGGCGAATACGGCGGGGGCAAAAAGTTCATCGATTGAAGTGGTCGAACGGGTGCTGCATCTGAAGGGACTGATTGACCGTTTGCGTGAGCAGGTTCAAAATGTCGAGTAGATGAGGTAACAGATGAAAGACTGGTTCACGGATAAAGACGGCACAATCGTGCTGCGAACCCGGTCTCCAAGGGCGAAGTGGTTTCTCTATGCGCTCCTGGGGATCGTGATTCTGATTGTGATCGTTTCCGGTCGGCCGTGGTTTACAGTCGGAACCGAGGAGCAGGGATTAGTTCTTCGATTCGGTCGGTATGTGCGATCCGCCGGTCCGGGCATTCATTTCCGGTGGCCGTGGCCTATCGAGACGGTCGAGTTGGAGCGGGTCACAGAGATCAAGCGCATCGAATTGGGGTATCGATCGACACAGGTGGATCTTCACACAGAGACCCGGCAAGTGCCCGGCGAACAGGTCATGCTGACCGGCGATCAGAACGTCGTGCTGATCGGGCTGGCGGTGCAATACCGGGTCTCGGATGCTTTCCGATACCGGTTCGATGTTCGCAACCCGGACTCGACATTGAAGAATCTGGCGGAAGCCGCCACACGTCAGGTGGTAGGGGATTACGAAATCGACGCGCCACTCACTCGCGATAAAGCGGCTATCGAGACTGAAATCTTCCAGAAACTCCAGGAGTTGGCCGATCTCTATGGTCTTGGTGTAGCCATTGTGGCTGTTCAGTTGCAGGATGTGTCTCCGCCGGCGGCCGTTGCCGGTTCGTTCCGAGAGGTGGAGAACGCACGCCAGTCCTTCGAGCGGTATATCAACGAAGCCGAGGGATACAAGAACAGCGAACTGGCCAAGGTCGAGGGAACCGTCGCAAAAACCCTCAACGACGCCGAGGCAAAAAAGGAGCAGCGGATCATTGAGGCCAAAGGAGAGGTGGAGAAATTCGACCGGATTTTGCGCGAATACCAGGCGGCCAAAGAAGTGACCAAGACCCGCCTGTATCTCGAGACCATGGAGGAAATCCTGCCCGGAAAAGAAAAAATCATCCTTGGCGCAGATCAGGATATCTTTAAACTCCTGAATCTCCAGGAACTGAAAGGAGCGGGAGTGCGCAGCCCGTTCTCCGAGCCGCAGTCGATCAACCAACCTGCAGGAACCGAACAGAGGTGACCTTATGAGCCAGGTTCACAAAATAACTCTACTTGTCGGTGCGGCGATTGTCGCAATCCTTATCGGCAGCTGCCTGTTCATCGTCACCGAACGAGACCAGATTGTGATCACACAATGGGGCCGACCGGTCCGGGTAATTTCCGGTGCGCGTGATGAGGAAGAAAGGCAGGCGATCCGCAAAGAAATTGAGGAAATGAATCGACAGTCCGGCTTGGACGTGGATGTCCGTTTCGGGGCGGGACTCGCTTTCAAAATCCCGTTTTTACAACAAGCAACCCGTTTTGACAATCGATTGCTTGAATATGAGTCCGATCCGCGGCCCATCACGACCGGCGATAAGCGAACCCTGATTGTGGATAACTTCGCACGGTGGCGTATCACAAACCCTTTGCGGTTCATGCAAAATGTCCGCACCGAGCAGGAAGCCCAAACTCGCCTGGATGACATCATTTATTCCGTAATTCGCAGAGAGCTGGGCCGACGGGACTACCAGGCGGTCATTCGAACCTCCAACCGGATTTTGGAACGTGAACTGGAAGTCCCGCTCAGCGACACGGTGACCCCTGTTGAAGGCGGTCGGGAAGAGATTATGAAAGAAGTCACTCGGCAATGTCAGCCGCTTGCGCGGCAGTTTGGCGTCCTGGTGATCGATGTCCGCATACAGCGCGTGGAGTTGCCGGAAGAGAATATCCAGAAAATCTATGACCGAATGCAGTCCGAGCGTCAGCGAATCGCCATGAAATATGAGGAACAGGGAAAGGCCGAACAAACTAAAATTAAAGCGGAAACCGATAAGCAGGTCCGAATCATGCAGGCCGATGCCTATCGCAAAGCGCGGGTCATGGAGGGAGAAGGGGAAGCGGAGGCTCTGAGAGTCTATGCCCAGGGGTTCGTCGAAACCGACCCGGAGACAAAAGAAACACGCCAGATTCTCGGCTACCAGAGCGATCCGGAATTCTATGAGTTTCTCCGTTCTCTTGAAGCGCTGAAAAAAGCCGCCGATGCGCAGACTACATTCGTTCTGACTACCCGGAATCACCTGTTTAGTCGGATGGAGTCGTTTGATTGAAGAAGTTAAGGACCCTCACCCCGACCCTCTCCCGGAGGGAGAGGACCTATCGGGCAGGCACAGGGGCCTGCCCTTACAGGAAACATGGCTCGTAGGGGCAACCCACCGTGGTTGCCCGGCAGCCCAAACCGATGAACGACCAGTCAATTCCCCAAACATCCCCAGCTCCGCGAATCCTCCTGAGCGATGATGATTCCGATACCCTGTTGATACTCAAGACACTCTTCGAGCGTAACGGCTACAATGTCTGCGGAGAGGCCAAAACCGGGGTAGACACAATCCTGCAGGTCGTCGAAAAACGTCCGGAAATCCTGATTCTGGATGTGCGTATGCCGCTTGGAAACGGACTGACCATTCTGCCGGTCCTCCGCGAGATCGACCCGAAACTCTGCATCATCATGCTGACTGCGGATAACACCAGTGAATCCGTCCACACCGCTATCAGTTTGGGCGCGAAAGGCTATATCGCAAAACGGTTCCTCGACCCCCGTCACCTGCTATCTGTTGTCAACCGTGCCGCCGGATTCTCCATGCCTTCCGCCAGGCCACCTTCTTCTGTAGAAGAATTCATTACCGAAACCAATCAGGCCGTGAAAGTGGTGGCCGACAGATTGCCGGGCTATGACAAGGTGTATATCACGGGGGGGTTGCATGCAAACGACCATGGAAGCCTCTTTTTCTATCACCCGCTCAGCGCATCCCGCGAGGAAGGCGAGGTCAGAAGCACATACCGGGAAATCCTTCGCCATCCCAATTTCTTCATGGGGCTGTTCAAGAAAATCGAGGGATCCAAAGAAATCCCCGGTATTCTCTACGACCAGGGAATGACCGGCGGCATATATGAATTGAGCCTGGAACCGAAACCCAATATCAGCCGCATGGAGTCTATGTCCTTCGCTGTTCGCCAACACGCGCCGGCGGAACTTGAATCCCTGCCGCCCGGATTAGCGCCCGATGGCCGTCCCTATACCGTGTACGACACGGAACATGCTCGAACCCTCCCATCCCTGCCGAATCAGTACCCCCTGAATGCCGATATGGAATGTCAGGAATTGCCCGGCTACGTGTGCAGTTTCAACGGTCTCACGCTCGAGACCTGCCTGTTTCTTTCCGCGTTCAATATCCTTTCCATCCTGGAGCAATCCGGCAACTCCCGGCCCCGGATAGAACGAATGCGACTCCACATCCGCGATGTGCGGGATTACGCAAGTTGGCAGGGAATCCCCAAGGCCGTCATTTTCGGCTCCTTGCGGCTTCTGCCTTGCCCGGCAGCCCCGGAAACATACCTGGCCGTGACCTCTTCTCTCTCGGATAATGAAGCAAGCAGCGAGGAGCGGGCCGATCTGTATTACTGGATGGACGGACGGTCGTATGCCCCGCATCTCAAGCATTTCCAGAATCGCTGGTCCCTCTCTGTCATCCCCCTGCTTCAACTGACCGAATTCGGAACATTTTCTTTACTTATCACGCACGGCCAGAGACATCGATATGGCTTAAAGAACTCGCTGGATCCGATAGATATATTCGATGACAAGGGATACACTGTTTTCTCCATCGAGGAACTCACCCGCCGATTCGACTCCGTCCGGCTTCCCGACTTGATGCGTCCCCTGCTGCTCAACACGCTGTTGGCCAGATATCTTTCTCTGCGGCTGGAACCGACCCTGGGGTCTCGCTCGGATGTTTATTCAAGGGGGAATCATGTCAAAGAACTCTTGAGCGGAAACGGACTTCAGGCCATCGAGAAAGCGTATCCGTTCCTGTACCGAGAAGCCTGTGACGAACTGAGGACACTCGATATCAATGAATCCAACCCGAGCTATGTTAAAGAATTGCTCCGCCGGATCACACAACGATATTCCGCTGTGGATAAACTACCGGCGAAAAGTAAGCAGACCGAGGAAGTAAGCGAGGAAGACATTGTTAAACGAAGACGGGCGGCGGAAAAGGAACGGCTGAAACAGAAGTATCGGGAGAAGTATGAGGAGACGTGAGGCAACAGACCTCCCCCCGGCCCTCCCCGTAAACGGGGAGGGAGAAGAAGTCCCCCCGTTTACGGGGAGATTGAGGGGGTAGATATCCACGCCACCAAGAACTACCAGCGTGTGATAATTCCCGCTGACACGCCGCGTCCTACAGGTAATTCTTCCTGATCGTCGTAATTGGCCCCCAGGGTAAATCCCCAATGCGGGGTAACGAATTTCTGTAACCGGAAGGAAAAGGAATACGTGCGATGGGTCTCGATCTGCGGGCCTGCGCCGATCGTTACCATCTCCTTGCCGCGCCCGGCGTTGATCTCGATAAAATCATCCGCCGCAGTCAAATAACGTCGAACGGTTACTCCGTAAGAGTCCAGTGTGTGGTCATCCTCCGGCAAAAAAGAGGCCCGCGCGCGAAGATACCAGTCCCCCAGGTATTTTCCCAACGAGATTCCATAGATATCGAGATTGTTATCGGGGTAATTTCGATAGTCGTATCGGCCGGAAATTTCCCAGCCGTCGCCGAATCCCTGGAACAACTCTACCGCGTATTCCGAATCGGAGAGCACATCGGCTTCGGGGGTAACCTGGCCCCGAAGATTGATGTATGCATCCGGCCAGAGATCCAGGTAGCCGTCCAGCGCCACCGCCTCATCCCAGGACGAGAACCGTCGGACTCGGATGGATTCCACCGCCAGGGAACCTCGCGAAAAACTCCGCTGTACGTACACCTTGGTCTCATGCCAATCTGCGCGGTCTTCGTTGAAGGATTGATAAGAATAATTCATACCGAATTCCCACGGGAGGGCATCCGGTATCCGGTTCAATCCGTTTGATATCCGGTCGATCTCGTCTGTATCGCCGCCCTTCGAGCGCGCGGCAGCCAGGTCTCGGCGGGTAAGCGAAAATTGCCGGTTCTCCCGATAGGCTTTTGCCCGGGCCAGGTATGCATCGGGATTATCGGGTTCCAACTCGATCCATTTCGTGTAGGCCTGGGCTGCCTGTTCCGGTCGTTTCGACCAGAGATAGACATCACCAAGAGCCGACCAGGCATCGCCATATTTCGGGTAGTTTTCTGCCACGAAAAGCAAGTCCTTCTCTGCCTCTTCAAAACGTTCCTGAACCGCCAGTGCGCGTCCCCGCAAGAGATGGGTATCGGGATCCCTCGGCGTATCCTCCAGAATCGATGAGCAGACTTCGACCGCTTCGGCGTGTTTTCCTGTGTAATAGAGCGCGCGTGCCAGTCCGAACCGCCCCTCGTAAGATTTCGGTTCCGTTTCGAGAACGCGACGGTATTCGCGAATCGCCGTGTCGTACTCTCCGCGCGCTAATGCCTGGTCCGCCCCGGTAAAGGGCGACACAGATATCGTGGACAGCAAAATGCAAAAAGATATCGGACTCATTTACTTGCCTGCGTAGTAAATCCTTTCCGTTCCATTTTTCCCCACCCTTTCACGCCGCGGATCTTGGAATACACCGCACGGAATCGCCACCAGATATTCATCTGTCGATAGCCGAAGTTCTCCAGGACGGCCAGGAGAAATAATCCGACCAGGTCGGCGGTTCGCGGATACCGGCGGAACGAAATCTCTTCCAGGCCTACGGCCGCCAGCGACAACGCCACACCCAGTACAAACGCGACCAGAAGAAACGCCACAATGTATATCATCTCGGGCGAACCCAGGAATAAAACAATCAGGAATGAAATGTACCCCATGAATTCAATAATGGGACCGAGCATCTCCAGGAAGAAAAAGTACGGATAAACCAGGAGTCCGATTATTCCATACTGTGGATTCAACAGCATCCGTTTGTGCCGCCACATTGTCTCCATCAGCCCGCGCTGCCAGCGGTCGCGCTGACGGCCCAGGACCCGTGTCGATTCGGGGCACTCCGTCCAGGCGACCGGATCAGGCATGTAGGCGATCCGGTACGGGATCTTGTTCTCTCGACAGTAGCGATGGAGTCGAACGACCAGTTCCATATCTTCCCCCACGGTGTCGACGGCAAATCCACCCGCATCGACTACTGTGGACCGTCGGAACACCCCAAACGCGCCGGAGATGACAAACGTGGCATTCAGCACGCTCCATCCCATTCGGCCGGCGAGAAAAGCCCGCAGGTATTCCAATACTTGAAATCGTGCCAGGTAGTTTTCCGGCAGCCGAATATCGGTTACCATTCCCGCGCGGATCGTGCAGCCGTTCACAATGCGAATCATCCCGCCTGCGGCTACCGTTGTTCGGTCTTCCAGAAACAGCCGCGCCACACGGACCAGCGCTTCCCGCTCGATCAGACTATCGGCGTCCAAGGCGCAAAACAAAGAGGTCCGGCAGAAACTCAGACCGGCGTTCAGCGAGTCCGCCTTACCGCCGTTCTCCTTATCAACCACCCAGAGATTCGGATACCGACGGCTGCGATAAATGCCCCGGATGCGCGCGGTGCGAATTTCCGCCATCGGCGCACGCACCGTCGGAGCCAGGTCGAACGCCTCCGTAAGGCGGTTCAGCGTTCGATCCCGAGATCCGTCATTCACAACCAGAACCTCATACTCGGGATACTCCAGGGTCAGGAATGACCGGGTGGATTCCACACAGGTGGCTTCCTCATTGTACGCGGGGACCAGCAAGGTGATGGGCGGCGCACCGGCAGAGGTGATCAGCTCTCTTGTATCCAGAGAATGGAGCCGCCGGACATAGTTACGCAGCGCTCCAAATGCCAGCAAGCTGGTCAGAAAATACACGGCGCTGATGGTAATGAAGTATCCGATTACCAGGGCATTGCAAAACCAGACAAACGCCCAAAGCGCTTTCACCATGGTCAGTTCTCTCCCACCAGGATTTGCCTGGCTAGATCGGCGCGTGGATGGTCCGAATCGGCGATCCGTTCGAGGACCTTCACTCCGCCGGACTCTTTCAACCCCTGGGCGGCCTGAATTGCCACCCAGGGGGATGGGTCTTCAAAGGCGTCTCGCAGAAACGGGATTTCCTGCTCGTCTCCAATAGCGCCCAGCGCTCCCACCGCCTGCGCTCGAACCACAAAGTCGGGCGATTTCAGAAGGGGGCGGATAACGGGCAAATGTTCCGGGCGACCGGTCTGTGCCAGAAGCCGGAGGCAGGATGCCAGCAAGTCCCGGTCGTGTTCGCTTGTCAGAATACGGGCCGCATCATCCGCTGCGGTGAATTCGTTCAACTCCCGAAGCGCTTCGGCGGCTACGGCGCGGGCTTGCGGCGGCTGACCGGCATCCAACAGTGTCTCCCGCAGCGCAGGAGCAATCTGCGGCCCGACCGCCGAAAGCATCGTCGCCATATAACTCCGACTCCAGCCCTGAAATCGATGAAGACGCTTGAGAACCTGCACGGCATATTGCGGATGCTCTTTCTGCGCGAGAGCGCGAGCGGCAATCATCGCCACCAGCGGCGACGGGTCGTCCAGAGCCGCAATAATACGATCCGTGTATTCCTCAAAACCCAGCGCGCTGATTGTCCGTACTGCGCGGGCGCGACGTTCCGCGTCACCGCCCACGGTTCGCTCTGCAATCCGGCCGAGAAACGGACGTACCACCTCGGTCAGGATCTCCCGTTCCTGTCCCCGCAGTTGACGCGCATACCGCAAGACAAAATCCACAAAATACAACGTGTCTTTCCGCCCCACCCGCTGCTGAAGCTCCGAGGGTTGCTTTTCCCCGGACAAGACTTCCAGGATCGTCTCTTCCCAAGCAGCTTCCAGACGCTTCCAGTATGCGGCTTTCCGATTGTTGCGAATCCGCAGCAGGATCGCATAGACCGCAAAGATCACGGAACAGAACAACAAAAAAACAATCGCCAGGGAAAGCAGAAACAATACCCGATGCTGAAAAGACAGGTCCGCAAAATACTCCGTCTCGAAAATACGCACTGAGGATCTCCGTGATCATCCCGCAAGAATCCGTTCGAATTCCTCTGCAATCTTCATGAGATCGAACGGTTTGCGGATCATCCCCTTCGCCCCCAGGGTCCTCAATCGCTCCGCGGTATTCGCATCCGTTTTCGCTGTCAGAAACACAACCGGAATACGGGCGGTCTCTTCCTGGGCCAGAATCCGGCTCAGAAATTCAGGCCCATCCATGTCTTCCATCAAGTAATCTGTCAGAATAGCATCCGGCGGATTTGCTCGCGCATATTCGAGCGCGTCATTCGCCGAGTGAAAGCCTACCACTTCATGCCCGCCGATTCTCTCCAGCGCCATTGAGGTCAGGAACAGCATATCAGAATCATCGTCTACCAGGATAATCTTCATCGTCTCTTCAATAAGCGCCGAATTCGTGCCAGAAGTTCGATCGGCGAAAAAGGTTTCGGGATATAGTCGTCCGCACCCAGATCGAATCCGCGTCGTATGTCTTTCTCGCTCCCCATCGCCGTGAGCATCACAATCGGCACGGAACTGAACGAGGAGTCCTTGCGTAACTCGGTAAGCAGTTCAAAACCGTCCATGGCCGGCATCTTCACATCCGCGATAATCATGGAATACGGAGATTCTCTGGCCGCCTCGAGTGCGGATACCCCATCAGACGTATGAATTACCTCGAATCCCTCCCGCTTCAGGCGATGCACAATAATAGAGGCAATCAGGTCATCATCCTCCGCCAGGAGGATTTTCTTGTCGATTGTTTCCTCCGGGCCTTTTGAAAACATGACCCGGTTTCGACCCGATGTCTTGGCCTGATAAACATATCTCCCCGCTTCTGTGACGATGTCTTCCAGGGAGATATCATCGGTCACGTCCGTGACTCCTGCCGAAAATCCAACCTGGAACGTTCGGCCTTCCTTGAGACGGAAGCGCTTCGACCGAAGGATCTTGAGCGCGTTATCGAGGCGTTGCGCGGTTTCCTCTTTCGAGAGGTTTGGAGACAAAAGGCAGAATTCCTGTTCGCCCCAGCGGGCCAGGAAATCCTCGGTTCGAACCGATTGCGCAATCGCGGCGGCGGTCTCTTTCAATACCGTTTCCACAGCCGTGTGGCCGTAGGCATTCTTGATGGATTCAAAATGGTCGATGTCGATAATGGCGAGAGACAGCGATTGCTGCGCACGGGTTGTCTTTTCCAACATATCCGTGAAAGAGTTTTTCAGGGCCGCTCGGTTGGGGAGTCCGGTCATGGGGTCTTGATACGGTTCCTGAGCCGGTCTTGCGGTTTCGAGCAACCTGATCGAGATCGCTTTCGATATCACCGCCGGATCGAAAGGTTTCTCGAAATAGGCCTCCGCTCCGAGGGCGAGACATTCTTCCCGTGTCTGTTTCCCCAATCCCCCGGAAACGACAAAAATCGGGATTTCCGCTGTATGCGGCTGTTCCCGCAGAATCTCCAGGAACCGCCGACCGTCTATATCCGGCAGAACAAGGTCCAGCAAGATAAGCGAGATGGATTCCTGTTGCAGGATTCTCTGTGCCTCTTTAGAAGTCTCCGCAAACAGGATCCTTCGTCCCGGGGCGGAGAGACGGACCTGGAAAAGGTGTGTGATATCCGGATCGTCTTCGACAATCAGGACGGTGTTTCTTGTTTTCTGTTCCTCGGAGACCGTTTCCCACAGGACCTCGATCAGTCTGCCGAGCGCTTCGGGGAAATCCTTGTCGTTCGCGGATTCCAGGACCTCCGCGACCCGGCTGATCTGCGGGAATCCGTAGGTCGCTCCGGAACCGCGCAAAGAATGGGCCGTTCGCTTCACCTGCTCAATCGCTTCCGGCGCAACTTCCGGCAAGGCTGCTCGGACCGCCTCCAGGGCCTCAATCCGCGCGCGAAGTCCCTGCCGGTAGTGCGCTTTCAGTTCTTCATCCATGTCGGGCATATTGGTTCCCTGCCGCTGTTGCCGGCTGTACCCTCTCCCGATAGGAGAGGGAGCATTTCCATTATTGTATTGCCATGCTTTCAACCGTGTTTTCGTGCCCATCCAGCTTCCTTGATTCCTTGGACGGATGAAGCACAATGCTGAACGTTGATCCCTTGCCGACCTCACTGGCCACTTCAAGTGCGTATCCCATCATCTCGCAGAACGCCCGTGAGATGCTCAATCCCAGCCCCGTCCCGCCGTACCTTCGGTTCGTCGAGGCTTCGGCTTGCAGAAACGCTTCAAAAACATCACCCAATTTCTCCTTCGGAATGCCGATCCCCGTATCGGAAATCTCGATTCGTATCGGTTGACGGGTCGTCGGGTCTGTGACAACCCGAACCGTAACCGTTCCCTTCTCGGTGAATTTGATCGCATTGCCGATCAGGTTGATGATAACCTGCTTGAGTTTTCCGGTATCTGCCTGGATCGTGGCCAGGGGCTGGGGGACGTCGGTCACAAGGTCCAGGTCCCGCCCCCGCAGTTGTCCTTCGAACTGCGCAATAATATCGACGATCAACGCGTGGAGATCCGTCGTGGATTTCACCACTTCCATGCGGCCCGCCTCCACCTTCGAGAGGTCCAGAATATCATTGATTAAGTTCAAGAGATGCTTGCCGTTGTCCAGAATCCTTCGTAAGAATGACAAATCCTGATCGGTGAGATTTCCCGTTTTGTTTTTGAGGAGGATATTGGAGAAACCGATGACCGAGTTGAGCGGGGTCCGCAGCTCGTGGCTCATGTTGGCCAGAAAAACACTCTTGGCCTTATTGGCGGCCTCGGCCTCCTCTTTCGCGCGTTGCAGTTCTTCCGCGGCGCGTTTGCTTTCTGTGATATCTCGAAACATGCTGCGGATCACCACCGGTTTTCCGTCCTCAAAACGACAGTTCGCGCTTCCGGAGACAGGAATCCGACGGCCATCTTTCGCGACAAGCGCCGTTTCAATATCCCGCAAGACCTCTCCTTTGAGGACCCGCCGGAAAGTGTCCATGCAATGCTCCCGCTCATCCGGGCAGACCACATCAAAATAGTGTAATTCGGCCAGATCCTCGTCCCGGTATCCCAGCGTTCGTTTCCAGGCCGCGTTGACATATTGAAAACGACCGTCGGGCGAGACACTTTGAATCAGACTGATGGCGTTGTCGAGAAAGTCTTGCAGTCGTTCCTCGCTTTCCTGCAGGGCCTTCTCGGCCCGTTTCCTCTCCGTAATATCCTGCGCAATTCCCAGATAGCCGGTGATCTCGCCTGCCTTATCGCGAACGGCGGTAACCGATAAGATGACTGTGAGGTAAGTTCCGTCCTTCCGAATGTATGTCCATTCGCGTTCCTCATGTCCTCCCTCCCGCGCACGGGCCACAAAGACCTCGAATCCTTCGATGGAACGATGAAACTCCCGTGACAGTTCCTCTCCATGTGCGATGACTTCGGATTTGAGATGAAACAGTTCGGGGGTCTTCCGCCCGACCAATTCTTCCGCCTTGTATCCCAAGAGTCGTTCCGCGCCCTTATTGAAAAATGTGATGATCCCGTTCGGATCGGTGGAAATCATGGACACTCTCGTTGCGGCATCCAGCAAACCACGAATTTGCAAATGCGCTTCCGTCAGCGCCTTCTCGGCTTGTCCCCGCTGTTGAATCTCCTGTTGAAGCCATTCGTTAGTCTCCCGGAGAACCGCAACCCGATCCTGAATCCGTTCCTCCAATGCAGTAACCGCTTTCTCAAGATCTTCCTTTGCCTGTTCTCTCCGGGATCCCTCACGGGAAATCTGGAAACAAACGATTCCAACGACAACCCCCAGAATGATGTCGATCAGCAACACATTCCGGACGGAAAACGGTTCTATCGAATGGGCGCTCACGTGATGCAGAAGAAAAGAAATACCGAACACAAGCAGCATAGACGGCAGAAACGCGACCCAGAATCGTTTCCAAAATGCCGCTCGATTGAGTGGCGCTGGGCTGTCGGTCATGGCATTCTCACTTCGCAAGAAGCGCTTGAATAATATCCAGCAAGGCGAATTCATCCACAATCGGCTTTATGACGTACCCGTCAAATCCCGCTTCCAGGAACTTCTCCCGGTCGCCGGCCATGGCATGAGCGGTCAGGGCAACCACCCGAAGCTGTTTCAGGTCCGCATCGGCACGGATTTGCCTCAGCACTTCCATCCCATCCATCTCCGGAAGCGAGATATCCAGAAGGACCAGATCCGGTTTCGCTTGTTTGATCCCTTCCAGTGCATTCTTCCCTGTCTCGTATTCCACTATTTCGTAAAGATCTTCCAGAATGGCCCGGACCAGGAGCCGGTTGTCCGGATTGTCTTCCACTACGGTAATTTTCTTCATTGTGCCGGTTGTTCTCCTTCCTCGGTCAAACGCGCTTTAACTGCCGCGAAAACTTTTTCCAACTCGGCAAATCGCTCCCAGGCCCGGTTGATATTTCCCTCCATCGCCAGCCGCTCGATCTCGTATGCCACCCGCTGAAGCCTCATCGCGCCCACATTCCCCGAACTGGACCGGATGGAATGCGCCGCACGACCGATCATTTCCGAGTCCCCGGCCGCCTTCCCCTCCAAGGCTTCCTGAAGGCGCTTTTCTACATTTTGAATAAACAGGGCGATCATCTTGGTCAGCAGATCGTCCCCCCCGATGCCGCGAATCCGTTCCAACGCTGCGGGGTCGATACACTTCTCGTTATTCATTTCCGTTCCCTGTGTTTATCCCAGTCCGATCGAGAATAGAAAAACTGGTCGAAATCGTTGCGGGCGGAGATCACCGCCGGCTGGAATTTTTCTCTTCGCGTCGTTCCATGGTGGTCATACGCCGCTGGGGATCCCCTGACGTTTTGCTCTTTGCTTCCTCATCGGCAGCCTCGTCGGATTTGGATTTTTCTCCGCCTGTGGACTCTTCCGGCTGCGACACACCGTCTACCTGCAATGCCTGTAAGAATCGAGGTGTAGTCAATGAACTTTTAATGACATAATCATTCGCTCCCAATTTCAAGGCCGTGTTCACCGAATGGGAGGTATCATCCGCTGTAAGCAAAATCACACGGACCTGCCGATCGATTTCGCGCAGGAATCGAAGCACCGTTAATCCGTCCCCCTGCGGCATCTGAATGTCCAGGAGGACAATATCCGGTCTTGTTTCCCTGAACAGATTTAAAGCCTGTATTCCTGTTTCCGCTTCTCCGGCGATTTCAAAATGGATGGTGTTCAGGATCGAACGAATCAGGAGACGGGCGTCCGCATCATCTTCACAGATCAGCACACGTTTGGCCGCGCTCATCTCCGACACTCCTTTTCAGGGTATTTCGACTTTTCCAGCCATCATCTTAGCATGAATCCTTGACCCTTTTTGAGAGCCACGCGGATGCCGCCGTGGAAACTCCGGTACGGCAGAAGGACCTTGACACTGCAATGCCGAACGCGAATGATAGAACAAGATACGAAATGCAGGAAATCATCCCAAGCCGGTACATGCTTTTGGTGTCAAGGAAGGTTTTCCATGAACGAAACTCCGGTAATTGGACAGATCATACGTATTCTGGACGATCATCGTCTTGTGGCCAATCGCGGCTCGGCGGATGGCTGGGCCAAGGGAGATCTCCTGGTGGTTTTCGAGGAGGGCGAAGAGATTCTGGACCCCCAGACCGGACAATCTCTGGGCAAATTGGAACTCGTAAAGGCCGAAATGGAAGCCGTTCATGTCCAGGAACACATGTCCATCCTGATGGCCCGGTTGCCCCATCAGGCGGAACAGCCCCACACGGTTATGTCTGCCCTTCTGACACACGCCCCCTCCGGTGGGACACTTCCGGGGGTGACTCCCACAGAACGCGGACCGCTTCCCATCCGAAGAGACCAGATCTCCGGCAGACCCAATGTCAACCCGATCTCCATCGGCGACTCAGTCCGCAAAATCTGACACCACCTCACTTTCCATTTTTAATCCTTAGCTCCCTCGCCGATATCCCTTTATTTTCATAGATATTCTTGTAAAAAACGTGCGAGGAAAGAGAGACATCACCATGGATCGCGCAGTATGGGCCACCCGGAAAAAGGGAACCGCCGAGGAGCGGATGATCGCATTGAGCGCCGGACGGGATGTTACCGCCATTCCACCGGCGGATGAACTGCTGATTCCGTACGACCTGTGGACCAACCGGGCGTATTGTATCATGCTGGGGGAGATCGGCATTTATCAAAAAGAAGAGTTGAAAAAACTCCTTGAGGTGTTGAGCGAGATCGAGACCCGCTTCGAGCGGGGTGTGTGGAAACTGGACCCTGCGCTGGAAGATGTTCATATCTGTATCGAGGCCGAGGTCGCCCAGGTTGCCGGAGAATCGATCAGCGGGTGGATGCACTCCGGGCGAAGTCGGAATGACCAGTCCGCGACGGATGTGCGGTTGTATCTGCGGGATGCGCTCTTATCGTTCCTGGAGGAATGGCAGGTCCTCTTGGAGGCCGTTTTGAACCACGCCGAGAAGCACCTCGAGACGGTCATGCCGGGATTCACTCATCACCGCCCGGCGACAGTCACCACGTGGGGGCACTGGTGCGCATCATACGCGGCGGGCCTGCTGCGCGATCTCCAGCGTTTGCGGGATATCTATCCGCGCCTGAACCGCTCCCCGCTTGGCGGAGCCGCGAGTTACGGAACAACTTGGGAAATCCGGTGCGAGCGCACCGCTGACCTGCTCGGTTTCTATGGGCCGGAAATCAATTCCCTGGACGCCGTAGAAAGTCGCGGGGAAATGGGGGCAGACCTGGCCGCCGCCTGTGCCCAATTCATGCGTCATGCTGCACGCACTTCGCAGGATCTCATTCTGTTCTCCATGCCCGCGTTCTCGTTTGTCGGTTTGCCGAAAGCCTGGACCACGGGCAGCTCCATTATGCCGCAGAAACGCAACCCGGATCTCCTGGAGGTCATTAAGGGGCGAGCCGGAGTCGTCATCGGCCACACCCAGGTGTTGCTCGCCGCCAATCTGGGAAACCTCTCCGGATACAATCGGGATACTCAATGGACTAAGTTCGTGGAAATGGATGTCATCCGAGAAGTGTCCGGAATCGCCGATGGCCTGGCCGGGTTGCTGGAAGGACTGGAGATACACACGGAGGCAATGAAGAAGGCCACAACACAGGGATTTATTGAGGCGGTCGATCTGGCGGACATGCTGGCCCGCGAGCGAAAAATGCCGTTTCGCACTGCGTATCGAATCGTCTCCGATGCCGTCGCCGCGTGCGAAGAAACGGGACGATTCTCCCTGGAACACATAAACAACGTACTGAGAGAGGCGGGGCAGGCGATTCTCACGGAGTCGGAGTTCGCGGCCGTTGCCGATCCGGCGGAGAATGTGCGACGGAGGCATCAGGCATTCGGCCCGCATCCCGACAGGGTCCGAGAGTCTCTGGAGCAGATCGCCCTGCAAGCCCAGACCATCAAGGCTTGGCGCGATCAGGAGGCTCAAAGGCTGGCGCAACTGCGCAAAACCGTGAGGGAGTATGAACCACAATGACGCAGCCTGTCGTTCGCCTGGATCGCGTCACCAAATGCTACTATCTCTCCCACGAGCAATATCCCACTTTAAAAGAAAGAATCCTGCGCTGGGGGGCACGCCGCGTTCGCTCGGAGGAGTTTCTGGCCCTGCGGGAGGTTTCACTCGATGTCCATTCGGGCGAGATTCTCGGCATTATTGGGGATAACGGGTCCGGCAAAAGTACACTGTTGAAAGTTATTGCGGGAATTACCGATCCCACTTCCGGCACGCTGACCGTCCGGGGCACAATCGCATCCCTTCTGGAGGTGGGTGTCGGCTTTCACCCGGATTTGACAGGTCGCGAGAATATCTTCCTGTCGGGCGCACTCCTCGGCATCCCGGAGGCAACGCTTAAGGCGAGGGTAAACGATATCATCGACTTCTCCGGGATCGGGAAATTCATCGACACACCGGTCAAACATTATTCCTCCGGCATGTTTTTGCGCCTGGGTTTCGCCGTGGGCGCGTATGTCGAGCCGGACATCCTGCTGGTCGATGAGATCCTGGCTGTCGGAGATCAGCTGTTCCAGCGGAAATGCGTCAGCCATCTCCGGCAGATTGCAGCATCCGGCAAGACCGTCATCCTGGTCTCGCACGACCTGGATGTTCTCCTGGCACTGTGTACACGGGCGGTGGTGATGGATCGCGGCGAGATCATCGGGCAAGGGCATCCCTACGAGATGATCGGCCTGTACCGTCAGCACCTGTTCGAACTTAGCCGGGCAGCCGGAATCGCGCCGCCGCCGGAGGTCTCCCTTCGGAACCGGTTCGGCGATATGCGCGCGCAGATCACCGATGTCAAAATGTATGATAAAGAGGGCAACGAGCGCTATGTGTTCGATACCGGCGATTGGGTGCGGGTGGATCTGCATTACCATTCCCCGGAGGAATATCCCGATCCGGTGTTCGGCATTTCCATTCATGATGACGATGACAACGCCTTGATTACCACCGGCACGCATATCATCCGGGGAGACCTGCCGGCTTTGCGGGGAACGGGGATCTGTCGTTTTGTGATCGAGGAGTTGAATCTGCTGGAGGGATATTACAGCCTTTCCGTGGCGTTGACCCAGCGGGATGCCGGGCCGGGGTCCGCAATGAATTTCATGCTCGGTTCCGATTATCGCAAGTGCTTGTGTCCTTTCATGGTTCGACCCGGTGAGAAAGGACGCGGTATTCGGGGAACCGCCTACATGCCTTTCCGCACCGACCTCGTTCCGAATGAGTGACCCGTACCCCTTTTCGCTCTATCCTGTCTCACCTTCTGCCCGGTGTTCCCTGGTCGTATATTCTCCTTGAACCAATCGCGGCCGAAGGCAAAAAGAGGAACTCTGATGGGTGATAAAAAACATCAATCCAAAGAACCCGCACCCGGTAAGGATGCCGGACCGGAAAAACTGGCAAACGGTAATGCACCGGTAGAGAACAGCTATGAAGATGCCATGCAGGCGCGGATAGACCGCCTCGCGCATCGGGCAAAAAACACCCGGCGGAGAAGCTTTTATACAACCCTGATAGTGTTTTTTGTTCTATGTTTTGTGGGGGCAGGGGTGTTGCTCTTATCAAAAAGTTGTGAGGCTGGAAAACGGTTCACGGGCAGCTTCAGTTGGCTCCATGGGCGAAGACGGTAACGCTATGCCCCTTTCCGCTGAACTCCGCAGCCCCTGCCTCTACCCGCTCCGGTGGCCGGGCCACCAGCTGGTTACGGTGGAGGCGAGCGAAGAGAGAAATCCGAAGAGGACAGCCAGGGGCGCATAACGGGACGGTGTCAGTCGATATCCCATACACCACTTCAAAAACTCCATCTTCCAGCGTTCCACGTGGCGTCCTTCGGCAGCCAGTCTCTTACGCCGACACTCAAAGGCGGAATAGTAAAAGTCATTCGCGCGACGCCGACGACCGAACCGCTCAAACTGCCGCGCGATCCAGCGGTATTCATTCTCCAACTCGGTCCACTCTTTCGGACTCTGTGCGACATGCTCCCGAAGAAGTTTCGGGCGACGCAGGAATCCCTCTCCCGGCCAGACACAGCCCGACAGGTCACACGACAAATCCAGACCCGTATCAAAATGAACATTCTTCAGATACGCCCGGAATTTCAAGCGACATTCCTTCCCTGCCAGATTCCCGAAATGCGCCCGCGTATCCGCGAAATCGGTCTCCCAGAATGAAACCTGACAATCCCCCAGATCACAATCGTTCAATTCAAATACTTGCCCGTTCAGGAGAGCCCGGTTGAAGGAAAGACGCTTGGAAGCAAACAGGGTCCCCAAAATCAGGAATCGATCCCCCGACCACCGAATACGATGAAAATAAACATGATTTCCGCCGAAATTCGATTCCAGAAAATGCACCGCCTCCACATCCAGAACCGCATTCGAAAATGAAAAACGCGAGCAAAGGAAACTCGCCTTCCAGGCATTCAATTGACGAGCCTCCAACCGCGAAGAGGTCAGTTCGAAACACTCGCCGCCGATATGGGCCTGGTCGAACGAGATCTCCCGTGCTGTCATGCGCATCCCGTTGCCGACAATTTCTCCTTCCCAGTCGATTCGCTCGAAACGGATGCTCTCTTTTGCAATCAACTGCGTCCGGGTCAGGTCCACACTCGGCGTGAGAAATACACTCTCACTGAACGAAATGCTTCGTCCCTCGATGCGGGCCGCCTTGAAACACACCAGACTTTTCAGCCCCAGTTTCGCCCCTCGAAACTCCAGGTGACCCAGTTTCCAGTCGGCTCTTGAAAACAGAAGCGCATCGCCATCCCACCGTCCGCCGGCAAAAGAAACCTGGTTTCCCTTGATGACCGATTTCGCCAGGGTCAGCCGTCCCCTGGTTTGGGTAACTTCCTCAAATGAAATCAGATCCGCCTCAAACCGGCTTTCGGAACTGTCCACCTCATTCGCCGAGAACTGAACCCCCTCGAAAAAGACCGCATGACCCCGAAAAACCGCTCCTCGAAACGACACCCGTTCACCTGTGAACCGGCTCCCGGCAAATGCAACCCCCCGTTTCGCATCGAACAGGGTCTCCTTCATAAAAAGGTCCCTTACCGCAAAGGATACCTGCTCAAACGACACCACATCCCCGCGAAACTCCGCGCGTGAAAAGTCCGCCCGCTCGCCGTTGAACGAGCATCCGGCAAAGTCCACCTCTCCCCCTGAAAACACGGCCTCCGCAAACAGAGTCGTCGGACCGCCGAAAGAGACATCACGGAAATCGACTCCTGCCAGGAATTGCGCGCCATGAAAACTCGTGCTTCGGGTGAATCGCTGCCCACGGAACGACATGGGGAATGGGCAAACCATGCCGTCAAACCACGTTTCCCCTCTTTCGATACGCCGACGGAGCGCCGCATGAAACCGGTCGTGAGACTTATCCGGCGAGGGATCGTGAAGAATGCACAGAGAATGCTCATGGCCCCCCACTGCCGGCTCATCACATCGCCACCCATCCAATGGACTCCGATAGGAACACTGGGGAACCCCCGTGCCTTTCGGCTGGGAGGTCGCCTCTCTCTGGTCCCGTAATCTGGAGTCCCTGGGCACTACCATCGAATTACTTTCCTGATCCGTATCCTTTCAGAACATGGCCGAAAGACAGAGATATTCCCTTTCCTTGTAATTCTACCCCAGGCAAGCCACGAATAAAACCCCGTCCACAAAGAGGAAATTGCCGCAGCGTTTATTCCCGATCGTCTGGCCTGTCCTTCGGAATGACAGAACATTGGGAAGAAAATGCCCCATAGAAGCCCAAAACGGGAAAGAAATGGCAAATAATTTGCGCAGTTTTCTTCTTGATGTTACACTGTTAAGCAAAGACTTGTCCATTTCGGATCCGCAAATCCGATTTGTTCCGGCGGGTGAGGCAGATGCAGTCCGAAAGAAATCGGAGACCGCAAATCGCTGCTGTTCAGAAACAGGGAGAATGGTATACTCTCAGGGGCATCCTGTTGTCGGCGAACGTCGGGTCGGACGGAAATGGAAATGAGGATCAAGCGCATCCATAATGGCAGAACCACGGCGTTGACGCTGGAAGGCGACCTGGATCGCCAGGGTGCGGTTCAGCTCAAACGGGCTTTTGATGCGCTCGGCAATCGCAACCGGCCTCTCATCCTGGACTTCCAGAATGTCGGCCTGGTGGGGATGATCGGCCTTGCCTGCCTGGAACAGGAGGCAAGCCGAAGAACGGCGGTCGGCGGCAGGCTTCGCGTCATTCGAATCCCGCAACGTCTTCAGGATCTGTTCTCCGCCACCCAACTTGACAAGCAAATCGAGGTCGATCCCTTTTGCGATGAAACCGCGTTCATTGAACGGAGCGATATTCCCCTGCAAGTCCGGAAACAATGGAAGTCTGCTCACAAAGTCAAAGAGGAAAAATGTCCGAAATGCAAGGCCGTTCTGCGGCCGGGCGCACATGCCTGCATGGAATGCGGCGAGACGGTCAAGCTCAGGCGGGCAACACGACACTCGGTCCCTCTCCCGATGCTCTATCGGACCATCTCCTCGCATGAATTCGTTTCTGGTAAATGGTCTCCGGCAATTACCGATGACATCGACCTGGAGCGTTTCTCCGGCGTCGGGTTTTTTACCGCCGACCGCTTTGATCTCAACCAGGAACTGCATATCATATTCCCGACACTTCAGCCTCAACGGGACGATAACTCCTGCCATGTTCTGATTGTGTTTCGAGGTCGCGTTAAGAACCAGATCCGGATGGGCGAGTATTACCGCGCCGGTCTTGCGCTTTTCGACTACTATGAATACGAAGGGGCGTGGGAGATTGTCGATCAGAACTCCCAGCGTGCGATTTGATTCGCAAACCATGAGAGGACCTCACAGGAAAACCAGGATGCCGTTGCGACGCCCTTTTCTCCGATACCGGTTGATTCTGCTGACGGCAATGTTTGCCCTGACCGGCACATTCGTGCACGCCGCCGACCCGGCTATCGGGCCGGGGGACATCCTGAAAATCGAGGTCTATGAGGAACCGGAACTGTCTATGGAGGTGGTAGTCTCCGCATCCGGGGACTTCAGCTATCCCCTCCTGGAACGTGTGGAAGCCGCCGGGCATTCCACTCACAGCCTCGCCCGGATGATGGAACAGATGCTGCGAGACAAACGATTCCTGCGATTTCCCTCCGTAAATGTCACACTGACCAAACAAAGAAACTCCGTCGTGGCCCTCTCCGGCTCCATCGGCAAACCCGGAATCTATCCGCTCATGCCTGGAACCCGGCTGCGGGAGTTTCTGGCGGATTACGGCGGAATTGCGGACGAAAACGCAGGCCCGGTTATTGTCATCCAGAAAACCGATGGAACCTCGGTGCGAATCCGCCACGGCGATCTCTACTCGGAGAATCCGGAAATCCGCGAGAAGAACAATCCCGTCCTGGAAGCCGGCGATGAGGTCATCATTCCGAAAAGCGAGGTGTTTTATGTGTCGGGCGCAGTGAGAAACCCGTCCAAGTTCAATATCGACCGGGAAGTCACCGTGCGCGATGCCATTGCGACAGCCGGTGGCTGTGCCGTGGAATCCGGCAACGCTATTTTCTGGCAACGCACGAATGCCCAAGGCAAACGGGAAACCGTTGTGTTCGATAAACGCCAGCTGACCGAACAGGACCCCCAATTGCTGCAACCTGTCGGGCCGGGAGATATGATCTATGTCGCCATGGCAGACACCTTCTTTGTGGGCGGATACGTGAAGGCGCCGGGCGAGTTCCATTACGAGAAAGATATGACGCTGAGCCGCGCGATCGCCCTGGCAGGCGACCGCCAGGAATTCAGCAGCGCCAAAATCACCATTGTCCGAGAGAATCCCAAGGGAGAGCGAACCATCGAAAAATATGATCTCAAGACCATCCGAAGCGGTAAAGACAAAGACCCCCTGATCCAACCGGGTGATATCATCACCGTCGGCGGAGGATTCCTGGCCTTCTCGTCCAAGGTACGAAAATTGCTCCCTATCAGTATGCCCTGGACGTTCTTGAATGAATAATGGAGGACCCTCACCCCAACCCTCTCCCGGGGGAGAGGGGGATGGGATACGGCTCCCGGAGGAAGAGGGGCGACAGACGCTCTGGAAGGAAAAGTCATTAGGAAAAAAACAGGGATGTAGCGGGGTCTGAGAAACGCCCCTGCGGATTTGATCAACGGCTATGCTCGATACCGAACTTCAATCCTCTGCGCCACCACCGGCAACCATCCCGGTTTCGCCTCCGCCGGAGATGGATGAGGAGGAGATATTTTCTGTTCGATCTCTGCACGAAATGTTTATGCGCCACATCTGGGGTTTCACCTCGGTGGCAACGGTTGTGTTTCTCCTCGGAGTCGCCTTCATATACAAAGACCCTCCGGTTTACCAGGCAAATGCTCAAGTCAAAGTCGAGGAAAAGAAACAGGTCTTTACCATTCAGGAATTCATGGATTTCGAAAACGTCACCAGTGATTTCTACAAGACCCAGGTCGAGCTGCTCAAGAGTCGTGAACTCTGCCGATCCGTCATCGAAATGCTGGAATTGGGAAGTCTGAGAGAGTTTCTGGAACCGGACTCTCCGCCGTTCGTTCACCTGTTTAGGAGACCTTCTTCCCAGGATGACAACCGTCTCGCGAAGATTGTTCAATCTGCAACCGAGGTCATTCGACAAAAGCTGAATCTGCCCAACAAAGCATTATCCGGCATGGACATTTCCCCCCTGGTGACCGCCCTCGTGGATGTCTATCAGAAACGATTGACGGTCGAGTCCAATCGGAAAACCCCACAATTGATTGATGTCCATTTCCGATCTCACAGCCCGTTTGTCGCCGCAACTGTGGCCAACATCCACACGCAGGCTTATATCCTCCAGAGCAGCCGATCCAATTCGGCCTATACCGAGGATTATGTCCGCAGTATTCAGACCCAGATCGACGAAACCAACCGGCAGATTCAGGCCGAATCCGAACGCATTGTGCAATATAAGAAAGATCACGACCTGTTTGAAATTGGAGATCCCTCGCAGGATCGGACCATCCAGGATATCGACGACCGTCTGACCCGTCTCCGAGAAAGCCTGGCCGCCACCTCGGACGAACGTCGGAAATCGCAGGCAGAATACGAGGCCATTTATGAAAAGGGACAAGTGGGCGAGCCGGAGGCTCTCCTGGAGGACGCCCTGGATTCTCCCCTGCTCCAGACGCTGATCACCAGGCGGGCCGATGCGGAACAGAATTGGATTCTTATCCAGACGAAATACCTTGAGAATCATCCCAAGTACCGGGCGGCCCAGGATCAGCTCCGTGCGCTGGATGACCAGGTCGAGGCCGAACGGCGCGCCATCGTGGAGAGATTGGAAACCAAGTACAGGGAGACCTCGCAGCGGGAAGCCGAACTGACCGCACAGGAACAGGAACTCATCCGCGAAAAATACGTGCGTGAAACGGAAATCGAAGATATCAACCAGATGGAGCGCAGTCGTCAAAGCCTGATCAGCAAGTATGAAAAACTCATGGAAGACCTGCAGAATGCCCAGGCCAGTATCGAGGCGCGAGAGGATGCTGGCGAGCGCACATTTGAGATCATCGACCAGGCGGAAATGCCCCTCAAACCGATCAATCGTAACCTCCTCGCTTCCATGCTGATGACGCTCGCCGCCGCCCTGGGCGCGGGATTGTGCACGGTGCTGTTCCTCGAATTCCAGGACGATACCATCCGCACACCCGCCGAGGTGGAACGCTATACCGGGATTCCCATGATCGGATGTATCCCCGACTACGAATACCCGCCGGAGATGGAATCCTTGCGTCCCCCGGAGGAAGGCAGGCTGTCGTCCCCGACCCCGGAATCGTTTGTCGCGTTGCGGACAGCGGTCCTCTTCTCCGCCATGCAGGTCCCCAGCCAAGTGATTCTGATCACCAGCAGTTTGCCGGATGAAGGAAAAACCACCGTCGCAGTGAATTTGGCGTTCGCACTGGCTCGTTCCGGAAAGAAAACCGCTGTGGTCGATTGCGATTTGCGGACTCCCCGTTTGCATACCCTGTTCGGGGAATTCCGCGAGCCGGGTTTTGTCGACATCCTCTTTCAGACTGCCGATGCCAGGGAGGTGCTGCGTGAAACCGAGGTCCCCAACGCCTTCCTGGTCAGCGCCGGGGCCAAGGTGGATCGACCTGCCGATCTCCTGGCTTCGGATATGACCGTGCGGGCATTGGAGGAACTGCGGGCCTGTTGTGATTTTGTTCTGCTCGATGGTTCCCCCATTCTGGTCGTTCCCGATGCCTCCATCCTCGCGGCCCATTGCGACCGGAACATTATCGTGGTCAATTGCGGAAGGGTCTCCCGCGATGCGGTAAACAGCGCGATTGACCATATTCGTGCCGCCGGGGGAGAGGTGTCCGGTATTGTATTGAACCGCGTGCCCAAACGAGAGCGACGGGCTTATCGGCAATACGGTTACGGATACAATTACGGCGGTGCGGAGGCATACGGGGAGCCATCCGAGAGCAGCGCGTAGTTGCCACGCCCTCAAGTCTTTGTAAGAAGTTTCCTCCGACCTGCTGTGTGGTGATACGGTTATAGGAACCTTGGGGAACCGCCGGAGAGCCTGTATGGACAAGATATTTCATCTGATCGTATCGGCGCTGATTGCTTTCGGGATGGTGCTGTGGCTCTTTTCGCGCGCGTCAGACACGAAGGTGGAACGTTGGCAGATAAGTGCAGCGCAGACTGTCCGGCGCAGGCAACTCATTGCCGGAGCCGTTCTCGGAATTGTCGCCGTGGTCGTGCTGGGCATCTGGAAGGAATGGGGCGACAGCCTGGGCTTGGGAACCCTGGAAGCGGCTGATGCTCTTGCAGACCTGGTAGGGATTGTGATCGGGTTCCTTATCGCGGCCCTATGGTCTCGAAAGGGATCGCCCCGGTCACAGTACGTTGTCCGTCTCCGGTCGCGAGACAGCCGATCCCCGCAGGATGCCCTGCGAGGTCGCCCCCCCGGTCCGCAACTTCGATCAAACGTTAGAACATCCGGTCGCCTGCCCGGCGATGATTGATGTTCCGGCATGGAAGATGGAATAGGCCCAGCCGTGCACGAATTCTCGATTTTCTGGCCGTTCGGCTTGTCTGAATTGCGAAGGACATTAGATAATCCGGGTGAACCAGGACGAATCCGGTAATCCAGGACGCCATCCTGGGCCGGGATGTGCCGGGAGTTAATGCTTGATGAAACTCGCGTGCCTGCTCTACTCCCTCATGCTGGTCGTGCAGATTCCGTCCGCGGATTCGGATCGGACTTCCGATAATACCTCAGCGGATGACCTGTATCAGCAGGCCCGCGCTTTGTATGAAAAAGACGAAAAACAGGAACATACAAAAGAGGTTGTGGATCTCCTGAACCGCGCCCTGGTATCCTCTCCCAACCATCTTCCGACGTACCTCCTGTTGGGGTATGTACATCAGAACACAGGGAATCTCGTCGAGGCAATCGAATCCTATCGCACCGCTGCCCGAATCTGTCCTGACAGCGCGGAGGTCCGCACTTACCTTGCGCGCGCCTTTATGGATGCCGACCAGGATGATGAGGCCCTGCGGGAATTGGCGATTTCACTGGAACTGGACTCCCAGTCTTTCGACGTGCGCCTTAACCTGGGAGTTGTGCTGGAACGCAAGGGTTTGCATGAAGAAGCCATCGAACAGCTCCGGGAGGCTGTCGCCATTTTGCCGGACAACCCCCGTGGACATTTCAATCTGGCACTGTCTCTTCACGGGGCCGGACGGTATGAGGAGGCCGAAAAAGAATACCGAGAGGTCTTGGAGATTGATCAGAACGATTTCGGAACCCACTATAATCTCGGCATTACCTATGAGGTTCAGGGTCGGTATGCCGAGGCGGTCTCCGAATACGAGGCCGCTCTCCAGCTGGAGCCTTCATTTGCCGATGCCTACAACAACCTGGGAAACTGCTACCGCCGGCTGGGACGACATGCCGAGGCCATCGTGGCCTTTCAGGCCGCTCTTCAGTCCGCACCGGGCCATTCCGATGCCCTGTACAATCTGGGTTGCTCTCTCGACAACGAGCAGGACCTGGATGCCGCCATTGCAACCTATCGGCAGCTCCTTGACCTGCGCCCGAATTTTCCGACGGGCCATGCCAACTTAGCAAGTCTCTACTTCGCCAAGAACCAGTATGAAGATGCCGTTCGCGAGTACCGGGAGGAGATCAAGATCAATCCGACTTACGCACCGGCGTTCAACGGCCTCGGCAGGGCTTTGGGGCAGCTGGGTCGCTATGAGGAAGCGGAGAAAGCCTTGCGAGAGGCGATTGCGCTCAAACCCGATCACGCGGTCGCGCATTACAACCTGGGGCTGATTCTCGACCGCCAGAGCCGATACTCGGAAGCGGTCGAGTCGTACCTGCGGGCCTTGGAAGCCGAACCGGACCGCAAGGATGCTCTGAATAATTTGGGGGTGGCCTACGCCAATCTCGGGGAAATGGCTCTCGCCGAAAGCGCTTTCCACCGATTGCTGGAAATCGATCCGCAGAATGCCTCGGCGCACTTCAATCTTGGCCTGCTCCGCCAGAAACAGGGGCACCTGGAAGAGGCCGCCGTATCCTACCGCCGGGCGATCGAATGCGACCCCAAACACCGCCAGGCCCGCAACAACCTGGCCAATACCCTCAAAGCGCTCGGAGCCTTGGACGAAGCCGAAACCACCTACCAGCAGGCCATCCAACTTGCGCCGGATGATACCCTCATTCGTTTCAACTACGCTCAACTTCTGTACGAACGAGGAGAATATCAAAAAGCCGCCGCGCAGATCGAACCGGTTTTGGAGCAGAACCCGAAAGAGTCGCGAGTGCTTTATCTTCTGGCAATGATCTATGAAAAACTCGATCCCCCCAAAGCCATCGCAGCCTGGGATCATTATATTCAATCTGCCACGGATGAACCGCAGCAGGCGGCATACCTCTCCGAGGCACAGAAGAGACTCGAGAAATTGAAAAAGAATGCAACCCCATCCGGTCCGGCGACACGATAGAGGCCGGACACTTTGGAGTGCGGTAGCGCAGCTACCGCCTTTTCTGGATTCCGGATTCCGCCGGAATGACGACTTGGCTTCTCCCTCTCCCACCGGGAGAGGGCTGGGGTGAGGGAAATCCATATTCAACCACACGGACGATCTCTTATGACACACCATGATCCGCAAAAACGAATCCAGGAACTTCGGGAACTCATCCGCCATCACGAGTACCTCTACTATGTTGAGGCCGCACCGGAGATCAGCGACCGGGAGTTTGATGCTCTAATGAAGGAACTGGAGGAGCTGGAGGCGGCTCACCCGGACTTGATTACGCCCGATTCACCCACTCAGCGCGTCGGCGGACAGCCGCTGGAGGGATTTGAGACGGTGGAACACACCGTACCGATGATGTCGATCTCCAATACCTACTCGGAGGACGAACTGCGCGAGTTTCATGAGCGGACAGTGCGCGCTCTTGACGGCGTGCAGCCTGCGTACGTCGTGGAACCGAAGGTGGACGGCGTAGCCATTGCCCTCCATTACACCGGAGGCCGTTACACACGCGCCATAACACGCGGCGATGGGCGGTTTGGGGATGATGTCACCCAAAACGTGAAAACCATCCGTTCCGTGCCTCTGGTCCTGCGCGGCAAGGGTTTTCCGGATCGACTGGAGGTGCGCGGGGAAATCTACATGCCGCGCAAGGCATTTGCGGCGATCAACGCCGAACGCGAAGAGCAGGGCCTTCCGGTTTTCGCCAATCCCCGCAACGCCACTGCCGGGACTCTGAAACTGCTGGATCCTAAATTGGTCGCGCAACGTCCCCTGGATATTTTCATCCACACCCCCGTGCGGATTGATAACAGTGTGGGCGGACTGCACAGCAAAGCGTTACAACGCTTGGAACAGTGGGGTTTCAAGGTCGTCGAGGGGTGGTCCGTGTGCCGGTCCCTGGAGGAGATACTGGAAAAGGCAAAAGAATGGGATGAGAAGAGACATCACCTGGAATACGAAACCGATGGTCTGGTCATCAAGGTAGACGATCCACGTCAGCGCGACATTCTGGGCGCTACGTCCAAGTCGCCTCGCTGGGTAATCGCTTACAAATTCAAGGCGGAAGAGGCAGCAACAAAGCTGCTCGACATCGAACTCGGTGTCGGTCGAACCGGCGTGATTACTCCGCGAGCCATCCTGGAGCCGGTGTTTCTCGCCGGAACCACCGTCCGCCATGCCTCACTTCATAATTTCGATGAGATCGCGCGGAAAGACATCCGCATCGGCGATACGGTGATTGTAGAGAAGGCAGGAGAAATCATTCCGCAGGTTGTTCGGGTAGTTACAGAGAAACGGACAGGCAAAGAGAAGGTTTTTGCGCCTGAATTGAAATGCCCCTCGTGCGGATCCGAGATAGTGCGTGAAAAGGGCGAGGTAGCGTATCGGTGTTTGAATCTCAATTGCCCAGATCAGTTACGCAAACGGTTGGAACATTTTGCGCAGCGCAGCGCAATGGACATCGAAGGTTTGGGGGAGGCGCTGATTGAAACGCTGGTGGATCGGCAGCTGGTCCACAGCCTGTCGGATCTGTATCGGCTGCAATATTCCGATCTGGTCCAGCTGGAACGGATGGGAGACAAATCATCCCGAAAGCTCCTGGAGGCGCTGGAACGAAGCAAAAGCCGGCCCCCGCAACGATTGCTGTTCGCGTTGGGAATCCGTCATGTCGGCTCGCATGTTGCGGCTGTCCTCATGCGCGGGCGGAAAAGTATCTGGGACCTGAAGAACCTGGACGTGGAAACGCTTTCCTCCATTCCCGAAATAGGCCCGGTGGTAGCGGAAAGCGTGGTCAATTTCTTTTCACAGCAACGGAACCTGGAGGAATTGAGGCAACTTGAAGAATTGGGGTTGACATTTGAGCAGACAGTGGATGAGCAGGCATCCTCTGAGACACCATTCACCGGCAAGACCGTTGTTCTGACCGGAACTCTGGAACATTTCACTCGCACAGAGGCCAAGGAACGGATCGAAAAAATGGGGGGACACGTCGCCGGGTCGGTCAGTAAGAAAACCGATTTTGTTGTGGCGGGAACCGATCCCGGCTCGAAACTCAGTAAGGCGAAAGAACTGGGTGTGACGGTACTGGATGAAGCGGAATTTCGCGCATTGATTGGATGAATTCAACCGTCGCGTCATTCCGGCGCAAGCCGGAAGCCAGGATTACTGCTTCCCGGCCACCTCCGGCCCCATGAAGGCCCAATGGATATCCGGCACAACTTCACCTTCCACGACAAGTTCCGGCTCTCCGATGCTCTCCTTGCCGATTCTTGCCTTGAGTATCCGGTCGTTCACACGGTAATACACAATATCTTCCTCTACCAGCAGGATCTCGCTGTCGCCCTGGTTGGTCTCGATAGTGTATTTCTTGCCCGTGCGAATATCGTAGAGAAAAAGGATTCCGGGGAAGTACATCTTCAGGTCCATGATTTTCCAATCAAATGGATATCCGGTCTCAGCCTGCGTTTGACGCCGCTGATCTTTCCCGGGACTCTCTTTCTGCTCGAAATAGGAAACATAGCCGACAATCCATGGGCCAAAGGATCGAACTCCCGTGAGGTCGCCATCAAAAGTAACTTCTCGCCATTCACCGGACTGCTTTATGTTGAGGTAAAGCGTCGATACTTTCCCCTTGCTACTGTTTCGTTCGCGCAACCTGTCCGAATTGATCACCCGCATGGTTTGATTGTCCAAGTGGACTGTGATCACGTCCCTTGGACCGGATTTTTCTGGGGAAGCAGGCGCGATCAGTGAAGCCGGGAGCTGCCAGTCCACCTTGCGACGACTAAGGCCGCTATAAACATGGTCGTTGTTATCCAGAAGGAGGAATAGGATGTCAGGATCCTGAACACCAGGACCGTATGTTCCAGATACAATCGAGTATTTATAAAGATCCCAATTGAGCATTTCCTGCTGAAATGTCGATAGACTGACACCCAAACAACATCGACGTTCCGTATCCTCCAAATCAATGGCCGTTTGGTATAGTCCCTTTTCGGGGACATGCAAAAGGGAATGGGGAAGTGCCGAACGCGGGGCAATAGCGAATCTCTGTTCGGTTCGCGGGTCGTCCATACGTATCAAGACGAAATTCATGTTTCCCGGATTCTGCTCGGCGAAGTCTCCCAAGCGACACTCATAAAGGAGGAGGATTCGCTGATCGTAGTAGGTCCGAATGAACTCCGTTCCATGTTCAAGCGCGACGACAGTCCTTGTCTGTCTTATAGATTGCCGGCCTTCTTCAGCAATATAGAGATAAGAGGGGAATGGCGCACCCGGTTGCCAAGGGCATCCGGAAAGGAAATATAACCCCCATTTCGGAACCTCTTGTAACATCAGAAGAGAAATAACCAGAATCCCTACAAGTCCGGTACCCACAATCAGAAGTCTATGTCGCATTCCATGACGAATACCCATGTTGTCTGGTTATACCTTCCTAAGGAGTGGTATCACAGATGCGCTCTACATAGTTGATTCCGCCGACTTGGGTGTAAAATACCCACTGCGATCGAGCTGATAGAACGACTCCTCTCACACCCCGTCAAACTCCTGCAGCGTACTGGCGTAGATATCGAACGTATGGCGGTCGAAGAGGACGAAGCGCACCAGATCAATTTCGCCATGCTGTGCCAGTTCCCCTCTAACCGTATTCAGCGCGATCCGTGCCGCCTGGCCGACCGGATAACCGTACACCCCCGTGCTGATTGAGGGGAACGCTATCGTCCTGATCCCGTTCTCCCGCGCAACTTCCAGACTCCGGCGATAGCAGCGGGCCAGAGCCTCCGGCTCGCCGCGATCCCCACCGTGAAAGACAGGCCCGACCGTGTGAATGACATGACGCGCCTTGAGATTCCCGCCGGTTGTGATTTTCGCATCCCCGGTCGCACACCCGTGCAGCTTCTTGCACTCTTCGAGAATGACGGGACCACCGGCCCGATGAATCGCCCCATCCACACCGCCGCCGCCTGTCAGCCCGTTGTTCGCCGCATTCACAATGGCGTCTGTGGTCTGTTCGGTGATATCTCCTTGCACCAACTCCAATGTGGCGGAACCGATTTTGGTCTCCATGGAATCGCTCCTGATCGCCAGGGATGACAGCCCTGTATAATGATAGGATTTCTTGCGCGCTTGGCAAGTAGGAAATTTCACTTATACTGAAAAATATCAAGAGGAGATTTGCCATGGTCGAAAAAATCACCGCCGATGCATTCCGGGCCGGGCTGGACCGCCTGAACGCCGCCGGAACCCTATCCACATCCTTGAGAAAAGACCTGCAAATCCTGCAGGAAGGATTGGACAGGGTTTCGAATTGGGAGCAGGCGGAGAATCACTTCAAACAAGTCGGCATTGGGGTCATCGAGGCATCCGGCCCGATGAGCAAGGTATACCGCATCCTCGCCTGCCTTATGGAATCCCTGGAGAAGCACACAGCCAATCCAGTGGAAGGCGGGTGGAGCATTGACAGTGTGTCGCTTCTTGATGTCGAATCGGGATGCAGCACATACACGGGCCGACTCGTGGTCCGGGTGAAGAATCGAAACGGGAATACGGCGGTCTTAATCGACGGCCCGTTCGTGTGGGATTGCGCCGCCCACGGCATTCCGCAGACTGAGGCGGCTCAGGCGATGGGCTATCGGTGTATCGTCAAGTTTCCGGAGATTCAAGTTCCTTGAAAGGGAAATTACTCTGTGGCTGATGAACTGAAGGGCGACAAATCCCAAAAGACCATTCGGATCTGTGTTCTGGGCGATACGCACGTTCCTGAACGTGCAAGCCGCCTGCCCCGTCGTCTCCTGGAAGTCATTCAGGGAGTGGATTTGATTATCCACACCGGCGATTTTACTTCTCACTCGGTGTTTGAGCAGTTGGACGGCTTGAAGGAAATGAGAGCCGTGCGCGGGAATATGGATGATGAGCATCTCTGTTCCCTGCTTCCCGCCGTGACGGAATTCGAAGTAGCAGGCCGGAGAATCGGGCTGACCCATGGCTGGGGACCTTGCGCGGGACTGGAACAACGTGTCCTTGCCCGTCTGGGGAATGTGGACATCCTGATCTACGGGCACTCCCATGAACCACGCACCGAATGGGTGAACAAGATATTCCTGGTGAATCCGGGCAGTGTTGCGGCAAATCAGGATGGAACTCAAAGTTGCCTTCTGCTGGAACTGGGCGATACGATCCTTGCAACTCCTATCCTTCTTTGAGATGCTCGGCCTGCTCGCGCTCGAATCCGGTAAAAAACTATTGATATCCCGATTGCCCTGTTTTTCTAACCCCTTATTTATCAACCGGTTATTTTCAAGATACCTACCGCCGCTTGGCGAGAAAAGCGTTTTGACGTAAGATTATACAGCTTTTAACATGACTGACTGTTGCAGAATGCACGAATCTGCGCCAAAAAGGCAGAATGCCACGTCGAACGGATATCCACAAGATTCTGATTATCGGTTCCGGCCCGATCATTATCGGTCAGGCCTGCGAATTCGATTATTCAGGGACCCAAGGATGCAAGGCCCTTCGAGAAGAAGGTTTCGAGGTAGTCCTGGTCAACAGCAATCCCGCAACCATCATGACCGACCCGGAGCTGGGTAACCGAACCTATATCGAACCTATCCTGCCGGAAAGCGTTGCAAAAATCATCGAGAAAGAGCATCCGGATTGCCTTCTGCCCACGCTGGGCGGCCAAACTGCGCTCAACACGGCGGTGCGACTCGCGGAGGAAGGGATTCTGGACGATTTCGGGGTGGAGCTGATCGGAGCCAAGCTGCATGCCATCCGCAAGGCGGAAGACCGCGACGAGTTCAAGGCGGCCATGGAGAAGATCGGCCTGGTCGTACCCCGCAGCGGCTATGCCGCCAGCCTGGAAGAGGCGGAGCGTCTGGTCCCGGAAGTCGGATTCCCGGCAATCATCCGCCCGTCGTTCACCTTGGGCGGCACGGGAGCGGGCACGGCTTACAACTCCGAGGAGTTTCGCAGTGTGGTCCAATGGGGTTTGCAGGCCAGCCCGGTACACCGCGTCCTGATCGAACAGTCCGTTCTGGGCTGGAAGGAGTTCGAACTTGAGGTGATGCGGGACCTGGCGGATAACGTCGTGATTATCTGCTCCATCGAGAACTTCGACCCGATGGGTGTCCATACCGGCGACAGCATCACCGTCGCCCCGGCACAAACCCTCAGCGATAAAGAATATCAACTCATGCGCGATGCCTCCATCGCGATCATCCGGGAAATCGGTGTCGAAACCGGCGGCTCCAATATCCAATTCGCAATCAACCCGGACAACGGCGAAATGGTGGTGATCGAGATGAATCCCCGTGTCTCCCGAAGCTCCGCCCTCGCCTCCAAGGCCACCGGATTCCCCATCGCCAAAATTGCCGCCAAACTCGCTGTCGGATATACCCTGGACGAAATCCGCAACGACATCACCAGGGAAACCCCGTCCTCGTTTGAACCCACGATAGACTATTGTGTCGTCAAAATCCCCCGGTGGACCTTCGAAAAATTCCCCGGATCGGAAGACATCCTCGGCACTCAAATGAAATCCGTCGGTGAGGCTATGTCCATCGGGCGGACCTTTAAGGAAGCTCTCCAGAAGGGTCTTCGATCCCTGGAAATCGACCGATACGGCCTTGGACGGGACGGAAAAGACCGTTTCACTTTCCCCCTGCCGCCATCAACGGACCCGGAGGGCGTTCGACGGGAGATCACAACCTTGTTGCGCAAGCCCAATTCCAAACGGGTATTCTATATCCGTTACGCTTATCAATTTGGATTCACTACGGAAGAGATCTATAACCTGACGAGAATCGACCCCTGGTTCCTCGACAACATCCGCCAGATTGTGGATATGGAAAACACATTGATCGGGCAGGCCGATGCCTTTCGATCCGAGATTGCAGGTCTGGGCAAGGTTTTACACTGAGCGGCAAAGTCAGTAGACAGAGACGGAGATGAGTGTCATTACGGACTTCCATAAGGAGACAGAACAGAGTCTCTTGCTTCGGGAGGCGAAGGAGATGGGGTTCTCCGACCGTCAACTTGCCGTGATGTGGGGAGTGAGCGAATCGGACGTTCGTGCCCTGCGTGAATCCTGGGGAATTCTGCCTGTCTACAAAACGGTGGACACCTGCGCCGCCGAATTCGAGGCCTATACCCCTTATCACTACTCAACTTACGAACAGGAAAGCGAAATTCGGCCCTGCGAGCGCGATAAGATCGTGATCCTTGGCGGCGGCCCGAACCGAATCGGCCAGGGGATCGAATTTGACTATTGCTGCTGCCACGCGGTGTTCGCGCTTCGGGAGGCAGGGTATGAGACCATCATGGTCAATTCCAATCCCGAAACGGTCTCCACGGATTACGATACGGCGGATCGGCTCTATTTCGAGCCGCTTACGCTCGAGGATGTCCTCCATATCATTCACGCCGAGAAGCCCATGGGTGTGATCGTCCAGTTCGGCGGTCAGACACCGCTGAAACTGGCCATCTCGCTTGAGGAGGCAGGCGTTCGCATCCTTGGAACCAGCCCGGACAGTATCGACATCGCCGAAGATCGACGACGATTCTCCGCCCTGATTAACGATCTCGGGATCAAACAGCCGCCGAACGGAACCGCCACTTCTTACGAGGAGGCCCGTGAAATCGCGGAACGACTGACTTACCCCGTTCTCGTGCGGCCCTCTTTTGTCCTCGGCGGACGAGCCATGGTGATCGTGTACGGTCCCGATACGCTTGAGTCCTACATCGCTCAGGCCGTGGATGCTTCCCCTGACCGCCCGATCCTGATTGATAAGTATCTTGAAAACGCCATCGAACTGGACGTTGACGCGGTGTCCGACGGGAAGGATGTCTATATCGGCGGAGTCATGGAGCATATCGAGTTTGCAGGGATCCATTCGGGCGACAGCGCCTGCATCATTCCTCCGCGAACGTTGAAGAAAGAGACCGTGGACGAGATCTGTCGCCAGACAGTTCAGCTGACGCTCCGATTGCAGGTGAAAGGTCTGATTAACATCCAATTTGCGGTTTCACGCCACGGCGGCAAAGAAGAGGTCTTCGTGCTGGAGGTGAATCCGCGGGCCTCCCGCACGGTTCCCTATGTCAGCAAGGCAACCGGGATTCCGCTGGCGAAGATCGCCGCTCTGGTTATGGTCGGCAGACCGTTGGCGGAATTCAAATTGGGCGAACGCTTTCAGATCAAGCATTTCGCGGTTAAAGAAGCGGTTCTACCTTTTGTGAAATTCCCCAACGTCGATCCTCTCCTGGGACCGGAAATGCGCTCCACAGGGGAAGTGATGGGGATCGACTCCGCATTCGGCCCGGCGTACGCCAAAGCGGAAATGGGGGCAGGCATGACCCTGCCCATCCCCAGCCATACGGACCGAAAAATCCAGATCATTGTGAGCGTCCAGGACCGTCACAAACAGAGCATCGCTCCGGTTTCCCGCGCACTGCACGAGATGGGCTTTGAGATCGTGGCCACCACAGGCACGGCAGCGTTTCTCCGTAAGAACAAAATCCCGTGCTCCCATACATTCAAGGTTCACGAGGGACGGCCCAATCTGGTCGACCTGATGAAGGAAGGCCGTGTCGGACTGGTGATTAACACGCCTTCGGATGCCGATTCGGCTTACGATGAGAAAGCGCTGCGCCGGTGCGCCGTCGAATCCAACATCCCCTATATCACCACCGTCGCAGCAGCAGAGGCGGCTGTCCATGGGATCCGCTCCTGCATGGAAGGCGCATTAACCGTCAAGGCAATTCAGGACTATTACAAACCATCCCCAGCAGGTAATGCGGGATAAGAAGGATGCATCAATGGATGAAAGAATCGCAGTCATCGGCGGCGGTAACATGGGATCGGCCCTGGTCGGTGGCCTTGTCAAGAACAAAATTGTTCCTCCCGGCGATGTTCTGGTTTGTGAAATCGATGCAAATCGCCGGGAACACCTTCGGGAGACTTACGGGGTTGAGGTGAGCGAATCGCTGGAGGATGCTCCGGGATTCGCAAAGATTCTGCTTCTGGCTGTCAAGCCAATACACCTGACAGAGGTCGGGAATCGCCTCCGGGATCGACTGACAAAAGATCACTTGGTTGTCTCGATCCTCGCCGGACAGAGCCGGGCGAAATTGAGTCGGGCATTAGGAGGGGCAGCCCGGATGGTGCGGGTTATGCCGAATCTACCGGCCCAGGCAGGCGCGGGGATCAGCGCAGTGACTTTCGGAGAGGACGTAGACTGCAACCAACGCGTGATTGTGAACGAAATCCTCTCTGCGGTGGGGTCGGTTGTGGAGGTTGAGGAGGAACTTCAAAATGCGGTCACTGCCGTATCCGGCAGCGGACCGGGATTCCTGTTCCAGCTGGCATCTTATTTGATCGAGGCGGCAAAGGCGGTTCAACTGCCGGAGCCGGTCGCGCGACAATTAGTGGTTCAAACCATGCTGGGCACAGCCCGGTTCCTGGAACAGAGCGGCGATCACCCCGCCGAACTGGTTAAGAAGGTGGCCACCCCCGGCGGAACCACCGAGGCGGGTCTGAAAGTATTAGAGCAAGCGGACCTGGAAGGAATCATCCGGGAGACCATCCGCGCCGCAACGGAGCGCTCGAAGGAGCTGGGCCGGAAATAAGCCTATCGTCGGCAAAAGCGGTCGGTAGCCGAAAATACAATGCAAGAAACCGACTGCATGAACATACAAGTGTTGTTGAACCGAATAGTCTTTACAATACCGTCATTGCGAGCCAAGCGTGGCAATCTCGTTGTTGGCACGTAAAGACTTGAGATCGCCACGTCGCTTCGCTCCTCGCGATGACGCGATTCTGTAAAGGTAATTCAGTCACAGGATACGAGTTTTCACGGCGGGTCGAACCCAGCCGCAATCTTGAACGGTTTGGAGCGTCGATAACTCCCATGAAAAAAAACGAATTACATGTCCATGCCGGTCCTCATCCTCGGCGTCACTGCCCCGTATCAGTTGAAATCCCCAGCCGGTTCCTTCCCCAGGGAAGTGTGGCGCTGATCGAAGAAGGAACCGAACGGGTGTTCGGGGCACAAGTGGAACCTGGAACCCGTGGAAAACCCACTACCCTTTCGATGATTCTCAACCACATCCCTGCAAACACCACTCGTGTCTATCGACTTGTGGGAACTACCATCCGATCCAAACCCCCTCACGAACCCCTGTCTCATCCGGTGATTTTCCAACAAAAACAGTCGCAGATCGGCGTGATGATCGGCGGAGATCAGGTCACCAATTACATGTACGGCCGCAAAAACGCCCGTCCCTATCTGTATCCCCTGATCGGTCCACACGGGATGTCGGTTACCCGAAGCTATCCCATGGCGGAAATCAGCGGAGAAACGCAGGATCACCCGCACCATAAGTCAATCTGGGTGGCACACGGTGACGTGGGTGGCGGAGACTTCTGGTCCGAGTTGGAAGGTCATGGAAAGCAGCAGCATGTCGATCTGCTGCAACTGCAAGAAGGGCCGATTTATGGCTCGTTTACAGTTTTGAACGACTGGATCGAAGTCGGCGGGGGAAAAGTTCTCGAAGAAACCCGCAAAATCACTTTCTATGGTCTTCCGAAGGCGGCTCGCATGATGGATTTTGAAATCACTTTTAAGGCCACCGAAGGCGATGTCCGATTCGGAGACACCAAGGAGGGCGGCATTCTCTCTGTTCGAGTCGCCAGTTCCATGGATGTCACCCGGGGCGGCAAGATCCAGAATGCCCAGAAAGGGATCAATGAGGCCGAAACCTGGGGCAAACGGTCTCCGTGGTGTGATTACAGCGGGGTAGTGGACGGGTCCGAGGTTGGCTTGGCAATCTTTGACCACCCATCTAATTTCCGACACCCGACTTACTGGCATGTCCGTAACTACGGCCTCATGACCGCCAACCCGTTCGGTCTGTCGCATTATTATGGCGATGCGGAGCAGGATGGAAGTTACCTGTTGCGAAAAGGAGCGGCTTTCTGTTTCCGATATCGACTTTTCGTGCATGAAGGCGACTCCGAAACCGGCAAAGTGGCAGATGCCTATCACGATTGGATACACCCTCCGGTCATAGAGTTTAAAACCGGAGGCTGAGTACATGCGGGGTTGATAAGTTCCGTAATTTCAACCCCTGTGTATCTCGCCCAATTCGGGGAGAGTGTTTTATTTTCCTCACCAAAGATCGGAGATCTGTGGGGTGAGGAAAGCAGTTTCATCAAGAATCGTGTTCGTGCGATTCTCCATGATTCACCTCAGCGAGCATTCATCGAGTTTTCTGTGTGTACCAATGGCCATTGACCGCAGCGGCGCAGGGAAATGAGTTCCGTAGGAACCTGACTCGACTGAAGATATACTGAATCCAAGATACTCATGCATTATGTCATATATTCAGCATGAGTACCTGAATCTGGCGCAGATTGAATGAAATGACAATGATTCGCAGTCCGTTTCTGTCCATCCCGGAAGCCATTAAGGATCTGCAATCCGGGAAGATTCTTATCGTGGTTGATGATGAAAACCGCGAGAATGAAGGCGACATGATAGCTGCCGCTTCTCTAACCACACCGGAGATGGTGAACTTCATCACGCGGGAGGCGCGCGGCCTGCTGTGTGTTTCCATGACTCGGGAACGCCTGGACCGGCTTCAATTGCCCCCGATGGTTTATGAGAACACCGCTGTCCATGGGACCGCATTTCATGTTACGGTGGATGCTTTGAAAGGGACTACAACCGGCATTTCCGCAAGTGATCGGGCCATCACGATCCGTGCGTTGGCCGACCCGGAGACGAAACCGGAAGATTTGGGACGCCCGGGGCATATTTCACCGCTTTGTGCGGCGACCGGCGGGGTTCTGCGACGATGGGGGCACACCGAAGCCGCTGTTGACCTGATGCGCCTGGCCGGCCTGCCACCCGTGGCTTTGCTGTGTGAGATCATGGATGATGATGGAACGATGGCTCGGATGCCCGCTCTTGAGAGGTTGGCGGAGAGGCACGGTCTCGGAATAGTCACCATTCCCAGTATTATCGAATACCGCCACAAAACCGAAAAACTGGTCAAGAAAGAGCTGGTTACCCATTTGCCGACGGAGTTCGGCGAGTTTGATCTACACCTGTATTCCTGCGCGGTGGACGACAAAGACTATCTGGCGCTGGTGAAAGGCGATGTGACGATAGGTGAACCGGTGTTGGTTCGAGTTCATTCCAGGTGTCTGACGGGCGATGTTTTAGGGTCGCTTCGATGCGACTGCCGCGCCCAGATTGCTTATGCGTTGCGCCTGATTGAAAAGGAGGGCCGTGGTGTGCTGCTTTATATGCCGCAAGAGGGTCGCGGGATCGGATTGCGGAATAAACTGCGTGCCTATGTTCTTCAGGATCAGGGACTTGACACGGTGGATGCCAATCTGGAATTGGGATTTAAAGAGGATCAGCGGGACTACGGCATCGGCTCCCAGATTCTGGCAGACTTGGGGATCAAGAAACTTCGCGTGCTGACGAACAATCCGAAGAAACTGATCGGACTGGAGGGGTACGGTCTGGAGATCGTGGAACGGGTTCCTGTGGAGGTGGGCTGCACGGAACATAACCTCAAATATATCCAGACGAAAAAGAACCGTATGGGCCATTTGTTCAATCAGGAGATCAAACCTGTCGAGCGATCACGCGGCGCAGAATAAAACGAGGTGAATGCCATGGCAAAGATATTGGAAGGGCAAGTAGACGGAACAGGGAAACGATTCGGCATTGTTGTATCGCGGTTCAACAGTTTTATTTCAGAGCGGTTGCTTGAGGGCTGCCTGGACTGTTTGCACCGGCATGGTGTGAGTGATGAAGCGATTACCATTGCGCGGGTTCCGGGTGCGTTCGAAATCCCTTTGATTTCAAAGAAGTTAGTAGAGCGGGGCGGTCTGGACGCAGTAATTGCGGTGGGGGCCGTGATCCGTGGGGCAACGCCGCATTTTGAATATGTTGCCGGGGAATCGGCGAAAGGTATCGCGATGGTATCCCTGGAGACCGGACTGCCCGTTATTTATGGGATTGTGACGGCCGATACCATTGAGCAGGCCGTTGAACGCGCCGGAACAAAGGCCGGAAATAAGGGCTGGGACGCCGCCATGGCGGCCATGGAACTGGTCAATTTGATTGGGCAGTTGCGGGTGAGTTGACGGGCGCGGGGAGGGCAAAACGCGCGTGGAGGAAAGCATCTCTGTGCGGACCTTACCGAGCCTGTATCCGGCAACTTGCTGAATATATTGGATTTACGATCAGCCGATTCATTGGAGATATTGTGGAATTACCCGGATTTTGATATAGTCATTTCAGGGAGGAGATTAGTACATGAACGCGCGATATAAAGACTTTCATAGGCGGATTTGTCACATTGACAATGCGGTGTCCGGGGTAAAGGGCGGGCAAGTGTGTCCGCCCTTTGCCGTTTTAAGGTCGTATGCCGGGGGCAAACTTACGGAGACAGGATAATCGGCGATGGGGCGTTTGATTCACAGACTTCCGAATCGGGTTGCCGGTGGGAGTTCGAACGGCGCAACGAACCGCCATTGTCAGCGGTCCGACAATCATTGTCCCTCCTGGTTTCGGAACCGCCTTCTGGACCGTGCGAGGGCAATCGAACGTCAGGGACGTCTTTTACAGCGGCGATTTCCTTCGATCTCGCGTCCGTCGTATTCCGAACATCCTCATCGAATTGCCTATCCGGGTACGTGGGCCGGGCGGTCCACGAGCCGAATTATTTCTGTGCGCAAGGCTCTCATCAGCCGGGAAAACCTGGCTGTATTGAACACATTCCGGCGATTTCGGGATGTAGCGGGGTCGTACCTGGAGAACCGGGATTTGCAGCTTTGTGAATTGGCGTTGGGATTTGCCCATGAAGCGCATGAAGGGTCGTTTCGAAAGAGCGGCGAGCCGTACATTCTCCATCCGGTGGCGGTGGCCACAACACTCGCAGAGAACCGGATGGACCCGGAGACCGTGGCCGCCGGGCTTCTGCATGATGTTCTGGAAGACACGAAATACAGTGCGGAGGATCTGACAGCCTTGTTTGGGGAGACAATCACAATGCTGGTGGAAGGGGTCACCAAGGTGGATGAGGTGCGCAATATCTGCCGTGCGGAAAAGGAAACGGAATACCTGCGGCACATGCTGGTAACGACGGCAAAAGATTTGCGTGTTATTATTATCAAGTTGTGCGACCGTTTGCACAATATGCAGACTTTGCAATATCTCCCCCCCTCGGATCGCACTCGAATTGCGCAGGATACAATGGACATCTTTGCGCCGCTGGCCCATCGGCTGGGACTGGGGCGGATCAAGTGGCAGTTAGAGGACCTTGCGTTTCAGTATCTGGAACCGCTTCAGTATTCGCGGTTGAAAGAATTGGTTTCCCAGAAGCGGGCCGACCGGGAGGCTTATGTGGAAGCGGTTCGTCGCGAGCTGGCCGGGATACTGGAGGACCGGAAGATTGAAGCGAAAGTGGAGGGGCGAGCGAAACATTTTTTCAGTATTTATGAAAAAATGAGACGCGATCTTACGGGTTTGGAGGGAATATACGATCTGTATGCGCTTCGGGTAATTTGTCGGACCGTAGAGGATTGTTATCACATCCTGGGGATTGTACACACCCGTTGGCCGCAGGTTGAAGGTCGATTCAAAGACTATATTTCGCGACCGAAAGAGAACAACTATCGGTCGCTTCACACGACGGTAATCGGGCCGAAGGGCCGGATGGTGGAGATCCAGATTCGGACGGAATCGATGCACCTTGTGGCGGAGTGGGGGGTGGCCGCTCACTGGCATTACAAAGAAAAAGGACCGCAACGTCGGCTTGGACGAGCGGCGAAATGGATTGTTAATTTATCCAGGGATGTCAGCCCGGATGAGGACCCCGAACAATTCCTGAAGAGTTTTCAGGAGCAGCTTTCTACAAAGGAAGTGCTGGTTCTGACTCCGAAAGGGAACATTCGTCGTCTGCCGAAAGGGGCAACCCCGATCGATTTTGCGTATAAAATCCACACCGATCTCGGCAACCGCTGTGCCGGCGCAAAAGTCAACGGCGTTATGGCCAAGCTGGATCAGGAGCTGAAGACCGGCGATTACGTTGAGATTATCACTAAGGCGGACGCGCGTCCGTCTCCCAAGTGGCTCAAAATTGCCAAAACCCAGCAGGCCAAAAGCAAGATCATGCGGTACCTGGCCAAATATGACCGGGATGAGTGGATCACTCAGGGGCGGCATATTCTCGACCCGGAGTTGAGACACCTCGGACTGAATCCGAATGAGTTTTACAAGTCCGACCGTTGTAAAGCGATTGTTAAGGATCTTCAGCGCAAAAACGCAGATGACCTTCTGGTGAATATCGGGCTGGGACGAACGGATCTGAAACGGGTTGTGGCCCGTCTGATTCCGACCGCCTCCAAGACCGAGAAAACGGTTACGCTTCCCACCCAGACCGGAGCCGGAATTCGAATTGGAGAAATCGACAATCTGGTTTATCGAAGAGCGGGCTGCTGTTCGCCTGTGCCGGGCGACGACATTCTCGGATTTGTAACCCGAGGGCGCGGAATCACTATCCACCGGAAGAATTGCCGCAATCGGTATCAATTTGAGCGGGAGCCGGACCGGGTGATTGATTTGTTTTGGGAGGGTGGAGACCGGGCGAGTGTCCGCGCCGATCTGGAATTGGAGGCGCACGACCGGCGGGGGATTATTTCCGATGTTACGCAGTGCATTTCTTCGCACAGCACGACCATTGCCTCGATGAACACGCAGACGCGCGGCGGATTGACCCATTTTGATGTTACCGTTGGGGTGAAGGATTTGAACCAGCTGAATCGGTTAATGCACACGTTACTGGGTGTGAAAGGCGTGATTATTGTTCACCGTAAGCGGGATGTAGGAAACGGGACCGCTCCGGTGAAGCATTAGCCGTGGCGCAGGACCGTTTTTTTCTGACAGGCAGAGACGCCTGTCCCACCGGGGGGCTGACAGGCAGGGACGCCTGTCCTACTGGGGGGCTGACAGGCAGGGACGCCTGTCCTACTGGTGGGCTGCCAGGCAGAGACGCCTGTCCTACTGGTGGGCTGCCAGGCAGAGACGCCTGTCCTACTGGTGGGCTGACAGGCAGAGACGCCTGTCCTACTGGTGGGCTGACAGGCAGAGACGCCTGTCCTACTGGTGGGCTGACAGGCAGGGACGCCTGTCCTACCGGGGGGCTGACAGGCAGA
>Ga0116148_1000418_pt1 | contig 53748 bp, 38 predicted proteins | sample AD_UKC055_MetaG_FD_89786 | JGI IMG/M metagenome (GOLD analysis project Ga0116148, IMG submission 89786) | Active sludge microbial communities of municipal wastewater-treating anaerobic digesters from USA - AD_UKC055_MetaG | ecosystem: Engineered > Bioreactor > Anaerobic > Digestate | place: USA...
AAGGATTTATGGCTGTTCTGGATTGCTGTGCTTGCGGAACGATGGGAGGACTCTATGTTGAGATACCGCAAAGCCTCCGACTACCAGGGCGATGGCGCACCGAATTGGTCCTGGCAGGATGATATCATTCTGAAGCCGGGTGAGGAGTTTGTGGAATCGCTTGCCCGTGGGTACGAGAAGATCGCGGCGGATAATCCCGGGTTCGGCACGGATTTCGGCGGGCTTGCGGCATGCCCCATGGAGAGTCTGCTGGAAGCCGCGCGAAACATGAGTAACCGCCAGCGGGGATGGATGACACGGACCCACGCGCTGGTACTCCCCAGCGGGCGGATTCTGTTGCCGCTGTATTCCGACGGATTCTATGTCGGCCTGATGGCGGTCTCCGATGACCAGGGCAAAACCTGGCGCGCAAGTTCGCCGATTGTGGGAGCATGCCTGAATCAGCCGAGTGTCGTCCGGAAGCAGGACGGAACGCTCGTGGCCTATATGCGGTCCGAGGGTGACTACAAGAAACGAATCATGCGCAGCGAGTCCACTGATGACGGCGAAACCTGGTCACCGGCAGTCGCCACGGATATGCCGAATCCCAATGCCAGTATCGAGGCAGTCGCCTTGCAGGATGGCCGCTGGGTTATGGCCTATAATGACTGCGAGAATGAACGCGAGACGCTGGCATTAGCAATGTCGGACGACAAAGGCGCAAGCTGGAAATGGATACGGCATCTCGAACGCACCACCGGCGGCGCATTCCATTATCCATCTATCATTCAGACCCGCGATGGTCGGATTCACATAACCTATACTTATCGCCCGGGGCCGAACTCCGCCAAGTCGATCAAACATGTGACCCTGGATGCGGAATGGATTATCAAGGGTGACTGACGATCGTTTCGGAATGCTTCCGAGGCGGGCAGGCCGAACATACAAATCTCCGTAAATCCAAACGAGTGTCAGAAAGCTATGGAACTTGTGCGAGTGTCCCGTCCCGGAAATATGTTCACAAAGTCTCTTGATTCTCTCAAGGATGGAATCGGCCGTCGCGGTCCACGCGAACGGATAACTTTTTGAATTGCCGGTCTGCACAGAACGATCGATTTTCTCGACGAGCGGGTTCACGCTCCGACACCCAACGGCAAGAGAGGCTGCGTCTTCTCCAAGGCTTGGATTTGGCTCTTCTCGTCTACGCATAACACCAGGGCGTTGTCGGGAGGATTCAGGTACAGTCCCACAATGTCGCGGACCTTTTCGACAAATAACGGATCGGTGGACAAGTTGAAACAATTGACTCGGTGCGGATGCTTATTCCTATCGCACAGCATCATTCGTGCCGTAATGCGACAATCGGGTCGAGGTTGGATGCGCGGACAGCGGGATAGAGGCCGAAAATAATCCCGACTCCCATGCTGATCCCCAGAGAGAGAACTAAACTGTACGCATTCACAACGGTCGGCATCCCTGCGAGGAGAGTAATCATCCAGGGGATCAACAATCCGATGCCGATTCCGATCAGACCGCCGGTAGTCGAAAGGACAATGGTTTCAATCAGGAACTGAAGAACAATCTGTCTTTTTTTCGCTCCAATGGCGCGTCGAATGCCGATTTCCCGGGTACGCTCGGTAACGGAGGCCAGCATGATGTTCATAATGCCGATTCCGCCGACCAGCAGGCTGATCCCGGCAATGGATCCCAGTACAATGTTAAACGTCCGTTTGGTGGCCTCGGCCTGGCGAAGCAGGGTTAACGGAACGCTGACCCGGTAGTCTTCTTTTTTATGGAAGCGTTTCAGCATGGCCAGGATACCCGCCGCGGTCGGTTCGACCTGATCGACGGACTTCACTTCTACAATGATTTGGTGTAGTTCCACCTTTTCCCGCGTTTCGGAACCGGCAACATTTTTCACAAAGTAATCTCCGAATCGCTCACGCGCCACATTGATCGGAATATAGGCGTCGATTTCCTGGTCCGGTGTCTGGATATCTCCCCCGATGCTGCCGGCATTTTGCACGATTCCGATCACCTCGAAATACTCACTTCCAAGGCGCACGGTCTGCCCGACAGTGTTCTCTCCGGCAAGTAGTGTTCTCACCCCATGTTCCGTTAACACGACTACATTACCGTGAGCCTCGAAATCACGTGGAAGAAGCACACGCCCGCTGATAATGGGACGCTGGACCAGATCGAACCATTTCGGAGTTGTTCCCACCACGCGCAATTCCATGGATCGTTCACCGAGTCGGGCCTGTTTACGAATCTCTTTAACGGGGACGGTATTCTTTACACTGGGAAAACTCTCGGCAATTCGACGTTCATCCTCATAGAGCAATCCATAGACACTCATGCGGATGCGGACATTCGTGGCCGATTCCTCTTCGATGGACTTTGCGGAGGAGATCAGGATGTTCTGGCTGCCCAGTTTTCGAATCCGCTCCAACGCTTCCTGGCTGGCTCCCTCGCCGACGGCTAGCATGGCGATCACACTTCCCACGCCGAACACCACGCCGAGCATAGTCAAGAACGAGCGGAGTTTATGCAGAAGAAGATTATTGATTCCGAGACGAATTTCCCGAACGTATTTGCTCAACATGACGAATCCCCCCCTTCGATCCGTTCGATCATTCCATCTTTCATGTAAAGACGATGGGAGGCATATTCGGCCAGGGTTCGCTCATGGGTGACCATGATAATGGTCTTGCCCTGCCGGTTGAGGTCGATCAACATCCCCATGATTTCCTTGCCGGTAGCCGAATCGAGATTCCCCGTCGGTTCGTCAGCCAGCAGGATGGACGGGTTGTTGGCGAGCGCACGAGCGATGGCGACGCGTTGCTGTTGACCGCCGGATAATTCCATCGGTCTGTGGCGCAAGCGTTCCTCCAGCCCGACTTTTCTTGCCAGATCCCGGGCGCGTTCCGCGCTATCGGCGGCATTCCATCCCAGGTAATACAAAGGCAGTTGAATGTTCTCCTCGACCGTGGATTGCGGAAGCAGATTAAAACTCTGAAAGATGAATCCGAGGTGTCGCAGACGCATATCGCTTAATCGGTCGTCATCCAGGGTGCTGACATCATGGCCGCTTAACAGGTAACGTCCCTTGGACGGACGGTCGAGGCATCCCAGAAGGTTGAGCAAGGTACTCTTCCCGGAACCGCTCGGACCGAGTATGGCCCAAAAACTACCGGTCTGGAAAGAGATTGTTATGCCGGCAAGCGCTTTGACTACCTGTGACCCCATGTGGTAGTCCTTGTGGACATCTTCCAGCTGCGCGGCAATGCCATTGGAGGATAAGGAACTCATTGTTTTATTGCTCCCTGCGGGGACCGCCTTCCCCGGGTGATTGCTCCCGATTCTGCCGGAACTGTCGTCGCATAGCCTCTCGTTCTTCCGGTGACATATTCTGGAAACGCTGCCGCATCTGTTCCCGCTGTTCGGGAGTCAGGTTCTCCCGGTTCCGCCGCCCTTCGTCGGGACGTCCTTCCTGTGGGGCGTTCTCCATATCGGCAGCCGGTCGTTCCGACTGCGCACCAGAAGGCGGTCCGACTTCTCCACGAGATGGAGACTGGGAGGCGGCCGCGGGATTCTGATTACTTTCGTTCAGAATCTTTGGAATGTCGGTCGCCTCTTTGAATCGCTCCTCGTCGGATACCTCCGCCGAAGAAAGAGGTGGTGTCAGCAATACCCGCTCGCCTTTTTTGAGGCCGCTCTTGATTTGTGCAAGGCGGTTGTTGTCCAGTCCCAGATCGACTGCGCGAGGTTCCCAACTGGTTCCATTTGCCACGAATACGGTCGGTTTATCGCCCACGCGCAACACGGCCTGAAGCGGTATATACGTAGCATCCGGAAAATAATCGACAATGATCTCTGCCTGGCACCCCATTCCGCTCCGCAATTCGTTCCCGTTTCCGTCGATGCTGATTTGCGTATCGTAGACCTTCAAATCGGGATTCATAAACATGCTTTGTGCGTTCGGCAACGGGGCAATCGAAATCACTTTCCCCGTGAATACAACGCCGGGAAGTGCATCCACCGTAATCCGAACCGGCAGTCCAATACGGATTTTCTCCAAACTGGACTCCGGAACTTTTACCTCCGCGATGTAAGACGAGGTTGTCGGCAGGTGAATGAGTTCCTGCCGTTCGCGGACCTGTTGTCCCTCCTGGAGCGGTTCGTTGTTCCCGCGAAAGTTCATCTGTACGCTGGTCGCGTAAACAACCAAGCCATCCATGGGCGCATAAATCTTGGCCTTTGCGATCTGATCTTCGATTTTTGCCAGTTTGCTCTTCTGCTGATCGAACTCGGACAACTTTGCCTGCAGGTCGGCGGAAGCCTGTACAATGTTGGCATTGGCCTGACGCTCTGTGCGATCCAGAGCCATTTTTGCCTGTTCGACATCGCTGGTCAGCTGAGCAATTTGCCGCTTGTAAGTATATTTCTCTAACAGCTCCGAATCCGCTTTTGCCAATTCGAGTTGAATTTGAGCCCGGGTCGCCGCCAGTTTGTCATTATCCAGTTCGGTCTGCGAAAGGTACTTCTCATTGAACAGGATTTCCGACCACTTCACTTTGTCTTTCGCCAGGCTCAGTTCTTCTTCCCTCTGCTTAATCATAGCGAGCGCTTCATTTTTCAGTTTCGGGAACTCCCCTTCCTGGTATTTTTTCAGATCCTGGACGGCGAAATCATAAGTCAATTTGGCCTTGTCGATATCGCTTTTCGCCTGGCTTTCGACAATAGCCAGATTTTCCCGCGCGTTGATGTACGCCGCTTCGGCATTCTGGACCTTGATTTGTTGTTCCACCTTCTGGTCGACCAATGCACTCGCGTCCAATTCCACCAGGAGGTCTCCTTTCTTGACCCGTGCGCCTTCGGGAACGAGATACAGAATGGTGCTGGCCCCTTCCAGTTCGTTCTTGATGATGACTTTTTCGCGGGCTTGAATGGTTCCTGAAACCACCACGCTGATGGTCAACGGCCCCTGCTGCACTTCGTACACCGGCTGATTGAGCAACGGATCTTTACCGAACCGATTCCCCATGGTTGCGTAACTGATACCGGCAGCCGCTACTATGCAGACCAGCACGAGCCACACCGCAGGTCGTGAGAAGAATCGGGGTTTGGATTGACTCCTATTGGCGCTCATTATTTTGTCTCCTTGGGAGAATACTCTTTCCACATTCCGGTTTCATTGACCTCTAACAATTCGAGGTCTCGCTGCAATTCCAATTCGGCTACACGATATCTCACCATGGCAGAGGTGAGGGCGTTTTGCGACGAGAGCAAAGCTCTTTGGGCTTCCAAGACATCGCGGATGATGACCCGCCCGGCTTGCAGGGATAGGTTCGTACTTCTAACGCGGCGCTCGGCGAGTTCGACAGCTTGGGCCTGGATTTGCAAACTTGCCCGGGAGTCCTCCAACGTGCGCAAACGGGTGCGCACATTTAGTTTTACCGAATCTTCCGCATCCTGCAAATCCCGAACGGCCCGCTCCAATGCCAAAATGCTCTCACGATACGCGACAATTTCCCGGGTCCGTTCGATGGGCAAATCCAGACTCAATAAGCCATTATATCGCCCTTTTTCAAGATTGAGATCCGCGCTGTCGGATTGGTCGACCGTTCCCAGCCCCCGACGCTCACCCACCGAGGTACTTCCCAGCAAGGAGAGCTCCGTTCGCAGCCCGTCCGCCGCAACAACGACCCCGCGTTGCGCGTCATACACCCTGCCGAGAGCCGTGCGCAGATCGAGCCGGTTTTCCAGGGCCAATTGAAGCGCCTGATCCTCCACCAACTCCATCGGTCCCGCGCCTTCCCGACCCAATGGAAGCAGTTCCACGGGAGCATCCGCCGGTGGAACGGTTTCCTCCGCTCTCTGCGAGGCAGGCATTTTTATAACATTCCCGGTCGATTCGGTCAGACGGGTCAACTCCTCCCGGTCCAGTTCGATCTGCGAATCCGGCGGAATGCCAAGAAGGTTCTTCAGGGAATCCAAACGACTCTGATAACTGATTTGCGCGCTGATCCACCCATTTCGCGCACTCAGCTCATCCTGGACGGACTGATCCACCTGAATCGGGGATTGTTTCCCGGCATCGGCCAGTCGCCGAACCAGCCGCGTGGATGTGACCATCCGCCTGTAATTGGCCTCTGCATTATCAATCTGATCCAGCGCCTGCAACACAGCCAGATACTCCGAGGCAATGGACACGGCAAATGTTTTCTTGTATCGCTCGAACGTGTAAATCACATAGAGGGCGTCGCGTTCCGCCTGGGTGAGAGGTTCGGCCACTATCTCCTTTCCCGCGCCGCGAAGCAGCGGTATCGCAATGGAGGCATCGCCGAACAAACTGGAGGACGAATCATCGTATGGATACAGGAGCTTCGCCACATCCAGGCCAATCCGCCCGGTCAGCGTGATCCCGTTCAGAAACTGACGGGAGATACCTGCAAGTCCGGTGTTGGCGGCGCCGCTATGGGTTTCATCCCCGCTCAGGTCCGCGCTCACCTCGCTGTCCAGTGAGCCGGTGAACGTGTCGCGAAACAAGTCGCGCTCCAGATCGAGACCCAAGGCCGCGCGAAAAACATTCTCCTTGCTGGTCTGATACTGGCGATTGTTGAGCGCGGCGATTTGAAGCGCGTCCATGAGGGTCAACCGGACAGGTCCTGTCGCCGAGGCCACTGTCGCAGCCTGCACTGTCTCACCTGCACTGAAATAGGTATCCTTGGGCCAATGCTCAATCGGCGGCACCAACTTGGAACTCAGGGAAGCCGGACTGGAGTAGGGAAGATTCTGGTCCAGCATCAATCGACGGCGCAACGTATCGGCAGGCGGCTCCATTGAAAACGGCTCTGTCTTTCCGAGCGCTTCCATTTGCTTCTGTTTGATGATCTTATAGGCATTCGCATCAACGCCCTCCCGACGTTCGCCCGGCGTCGCACAGGACAGCAACAGAACGAGACTGACCGCAGAAACTGCCGGTCTGCGCCTCGACCCGATTGCTACACATATTCTTCTGAAAGTATCCATAGTTCGTAAACAAACGCCTCATCCGAATCTTTCAGGTTAACAGGAACCCATTCTCTGAAGGATTGTTCTCTCTTAACACAGGGGGGTTAGGGGCTTGTTTCTCGGATATGCCCCGGAAGTGATCACGAATCCTTCAGCAGGCAAACCGATTCCCTCACAGGAGCTGAAGCTCACCTACCACATAAAACGCACTCAGGTTGCGGATTATTGTCAATTTAACCGGAAAATGACCGTATTTCAACGAAAACTTGACTTTCCAGGGGTAATGCAATCGTATAAGGCCCCTGCCGAACCGATTCCCATGCCAAAGATTGGAGATGGAGAGAGCGGGGTCGATAAATGGAGTAGAATCAACCCCTTCTGTATCTCGCCCAATCGTTGGGGGAGAGTGTTGCAGGCATATTCCCGGATTAGGAGACAACATCGGGAGTCTTTGCTGACCGGTGTTCCCTGTTTTACCCACTGGAAAGCCTGTCAATTCTGCTCTTTCGGATTCGGTTCCGGCATCTGGGCGTTCACTTTCTCGCGCCAGCTCTTCAATGCCCTGTGCAGATCACCAACCTTTTCAGGCAATTTCTCCGCCAAGTCATTTTGCTCCTGCAAGTCATCCTTGAGGTTGAACAGCTCCAGTTTACCGTCCTCGAAATGCTCCAGCAGTTTCCAGTCTCCCTGGCGGATGGCCCCGACCGGCGAGGTCTCCGGGAAGAAATAATAGTGAGGGTAATGCCAATATAGAGCCTCGCGTTTCAGGCTTGAGTTCGGATCTTTCAGCAGCGGAACAAGGCTGATTCCATCGATGTCCCGATTGTGTTTCGGATCCCCGGGCAACCCGGTCATCTCAAGAAATGTGGGATAGAAGTCGACGGAGCAGACCGGCTCATGGCATACACTTTGCGGCTGCGTAACACCGGGCCATCGGACCATCAGCGGCACACGAATTCCGCCCTCGTATAAAGAACCTTTGCCCGACCGGAGAGGGTAATTGTCTGTGACCGGAATCCCATCCTTCTTGTTGATATATCCGCCGTTGTCTGAAAAGAAGATGACAATGGTGTTTTCTGTAATCCCCAGCGCATCAAGCTTGGCGAGCACGCGGCCTGCGTTTTCATCCAGACTGTGGACCATGGCGGCATAGCCCGGATGCCGGTGCCGCATTCCTTCCTTGATTCTTTGTCTGTAGTACTCCACCCACTCCGGTTTCCCCTCAATTGGTGTGTGGACGGTATGATAGGCCAGGTTGAGAAAGAACGGGCCGTTGCGCATCTTCTCCATCACGGTCAGCGCCTCGCTGGTCAGGCGGTCGGTCAGGTATTCCCCCGGTTCTCCGAACTCCAGATGGGGCACATAGCGGCTTTCGCGATAATAATCGGATCCCTTGTACGGGTAGAAATACGTGTTGGGAGCGCCCCACAAGGTTCCCCCGATGTTGACATCAAATCCCTGCGTTTCGGGGTAATGCGTCGCATCGCCCAGATGCCACTTGCCGACATGGGCAGTCTGATACCCGGCCTTCTTGAACACTTCTGCGATGGTGACCTCCTCGTGGGGCAGATCGCTCACGCACTGGGGAGGGATCAGCTTCTTCGTAAGGTCCGGATCGCTCAGTGTGTTTTCGCGCCAGGCTGTCATGTGAAGCCGTGCGGGATGCTTCCCGGTCATAATTGACGCCCGGGTCGGCGTGCAGACGGGGCTTGCCGCATAAGCGTTTGTGAAACGTGTGCATTGACTTGCGAAACGGTCGATATTCGGTGTCTCGTGGAGATCGGCGCCGTAGCAGGCCAAGTCGCTCCACCCTAAATCGTCCGCCAGGATGAACACGACATTCGGAGGATTCTTCAGGGACTCCGCTCCAAATCCTTTTCCAGGCATTCCAAGGGCCAGTGATCCCAATCCCAATGTCTTCAAGAAGTCGCGGCGTTCAAGGTTCGTTTCCATCATGGTTCATCCTTCCTGTTCTTCGTTCCGATCTTGCGCACAGGCTGGAAGTCTATCCTACAGGGAGAATCCATCATGCCAATCCTTCCGGCGGAGGAGAAACCGTTTACCCTCATCCCGGTGAACGACCGAATCTCCACCGTCATCCCGGCAAATAACCGAATCTGCACCGTCATTCCGGCAGAAGCCGGAATCCAGGCAAATTCTCCCCTTCCCCGTCCTCAAGGAAGGAGTGGGGGATGGGGATTCTTCCTTCCGGGATGCTAATGTGCGGGGCGGTCGGGTCGTCCACTTCAAGGACCAGCCTGCCGGTGGCGAAACAGGGGCTGTCCGCGCAGAGTAACTCTACTTCAAGAGCGGTCGCCTTGCCGTTGATTCTTCCACGGTTACAATAGGTAAAGGCAATTCAGTTACAGGACAGTAAGGTAAACCTGACAACTTCAGAAGGAGCTAATACTGTTCGTATGACAGGCGAACAGAAAATTACCCAGGAACTTGTCGAGAATATGCGCAATTTGCTTTGCAATGATTATGACGAGCAAGATTGGAGAGCCTTCTTGGAGAAGGTCCATCAGCATTTGTCCGGTGGTTCTCCAAATCGCCAGCCAAGCGGGATCCGATTACCTTAATACGGAGACACCTTGGGGTACGGGAGCGGCAGATTCCGCCTTGGTCAAGCCGCACCACCACCACCGGAATCCGGTGTCCGAGGGCAAGATGTCCCCGCCTCACACTTCCGGCAGCACAAACGGCTCTCGATATTCTTTTTTGAGATAACCGTTCGCCTCTTTGTCGTCTCCGAAGGTCTCCGTTTCCGGGTCGAACCGCAAATCCCGACCCACGTGATACTGGATATTTCCCAGATGGCAGATCAAAGTACTGACCCGCCCGATCTCCACATCGCAATTGGGCAGCCCCCGCGTTTTCATGCAGTCCAGGAAGCTCCTTATATGCGATCCGGTTGAGGCTTTTTCGCTGGGGCCTTCTTTACCGTCCTTGAACACGACTTTCCACCCATCCCGCGTAAGCAGCAAAGAACCGTCCGAGCCGTGAAAGGCGATCCCGGTATTGACTCCCTCCAGGGGTGCATGACGCTGGAAGCTGTGCAATTCCCAAGTCAGCATCCAGTCGCCGAAATCGTAAGTCAAAACCTGGGTATCGGGAACTTCCTTGGCGTCTTTCAACCAGTAAATCCCGGCATGGCCCGAGACTGTTGTGGGAAAAACTTTGACCTTGTTTTGGATTTTCTGCATGGCCCACATACATATATCCAGCATGTGGACTCCCTGGTTGCCCTCTTCGCTGTTGCAGTAATCCCAGAAAAACCGCCAGTTGTAATGAAACCGCAGTTTGTTGAATGGGCGTTTGGGCGCAGGACCCAGCCAGGTATCGTAGTCGACCCCATCCGGCACGGGTTCATCGGGAGGATTGCCGAGGTCGCCGCGAACCTGGCACATCCAGGCTTTCATCAGGCAAATCTTCCCCAATTTGCCGGATGCCGCGTATCCCACCGCCGACTGCAGATAGGGCATACTTCGACGCTGGGTTCCGACCTGCACCACCCGCTTGTATTTCCGGGCTGCCGCAACCATCTGCTGTCCCTCATAAATCGTATGGCAGAGAGGTTTCTCGACATACACATCTTTTCCGGCCCGGCACGCCTGGATGGTATGAATCGCGTGCCAGTGGTCCGGGGTCGCCAGGATCACCGCGTCGACTTCCCTGTCGTTGAGAACCTCTTCGAATTTCTGTGTTCCCTGCACGGCTTGTTTCTGGAGCGCCGTGATTTTCTCCGATTTTTCGCGGATAATTTTCAGGTCGATATCACAGAGCGTTTTGATGATTGCGCCCTGTTCAATGGCGTCTTCGGCGACCTGCATTCCGCGATTATGAGCGCCGACCAGGGCCAGCAGTACGCGCTCATTGGCTCCGAGCGCCCGGGGATTCAAGTTTACCAGCCCCGCCGCTGTGATGGCGGAGAATCCGGCTTTTTTGATAAAGGCTCGTCGGTTTTCCAGTGTCATGAAAGTGTCACCCACCGTGATTATGTGAGGGGGCTTGCACAGTGAATCTGCCACCCCCTTCCGTCCCCCTGCGAGGGGGAGACGCGTTTTGATCCGATCCTGTATTGGGGCAGGGGAGGGACTGGGAGATTCTCCCTACCGTCTTGTCGTGGGACGGACACCTCCGGAAGCCCACACTTCTGCCCGAGAGAATCTGCCATATCTATGATAGCAGAAGAAACGGGAGGAGGGGAAGAAGTTCTCTCGACAACCCGACGGGAGCGTAGAACGCATAGGGCAGGGTGAACGCCCCGGACTGTCCCGTCGGGGTGTTGTCGGACCTCGACTTTGGCTTGCTCGAAATGATCCCGCTCGTGGGCGGGGGTCAGTTGGAATGTTTCATTGTTGTAGCGATCTGTGTCTCCCTCCTCCACGGTCTCAGCCGCCTTTGAAGATTTTGATGACCGCGCTGAGGAGGTCGCGGCAGATCAGGTCAGGGGTTTTGCCGGTGACTGCGACCCGCTTGACCGTGCGAAATCCGCGTCCCGACCGAACGAGACAGAACCTGCACCCCACCTCGTCGGCTGCCTCCATGTCCGACTCCTCATCGCCGATATAATAAGTCTCCGCCAGGTTGACACCGCGTTCACGGGCCAGTTTTCGCAGGAGGCCCGCCTTGATTTTCGCGCTGGGAGTTGCCGGACCATCGGGCAGACTCGCGGTTACAAACTCCCCCAAGTCGACCTCCTCAAATTCCTGCCGGACGATCTCCACGAGACGCGCATGGACCGCCTTCAGATCGGCCTCCGTCATCTTTCCTTCCCCGACAAGCGGCTCATGCACAATCACGTACGGTTTTACCCTGCACTGCGCCAGCTCGTAAAACGCCTGTGCGGAAAACGGCAATACCAGCACCTCTTCGGGTTTCTTGATTCCGTCGGGATTGACCGCGGTAATCACGCCGTCCCGATCAAGCAGGACGGATCGATCCGTTTTCGACATGGAACATCCCTCCGCATTCGCGCGCAGCCGCCAGTTCTCGATGGTCTGTCGCAGTCACCAGCAGCTGGTAGTTCTCTGGAACTCTCGTCCAGAAACGGCCTCGCCGTTCCCGGTCCATTTCATATATCACATCGTCCACCAATAGAACAGGCGGTTCCCCGCATTCTTCCGCCAGGAGTTGCGCCTCCGACAGGCGCAAAGCCAGCGCGGATGTGCGACGCTGGCCCTGCGAGCCGAATACCGCAACCGACCGTCCGTCCAGCGTGATTGTAATATCGTCCCGGTGTGGACCGTACCCGGTCGATCCCCGCTCCACATCGGAATGCCGGTGGGTGCGCAGCAGGTCCAGAATGGAGTCTGCAATCTCTGTGGGCAAGACTCCTTCCGAGCGGCTCTCATACCCGATCTCCACGCTTTCCTGTTCCGCCAAGCCGTGATAATGCTCGCGAAGAATCGGCCCAAGTTTCCCGATGGCTGCCCGTCGCGCGGCGGCGATTTGGCCGCCGAGATTCGCAACGGAGCGGTCCCAGACCTCGAGCTGAGGGATTTCGGAATGCGACCCGTTCATTTTGAGCGAACGCAGAACCCGGTTTCGCTGCCGCAACGCTCGCCGGTATTGCTGCAAGAGCCGAACATACCCGGCCTGCATTTGCGCGATGGTCACGTCGAGAAACCTCCGCCGGTGTTCGGGGCTGCCCTGTATGATCTCCAGGTCCTCCGGCGCAAACAGGGCTACACACAGTGTTCCGTAAAGGTCCCCGACGCGAGCCAGCGGCTGCCCGTCGCGTTTCAGGAGCCTCTTGCCCGGCTCGAGGCCGCATTCCACCAAGCGCGATGTTGTGGAACCTGTGATTTCTCCGCGAATGTACGCAGTCGATTCACCCCATTGGATCAACTCCTGGTCCCGCCGTGTCCGGTGCGAGGATGCGGTGGCAAGATAATGCACACCTTCCAGAATGTTCGTCTTACCCTGAGCGTTTTGGCCGGTAAATACAGTCAGCCCCGGTCGCAGCTCCAGCGCCGCCGAGGCGATATTCCGCCAATGGATTAGTCGTAAGTGGGTCAGGATCATAACACCAAATTGTAAGGACTTTTTTGAATTCGGGCCAGCTAGAGTGACGCTGATAACTCCTGCAAATTCAACCCCCTCTGTATCTCTCCCCATCTTCGAGGGAAAGAGCTGACCGCATATTCGCGGATTGTGAGACACTCTCAGGCGAAACGGACAACGGCGGAATTACACAGGTTTCCTGGTCTCATTTTGCGGGACGTTTTAGTATCTTCAGGTAATCCTGATTCGTTTTCTCAGTATCCGGGACTGAAAAGGTAAGTGATATCCGATGAACGATGCTGCTGTGTTGCGTCCAGGTAAATTGCCCGAGTTTCTTCCCGTGGCGAAGGCTGTCATTCCCGCTGCCGGTCTGGGAACGCGGTTTCTTCCCGCCACAAAGGTGCAACCGAAAGAGATGCTTCCGATTATCGACACACCGACCATCCAGTTTGTGGTCCAGGAAGTGGTCGATGCCGGAATCACCGATATCCTGATTATCACCGGTAAAGGCAAACGGTCCATTGAAGATCATTTCGACCGCTCCTGGGAACTGGAGGAGGCCCTGGCCAAGAACGGTCATGCAGATTTACTTCAGCAGATGCGGGATATATCAAACATGGCCAATATCCATTATATCCGCCAAAAAGAATTTGTCGGGCTTGGCGATGCGATTTATTACTCCAAGCAGCACGTTGCCGGCGAGCCGTTCGCTGTCCTCCTCGGAGATACCATCGTCGATACGCCCGGAGTCACCGCGACACGGCAGTTGATGGACTTCTACCAAGTCTGGCGATGCCCGGTGATTGCGGTGGAGGAGGTGCCTCGGGACAAGGTCTCCCGGTACGGCGTGATTCAGGGAAAACAGATCGACGACCGGACCTATATTGTGGAGGACTTGATTGAAAAACCCACTCCCGAGGAGGCCCCATCCACGCTGGCAATCGGCGGGCGGTATGTGTTGACTCCATCCATATTTGAGTTTATCGAACGGACACCGAAGGGGAAAGGCGGCGAGATCCAGATTACCGATGCTCTTCGGATGCTATGTAAACAGGAACGGTTGTATGCGTATCGCTTTGACGGCAAACGCCACGATATTGGCAACCGCCTGGATTACATGAAATCCAGTGTCGAGTTTGCGATTCGCAGGAAAGATATAGGCGAAGAGTTTCGAGAGTTTATTCTTGAATTGGCGGAGACACTGAGGAAGGAAGCAAGTTCATAAGTTGAGCGGAATCAATCTATTCTGTGTCTCCCAATGTCAGGGAGAGAAGCACGTTTTCCAGAGTATCGATGCCTTGGCCCGGTGCGGCGGGGCGAAAGGTTCTTCACTGCATCAGGAACGGGTAGAGGCGTTTCGGACTTGGTTGCGTATGGGCGGCCGAATCGCCACGGCAAAGTTTTGCTCGGAATAACAAAAAAAAACGGACCTGTTGTGTGGCGTCAGAAGTCCCCGCCAAAGAAGGGGGCGTCGATCAGGGTGTCCTGTCCCTCTTTCCAGACGGCGTACTGAAAACCTTTTCGAACGCTTGCCCCGCCGATCTCCCCTTCCCTGTTGCAGGCGATAAAGCCGCACTGAGTGGGGACCTCTCGCTGCTGATGTCGGATACACCGGCGCACGGTTTCCTGGCAGGCTTCTTGCGGAGATCGGCCTTGGCGCATGAATTCCACAACAAGAAAGCTCCCGCAGATTTTCAAAATATCTTCCCCCACCCCCGTTGCGGCGGCAGCGCCGGCTTCGTTATCCGCATACAGACCACCACCGATAATCGGCGAATCGCCCACCCGTCCCGGCATTTTTCCGGCAAGGCCGCTTGTGGTGCATACCGCCGCCAAGTCGCCGTTCATATCCAACGCCAGCACGCCGATGGTGTCAAAAAAGTCTTTTTTGACCCCTGTCCGCTGAAACTCTTTGAACCAGTTTCGGGAACGCTCCGTAAGGAGATCCTGCTCTCGAAATCCGTGTTCCAGGGCGAATCGCTTTGCGCCGGGTCCCACCAGAAACACATGTCTGCCGTCGCGCATCACCGCTTCCGCAACCTGCACGGCATGAACGATGCCCTCCAGAGCGCCCACGGCTCCCGCATAGCCCGTGGGACCGTCCATAACTGCTGCGTCCAACTGCACAACCCCCGCGCTGTTGGGCAATCCGCCATAGCCCACACTGTCTACCTCCGGGTCAGCTTCCGTGTGAGATGCCGCCGCAACTGCCGCGGCCATCGCCGTACCGCCATCCATCAGAACCTCCGAGCCGACTCGAACTGCCGCCAGACCGAACGACCATGTTGCAACCAGAACCGGATTTGCCATTATTCACCTCGCTCCATGTCGTTTCCGGCAATATGATATCCTTTGGAGCATTCATTTCGATAGAGGATTCCGTATAGGAGATCGGCGAGGATGAGTCAAGATTCCATTCCGAAACGAGGCGGGCTGATTCGCCTTCAGCGCGAAGGACGCCTGTTCCCCGTTGGGACATACAGCGATCTCGTAATCCGCGAGGAACTCACCGCGTATGTGGTCTCCGTCTCCGGCCTGGCGGCCTGCGATCCGACAACGGGCATTGTGGCCGGGTATGAAGCACACAGCGGAGAATATGCTGCCAACGCGCTGGAACTTCAGGTGGCAGATGTGTTCTGTCAGCTGGACCGCCATTTGACGCTTCTGGCGGACAATTTGAACAGACGCTGTGTACTCGAACATGTTGAGGATGAGGCGAAAGAGGGAGATGTCTCAATGCTCAATCTCTGCAAGGTCGTTGTGTACCTGCGGGGTGATCGACCCATGGATTTCCGGCGGTTTGATGACGCCTGCCGTGCGGAATTCACCCGGCGGGGTATCGGCTCCTACCCGTGCCGAACCACAACGATGGGACACCATTTGCCAACCGAATCGGCCTTGGTCGAAATGGATTTTGAATTGTGTATTCCAAAAGTCTCCGAAGAGATTAAGAAAACCCTTTGCGATTGGGGGATTTCGCTGTGAATCGTGAATTTGCCCCCGTTTGCCCGGAAGATTATCCGGTTGAGAATCTGGAGACCCTGCCGACACCGAGACCGCTGTTTTTCTTTGATAAGCTGGAAGCCAACAGGAATACACTTCTGCGGGAGACGGGCGGACCGGACAACCTTCGCTTGATGGCGAAAACGGTGAAATCCCCCGATCTGCTTCGGATGTATGTGGATGCCGGGGTGACCCGGTTCAAGGCGAGTTCCGTTGCGGAAGCGGAAAAGGCTGTGATACCGGCGGGCGCGAAAGACATTCTGATCAGCTATCCGCTTCTGGGGCCTTACATCTCAAATTACCTGGACTTGTGTGAGCGATTCCCGGAGGTTCGGCTATCCACGCTTGTTCCCAACCGGGAATGTGCGGATGCGCTTTCGAACGAAGCGCAGAAACATTCGCATGGAGCGGATGTTTTCCTCGATATCGACCCGTATATGCACCGCACGGGTGTCGGATTCGGAGAAGCCTTATACCGACTGGCTGAGACCGTGCAATTTCTGCCGGGGCTGCGCATCGTGGGCCTTCATGCGTACGACGGGCACATCCATCACGACAATCCTTATGCGCTCAATCTCTATGCCGAGAATCTTCTCCGGCAGTTGGATCAAGCCGTAAGCGAACTGGAGAAACGGGGAATCAGAGTTGAGGAAGTTGTGACATCATCCTCCATCACTTTTGCGGCTGCCTCGGCGGCGTATCAAAGGCGGTTTCCGGCTTATCGATGGAAGCATACAGTTTCGCCGGGGACTTGTGTTCTCTGGGACTCCAACCACAACGACTTGCAGCCGGGACATTTTGAATACGCCATGGCGGTAGCCGCGCGTGTGGTGGATGTGATCGACCGTGACGGTGAGCAGATCATTACGACAGATGCCGGAGTAAAAATGGGACTGTCGCCGGATATCGGTCCGGTACACGTGACAGCGTTCGAGGGATATGCCGCATTCGGCGGTTCGGAGAGACACGGAACGTTTGTGTGGCTGGGGCATGACCGCGCGACCTGGAAGCCGCTCGATTCATCATTGCGGAAATCCGTGGGGGATGTTGTTCTCCTGTTCCCGCGTCATGTTTGTACGACACTGAACCAGTACGATTATGGGTACATGGTGCGAAACGGGCGAATTGCGGAAAAGATCAGTATTGCGGGGAGAGATGGGTAAGCGGGTCATTCACAGCCTGATCATCGTATGTATAATGGCTCTGTGAAAAAGAGATCAACAGGCGATTGATGTACGATGGGCCAAACCGCGGCATATATTCAGTCCCAAGTGCTGATTTGGGCGCGAGAGAGCGCCGGATTCAGTGTTGAAGAGGCCGCAAAAAAGGTCGGGGTATCCCCTGATCGGTTTCGATTATGGGAACGCGGGGAGACATACCCAACCATCAATCAGCTACAACGCTTGGCAAGCACTTACAGAAGGCCGTTTGCAGTTTTCTATCTGCCGACGCCACCAAAAGAAGACCTTACATTACATGACTTTCGGCGATTTCCCGGCAACAACGTCGCGTTTCGATCTCCGAATCTTCTTTTTGCCGTTCGCCAGGCGCGGTTCCGCAAGGAGATTGCCAAGGAACTATACACGGCTGTTGAAGGACCTCCGTCGCCTTTTCCTTTGAACTTTCGGATACGTGACAATCCGGAAGAAGTCGGAGTTGCCATCCGGAATGTCCTTCTCATTTCATATAAAGAGCAGGTAAGTTGGCGCAGTACCAACCAGGCGTTCAACCGTTGGCGTTCCGCGCTGGAGGAAACGGAGATTCTCGTTTTTCAAACATCCGGCATCGACTTGGATGAAATGCGGGCCTTCTCTCTAAGCGAGTTTCCCGTGCCGGTAGTGGTTCTCAATATCCGAGATACTTACGCCGGGCGTATTTTTTCCATGCTTCATGAAGTTGTGCATATCGGACTGCAGAAAGGTGGAATCTGCGACATCCGCGAGGATTCCGGCCAAATTGAAGCAGACCGAAAAATCGAAGTCTTCTGCAATCAAGCAGCCGGAGCTGCCCTTGTTCCGAGGGAACTTCTCCTGGAAGAAGACATTGTTATTCACAACCGGTCTGCTGACGATTGGTCTGATGAGGACATTCAGCGCCTGGCAAGTCGATATTCCGTCAGTCGAGAGGTCCTGTTGAGGCGGCTGCTGATTCAGCGCCGGATCACCAAGCTGCTCTATGAACAGAAGCAGCGCCAGTACGAGATGGAATATCGAATTCATGTGCGGGAACGAACAAAGGAAATTCGCATTCCACATTACCGAAAGGTACTGGCTAATACCGGGTACGCCTTTGCTAGACTTGTCCTGGGGAACTACTACCAGGAGAGAATCACACCGAGCGACGTTTCAGAGTTCCTGGATACGCGCCTGAAACACTTACCGAAAATCGAACAAGAGATCTTTGGAGCCGGCCCTCGTTCGGGAGTATCGGATTGAGATACAGTATCGACACCAGCTCGATTCTTCATGCCTGGAGGAGGGCCTATCCGCCGGAGGCATTCCCGTCATTCTGGGATAAAATTGTCGGATTGATCGACAACGGAGATTTGAGGGCAAGCCAAGCCATTCTTATGGATTTGGAACGCAAAGATGATGAAGTCCTCAAATGGGGTAAAGATCACAGTGATCTTTTTGTTCCTATCGACGATGAAATCCAGTGGGTTGTGCGTGAGATTGTCGGGGAATTTCCCGATCTGGTCGACTCCGCGAGGATGCGTTCACAAGCAGATCCGTTCATTATCGCGCTGGCCACGATTGAGAAGTGTACAGTGGTCACCAATGAAATCCCATCCGGTAATGCAAGGAAACCGAAAATCCCGGATGTCTGCAATGCACTGCGGATTCCTTTTATCAGTATTCTGCAACTCATCACACAGGAAGAATGGAAATTCTGAAGCTGGGATTCCCGAAAACTCATTCAGGGGTTGAGGCCGACGGTAAACGGATATTTGGATTCCCACCACAGGCGGCACAATCGGGGTCGCGAGAGATCGGGACCTCGCGGAAGGTCATTTTCAAAGCGTCATAGACCAGCAACCTGCCAACCAGCAAATCCCCCAGACCGAGCAGGAACTTGATCGCTTCGGTGGCTTGTAAGGTCCCGATGACACCCGGAACCGCGCCCAGTATGCCTGCTTCCGCAGGCAATGGAACCGCCCCATCCGGTGGCGGCTCCGAAAACACGCAGCGGTAGCACGGCCCCTGCCCCGGTAGAACAGTCATCACCTGGCCGCCGTACTCCGACACTCCCGCATGAACCAGCGGTTTTCGACACTGCACACAGGCATCATTCAAAAGAAACTTGGCCGCGAAATTGTCCGTACAATCGAGGACGATATCGAAACCGGTGAGGAGTTTGATGGCATTTTCCGGGCGTATTCGTTCAATAATGGATATTACCCGGACATCGGGATTGAAGCGATTCAGCGTTTCCATCCCTGACAGCGCTTTCGGTATTCCCAACCTGCACGTGTCGTGGAGAATCTGTCGGTTAAGGTTGGAAAGATCAACCCGGTCGCTGTCGAGCAGGCCGATTCTCCCTACGCCCACCGCGGCCAGGTAAAACGCACACGGGGAACCCAGCCCTCCCGCGCCCACAATCAAAACAGAACTGCTGCGGAGACGCTCTAACCCATCCTTCCCCACTCCCGGAAGGACCAGGTGTCGAATATATCGATCTTGTTGTCGCTCACCCAATTGCGGCATGTTTTTCTCCAATCCGGACATAATATATTCCCTTTTCCAGGCAGTTCCTACTGCATCTGAGCCGCTTTGGTTATACTTCGAGAGAGGGAGCTGGTGACTTAAGAAGAAAGCAATTTGCAGGAAGATCGGGACCGGTCAAGCGTCGAAAATACACCGAAATGGACCCTTTTCAGCATGTGTAATCCTGTGGAGAACAGGGACCGCCTCTTACGGGAAATCGAAGACCTGCGTGTTCGGATAACCGAACTGGAGCAGTCTCGAGTGACGATCCAGGAAACGGAAAGACAACCGGAAAACGAACTGGCGGTCAGAACCGCATTGGCTGAGTTGTCCCGTTCTCTGATCGCATCCGCTCCGCTGGATGACATCTGCTTAATTGTCCTCACTCATGCAAAAAACCTTACAGGAAGCCTGTACGGATTTGTAGGATATATTGAACCTTCGACCGGCTATTTGATTTCACCGACATTGACCCGGGATATCTGGGAGAAAAAATGCGGTACTCTGGACAAGACCGTTGTTTTCCAGAAATTTTCCGGTCTCTGGGGGTGGGTTCTCAAGAACCGCAAGCCCTTGTCAACAAACAATCCGTGGAGCGATCCAAGATCGGCTGGGACCCCGGAAGGGCATATTCCCATTCGTCGTTTCCTTTCTGTTCCCGCCATGTCAGGGGATAAGTTGGTTGGGCAGATTGCTTTGGCCAATGCCGAGAGAGATTACACAAAGGACGATTTGCAGGTAGTGGAACGTCTGGCGCGGCTCTATGCGCTGGCGGTTCAGCGCGAGCAGGATGCTCAGGATCTTCTGACCGCCAAGGAAGAGGCGGAAGAAGCCAGCCGGGCCAAGTCCGAATTCCTCTCCCGAATGAGTCACGAGTTGCGAACTCCCTTGAACGCCATCCTGGGATTCGCGCAGCTGTTGGAAACCGACCCCGTCGAGCCGCTTACCGCATCGCAGCAGGAAAGCGTGCAACATATTCTCAGAAGCGGCTATCACCTGCTTGACCTGATCAACAGGGTTCTCGATCTGTCACAAATCGAGTCCGGCAGACTTCTTATTGAGATCGAACCGGTTCCCCTGATTCAGGTGCTTGATGAAACCATGGAGGTCATTGCTCCTCTCGCCGAGCGGTATGGGGTCACGGTCAACCTGCGAGTGAAACAGTATGGATCTGTCCTTGTGAAAGCAAATCGGACCCGACTCAAACAGGTCTTTTTCAACCTTGCCTCCAATGCCGTGCAATACAACAAACCCGGCGGAACCGTCACCCTTACCTGTGAGAAAAGCGCTCCCCATGCAATTCGCATCAACCTGTGCGATACCGGTCCCGGCATTCCGCCCGACCGGTGGGAATCCATCTTTGACCCGTTTACGCGCCTCAATGAAAAAGAATCCGTTGTGGACGGTCCCGGAATCGGATTGACCATCTCCAAACGGCTGATTGAATTGATGGGCGGAACCATCGGTCTGCAGAGCGCTCCCGGGCAGGGAAGCTGCTTTCATGTCGTCCTGCCGATTGCTGATGAGTACCACGAGACCGGCGATATTGTGTCCAAAACAATTCCCGCATCCGAGCGATCCGCTCCCGCATATTTGCGTACCATCCTCTACTTTGAGGATAATCCCGAACAGCTGGCTCTTGTTGCCTCCCTCCTTTCACGCAGACCCCAAGTGAAACTCCTTTCCTCACCACAGGCCAAATTGGGAATTGAACTGGCCCGTGCCCACCGACCGGATATGATCCTTTTGGATCTGAGTCTGCCGGATATAAACGGACTCGATTTGGTTCGATCACTGCGGGTCTATCCGGAAACTCGGGAGATCCCTGTTGTGGCGTTGAGCACGAATACCCTGCCGGAGGAAATCCGTCGAGCCAAAGAGGCCGGATTTCATGATTATCTGACCAAGCCGATTAACGTGAACGAATTCCTGGATTACATTGACCGGATGCTGATCGCCGAACCGGATCGTTCAATATGGCACGCACCTTGATCCCATGATTTCCGGATTCCGGCTTGTCACGGGATGCCGGCACGAGGATTCTCCAGAATTGACCGTTTGACTTTTCCCTTATTGACAATATACTGAACTGAGTAGAACGCAGGAGTAAGTTTGATGATAGACCCTATTCAAACGGCGCTTTCAGGTCTGAATACCTCACGGCTCAGGTCTGTGACCACTGCCAATAACCTGGCGAATCTTCAGACGCCGGGGTACAAAGCACAGCGTGCGGATTCTGCGACCGGCCCTACCGGGGACTCCGTGCAAATTTCGTGGGTCGGTCGCAGCCTTTCCCAGGGATTTCTCCGTATGACCGGCAACCCGATGGATGTGGCAATCACAGGGAACGGATTTTTCCAGGTTCAGAACGGAGAGGGGAATACCTTCTACACCCGCGCAGGGAGTTTTCAACTCGATGCAAATGGAAATCTGGTGACCGTGCAGGGATTTACGGTAGCTCCTGGTATCACGGCGCCGGCCGGGTCTCAGGTCTCGATCGGCGCGGATGGCACAGTAACCGCGCAAACCGGTAACGGCCCCTCTGGTGCAGTGGGCCAGATCCAACTCGCTTCCTTCAACAATCCCGAAGGACTGGTTCTGACCGGGGATGGGATGGCCGCGGCAACAACCGCATCCGGCCCTGCCGTTCTCGGCGCTCCGGGAACCGGCGGATATGGCGGATTGGCCTCCGGGTTTCTTGAAAGTTCCAATGTTGACCTGGTCACCGAAAGGGTCAACCAGATTGTGGAAACCCATACATATACCGCCAATGTATCCGTAATTCGGGCGGCAGATGAAATGAACCGGGAAACACTGAATCTTCTCGCGTAAAGGTTTTTTAATTGTTGTGTAGTGAAAAAAGTCCGGGGATTGAACCGGACCACCTTATCTCACCAGGGTGGGACACCCGATGTTTGATTATTTGGACCGAATCGAACAACATCTCGCGGAAGCGGGGATCAGACATTGGGAGATTTTGTGTACGCGCAGCCTCTCCACACCCGTTTCGTATGAATACGATAAGTTGAAAGCGACGGCATACCGCGAAACATCCGGGATCGGCCTGCGCGTAATCCATGACGGACGGATCGGTTTGGCCTCGACATCAAACCCGAATCGAATAACGCAACTGGTCGAAGCGGCTCGTGCAAGCGCTGTCTATGGGGAAAAGGCCGCGTTCGAGTTCCCCTCGCAGCCGACAAATGGGGCTGTGAAAACCTGTGATGAATCTATCCCCGGGTTGACCGGCGAAAGGTTAGTCGAGCGGGGAGACCACATCATTGCGGCAATCAAGGAGAAAACGCCGGAGGTACAGGTTTCGATAGAGTTCCATCCGACCGTACACAAGATAACTCTTCGGAACTCTACAGGACTGAACGGGGAATATGAGACTACAGAATTAGCGGTGTCTATAGAGGGAATTGTAGTCGAGGGAGACAGTATCTTGTCCGTGTACGATTTACACGATTCCTGCCGGGATGACGCCCCCCTGGAGGCGATGGCGGACCGGGTGGTTGACCGAGTTTCGAAAGCGCGGACATTGTCGGATCTCTCGACCGGCGCCTACCCGGTCGTGTTCGCACCCAAAGCGGCCGCCAGTCTGCTGATTGCAATACAGATGGGGGCAAACGGCAAGATGGTACAGAAAAGAGCATCGCCATTAACGGAACGGGTTGGCGAGCGGATTGTCGATACACGAATCAGTATTCATGACGACCCGCTGTTGGAGTTTCGACCGGGAAGCCGCCCATTCGATGATGAAGGAATTGTGTGCCGACAAAATACGGTAGTCGAGCACGGAGTATTGAAAGGATTTCTGTTCGACTTGCAGACGGCGGGACAATTGGGAACCATGTCCACCGGCAGCGCGGGACGAGGGATCTCCGATCCGCCTTCTCCCACATGGACCAATCTGGTCATGGAACCGGGACAGGATTCTGTTGAAGATCTCCTCGCAGGAATGAAGAAGGGGTTGTGGATTGACCAGGTATTGGGAGCGGGGCAGTCCAATCTTCTCATGGGAGAGTTCTCGCTCAATGTCAATCTCGGATTCCTTGTAGAGAACGGGGAATTTCGGGGCCGGGTAAAGAATCTGATGGTTGCGGGGAATGTCTATGAGGCACTTGCAAATGTAGAGGCGTTCAGTCGGGAGCGAGAATACAGACACGGGATGTTGCTGCCGTCGATTCTCTTCGGAAAGGTACAGGTCGCATCAAGAGCATGACAGGTACGGGAGGTTGCGATGTATGAGAATCAGGAAACAATAGCGATACATACCTGTACGGACCAATTTGAAGAGATGGAGATTGTCGCAGCCCTCGAAGAGGAAGGAATCCGGTATGCCGTTCAGTCTTTTGAAGACCAGGCTTATGACGGAGCCTTCACAATGGCAATGGGTATTCACGGATTTTCGTTCTGGAGAAAGATGTAGTACGCCGCGGAGAGGGTTGTTCAGGGTGTGGCGCAGTCATTCGAGAAATCGGGAACGGACACAAGCGAAGAAACATCGGATTCCACCAGGTAGCGAAAGGAGACCATCATGTATGATGACCAGAAGACCGTAACCATTCATACGACCGGCGGCCCCGTGGAAGAAGGCGAGATTTGCGCGGCATTGGATGATGCCGGGATCAATTACGATGTGCAACCTTTCGAGGATGATGCGCTCTCCGGGCTGCTGACAACAACCATGGGCTACTCGCGGATCTCGGTTCTCGAAAAAGATGCCGAAAAAGCCAGAGAGATTATTCAGCCGATTCTGGAAGAGTTCTCCGAACCGGAGGAGGGACAACCTGAAGAAACAACATAGTTTGACCACATCCGGACAAAATATCTCTGCCAATAATGATATCCGCCTGAGAACGTTCGGTTCCCGGGCGGATATCATCTTGTCTCCAAAGTAGATTTTAGTAAAGAAACCAATCCGGCACGGGAACAACAGGGACAAAGGCTCGCCAGTCCTGCCCATCCCATTCCCAGAGATCGCTATACAGACTATCGTAAGGATATTGAGCGGGTTCGCCGCCGAAAAGCATGGCGACTCCCCGGTTTTTATCGTACCCGAACGCGAAGAATCCCCGATCGGGATCATCCGGCGAGTGGGCCGGAGACAGTTTCGTCCAATTTGAGCCGTCCCAGGTCCACGTCTCGCCCTTTGTGAACAGGACGACTACTTGTCGCACAGAGTCATAAGTCATGCCAAAGAAACCCATATCCGTACTTGGGGATAATGCGGGATTCGCATTCGCCCAGGCGGCTCCGTTCCAAATCCAAGTTTCCGTTCCGTTAAACCACACGGCATTCTGTCTGGCTTCATCGTAGACAAACCCGACATCCATTCCTCCGGGAGGTTGTGTACTCAAGGTCAGTTTGCTCCACTGGTCGTCTTTCAATACCCAAGTCTGGTTGGCCGATCCATATTCGGCAAAACAACCAATAATTTCGTTCCTGGCGGGATCGTAAATCAATTCAGGATCAGGACCCATCATTCCGGTATTCATCGGTCCTGCGATCTGGGTCCAGGTTGTTCCATCAAATCCCAGGGTTGGCTGCTCTGTGAATACACCGCCCATCACGACAAGCCGCTGACGGGAACTGTCCCATGTGGCGGAGGTATGCGTCAGCGGTACCGGCGCAGAGGGCAAGGCGGCCCAGCCGCTTCCGGACAGCCCCCACACCTCGCTCAACGGATCCCATGTCGGTGGTCCCCAGCCACCGAGGGTTACCAAAGACTCCGTGGGCGGCAAATAAAACAGGCCACCGTCGATCCGAGGCGTCGGCTGGGCCATCACAAAGACGCTGAAGACAGCGATCAGAGCGGTCATCCTCGCTACACGTGCACCAACCGAACAAATCGTCGATTGAACTCGAAACATGACATTTCTCCTTCTGTTGTTTTCCCCCACCCCTCCATGTTAAGATTATTCAGAGACTCACGGATCTGTCAAGAGCGGATTTGGATTCTCTTCGCCCGGATTTCTCCGTAAACCGTTCTTGTATTCCCTTTCACGAATCTATGATATCCTTATGGTTTGGATCGGGAAAAATTCGTCCCGACACAACGCAGCAATCTTGTCGCCGTATCCGGAAAGTGAGTCAGACAATGCGACGCGCATTCACCCTGATCGAGCTGTTGATTGTTGTCGCCATTATCGGCATCCTGGCCGCTATCGCCGTGCCGAACTTCATTAACGCCCAGGAACGAGCAAAAGTAGCCCGCGCGAGGTCCGATCTCCGGTCAATTGTCAATGCTCTGGAAATGTACCGGCTCGATAATAATAACTACCCGCTATTCTATATGGTTGCGGGTTGGGGAAGTGGATTCAACCCGGCGCAGAATGAATGGGAGCGCCTGTATCCCTTGACCACGCCTATCGCGTATCTCTCTTCCATTCCCATGGAGGTTTTTCCTTATGTAGACGACAGCGCGGGGAAACGCACACGTGCCTACATGTACACAGACCGCCTCGGATACGGTGAAAGCGGTTGGATCGATCTGCACGACAAACTCGGCAAGTACCAGTACGTAGTGCGCAGCATGGGGCCGGACCGAATCGGGAATATCATCGAATCTCCCGCCTCCCCATACCTGATTCTCCCTTATGATCTGACGAACGGCCTCGCAAGTCGGGGCGACATTATTCAATACGGACCCTGATTCAAGGAGACTTTCATGAAACGATTTTTCCCCCTCATTCTTGTGTTCGCGGGCGTTTTGTTTCTCGGCTCGGATATCATTCTCACCGCGGGTGCGGAACAAAAGACCGTTCCGTTGCCGAAGGTGAAGGATATCAGTAAATTTGTTTTCCCTGCCGACATCGTTCAATCTCCTCTTTCCGAAAAACGAACCATCTACGTATCTCAGTTGGGCGACGATTCCGACGGGACATCCTGGGAACGGGCATTTCGAACCATCCAGAAAGCCGTACAGGCGATTCCAGACCGCGAGGGTGGATATCGTGTTCTGATCCGACCCGATACCTACATGGAGGCCAACCTGTTTCCCGCGCAGCGCGGCGCACAGGGAGCCTACAACATTCTGGAAGCCGATTATGATGGGACATGCGGTTCGGGAAGAACCGGCTATGCGGTAATCGATTCCAGCGATCCTGAAAAGGGACTGAAAAGTGTAGATTGGTGGTCGCCGTTCCGAGCCGATACGACTTTCTCAAGCATTGGTTGGGACCGATGGACATTTCGTCACATCTACGCAACCGGCGCAGAGGCGGGTATGGGATGGGACTTGACTGTCGAAGAGGGCGCGGAGTTCAGTGTCCTTGTTGAAGACTGTTTTGGTATTGGTCGCGCTTTCGGCGGGCTTGTCGGCGCTTTTAATTCCCGACCGGATGAACCTGTAACCTATCGAAGGTGCCAGTTGTGGAGCCTCGATTGGTGGGGCGATGCCGCAGGAGCCTACGTACGCGCCAACAATACGGCTATGCCCGACCGTCCCGATGTAATCTTCGAGGACTGTACCCTTGTCGGACCGGATAATGCCCTGCAGGCGGGAAATCCAGGATATGAAGGCTATACGCGGGTTTCCCTGAAGGATTGCCGTCTCATCTCACTCAATTTCTCCCAGCCTCGCGGTACTCCCTCCACAGGGATTATCTACAGTACTATTCAGGGTAAATTGCTGCATGTCGATCTGGAGGACTGCACACTCGTGGGATATAAAGTGTTCGGCGCGGGAGAAGGTGAAATCAGCTACCGTACAAAAGGCTCCGTGCGGGCCTACGTGCAATTCGAACAATCTGTACCCAAAGGAATGCACCGCCTGGGCTATTGGCCTCTCGATACATTTCAATCCATCCTCCCACCAATGCCGTCCGACAACCGACTTGCTTTTATGGATAAACAACTTGTCCGTGAGAATATGTGCGAAGTATCCCCGTTCCTGTGGGAAGGGAAAATCTACCTTCTTGAATGTGTTCGCCCGGCTACTGGTGGTGATCCAAAGGAGTATTATCTAGTCATAAGGGATACTGAAACCTCAACGGAAGTCGCACGATTCGCGGAGGGATACGGTCTCGCTTGCGCAATGACACGCGAGAAAGCGTTATACGTGTTCGCGTCACGCTACGAACCAAACAACAGTTGGAACGACGTGACCCTGTTCTATTCCCCCGACTTGAAGAATTGGCAAAAGAGTGTCGTAGTCAAACAGGATGAGAAAGAACACCTCTTCAACAGTTCCGTCTGTTGGACGGGGGATCGATTTGTCATGGCCTGCGAAACGGACGATCCCGCGTATCCCGCTTTTACCGTGAAGTTTGCGTCCTCGAAAGACGGAGTAGCCTGGACCAAAATACCCGATGCGATTTTTGGCAAAGACCGCTATACTGCATGCCCCTGCATACGATTTGTCGATGGAACTTATTACCTTCTTTACCTGGAGCGTCGAAGCCCTCGTTGGTTTTTCGAGACTTGGCTGGCCCGCTCCAGGGATCTGGTCGGCTGGGAACTCAGCCGCTTCAATCCGGTACTGACCCCGCAGGGGAACAGCGAAGGAATCAATGCATCCGACCCCGATGTAGTCGAGTTCCAGGGCCGGACACACATCTATTATTCTGTCGGCGATCAACTGACCTGGATGAATACGTTACAATGCGTCTATCCGGGATCTTTACGCGAATTGTTCCGGGCCTATTTTCCCGATCACTGAAATCGAGACGCAAGAGATTCACCCGGCACGAAGAGAGAGGCCGAGTTATTCGGGTTCAATTTCGATTGTCACAGAACGAATCGTTGAAGTAGCGGAATCGTGTCGGTGTCGCGCAAATAAACCGTAAAACTGCACATAATCCCCTTTCCCGGCAATGTTTAGATTTCCTTGTGCGCCGGGGACAAAACGCATCCAGGGCATGTGGCGCAAGCCGCCTTGTTCATCCCGGTCACACCAGCGCGCGCGGACACCCAAATCGGTACCCTCCGGGATTTCGGCATCCCATGAGAGTTGTACCCGTTTCCGCTCAAACGGCCCCGCCGGAAAGAGAGCGGACGAATATCCCGCCGCAACAGGGCCGCCGTCTGAGGGCCGCTTGAACTTTACTTTGTAAAAGGAAACCGGCGCCGATCCGGTCACCGGACGAAGGATGAATGAAAACCGATCCTCTACAATATGATAGGAACCCAGCGGCTGGAAACAATAGCCTTCGCCGGAATATAGACACTCGACGGAATGAAATTCGGCGTCGTTCTTACACCGAACGGAAAAAACAGCCGTTGCCTGATTAACCCAACCGCTGGAAAACATTTCTATAAAAACATCATACCGCCCGTTCGGCGCGGGAACGCTGAATTCAAGATCCCGATTCCCTTCCGCCGGCGTGGTAAAGCAATCGTGCTCTTTCTGCCACCACCAGTTCTTTGGCACCCGAACGGTGGAGACCGGACTCATGTCGCTTACGTATGTCGGCCGCAATTCGATGTTGTGCTCGTCCAGGTCCCCCTTGATACCGATTCCTCGATCCGGAACCCAGCCGGTGTACTCATGGACTCCGGCCGAATACTCCGTTTCATCTTGAACATGGTATAGGAGACGGTTGTTCTCTACTGCTGCCTGTGGCATAACCATATCCAGGTACAGATAATGGGGCTTGGAAAGATTATCTCCGATTCCTTTGTCCGTTTCCCCCTTCTCGGCAATGAGATCATAGCGATCCAGCTGGACTTCGAGAACATTTTTCCCGGATCGGGACGGAAGAGCGGTCGCGGTTTCGAAGCGGGCTCCCGGTTCGACTCTCGGAAAGATGTATGAGTACTCCTCTCCATTGAATAACAGGCTCATACGGACGCGTTCGGCCGGACTCTCTCCACGATTATAGCCTTCCGCGCGAATAGGGATGGCCTGTCCCCATTGGGCCTCCCCGGGCGGAATCAGGTATTGCACCCCATCCCATGGGTCCACAGTCAAATGAGGGAGATCATGAATAGTCAAATGAACCTGATCTTCATTATTCGTCTCATCAATCTCCGGGATGGCGCCTTTTGGGTCCGCGACAATTGTTACATCATGGGCGCCAAGCCCGGCAAATCCCGGCATATCCCAGCGCAGCCGAATATCTACACCATCCCCGGCGCCGATTGTAGAGATCGGTTCGGGGCTTATATAGGTTTTATTCTGAAATCTCTTGATGGTATTGTTATCATCTTTCGGCCCGTCATACGCGGCAATCTGTACATTATAGGCCGGCGCGTGCCCGATGTTGTACAGGCGGGTCGTAAGGAAGATGGACTGTCCCAGAATCGGGTGGGCCGGTTCGTATTGCAGCGTGCCGGGTGTAAAGGCCAAGTCGGGCTTTTCGCTGACCAAGACGGGTATCACGGCCACGGTAGCCTGCGGAAGATCGTCAATGGCGGCAACTAGCGGAAGGCGGTGGTCACCGGCAGGAACATTCGGCCAAGTCCATACCTGTCGGAGTCTCTGGTCCCGATCTATAACAAAGGTAATTTGCTCCGTACCGCTCGGAAGACCCACCAGGCGGGCGGCTACAGACGCTGTAGCGGACTCGGTCCTGGCGGCAAACGGGATCGAGATCTTTGTCTCCGTGCCTTCCGACGGAAAAGACGGGACCAGGTTGATATCCCTGGTAATTGGGAACACCGCTGGGGTGCTGTCGATAACCCATTCTGTAGCGGCACGGTTATCTTCCTTATTCGATTCGCGAACCTGACCGGTCGGATCAACAAACACTTCCAGCATAGCCGTATGCGAAAGTGTTCCCATCCATAATAATTCTTTTGTGGTCCCCGAGGGGAGCGCTGGAACCTGTACAATTTCAATGAGCGGACCTGCCCAGACTCGGCATTCGGTCGCAGGCGAATCGATCGGGGACCGGTTTGTAACAACCCACCGGACAGATCGCGCCGTGCCTTGCGCAGCGTTCTTTGGAGTAATGCTCAGCTGTTCGAGCGCCAGATTAGGAAGGGCGGTTTCCAGCGTTCGCCCCCCCCAGAAATCGGTTGTTCCGTCCTGGGATTGCGCGTAAAAACGCACTTTTAACCGCTCGCCTTCCTCCGGAACCGTGAATGTAACTGCATGAGAAAACTCGCCGGAAACTACCGAGATATCCCTCGCCGTTGCCAGTTCCCGCCCCGGCGCCATGGTCACCGCTAATGTACCGGTTCCTGTAAACTCTGAGGGTCCTTTTCCCCGGACTGTAAGTGAAACGGTTTCTCCATGCCGGACACGCTCGGGAATGAATTCGAGAGATGTCTCATAAGTCGGAAGAGACAGTCGAGTCAGCGGATCGCCGAAGGAGATATACTGCCTCAACAGTTCATTCACTTTCGAGACCAGGGAATAATCCAGTCGAGCGGCCTCAATCGCATCTCCCACGATGGTTCGATGTTCCGTGAAAATGTTTCGGGACAGGTAATGGGCCATGATCTGGTGTTGCTCCGTAGAACCCATATCACTTGGCGACCAGACCGCTATCGCGCCCTTTCGCGGCTGACGAACCAATTCCTCCGAGAGACAGACGTGAAAAGGAGGGAAATTAAAATTCACATACCCTGTCAGGCAGGACCAATTTACCAGCAGCGGAAGCCGTCCGTGCTCCTGCAATAGAAGCACTTCGCTGAGTTTCCGATCTGTCCCCATGAAAATCCGCTCATGGGACCACATCTGATTTCCGCCGTGGCCGAAGTATTGAAACAAAATACCGCCTTCGTCGAATGCGCGGATAATTGCATCCGTACAGGCGGGGCAATATTTCTCCTCCATTTCATACAGGTGATACAGATAGGGGCTGGTTACAAGGGGAAAATCAATCTGGTTAATATAAACGTTTTCCAGTTGGGCCGGAATGCTGATCTCCTCCGTTTCCCGCGCGTCGCGTTCGTATGTGTCATCACTGATGAAAACGTTTCGTGCGCGCCAGGGACCGACTTCAGGATTCTGTTCAACAAGCAGAACCTTTTCAATCACATTAGCGAGTTCCGGTGTCGATCTCACGGAAATCCGGCTCAGCAGCATTTCGGGAAGCGTGTCGTCCTGGCCGCCGTAGATCAGCGCATACCACACATCCGAGGCATAGTGTTCCGGCGTATTCTCCGGTACATAAGTGGGGAGAAGATCTGCAATTCCGGTCTGGTAATTGTCGCGATGATCCCACGAGCAATCTCCGATCAGTACGACATACTGGGGCAGAGGCGGGGTCCATGCGCAGAGCGTGTAACCCAGGAAATCCTTGATCGACCTGCAGCTCGGTTGCCCGAAACTCCATTCATCATAGATATCTTGAACATCCACTACCTGTACCCGATACCCTTGCCGGTTTCGCCATTCCAGCCATGAGTCCAGAACGGGATCGATAAACATTGCATGGCTGATGACTAACACGTCGGCGGAGTTGTCCGGTGCATGAAGAGTTGTAGCGTTATCCCGCACCACGGATTCCGGAACAGGCAGGTCCCGAGGATCAAATAGGTGAAACTCCATGCCCCCGGTTGCCGTCGCTATAAAAGAAACCAGGTTCTCCCTGTGTTCCGCTGTCCCGGTCCAGTCGATGAAGTTCCCATTAGGGGTTTCGGCAAGAAGCATGGGCTGCACGGTCTCTGTGCAGTCGGCCACCGGCAATCGCATCGGAACACCTGTCGCCGGTGACACAAAACTGAATGCTCCATAACGCAACGTCAGGTCTCGTTGATATTGGATTTGATAGGCGGCCAGAAACACCCGGCGGATATCATCGGTCTTTGTGTGAAGCGGAGTTGACGGCTCCTGATTCGGAGTGGCCTGGGGCAGGAATATTCCCACGGTGGTAGACGAAATCGCATCCGATGCGGCAATTACCAATCCAAAAATATCCTCCCGATCCGGCTGAATTGTTTCTACGGATTCGGAGCCCCCGGCTTTCAAAGTAACGGTTTGCGGAACCCGTTCGCGATTGAACAGGCGAACGCTGAAGTGGACGGGGGAATCGGCGGACCGACCGGGTGCGTGGAGTGGAACCTCATATTCCTGTCCCAAGGCGGCCCAGAACCACTCATAGTCCTGATGAGTTTTTCGACCCAGCTGATGGTCTTCTTCGAAATAGAGCGTATCGGTAACCGATCGAACGAGGATCGCATCTCCGGTTCCTTCCAATACACCGGGGGAAGCGGCTAATTGAGGGAGATCGGTGTCGCCCCACACCAGCCAAAACACAGTATCCCTTGTGTAAGGGGAATCGGTTCGCCGCGCTCGAAAGACAATACGGGTGTCAGGCCCGAAACGATTATCTTTCGCATTTGTCGTGAGAAACGCGCAGGACTTACCCTGTGACCACAACGACAGCGTCGACAGGTCAATCGCGGCCGGTGAAAGACCGACTTTTTCGATGTCTTTCATCCCGACTGCATAAAGGCCATCTCCACGGGTAAGGAGCTTAACCGCGTTTTCGCGTCGGACTCGTTCGCCAAGTCCGGCCTGGGGAATCCCGATGCTCCCGGACCAACCGGCTTCCAACGGGGGGGGTACATTGTCGGGTCGTGTCCGATAAAGATTGACCGATTCATGATTCAGTAGAAGATGCCGGTAGAGGGAAGGAAATCCGCCTGGAAATGACTGCTCACTTTGCGGTGGAAGAAGACTTCGCGCGGAGTTGACAAAACGGATGGTCAACTCTAATTCACGGATGAAAATCCGCTTCCCGGCATACTGGGTATTCGATACACGAGCAAGAAAGTTGGGATTTATGACTACCTTAACGACCCGGACTTCATGGAAAAAAAACTCTGTCCGTCCTGTTGTTTCTCCGGCCTGGTTCAGGATATCCTGGATTTGTTTGAGATTCTCATCCGAGGCGCTCTGGGAGTCCCCCGCGATAACTGTGCGATCACCCTGGGCCGGCCCGATTTCTACACACCATCGGTCATAAGTAAACTCCCTCTCACCGGAGAACGGAACCGCCAGATAAACCTCTTCGGGCGGGTAGTCACTGTCCGGCCGGGGCCACTCAAAAAGCAGTCGGATCCGCTCTGCGGAAGATTCCAGTAGTCGGCAGTATTCCGGTTCGGAGAAAGCGGTGGTTCGGAATGGGTTTTGTCCGATTGCAACGGAACTCAAGAAAGGCAGGACTATCGTTGCGCACAAACCACGAAGCATAAAACGACACAAGACGGTTATCCTCGCTTCCCTACGAGATAATGGAACCTGCTTACAAACGCGCAGGCCAGATTCCTGTACGCTCATCCAACCCTGCCAGAAGATTCATGTTCTGAACAGCCTGCGAAGAGGCTCCTTTGCCGGTGTTGTCCAGGGCCGCCAGGATCACCCATTTACCGGTACGCGGATCTTCGTGTACCGAGATATCGCAAAAATTGGTGAGTTGGACAGAATGCAATACCGGGGCCTCTCCCAGCGGCAACACGCGGACAAACGGCTCACCGGCATACGTGTCGGCATAGAGGCGGTGGAGATCATCGAGTGAATAATTCCCCGATTTCTCGCCGAACAGGGTGGCCAGTATCCCCCGCCGAATGGGCAGGAGATGCGGCACAAAAGTCAGTCGGACCGTTCGCCCGGAAACTCGGTTTAAAATATCCTCCATCTCCGGAGTGTGACGGTGATTCGCGATCTTGTAGGCCTTGAAGTTTTCCGCTACTTCCGGGTAGTGAAAGGCCAGGGACGGGTGTTTCCCCGCGCCGGTTACGCCGGATGCGCAGGAGGCGATCATCCCGTCCGGCTCGATTGCCCCGGCTTTCACAGCCGGATACAGGCCGAGAATCACTGTCGTTGAGTAGCAGCCCGGATTCGCCACCAGCTGCGCCCGTGGGATCTCCGCGCGAAACAGTTCCGGCAAACCGTATACCGCTTTTGCACACCATTCCGGAGAGGTATGCCTGCCCCCGTACCATTCGTCATGAAGCGCCGGATCTTTGAAACGGTAATCTCCGGCGAAATCAATGACTTGAATACCCTTTCCCAGATACGCCGGGGCCAGTTTCATAGCCACCTTGTCCGGGGTCGCCAGAAATGCAATGTCAATTCCATCGGGGATCGGCCCACCGGCGGGTTGGATTTGGACAGGGCAAAGCCCACGCAACTCGGTCCAGACGGCTCCGACATCGGTCGGTTTGTCGACATCCGCGGCTGTCAGGGAAACAATCTCTGTGTTCGGGTGTTGCAGGAGAATCCGCAGGAGATCTCCCCCTGCGTATCCTGTCGCTCCTATAATTTGAATTCGAATTGGATTGGACATGAATTCTCTCAGCTTCAAAAAGGAATGAAATACCAAAAACATTACTATAGGCATCGGAAATATAATTGTCAAAAGTGCCCGGAACTGTGTGTGCGACGTAAATGCAGGTAAGCGAGCCAGGCGGCACGGGAAGCCCAACATCCTTCCTATTCGCTCCCCGTACGGTCCACCCCATCCCGACCGTTTCCGGCGTTGCCTGGTCACCGGATGATTTTACAAAAGAACCGGCCTCTTTATTCCGGTCTGTGATATTCCTGTCCCACCGGGTTTGCATCGCCTTCCGAGCGCTGATCGAACCACTTGTCGATCTTATCCCGCAGTTCGATCCGAATGGTTTTGTGGAACGGGTCTTCGGCGACATTACGGTCCTCACGCGGATCGAGAATCATGTTGTACAATTCATGCGGGCCGCCGTCGGCGCGATGTACATATTTCCATTCCGCTGTGCGGATCATACGTGTTCGCCCGTATTCGCCGTAGATGACATCGTCCCATTCGGCGTTCTCGCCTTTCAGTAACGGTGCATAAGTGTGTCCGGCATAACGCGGTCCCTGCGGCATAGACAATCCTGCCAGGTCCAGAATCGTCGGCATGAAATCGTACGCGCTGACTAACCGGTCCTGTACTGCCCCGGCCGGCAACATTCCGGGGCAACGGAAAATCAGTGGAATCAGCATGGATTCCTCATACATATTGCGTGGATTCGAGGCATTTCCCTTCCCCCACAATCCGTTATGCCCGCATTGGAATCCCTGGTCACTGGCATAAATTACTATCGTGTTCTTGTCGATTCCTTTCTTCGCAAGCCCCTCCATGATTCGACCCACACCGGCATCGACGGCAGAAATCGAGGCGAAATACTTCTCTAAAGTTTTGGTATCGCCGATTTGATTGATGTTTGCCGAGGCCCATGGATGCACGGGTTCCCTGGGGATGGAATCAAACGGACAATCTCGATACAGGCTTCCGAATGGTTCCGGGTGAACCGCGCTATCCCAGGGGCTGTGCGGCGCGTTGTATTGCACGCTGAGGAAGAACGGTTTCTCACAGGATTGTTCAATGAAATCCGTTGCGTGGTTGGTAATATGGTCGGTAATGTAACCTGGAACCTTTTCCGTCTTGCCCTGCCAAATCATCTCCGGATCGTTGTAAGGACTGGAGCCGCCGGGAATCGCGAACCAGTAGTCGAAACTCTTGTGCGGGTGAAGGCTGTCGCCAAGATGCCATTTACCGGACAGGCCGCAACAGTAGCCGTTCTGCGCCAGGACCTCGGTCAGGAGAGTGAATCGATCAACTAGACATCGTGCGCGGGGGCCGACATTTTCATTTTTGATCCAGTCGTGAATGCCGTGCTGCGAGGGAATCAGCCCCGTCATAAATGTCGCCCGGCTGGGCGAGCAGACGGGGGTTGTAGCGCAGGCGTGGGAAAATCGCACCCCCTCGGCGGCGAGACGGTCGATATTGGGCGTTTGGATTTCCAGGTTACCGTAACAGCCGAGCGCCCATTGTCCCTGGTCGTCTGTCATAATGAAAACGATATTCGGGCGGTTCTCGGCCGCTTCCGAGGAAGGAGCGGAGGCCATGCGCCCCAGAGACAGGGCAAATCCGCCTGCCAATGAGGTTCCAAGGAGATCGCGACGGGATATCTGGGGGTGTTCGGTCATGTTCCTGTTCTCTCTTTGAAGGATAAATGGATGGAACTATGGTTGCATAAATGCGGGGAGGGAACCACGGGGGGCTGGTTCAACAAAAGGAAATAGTTTGGACGAGACCGATACCACACCACCGACAGGATGCCGGCGCCGCCCGGAATAAACCCTCCCCCCCAACTCTCTCCCAAAGGGGGAAAAAGAAAGTACAGTCGGAGAGAGCAAGGGAAAAAATCAGCCTCCCTCAGAGGGACAGAGCGAGATTAAGCTTGCCGGAGATTCGCCTTCAGATACTCCTCACCGGCAATTGCAAAACTGCGCAATACAATCCGGTCACTGCCCCCAATGACTTCCCAGTTGATCTCACGATCCTCACGTTTGGCCTTCAGTCGCTCGTTCTCTTCCTCGCGCAAGGTATAACGATCCCATAATCCGACACCGACATTCGGCTCAAGGTGAATAAATTTCCAATCGACTATCTCCCCCTCAAATCGGCCCTGTTCATCCTGCAAAATTACCTTCGAACCGATTCTCTTCCCGTTTTCATCGTACTCCGGCTCAATATCTACCAGCCGTCCCCTTCGCTGGAAAACCGGCGTGGCCAGGTAATCCAGCATCAGGTACGGCGGCCACCCGTAAGAAACACCGCGCAGATCCTCGCCGACCTCCCGTCCACGCTCCTCCCGGTATGTTTTGGCGTACTTCTTAGCAAAACGCGCCATGGCCTCCATTACCTTCGGCGCTTGCTCTTCGAGTTTCGGGCGCAACTGACCGCGAAACCGCTCCTGAACCAGCTCATCCCGCAGCGGCTCCAGTGTGCCGCCGCGCCCGACATTAGTCGCCACCTGAAGGCTCATCAGGATAATGGCAAATGCGGTCTGATACGGCTCCTCCGGTTCCGAGGAGCAAACGACTATTCGCAGCGAGCAGTAAATCTGCGAGCGCGGGCAGGTGTCCCGATTTACCGGCATGTTCCATTCGAGGATCTGTCGATCCACAAACGAACGCATCAGATCGTCGCTCGCCCAGAACTCCGGCGAGGTGAGTACGGCCGCCTGAATGACTACATTCTGAGACCGCGAGACATCATAGACAAACTCGGCTGCCTGGCGGACCGTCGCCGCATCGACCCGCCCATGAGCGTCCTGCATTTCAAATACTTTCAGATTCCGAGCGCCGGATTCCGCCGCGCCTTTAATCAATACAATCGGATGTTCCTCCGCGAACTTGCGAAGCCCGATATAGCCGTCACCGGAAATCCCGTTTTCAATTCGAGCGAGGATGTCCTTCGCTGAAAGCCCTTCGTTGTAAGCCCTTTTCCAATCCATTTCCGGTGGAAGATCCACACCGCTCTTTCGGTCGTAAATCTCCGGATAAAGAGACTTGTCGTAAGTAATATCTGAAAAAATCAGCGATTGAACGGTCGCCGGAAACCCGGCATCCTCCAGTTCGCCGGATTCATAGATCGAGAGACCGTGATAGGGGATAACCGATCCCACCGTTACAGGACGGGTAAATCGAACGGCGAGACGAATCCCCTTCGGCTGAAGCCGCCCCGATTTCTCCTCCGCCTCGAGTACCGATTTAATCTCCTCATCGGACAGCCCGCGATGCCGCCGAAGCGCCTCCGCAAATTCGTCGCGGGTGACATACAGATGCGCGCCGTCGACTACAAGGCTCGGCTTTCTAGTCCCCTGATTCGTTACAAATCGCCCGAACCGAGTAATCAAGACATTCGCGCCGCACCTCCCCGCCTCGAGCAAATCGCGATTCAGTGTCGGCCCCTCCCGTAACGCACGCGAAACATGCGTCCGCCCTACCGGAAACAGGAACGCGAGATTCACCCGCTCATCCGCGGCAATGATATCCGGATCGAATTTCTCAAAAACGACAGGGATCGGAAATCCATCGCTGCGCATGAAACAGATTTCGCGCAGTTGATTGTAGGCGCGCCACCGGCGTTCTGTCGCTGTCGGTGCATCGGCCCCGATGCCCGGCAACTCGTTTGTTCCTGCGAAATCTCCAAGCAAATGATTCCGTTCGGAGGCCGGGCAATCGGCTAATTCGGTTCGATAGATCAACAGGTTACGGATGTACTCATACAGCCGGCGATGATGTTTCACCGCCAATTCGTACCGCTCTTCAGGCGTAAGACAAAGGAATCCCGAACCGCGCGAATACGCCCAGGGCCAGTATTCGCACCGGTGATCGTTCACCGTCTCCGCGAAGAAATCGGTCAGATTTTTCCAGAATACCCTCTGGTCGTATTCGCCGCGCGCCTGATAGACAAATTCCAATGTCTGAGCCAGCGCAAATGTTACATAAAAATACTCGATGCCCTCGGCGATCATGGCTAATTTCCCCTTATCGCCTTCCGCGGCCTCCGCCACACGCGCCAAATCACCGATGTTTTCGTATCCGCCCGCGATTTTCTTCCAGTCTTCCAGGACGATTTCCCGGCCCGAGAACACCACTCCGAGGTCCTCCGAAATGCGTTCTCGGAGTACACGATTCTCCGCAGGAACGACGGCATCCGCCAGCGCCACGAGGGCGTTACGGGTATGGGCGATTAACATTCCAAACTCGTGATTAAGGTGAGACAACCATTCAAGCGAACGGTCTCCCGCTTCCCCTCTGAGGGCCTTCTCCAGGTCGATCCCCATCCGATCCATTACCTGACGGGCCTTCTGCGAATACGAACCGAACGGCTCTTGTTGTGCGGAATCGAATGCGGATTGAAATCCTTTCTCGCGATTAGAGAACGCCTGAGCGCGCATCGCCCGCTGCTGGAGTGCGCGACGACGTTCCAGGGCTTCCGCCGCCGCTACCTCTACCGCCTTGCTGGAGGATTCAACTAACTGCTGCTGCTTGAACTGCTGCGTTTCGGGAACGTATTTGTAGCGAACCAGCGCTTTCATCAGCCGATCCATTTCACGCGGTGTGAACGGTTCTTGAGGTGTCGAGCGCGGCCCGTCGAATACAATCGCCGGTCGGCGCTCCCGCCGCCGAATCCCTTCTACGCCCTTTTCAAAGATCGTCCGCATTTCACAAACCCGCGCTTCCGGCTCGCCGGTCACCACAAAGATTCCGCCGATTCCCGCTATCCAGGTTCCGAAATCCAGATGCGATAACGGAAGCCCGGCAGACAATTTTGCCGACGCCTGGCTGATAAACGCATCACCTTCACGCCAGGTTCCGTATCGCTTCAGGCGTTCCTCTTCTCGAAGCGCTTTACCGGCTTCATCCTCTTCCTGAATATGGTGGAGCAGCCTGCCGTAAAAGTCCTTCGCCTCTTGAATTGCCCGGTCTCGAACCGTGTTGTCTTTTGCGATCGCAACGGCTTCAATTCGACGGTACAGATTCAAAGCGCGTTCGCGTTTCCGGTGCATTTCATCGCGTAGACGTTCCACATTGGATGATCCCAGCCCGATGGCCCGATAAGTCCCGCGCCGTCCGAATTTCTCGCACGCCGCAAAGAACGTCATAATGTCGCGATAAGTCAGAGCGCGACGTTTTTTGCCTGCGGCGCCGTCCGCAATCGCCAGCGAACTGTTCGGGTTCCCGTTCAGCATCAGGGCTACCAACTTCGGCGCATCGTCAATCAGGTCCAATAGTTCACGGAACGGGATACCCGTATTCAGCACGTCAATGCCCTGGACATCTCTCTCGTAGTCCCGGCCCGGTCCCCGGTATTTGAGTACCAATGCGTGAATGTTGCCGGCGATATCGGCCATCAGTCGATTCCGCTGCTCTTCGGGAAGGTCCTTTATTCCGGCCCACTCCGCGAGTTTCCCGCCATAGACCTTCGCGTTCGCCGTAATCTGTTCTTCGCTCAACCCGACGTCGGCCAGTTTTGTCTTCACCGCTTCCGCTACCGCGTCCAGTTTTGTGTCCGCCGTGTAGTGCAGCACATCCTGGGTAGAGGACATGGTAATCGAGGTCATGACAATATCGGCAGGAGGTAGATGACGCGGGAAAGATTTCTTCAGCCTCTCCACGGTCGCGGGGTCGGTCAGTTTCAGATCGAAAGATGCCGCCAGTTGTTCGCGCAACCGACGCGCAACCGGATGGTGGTCCTCCGGATCAAAACCGTGCGCCATCAGGTAAACGAGGTTCTGTCCTTCCTCATCGAGACTGAATGTCAGATGCTCTCCGGTTTGAGCAAAAATCTCAAATAGCCGAAGCCCCGTCGAGTACCGGACGTCCTGAACAGGCTTATATTCGGCAGTCAGCGCAATGCGCGCGTGCTCTTCGGTCGGGCAACGGGATTCATGCTCCCGCGCTTCCCGGATGCATTGGTAAATCATCCAGGCCTTATAGAACACCATAAACCGGTTAACCTGCTCGGCGCAGATAATCATCTTTTCCACGCCCCACCGCGCCGCAAGATTGGCTATCAAAGTCGCCCCGTCCGCAACCTCCGGCCACGGTCGCCCCAGCCGCACAATCGCCTTGGCGATCTTCGTGATCTGCATCACCAGGAGGCCGTCGCGTACCTCGAAAAACTCCTTCAGCGAATCGACCGACAAAAGTTTTTCCGCCGCCCAGACCTGCCAATCCAACTCGGATTCAAAGTCGTTCTTGTGTATCAGGGCCTTTTTGGCAAGCGCCATCACGCCGGCCCGATGGTGATCCGGTATTCCGATCTGGCGCAGCTTTACCTCATTCGTTAACGAAAGCACAAAGGCCAGAAACAGGCCGTCTTTCGGCACGCAGTAGCCGCCATAGCCTTCCCCGGCGGGAAGCACCAGGCGGTCCTCGCGCAGGTTCATCTGATCGGCCATGTCCTCTTCATCGCCTTCTGTCACGGCCATAATCAGCAGCGCCAGCGCGTTGGACCCGGCGAAATGTGTAACGCAAAGCGCATTCTCGGAGGTTTTCTGTATCTCCGCATGAGCCAGGGCGGGACGTTCTTCCACACCGCCCTCATTGACAAGGCTATAAAATTCAAATCCGGCGCGCGCCGCCGTGGCGTCCGCTCCGCCGACCCACTGCCGCCATTTCACTACCGAATCCCGCTCCCGTTCGCCCAGGTTTACACGGCTGGGTGTGTAAAGCAGGTTGTACCGTTTATTGCCCCCCACCGCCTGGTAATGGTACTTCGGATTCAGTACCAGATGCCGCAAATCCCGTTCGGCTAATGTCTCTTTGCGGGCCGTCGACAATCCGAGACTCGTATGCCGTCGCAGATACGTCGTCACCTTTCCGGGAATACCGCGCGCCGGATTCGCCTCATGCAGCGCGTTCAATACACGCCGGCGCGCCTCAAATCGAACCAGGTTCTCCAGTTCCTCGGCATAGTCCCGGTCACTGTCGATTACCGATCGCTGCGCCGTGTTCAAGTCGATCCCGGGATTTTCTTTCAGGAAGGCATTGACACGGTCCAGGATCAGCTGCCCGTTGTTTTCGATTACCTTGGGAACACAGCTTGTTTCCAACTCGGTCCGATGCGCTTCGATCACCCGTTCCACGGACGGAGGATCGACGATCACCTCCGCGTCCGGATTTCCTTCGGGGTCCTCTTCCAGCAGCACGGCTAATTTTGCGACCTCATTAGCTACCGGAAGAAAAGACATCACCACAGTCCCCGTGGCGCGTTCCCGGTCGATACGCTGATCCGCCATCACCTCGTCGATCACGACATCCATCGCAAACTCATGGATGACTTTCTTGCCGATCCGCGTAATCTGATTGCGATACCGGCTAAGACGATTCCGGACTTCCTGTTCCAAACCCTCGCCCTTGACGGCGTTGTACAGCGCCATTTCCTCCTCAATCCAGGATTGCACATATCCCTCGGTCATTCCGGCAGATTCGGTAGTCAAAATATGGAGCGAGGGCAGCGGCCGAAGCCGTTCCATCCCCCGTGCGCCGAGCCGATCCGCTTCGCGCTGCAGATCGGGGTCTTTACCGACCAGGGCCTTGCAGCGTTTGTACAGGGATTCCGCATCCTTCGCGGAGGCATAAGCCGCGCCGATGCCGGAGGATTTTCCTGCTGTTTCCACCAATGCCGGGACAAGTACATCACGGCGAAGGCGCCCTGATTTCTCGACCGTTCGGTTAATATCTAAAATAGCCTTCCGCGCGGAATCGGCCACCACCGCCGCCACCGGCCCGATATAACCGTTCAGGTCTTTCGCGGATTTCAGAACCCTCCGAATCGCTTCCGCCCGGCCCAGGGAAGGATCTTCGGCAAGCCACCGCTCCGCTTTAGCCAGTAAAGGAGGTTCCTTTTCCAGTAAGAGTTGACGGGCGGCAGCAATATGCTCAGAATCCATTACCTCCTCGATGTTGCGCGCCCAGAACTCCGAATGAAGTCGGAAGAAGGCTTCCATCGCCTCCTGGTCGACTTCCGTTTCGATCACCTCTACAACCCGCTCTTCCCCGCCGACCTCCACGGCCTTGCGAATCACCCGCTCGTGAATAAACAGCGGGATGGCTTCCACCCAATCCTGTACTTTGATAATCCAATGGGAATCTTCCACATCCCCGTTCGCTAAAAGGATCTTGCCGGGACCCGGTGTGGCGTACGTGTTGTGCCCGCCACGACGGGGGAGATCTTTTAAATCTTCTTCTTTTCCGGGATGAACTTCGCGAAATGCGTTCGCATTCGCCAGGTTGATTGTTTCGGCGGGGTGTGTGCGCTGCAAAAGGACGACATACGCCGCATCCCGCGCGGGCGCTTGCGCCAGTCGTCCGCGAAGTTCGCCGATCAGATTAAAAATCCGGCCGACATCCGCAAACAGGTTTTTGCGGTCCCGCTCCGTACGCTCTTCCACGCCACCGGTCAGTAGTCGGCGGGAGGCCTCCTCCCGCTCCCGCATAATGGCCTTGAGCTCGGAGGATTGATACTTAATCAACGCCTCTTCCAGCTGATCGATAGCCCCCACCGCCGCGGAATATGAAATCTCGCCGGGGCGGCCCATCAGGCTGACCAGTCGGGTGGCAAAGGTCTCCAAGTCGCGGATGATCCGGCAATGCAAGTACAACTCTTGCGCCGTTTCCAATAGCGCCTCCTTGCCGGTCACAAGTTTACTGACCGAAAGAAGGTGCGCCTGGTTGCCGAACGCGCGTGAGAGACGTCCACCCACCAGACGCACATGATTCTCCAGCGCCCAGTCCGCAATGCGGCGGATATTCAGCCCCTCCACCCGTGGGTCATACGTGCTGACCACCGCCTCATTGACCATTGCCCGCTGCAAATCGACATCCTCACCGGGTTGATCGAGAATCGCCAGAACCCGCTCATGGTCATAAGGCAAGTCAATCCGCGACTGGCCGATCAGCCAGGTCACCCACAAATCGCGCCATTTTAGTGTCCCCTCCAGCTCGCGCATCACACGCTCGCAAGCGTGCAGGAATTCCTGCGGATGATCCGGTCCCAGACCTTCGAGGGATTCGGCGGTCTCCCGGCCCTGTTCGCCTGTCCGGTTCAAAAGACTGATAGCTTTTTGAAAAGACTTCTTGGGAATAAAAACGGTGGATTCGGGAATGGAACGGGTCAATTCCAATAAATCGTTGCCCAAGTCGCGCAATTCCTTTGCGCCCAGATGCGCATATCGTTCGATGTGGACACCTTCCATTTGCCCCGCCAGTTCCGCGTTTAAAGCGTTTTGCAGGAAGATCTGAAAAACATGACCACGGTCCACCGATTCGGCGGATCGCAGGGTCCGCCGCAGGGCATCGCGACGTTCCTGGTCCAGCAAAAACCAGAAATCCAGAACGGTATGAATCGCATCCCGCTGGGAATCGCCGGCAAGAACTGAAAGACCGAACAGCAACACAACGGAACCAAGCAGCTCCGCGCCCAAAACCGCCTGTGAATCTCCTGCGAGCGATTCATCCTCTTCCGAAACGCATACCCCCAACTCCGCAAACACGTCCGCTGCGATTCGGAGAGAATCCTCCTCTTTCACCACATCGGCAAGAACATCGTGGCCTTGACACCAGCGGATTCGAACAGAGGCGCTTCGGATCCCTTTGAGAATCCGAATCACTCTCGGTCCCATGGTGCGCGTCAGAATGCCTTGAGCGGCGGCATTCAGAACGGCCTTGGCCGTTCGCACCCCGTCCGGGTCCTTGCGGGACTCCGGCAACTGGAGCGAGGTGATTTTCTCGGACATTTTAATGCGGTCTGTGGCAATTTCCACACCCGCGTTGCGTCGCGCCACAGGAACACGTGTTTTCGGCGCGGTCCGATCCACGCAGTGTACAGGCAGACAGATACGATCCATGGTCAAATCCAACTCCTGGATGGGATTTCAAAGTCAGCCGACAGCAGAAATCGCGGTCGACAAATCATGCCATTTTTTTCCCTTGGTAGAAACTACCCTGACGATGGGGTTGAGGCAAGATTGCATACCTTGTCGAGATGGAAGCTGCGTCGGAACATCAAATCGCGGCCCGGGAATTTCTTTGGGAAAAAGCACGCTTCGTCAAGGAGGCGGCCTTTCCTCAGGTTTTGCATCAAACCCGGTTTTTTTCCAGCCAGGCCAGAAAGAACTCCCGGTCCTTCTCGATTTGTCGAACCAGGTCGCAAGGGTCGTTGAAAACGCGGTCCTCGCGGATGGAACAGAGAATCTCCACAAACAACTCTCGATTGTATAAATCCCCCTCCCAATCCATCAGGAAAACCTCTATCCGAACCGGCCGTTGTTCGTTCCCTGCACGAAATGAAGGAGCCGAGCCGATATACAGAAGGCTGTCGAATCCTTCCGAGGAAGCGGCATCAAAGAAAACACGAGCGCCGTAGATTCCCTCGCGGGGCAAGGTTTGTTTTCCTATGTCCAGATTGGCTGTCGGAAATCCAAGAAGGCGTCCGCGAAAATCCCCGGTAACCACCAATCCCGCAAGACGATACCGCCGCCCCAGCATGGCTTCCGCAGCGTCCAGGTTGCCCGCCTGCACCGCCTCACGAATCCTTGTGCTGCTCAGCGGAAGACCATCGTATTTCATCATGGGGACAATATGAACCCGCTCAAACAGGCGGCCTTGATAGGATTGCAGCATCGCCGCATCCCCCCGTCCCCCTTTTCCGAATCGGAAGTTGAATCCGGCATACACATGGCGTGCCGCAAGACGTTCCCCCAGGATGGATTCCACAAACTCCCGTGGGGAGATTTCTGCCAGAGCAAGATCGAATTGAGGCGCAATAATCAGATCGACACCGAGAGAAGCCAATATCTCCCGTTTGACCGAGTGCGGTGTCAAGAGGGACAGATTCTCATTCGGAAAAAGCACTTCCGCGGGATGATTTTGAAAGGTGAAGACCGTCGCCGTACCGCCTATTTCCCGCGCCGAGCGCACACACTCCGAGACCAGCGCCTGATGGGCCCGATGAACGCCATCAAACACCCCCAGTGCAACCGAGACATTGTCGGCCGGATTCAGCTGAACTGCATCGAGCTCATCGATTTCGCGCATATTCACCGTTCCAAATCTCGAATTGTGAAAAAGGTTATCGCTTCCGCACGATGATTCAGGGTAGCATCTTCCCATTCAAAAAACCGGTCTCCTTGCCTTCGACACGTTCGGAAGTCATGCTGGGCATCGAAACCATAGCCACAGGCTGGAAGCCTGTGCCACCCGTCCTTCCGGCGAAAGCCGGAATCCAGGCCATTTCCGGGTGGCGCCGGCATCCGGCCGGTGAAATATGGCAAGAAATTCCCATTGCACTATACAATGAACAATCCGCGAAACACTATTTTGGAGGCTTACACCGACACAGCGGAATCCATCGGAAGAAAACCGTCCTGTCCCCTGTCCAATTCGGACCTCTCTCTTGTACTCAAATACGTCCTGCTGCGATGTGTAAAACAGGAAATCCCCGACATTCACCCGGGTATCGCCGATGCCGGCTCCGGCCTGGGTTTCGAAAGACTCAATTTCTTCATCCGGAATATCTGGGACCAAGACCTGGAAGACCTGCTGCGCATTCTCAAACAGGATCATGCCGTCGAGTTTTCACCGGAAGACTTGGAGCAAATCCACTCGGAAAGATATCGCCGACGAATGACCTTCCTCGTTTGGGAACAGTTGCTCGGGCAGCGTTCCGCGCCGGAATTACGGGTCTGTCCGAGTATCCTTCCCGCTACGAAGTATCGCCGCGTCGTCGGTGAAAAACCTGTTGTCCTCATCGTTTTCGAGGCATTCCCCAATATTATGAATGAATGCTTCCCGCTGTGTGTGGATGCCTGTGTCTATAACCTGGAAACATTCGGGGAACCGCGATGGCAAGTGTGCGCCTCCCATATCGCCTGGCTGGATGAGCAGTGCAGACCCACACGCGCCGCATTCTACGATCCCGCCGGGTACGCGCTCATCGAGACCGACTGCAACCCGCCGCTGTCGGTTTGCGCGATTCTTGTTCTGTGCGCCTCTCCCACTGCCCATTGCGAGGTGTCCGAGGCAGCCACCCGGCGCGGGATTCTCCAACTCAATCCCTATCGCCACGCAGCCGAAACAGCCGACAGTAAGATCGCCTGTTACGATCTGTGGAAACACGCCGCTGTTCCCACTCCCAGAACAGTCCTCATCCCGGCACAGAGTTCACCGGCAATAATTCAGTCCATTTTAAGAGAGTTCCGAGAAAACTCCCGGAAACACTCTCTCCTCTGCTCCGTCCAACCTGATTCGGGAACCGAGGGCCGCAGCGTAAATAACCTGATTCTTGAACCCGAGCGGGATTCGGATGCGATCTCCATGGTTCGGCAGATTCTCACGGAAGATGACGCCATTGTGCGTGAATGGGTGGGCAATGTCCGTTTTTATGCGGCTGGAGAGACAACGGGGCGTGTTTGTGATTTGCGGCTCAATGTCAGTTTCGACGGCCAACGACACCGCGCAGAAAGCGGTTACTTGCAGGTCGCAGGCGATGAGCAATCCATGGTGTCTTCCGCATCACGGGGCGGGATAATCCGGAAATTCAGCCGGGGAGCGATGGAAAACCTGTACGGCCCCGAAGGTCGCAAGGTCGTCTGGGATGCGGATAGGCAGACTCGAATCTGCGCAATTGCCGAGTCCGCCGCCAAAGCCTTCCCGGACCTGGCTCTTGTGGGGGTGGACTTGAAATTGGAAATATCGACAAGCGAAAAACTGGATGCACAAGTGCTGGACGCGAATCCCCGCCCTGCCGGATTAACTCATTCTGAATTCATCCCCCAACCGGGGAAAAAGCCCGAACCGGGAGTAACCCGTCACCTGTGGCGACTTGTATCAAATCCCGGAGTTTGAAACCGTATTATCCATGCTGATGACGATCTGACGGGCTTCCTGCTGCCGACGCACACGAATCTGAACATGCTGGTTCGGTCGAGTCTTAAGAACCTGGTAAAACAAATGAATGCCGCTGTTGATCGGAACCTCATTGAATGATTCGATAATATCGCCGACCTCGATTCCGGCCCGTTCCGCCGCCCCGCCTTTCTCCACACCGGTGACCTTCAGTGTCTGCCAGTCAAACTCCAACCCCAAACCGCCCCGCTCCCGTTTCCCATACAGTACCAAGTCCGTGGCCACATCGGCAACCATCCAATCGGGAACGGCGAACGCGACACCGGGATACGGGGCCAGGCGATAGTCCAGCGCCAGAAGACCCAGCAGATTCCCCTGCAAATCGAAAATCGGCGCTCCCTCGCTGTCATGATAAACCGGCATGAGGGCCTGGAAATACTCCTCGTGATAGGCCCGCAACACATTCAGTTGATATCCGTACCCATTGAATCCGCTGTTCCCGATGGTCCCCGGTATCGGGGTCATTTGTTTGGGAGTGTAACAATGTTGAATGGAGAAAATCGGAGTGCCCGCAGGCGGCAACTCCACTGCCGGTGTAATAGAGATCACCCGGTCAAACCGCGCCCCGAATGCTTTAACCAGCGCGATATTCGTGATCGTATCCACCGCAGTCACCGTCGCATCGTACACGGTTTGATTCGCGTCGTAGACCTCCAGGCCCATCACGCTGGTCGAGCAGAGAATGGAGGCGTTACTGGAGACAATCAATCCGTCTCGATCCACTACAATACCGATGCTGTTGTAAACCGGATTGCCCTCCTGCCCCCGCCGCCCTACCATTTCAAGGAAACTATTGTGAACTGCGTTAAACCGCTCATACCAGCTCTGCCAGAAGTCAATCACACGAATCGGCTGAAACTGTTGCTGGGAGAGGGAGTCACTAAAACTCTTGAGGAACTGGACCAGTTCGGCCGTATCCTGCCCCAGTTTCTGTTCGTCCGCGCCAGGAACCAGTTTGGCCGTGATCCGCACAGCCCCCCCTCGCACATCCTGATACACCTGAGAATAATCCACCGGCGCACCCTGGGTCTGTGCCGTTGGGGTAAGAGTAAAAATCACCGTCGCTGCGATCAACACACGAACCATCTGCCAGGTCCTCTCCATGGATCTGCGGACTATCCGATAACTGTCATTCCGTCATAAACCCGAATCCCCCTCAACGTCATTCCGGCCTCTATTCGTCATTCCGGCGAAAGCCGGAATCCAAGTCTTATGCGTTGTCAATCGAAGAATCACAATCGACCCGATAGGGAGGCCATCGCGATATCCGTCTGCGGGCGGAAAACGGGGAGTGGCAGAGAAGGATTATTCAGCTGAGAACGAAAGTCCTCGTAGTTCCCTTTCGTTCTGATCCCGGTGAAATTCTGGAGTGTACGGATTCTTTCGGCGCTCTGGTTGATTTGCTCAAGTTCTTTTGCAATATCCACTTCTTCTTTTACCCTTACCACCGGTCCCTGTGTCGGTTCCAACGCCGGTGTCGGTTCGAGCGCCGCTGTCGGTTTCAAAACGGCAAGAGTCTCAAGCGGTTGCATCATCGGAGGAGCCGTGAGTGTATCCATGTCCCACCAAGCCAGAATGGCTGCCAAAACCCCAACCACAGCGGCCACCGGAATGGGCCGCAAAACACCCCAACCCCAACCGAACGATATCACATCCCACCATCTGGAAGACTTCCGGGCTGTCCCAAACCGCTCCTCCAGACCCGCACGCAGGACCTCCGGCTGATAAGGAATCTCCGCTTCGTCAACCTCCCATTCCTCCAAAAGGCTCCAGGCCTGTTCGAATTCGTACAGATTCCGACGACAATCCCGGCAGATCCGCACATGCCGCTCCACACGCATCCGCTCCTCGACATCGCAGTCGCAGGATACATACCTCGACAAAAGATCTTGATCGAATCGGCAAGGATGTTCGTCCATGTTATTGATATTCCTCCATCAACGGACGGAGAATTTGTCTCAGTTTCAAATGCGCCCGGTACGCGCGTTGTTTGATCGATTCCGGGGTGACGTTCAATATCTCGGCAATCTCGATATATGACAACCCTTGATACTTATTCAAAATAATCACTTCCCTCTGGTCCGGCGAGAGAGAGTTGATGGCGCGCATAATGATGTCCTGATGCACTCTCTCTGCATATTCCTCACGCGCATCCGGCCCTTTCTCCATCGTCGCGTCAATCACCGACATGGTATCCCCCGATGAATTGGTGGGCGCATCGGTGTCCCGTTGCACCAGTCGATTCCAATATCGACGCTTTTCGTCAATGCAGAGATTGCGGGCAATCCGGTACATCCAGGAGGTAAACTTCGATTTCGGCTCCCAGCGTTCCCGGCTGCCATACACCCGCATAAACGTTTCCTGTACCAGGTCTTCCGCCAATTGCCGATCCTGCACAATACGCAGGATAAACGAGAAAACCGGCCTGTAATGACGCTTATAGAGTTCTTCAAGCGCCTCCTGTTTTCCCACCCGACAGGCCATCATCAATTCTTCATCGGAAAGACCCTGCAAGTTCCGCAACGTCAGCGGCATGGATGCAAGCCTGCCGCCGCTCTCCCCGGCGTTTTTCTCCAGAGCTCGCTCCATGGTCTGCGTGCTCGCCCATAGGTTCGATCCGGCAGTCGCTGTCATACTTACTGATTGTCTGCTCACGATTCTGCTGCGCAGCCGACCTATTTCGGCTCTACTCCTTTCACATAATTACACCTCCGCACACGCTGTAAACGAATGCCTCCTGCCTCCGGTAACATGTATTTTATACAAAAACCGCGTCCGTCGAGAATCGGTTCGATTCCACTTCCGGTCAAAGACCCTCAACTCATACATAAACCATTGAAATTGCTGATGATACCAACGAATAACCCAATGCGGGGCAATCCTCGTTACTCAAAACCTCTTTCTTGTATTATATACCTAACCGTTTGGCAAGCCTAGCTTTACATCCATTTCACAACCACCTTTATCTCGTATCCTCGCTGCGCTTTACAGGAAATCATTTCGCCCAAGGATCGGGAGAGACACACAGGGAGTTGAACCTGCTCAACTCGTCAACCCCCACCTTACCTCCCCCGATCTTCGGGGGAGGTATCAACCCTCTTATCCTTCCCCCCGAAGATCGGGGGGAATACAAGGGAGGTTGAGTTCATTAAACTTATCCAAATGCGCCCTGCCCTTCTGTCGTTTCAAGACCCAAACACACCAGACAATCACCCCAATCAGCCCCACGGCGGTGACCATACACCCGATTCTCCACGAACCGGACACAAATCGTACACTAACTTCGTGTTCCCCAGCCGGAACACGAAATGCCGACAAAGCATGCATTGCCCTCACAGAGGACTCTCCCCGTTCCCCGTCTATGTATGCTGTCCAGCCCGGATACCACGGCAGCGAAAGAACCAGCCAGCCCTCCCCAGTTGACTTATATCGCAGTCGGACCTCCTGTGCTTTCCAGGACAAGACATCCGCCGATCCTGTCACATCACCTGTTTCTAAGTTACTGAATTCTATAGGATTACAATTGATTTCCGGGCGATCCCAAGTAAGCCGCAGAAGGTCCTCCAGTGGCCTGAGGGAGCCGGTGTCCGGACGGTAATCTACTTGCTCCAATCCCACCCATCGCACCGCACAGGGGGAACGTTCCCGCTCATACACACGAAAATATGGCCCGTCCAACAGTTTCTTAAAGGAAAGTTCACTCGCGTCTTTTGAACAGAGGAGATACCGAACGTCAAAAAGGTCGTAAACCGGACTCTCGATTCGTTTCAGTTCCACTGAATCGACAAACCGATCCGGTTCCCAGCCTTCGCTTGCGCCCAACAGGTCCATGGTGAATCGCAGGCTCATGGGATCGTATCCGCCCAGTCCCATGAGATTCCACGGGATCGTCATATTCGGAAACGGGACGTTTCCCACCATCGCCACTCGAAAAGGACCCGATTGCCGCTCCAGGCTCTGCAAGAACTGCGCCTCGGGCGGCGGAGTCAGCCAAACCCGCACGCGGTACGACGGAACCAGGCACCCATCCACGTATTTGTATCCGTATAACCACAAATCCGCGCCGACCAGGATTAGCATCCCGACCGCAAAAACCGACCCGCGAAACACCCGGAATTGCCGCCCGATCCCATACCACGAGAGCGCAACAAGCAAAAACCCGACTGCGACAAACAGGGAGGTAATCCGAACCACGGAGATGTTCTGAGCGGATTGAAACTCACGAAATCTCACAACCAGGGACAGTCCGAATACCCCTACAAAAACCGTAAGCGCAGGCACAGCAAGGTTGCGTAAGCCTTTCTTCGCGCTTTTCAGGGATCGGAGATGACAAACCAGCCAGTCCAACCCCCGTCCCGCAAAAAGCGCCATCGGAAGAATCATCCACGGCAGAAACTTTGCCGGCGCGCGGAAATACTTGAATCCGGGCAAGGCCAAAACCATGCGATAAAAAGGATTGTCGCGACCGCAAGCCAGGAACAGCGCAAACATCGCCGTAAGCAACAATCCAAGCTGGAGAGACCGCTTGGAGCGCCAACTCCACACACCCAGAATCGCCAGAAAAGGCGTCACCGCTCCTCCGTAAGCCGATGACCAGTAATAGAACCGATCCCAGTGATTCCCCCAGGCGTGCGAACCGAAAAACTCACCGGCAAACAGGCTGATCAGCCGATGCCAGGAAAAGGAGAACTCCGTTGCCTGCTCGAACGACAGGGCAGACCTGCGACCGGAAAGCGGGATATACTCAAGCGTGGGAAATATCTGAAAGGCGCAAAGGATCCCGGCAATCACACCCCCGATAACGAATGCAGCCACACCGCGAACCAGCCGGTCTTGTCCGGTCGGTCCGCCGTATCCCGCAAGAAAAACCGCCGTGAAAAAGAACGCATAAAAAGCCATTTGCGGATGTCCGCACAGAATCTGCATGGACATCAGGAGGGCAAAACAGGCGCATTGCTGCCGTCGAAGCGCGGACGCGTGAACCGCACGGATCGCCGCAAGAAACAGCGCCGGTGTCCAGGATATCGCAATGTAGGTCAGGTGATTGCCCGCCATGATGTGAATCATGACGAAGCCGTTCAACGCATAAACAAGCGCCGCAAGAGAGGCGGCCCACCGGGAGAGTCCGCAGGTCCGCCCAAGGCGTATCGTGAACCACAGGCTGATCGACAAATGAAGCAGCAGCGAAAGACCAAAAAAATACTCCAGCGGAAAGGCGAATAGAATCAAATCCAGGGGATAAAAAACCGCCGATTGCAGGTTGGCAAGAAACGGCGCGCCGCCGTACGTATGGGGATTCCACAGGGGAACCTGCCCGGCGAACAGGTTCTCACGGGTGTAGGCTTTCCATGGGAGAAACTGATAGGGAATATCGCCGAACATCGGCTGATTCCCCAGGAAAACAATGCGCCAGGTCAGCAGAACCGGAACCAGGAAACAGAGCAAATACGGCGCAACGTTGCGGAAAATCGACTGCCGTGACCTGTTTCCGAGAAGACCCATGACGAGAATCTGTACTCTCCTGTTGATGAGTCGGAACGGCTCTCTGCTTGACTGGAGAACCCTCGCATGGTATCAATTCTGACTCTAACATGAAGGCATGGATTCGGGAGGTGTGGATCAGACTCCTCCCGGAATCTGCCCATGTAGCTCAGTAGGTAGAGCGCGTCCTTGGTAAGGACGAGGTCACCGGTTCGATCCCGGTCGTGGGCTTTGCAGTAACGGTACATACAAGCGGCCCGGAGGAATATTCACCGGGCTGCCATTCTCATTCCAATAAAAATCAAAGGAAGAGGACGATGGCGAAGAAGAAATTTGAACGAACGAAACCGCATGTGAATATCGGGACGATCGGGCATGTGGACCACGGGAAGACGACATTGACGGCGGCGATCACGATGGTGTTGA
>Ga0116148_1000440_pt1 | contig 51984 bp, 41 predicted proteins | sample AD_UKC055_MetaG_FD_89786 | JGI IMG/M metagenome (GOLD analysis project Ga0116148, IMG submission 89786) | Active sludge microbial communities of municipal wastewater-treating anaerobic digesters from USA - AD_UKC055_MetaG | ecosystem: Engineered > Bioreactor > Anaerobic > Digestate | place: USA...
ACGGCCAGCTCGAAATCCAGAAAATCGCACGACGCAAGGATCGACTCTTGGTATAAGACCCCAGGCACAGGGATGACATAATCGCTGTGGCGAAGGGGTGACATAATCGCTGTGGCACGACAGGGTGTTTTTTGCACCTTGGCGCAATGCACCCCCTGCCGTACGATAGAATCCGACGTAAACACCCAAAGATTCTGAAGACTAGCTGAAAGAGGAGGCTACGCCATGTTTACCTGCACGGGCCGGTGTCGGCATGTTCTGTCGTTACTGAGCGTCTTGTCGTTGTGCGGCGCTCTGGGCGCGGCCACCTTCACCTTCCAGGAGGGCGCGACCACGCCGGTCGTCGGCGGGACGTACAGCGGGGCGGAGGACGCCAACATCCTGTCCGGCTTTGCCAACGAGAACGTGGGCCAACGAGCCGACTTTGAAGTGGCCAACAACGGCGTGAACTCTGTGATTCGTGAAGTGATGCGGTGGGACCTGTCGGCCCTGGACGGGTACGTGGTGAGCACGGCCTGGTTCGACGCGAAGGTCAAGCAGGTGCGGACCGGCGCTGGCGCCAACACCATCAACGCGTACGAGATCTTTCCGACCGACTGGGTCGAGGGCATCGGCGCGGGCGTGGGCGGCTCGGCCACCGCGGACGATCGCGGCGTGACCTGGAACCGGCGCAACCAGACCAACCACTCGCCGCTGGAAGGCCCGACGTGGGCCGCCGGCGGGCTGGCGGCCGGTACCGACCGCGGCACGACCGTCCTGGGCTCGTACGCGGTGACGGGGAGCGAGGCGGTCGGCGCGACCACGCGGTTCACCTTCACGCCCGCGGGCACGGCCGCGCTGACCGGCTGGGCCAACGGCGCGTCCAACGGCGGGATGCTGCTCCAGGCGAGCAACGAATCGACGCCGGCGGTGATCTACCACAGCTCGCAGGCCGCCCAGGCGGAACGCCCCGTCCTGACGATCAACGCCTATAAACCGCTGACGAACGTGCCCTCGGGCCTGGAGCTGTGGCTGGACGCGACGGACGTCGCCAGCGTCGCCACCTCCGGGTCGGCCGTCACGAGCTGGCTGGACAAGTCGCCCAAGGCCCGCTCGGCGGACTGGTACAGCCTGGGCAACCAGCCGACGTACGTCCTCAGCTCGATCAACGGCCTGCCGGCGATTCGGTTCAACCGCGGCGACCTGCGGATCAGCGGCGGGCTGGACATCGCAGCGGGGCAGGAGCGGACGATCTTCGCCGTCTTCAACTACACCACGCTGACGGGCAACAATGAGATCATGGGCACCAGCACCGGCCAGATGATCGACGTGGGCCAGTGGACGCCCACCGGCAACCAGAACCAGCGTCTTCGCCTGCGGCAGGACAGCGCCAACGCCTTCTCGCCCGCGGGCAGCTTCCCGACCGGCAGCAGCATCCTGACCGCCCAGGCCCTGAGCGGCAGCACGCTGGCCTGGCGCAACGGCTCGCCTCTGGCGCTCTCGCCGACGGGCGAGGCCCTCCATTACGACATGGGCGTGGGCAGCTCGGTCAACTACTACATCGGCGGGGCCACCTTCAACGGCCGCCAGATGATCGGCGACATGGCCGAGGTGCTCATCTTCGACCGCGCCCTGTCGGCCGGCGACCTCAACGACGTGGGCATCTACCTCCAGGACAAGTACGGCCTGACGGGCGGCTACCTGCCCAACACGCCGCCCACGCCCGATGCCGACGGGCCCTACACGCTGATGGAAGGGCGGGTGGTCACCCTGGACGGGTCGGGCTCGTGGGACTTCGACTTCGACCTGCTGACCGAGTACGCCTGGGACCTGAACAACGACGGCCTCTACGACTGGACGGGCGCCAGCCCGGCCGCGAGCTTCCACTTCGCCGACCTGCTGGACCTGGGCCTGAACGTCGGGCCCAATCCGGTTACGCTTCGGGTGACCGACGACGACGGGATGTGGGCCACGGCCCAGACGACGCTGATACTGGAAGTGCCCGAGCCGGCCAGCCTGACGCTGCTGGCCATGGCGGCTTGTGGACTGGGCGGGTACGTCCGCCGACGCAGGCGCTGAGCGCAGGCGGTCGGATGGATCGGCCCGCGTACCGCAAGGTCCGGGTGTGCTCTATGCGCTTTCGGCGAACCGGCCCACCTGGCAGAACCTACGAACCGCGGGACGGTAGAAGTAGACCCACACGACCGCAAGGTGGAGCACCTGAAGCGCAGCCCACAGGGGGGAACCGCCCGACTCCCAGCCCCACCAGATCGAAACCCCGATCCCGTAGGCGAAGTAGAGCTGGAGCGAGAGCCAGGCGAGTTTCCGGCCCGACCGCAGGGCGAGCACGGCCACCAGGGCGGCCAGGTTGACCAGAGCGTCAACCAGGAGGACGGGCTTCTGGGGCACCATCACGAGTTCCAGGATCAAGGCGACGGGCAGCAGGAGCAGGACCGCCCACGTCCAGATCTCCAGCAGGAGCGGTCGCGCGCCGGCGGGTCGGGAGTTCTTGAGCTGGTCGAGCAGGACGGCCGCCAGCAGGATGACCCCGCGGGCCACGAATTGGTAGAAGGCGTCGATGTTGAGCAGGTTCATGGCGTTCTGGACGCTGCCCATGATGAGCACGCCGACGATGGTGCCGGTCATGGTTCCCACGCCGCCCGACAGCGCCACGCCCCCCAGCACGCAGGCGGAGATGACGTCCAGCGAGAAGCCCACCGACGTGTTGGGCTGCCCGCTGGTCATTCTCGAGGCCAGCACCACGCCCGCGAAACCCGTCACCAGGCCCTGGAGGGTGAAGATGATGATCTTGGTGCGGTTGACGTGGATGCCGGCGAGGCGGGCGGCTTCGCGGTTGCCCCCGATGGCCAGCGTGTTGCGCCCGAAGGTGGAGCGGTTGAGCAGGAAGCCGAACAGCGCGAAGGCGCCCAGCATCATCCAGACGGGGTTGGGCACGCGGAGAAGACTGTAGTGCCCGTCGGCCCAGGCCAGCCAGCCGGGCAGGGCGCCGGCGTGCTGGACGATCAGATCGGCGGGCGTTCGCCCCAGCAGGAAGAACTCCTCCTGGGCGACGCCGACGGCCTTGCCGTCGGAGACGATGAGGGCCAGGCCCTTGACGACCTGCCAGGTGGCCAGGGTGGCGATCAGGGCGTTGATGCGGAACTCGGCGATGATGATGCCGTTGATGAGCCCGACGACGCCTCCGCCCAGGACGCCGCAGAAGATGCCCATCGCGACGCTGCCGGTCCTGGCGATGACGACGGCGGCGAAGACGCCGGAGAAGGCGATGACGGCCTCGACCGACAGGTCGAAGTCTCCGCTGGCCAGGCAGAAGAGCATGGTGCAGGCGACCATGCCGACGGTGGAGACCTGGAGCAGCAGAAAGACGAGGTTGTCCCAGGTGCAGAAGTTGCGCACCGTCACCGAGAGGACGACAAAGAGCACGGCGAACACGAGGATCATACCCGCGCGGTCCCAGACGCCGCGGACGGCGGGGCCCAGGGCGGCGGATCGCGAGGGGCGGGTCATGACGACAGACTCCTGTGTGCGGCGGGATCGGACTCCGGCAGGGCGAGGCGCAGCAGGTCCTCCTCGTTCGCCTGCCCGCGGGGCACCTCGGCCACCAGGCGGCCCTGGCGCATGACCAGGACGCGGTCGGCCAGGCCCAGCACCTCGGGCAGTTCGCTGGAGACCAGCAGGATGCCGATGCCCTGGCGGGCCAGCTCGAAGATGATGTTGTAGATCTCGCTCTTGGCCCCCACGTCGATGCCGCGGGTGGGTTCGTCCAGCAGCAGGACCTTCACGTTCTCGCTGAGCCATCGCCCGAGGATGGTCTTCTGCTGGTTGCCTCCCGAGAGGTTCATCACCAGTTGCCCCAGCGAGGGCGTGCGGATGGAGAGCTTGTCGACCATGGCCTGGGCGTTGGCCCGCTCGGCCCGCGGGGAGATGACGAACCGCAGGAAGCTGAAGTGACGGCGCGCGCTGAGGTTGATGTTGTCGGCCACGCTGCGGATGGGGACGATGCCTTCCTTCTTGCGGTCCTCGGGGCAGAGCATGACGCCGGCGCGGACGGCGTCGGCCGGGTGGCGCACGCGGACGGGCCGCCCTCGCACCAGCAGGGTCCCGCCCCGGGCCGCCTGGTCGCCGTAGACGAGCTTAAGCAGTTCGCTCCGCCCGGCCCCGACCAGCCCGAAGAGGGCGACGATCTCGCCCTCGGCCAGCGACAGGCTGACGGGCGCCGCCAGGCCGGGGCCTTCCAGTTCGCGGACCTCGAGGGCGGGCCCGCCGAGGTCGCGTGGGCGGTAGTTGTAGATGTCGCGCAGCTCTCGCCCGACCATGTTCTTGACCAGCACGTCGCGGTCGAGGGCGCCCATCTCGTCGAAGGTGACGACGTGGCGCCCGTCGCGCAAGACGGTGACGCGGTCGCAGACCTGGAAGATCTCGTCCATGCGGTGGCTGACGTAGATGATGGCCCGCCCGCGGTCGCGGAGTTGGCGGATGACGGCGAAGAGCTTTCGGACCTCACGGTCGCTGAGGCTGCTGGTGGGCTCGTCGAAGGCGATGACCGAGGCGTCGCGCATGAGGGCCTTGGCGATCTCGACCATCTGGCGTTGGGCGATGGGCAGGCGGCTGAGCTTGGCGTCGACGTCGATGTCCTCTTCCAGGAAGTTGAGTTCTTCCTGGGCCAGGCGGCGGAGGCGCTTGCGGTCGACGATGCCCAGGCGATTGGGCAGGTTGCCCAGCAGGAGGTTTTCGGCCACCGACATCTCGCCGACCAGGTGGAGTTCCTGGTAGATGACGGCCACCCCGGCGGCGATGGCGTCGGCGGTGGAGCGGAAGGAGCGGACCTGGCCCGCCAGGCGGACCTGGCCCTGGTCCGGCGCGTAGACGCCGCTGAGGACCTTCAGCAGGGTGCTCTTGCCCGCGCCGTTCTCGCCGACCAGGGCGTGGACGCTGCCGGCGGACACGCCGAAACTCACCTGGTCCAGGGCCTGCACGCCGGGAAAGCGCTTGGAAATCGCATCGAACTCGAGATAGGGCTGCCCGCTGGCCATCGCACCGCCGCCGTCAGTCGATCAGTCCCAGCTCGCGCCGCTTCTGTTCCTGGGTCTCCCGCGTGACGATCACGCCGGCCGTCAGCGTGTACATCGGCGGGGTCGTGCCCTCCTTGATCCACTTGTAGAGCAGCTCGGCCGTCTCGTACCCGTGGCGGTACTCGCTGATCAGGCAGGTGGCGAAGAAGCCGGTGGGCTTTTCCTTCTTGAACTCGATCTCGCAGGTGCTGCCGCCGATGCCGATGCCGATGGTGGTCTCGGCGGTGAAGCCGCGCCCCTCCATCGCCCGCACGCCGCCCATCACGCCCTCGTCGTTCATCGAGAACACCAGCCACCGCTTCACCTCCGGGTACTGGGTGAGCACGGAGTTGGCGGCGTTGAACCCGCCCTCGGTGTCGGTGGTCTTCTCCTGGGCGACGTAGATCTTCTCGGCCGGGAAGCCCGCTTCCGTCAGGGCATCGCGGGTGCCCTCGGTGCGGTTCTTGGCCGTGGGGAGCTGGTCGTGGGCGATACAGCAGGCGCCGGTCTCCTCGATCTTCCACCCGCGCTTCTTGAACTCCTCGTACAGGGCCTTGCCGACCTGTCGGCCGATCTCGCGGGCGGAGATGCCCATGTAGGGCACGTCCTTCATGGGCTGCCCGTCGGCGCCCAGGAACTGGTCGTCGACGCTGAAGACCTTGAGATTGCGCTCCCTGGCGGCGGCCACGATCGCCGGGCCCAGGCGCACGTCGGGCGCGCAGATCACGAAGCCCTTGGCGCCCTGGGCGGCCAGGTTGTTGATGGCGTTGAGCACCTTCTCGCCGTCGGAGGCGCCGATCTTGATCAAGTCGAAGCCGTACTTGTCGGCGCACCGCTGGGCGTGCTTCCACTCGTTCTGGAACCACGGTTCCTCTGGCATCTTGACCAGGAAGCCGATCTTGATCTTCTCCGAACCGCTTGGCTTGTTGTCGCACCCGGCCAGGTCCCCCAGCAGCAGCCCGCCCAGGATCACGCCGGCCGTCATGACCAACAGTCGATTCATCAGACCTCTCCTGCAACAGGAACAATGCGTTGCCGGTCCGCCGCGCGGTTGGCCTGCCCGGACTGCGGCAACAGTACTTCCTGTGTACAGGCAGACCGGCCCGCGGTCAATGGCAAAACCATTGACCCTGGATTGGACATTGGGAAATGGTCATTGGTCATTGCGGCGCGGGGCTCTTCAATGGGCAATGGGCAATGAACAATGGTCAATAACTACCGCCAGTTGGCCCGGAACTTGCCCAGCGTGAGGCAGCGGCGGAAGCGGCTGACCCCGTCGCGGTCGACGGTGAAATGCTTGACCTTCCAGTTGCCGGTGTGGATGCGGAGTTGTCCCGTGTGGCTGCCCATGGCCAGTTCCAGGTCCAGCGGCTCGGCCACCGAGCATTCGTAGTGGCGCTGGCGGGTGTGGTAGATGAGGCGTTCGGTGGAGACGACGATGCCGGCCACCCCGTCCTCGTTGCGGACGTGGTCGCGATCGGGCGCGTAGCCGAGGAAGCGTTCGTTGTGGCGGGGCTTCCACCACTGGCGGATGCGATCCTGCACGAACTGGGCCAGGTTGTCCCACGGGGATTCCACCAGCGAGGCCACGACGCCGTGGAGCTTGGCGAAATCGCTTTGCCCCTCGCCGCCGGCGGTGACCATGAACTCCTCGGCGCGGCGCAGGTGCAGGATGAGCAGGCGGCATCTCCCGTTGCCGCTGCCGTCGACCTGGAGTTCGGCGGAGATGCAGTTGCCCGTGGTGCACATGTCGCACAGCCAGTAGGGCATGGGCAGATCGCCCGGCGAAGGGACGTTGGGCACGCGGGGCAGGCGGGCCAGCAGGTCCTCTTCGGAAAGGTCCTGGGCCTCCTCTTCGGTCAGTTTCATCGCCCCGGCGGCGTGCTCGGCCTCCACGTCCACGCCGCTGAGCAGGGCGTGGGCGTAATGGATCACGTGGGCCTGGAGGTGGCTCTTGGCCCCGCATCGCAGGCACGTCCGCGGCATGGAGCAGCGGAAAGAGGTCTCCAGCAGCCGGCTGGCCGGGAACTCGAACAGCGCGCCGTGGTCGTCGATTCGGACCAGTCGGATCTTCTCGGTGATCGGTTCGATCGGCTCTTCCAACGCCTGTTGGGTGGCCGAGGCGGCAGGCGCCGATCCACCGCCGCCTTCCATGAGCGGGGCGTTGGTCTCGAATTCCGGGCGGACAGTGATGGCGGCCTCTTCTTCTTCGTCCAGGTTCGGGCTGAGCCAGTCCAGGATGTCATCGTCACTGACGTCCAGTGCCACCTTGAACGCGTGGCTGCACTTGCCGCAGCGCACCATTCGACCAATGGCCTGGGGGGGGACGATCAGCGATCGCTTGCATGCAGGACACTGTATCTGCCGCCCTTGCATCGCCATTGAACTCCTCTCCGACGTGCCAGCCTAGTCTGTCAAGCCGTACGGACTAACGACATGCTCTCCTACAACATACCGCGCTGGCTCGAACGCGGCCAAGCTTTTTTTGGCGTTCCCACCCCCCCCAACAAGACGGATAGGTCTCAGGCAAGGACGGCCTGGACCACCGACCGGACGCGCTGGATGAGGGTCTCGATGGTCGCCCGGTCGCGGGCCTCGCCCATGACGCGGATGATGGGTTCGGTGTTGCTGGCGCGGACGGATACCCATGCCTGGGCCAGGTCGATCCGAAGCCCGTCCTGGTCGTTGAAGCGGACGTCCGCATCGCCCGCAAACGCCTCGCGAGCCGCGGTCAGGATGTCCGCAACCGCCTCCTGCGGGCACGGCTGCTTGGTCTTGACCATCACGTACCGGGGGATCTCGGCCACGAGTTGGCTGACGGTCTTGCCCGTCTCGGCCATCTGCTGGAGCAGGTAGGCCATGCCCACCAGGCTGTCGCGGACGGGCACGACGCGGGGTTCGATCACCCCCCCGCCGCCCTCGCCGCCGAAGATGCAGCCCTCGCGACACATGGCGTCGACGACGTTGGCCTCGCCCGTGGGCGAGCGGACGACGCGGCAGCCGGCTGCGGCCGCGATGTCGTCCACCATCCGTGAGGTGGCCAGGTTTGTCGCAATGGCACCCTTGCGCTTGCGGAGCACGAACGCCGTCGCCAGCGCCAGCGTGTACTCCTCGCCGATGAACACGCCCTTCTCGTCCACGATGGCCAGTCGGTCGGCGTCGGCGTCCTGGGCGAAACCGACGGCCGCTCGCTGGGCCTTGACGGCCTGGCACAGCTCGCGGAGGTTCTCCTCGACCGGCTCGGGCGGGTGAGCGAATCGCCCCGTGCCCTCGGCGTTGAGGTGCTTATACTCGCAGCCGAGCTTGCCCAGCAGGACCGGGGCTTCGACGCAGCCGGCCCCGTTGACGCTGTCCAGTACGACCTTGAATCGCTTGTCCGCGATGGCGAAGATGTCGACCGCGCTGAGCACGGAGCTTACGTGCTGACCGGCCGTCCGCCCGTCGCGGGTCTCCTCGCCCTGTTCGAGCGGGCCCGCGAAGCTCCACTGTCTGGCCTGCCAGATCTGTTTGAGGCGCTCCGCGTCGCCGGCCGACAGGCCCGTGCCCGTGGGCTGGAGGAACTTGATGCCGTTGTACTCGATGGGGTTGTGCGAGGCGGTGATGACCACCCCGCCGTCGCAGCCCAGGCGGGCGGTCATGAAGGCCGCCCCCGGGGTCGAAACCACCCCCAGGTCCACCACGTGGACCCCGCCGGCCAGCAGTCCCGCGGCCACCGCGTTGCGGATCATGGGCCCGCTGGTGCGGGTGTCGCGCCCGATGGCGACCTTCTTGCCCGCCCCGAGCATGGCCGCGAACGCGCAGCCGAACTCGCACGCGACATGAGGCGTCAGCGTCCCGCCGATCATCCCCCGCACGCCCGATACGCTGACCATCAGCCTGTCCATGAGAATCCTTTCTGTGGCTGCCCCATTATTCACGCGGGATGCTCCATTGCCAACGCAAAAGCGGGCGAACATTCCCCCGCGACAAGGCCGGCTTTGGCCGATAGAATAGGACAGCGTGGTAGCGAAGATCGGCATCCCGGCTGAGAAGATCGCGGAATTCTGCGAGAAGTGGAAGATCCGCGAGTTCTCGTTCTTCGGCTCGGTCCTCGGCGACTCCTTCGGACCCGACAGCGACGTGGACGTCCTGGTGAGCTTCCTGCCCGAGTCGCAGTGGGACCTGTTCGACCTGTCCGACATGCGCGACGAGCTGGCTGAGATGTTCCACAGACCGGTGGACCTGGTCGAGAAGGAAGCCCTGCGCAACCCCATCCGCCGCCGCCACATCCTTAACGGACGAGAAGTGGTCTATGCCCGAGAAGGATGACAGCGTCTATCTGCTGGACATGCTCAACGCCGGGTTGAAGATCCGCGAGTTCGTTGGGGGCAAATCTGAGGCGGAGTACCTCCAGGACGAGGTGCTGCAAGCGGCCATCGAGCGAAAAGTCGAGATCATCGGGGAAGCGGCCCGCTACATCTCGGAGGAGTTCAAGGCCGCCCATCCCGAGGTGCCTTGGCGCCCAATCATGGCCCAGCGGCACATCCTGGTTCACGACTACGGTGAGATCCTCCAGGAGAAGCTGTGGCGAGTGGCGACCCTGCGAATACCGGAGCTCCTGGAGATGCTGGAGAAACTCCTCCCGCCGGAAGAGCGGAAGTAGCTGTTCATCCCTCCCTTACCACGGCAGCGCCTCGTACTTCTCCAGCAGTCTTGCCGCTTGCGGGTCCTCCTGCGCGATCGGCCTGAGCAGGTCGCGAACCAGCCACGGCCCCGGCACCTCGTAACGGAACTCCGGCTTGAGCCAGTCCTCCAGGATCCGCACCTGCTCCGCCGTCAGCGGGGCCTTCATGGCCTGGACGGTCAGCACGTCCCGCTGGTGCTCAATCAGCCGTCGCGGGACGGGCTTGGGCTCGCGCCCGCCGAGGTCGCGGAGGTCCAGGGAGGCATCGGACTCGGCAAGTTCGACGCCGAAGGGCAGGTCGTATTCGTCGATCCAGCCGCCGGAGAAGAACGCAGCCGTCCCGTAACGCCCGGCGCCGACGAGGTCCTGAAACTCGCGGGAGCTGCGCCACGAGACAGAGAGGTTCCCGGCCCGCGGAACGTAAACCGCGATCCGCTTTCCGGCGGATTCCGTCCCGGCGATCAGGCCCGGCTCCACGTTGAGAACCGCGCCCTGCTGAACCGGACCCTTAAGCGTTTCGGTCACTTCCAGCGTGACGGTGCGGCTGACCCAGCCGTTGACGCGGAGCACCTTGGCGACGAAGACGGCCTCGGCCGACCGCCCCGCCTCCCAGGGCGACAACGGGACGCCGCGGGGCGTCTCCTTCCACGCGCTGATCGTCATGGGCCATGGCGCCCGCCCCACCACCAGCGGCACGCCGGCGGCGAAGAGCGTGACCAGCACCGGACAGAGGATCATCTTCGTCCGCAGGCTCATGGGGCGCCCCAGGACGGCCGCCACAGGGCGGCGGCGTAGAAGTAGTTCCAGAGCACGTACGCGATGCAGGCGCATGTGGCGGAGATCAAGCCGGACCGCGGCACCAGGCGCCAAGGCCAGCCCACGGCGAGGACCGCGACGGCCGACGGAACGAAGACGGTCATCATGTTCAGTCCGGCGAGGTAAGCGTACTTATGCGGGGGCAGGACGCTTGCGGAATCCACCAGGCGCGAGGGGCACAGGGCGCCGGCATAGGACGCGTACGCCAGCAGCAGGGCTGCTCCAAGGGTGAGGATCGAAAACTGGGGATACGACAGGCGTTGGAACGCCTGGCCCAACGCCTTGCGCCCGAGCCCCACGCACAAGACCAGGGCCCCCGCGGCGGCGGCCAGGCCGAAAGGACCGACCAGAAAGCAACGATGCGGGGCAAACCCGGCCGGCCGGCTGAACAGGCCCGAAAGCGAGCGAGAATCCTCGGTTTGGCCGAGCACCAGCGAGATCACGAACGCCAGTCCCCACAGGACCAGGATGAGGATTCGCGTGGTGCGCTCGAACCGGGTCATGGCTTCATCATCGTTCCGGCGGGTGCGCCCGTCAAGCGCCCACGGAAAGGCTTCCCGTGGGCTCGGCCGGAAACTCTACTGCGCCTCCGCCTTGGCGGGCTCGTTGTGGACGGCCACGTGCAGCGGCGGGGCGCCGCCCGACTTCTCCTGCCCGGGGTACAGCGTGATGTGCGGGAAGGGAATCTCGATGCCCCGCTCGTCGAAGGCCTTCTTCAGCCGCCGGTTGAACTCCCGCCCGACCGCCCACTGGCGGATCGGCCTGGTCTTGGTTCGGGCCTTGATGATGATCGCCGAGTCGCCGAACTTGTCCAGCCCCAGGATCTCGATCGGCTCGAGAATGTCGTCCTTGAGCTCCGACTGCCGCATGCCCTGGTCCACCTCGCGGATGACCGAGATCACTTCGTCCACGTCCTCGCGGTAGGCCACGCCGATGTCAAACATGTAGTACGAGAACTCCTTGGTCATGTTGGTGACGATGCTGATCTCCCCGTTGCGGACGTAGTGGACGTTGCCCGACAAGTCTCGCAACATGGTCACGCGCAGTCCGACCTTCTCCACCAGGCCCGCCTTGCCGATGTCGACCACGTCGCCGACGCGGATCTGGTTGTCCATGAGGATGAAGAACCCGCTGATCACGTCGCGCACGAGGTACTGCGAGCCGAAGCCGACGGCCACCCCGACGATACCCACCGCGGCCAGCGCCGGGCCGATGGCCACGCCCAGTTCTTCGAGGACCATGATCACGGCCAGCACCACTGCCGTAACCGTCACCAGGGCCCCGACTACGCCGGCGAGGGTGTCGGCCCGCTTGCGGGCCTCGTCGTCCTTGCGAGCCAGTTGCTCAAACAGCCGGCGCGTAACCCACTTGGCCACGCCGATTGCCACCAACGCCAGCACAACAATCAACAGGATTCGCAAGCCGCTGCTGAGCAACCAGCGGCAGGTCTTGTCCCAGAATTCGCTCAGGGTCATGGTCTTCTCCTTCTCGATAAGCTGTCTGCATTCTGTCGCCGCGAGGCCCCCTGCGGCTGTCGATGAAGTATACCTGTCCGCCCCCCGTCAGGCCGAGGGTGAATAAGAGCGGCTGGGCCGGGGTCGCCGGCTCAGCCGCACAGTGCGATACGTTTGGGTCACAAACTCTATCGCGATCTTTTGCGGGCCGCTTGGGCCGGGCGGTTACTCCAGCCAGCGAACCCGCGGGTTGTCACGCAGTCTTACTTCTTGCCCTTCTTGGCCTTTTTGGCCGGGGCCTTCTTGGCAACGGCCTTCTTGGGCGCCGCCTTGGCGGTCTTGGCCTTTTTGGCCGGGGCCTTCTTGGCGGCGGGCTTGGTCGCGGGGTACTTCAGGGCGGCCTGGGCGGCAGCCAGGCGGGCGACCGGCACGCGGTACGGGGAGCAGCTCACGTAGTTGAGCCCGACCATGTGGCAGAACTCGACGCTCATCGGGTCGCCGCCGTGCTCGCCGCAGATGCCCAGCTTGATGTCCGGGCGGACGGAGCGGCCTTTGGCGACGGCGATCTGGACGAGCTGGCCCACGCCGCTGCGGTCGAGCGTCTGGAACGGGTCGTAGTCGTAGATGCCCTTCTTGACGTAGTCGCCGAGGAACTTGCCCGCGTCGTCGCGGCTGAACCCGCAGCCCATCTGCGTCAGGTCATTGGTGCCGAAGCTGAAGAACTCGGCCGACCGGGCGATCTCGTCGGCGGTGATGGCGCCGCGGGGCACCTCGATCATCGTGCCGATCTTGACCGGGAAGGGCAGCTTCTTGAGGGACTTCTCGGCCATCACCTGGGCGATGACCTGCTCGGCCAGGCCGCGCTGTAGTTCGAGTTCCCTGGCCGCGCCGACCAGCGGGATCATGATCTCCGGCTGGGGCTTGACGCCTTCCTTGGAGACATTGAGGGCGGCCTCGATGATCGCCCGCACCTGCATGGCGGTCAGCTCGGTGTAGCTGATGCCCAGGCGGCAGCCTCGCAGGCCCAGCATGGGGTTGAACTCATGGAGGCTGGCGACGGTCTGCTTGATGACGCCGACGTCGATGCCCATGGTCTTGGCCATCTCTTCCTGGTTGGCCTCTTCCTGGGGCAGGAACTCGTGCAGCGGCGGGTCCAGCAGGCGGATGGTGACCGGGCGAGGTCCCATGACGCGGAAGATGCCCTCGAAGTCGCCCCGCTGGAGGGGCAGCAGTTCGGCCAGGGCCCGGTTGTACTGGGCCTCGGGCACCATCAGCTTCTGGCGGAGAGCGGCGATCTTGTGCTCGTCGTCGCCTGCGGCCTCGATCTCCTCGCGGAGGCGCTTGACCTCCTCGGCCACCAGGATGAAGCGGCGGAAGGAGACGATGCGGTCGCCCTCGAAGAACATGTGCTCGGTGCGGCACAGGCCGATGCCCTCGGCGCCCATCTTGACGGCGCGGTCGCTGTCGCGGGGGACGTCGGCGTTGGTGCGGACGCCCAGGCGACGGAAGGAGTCGGCCCACTTCATCAGCTTGGTGTACTGCTGGTAGAGCAGGCTGTCGTCGGCCTTCAGCACGCCGTCCTGGACCTGGATGATCTCGGAGGGCATGACCTTGATCTGGCCCATATAGATGGTGCCGGCGAAACCGCTGATGGACATGTAGTCGCCCTCGCGGAGGACCTTGTCCCCGACGGCGACGGTCTTGTTGACGTAGCTGATCCGCAGGTCGCCTGCGCCGGCGACGCAGGGGGTGCCCATGCCGCGGGCCACGACGGCGGCGTGGCTGGTCATCCCGCCTCGGGCGGTGACGACGGCCTGGGAGCTGGCCATCCCGCCCACGTCCTCGGGGCTGGTCTCGATGCGGACCAGGATGACCTTCTTGCCTTCCTTGGCCCACTGCTCGGCGACGTCGGCGTTGAAGACGACCTGGCCGCAGGCCCCGCCGGGGCTGGCGGGCAGGCCGCTGGCCATCAGGCGCCCTTCCTTCTCGGCCTGCACCAGCTCCTTGCGGTCCAGGACGGGGGCGAAGAGCTGGGACATCTGGGCGGCCGACACGCGCCTGACCGCCTCGTCCTTGGTGATCAGCCGGCTTTCGGCCATCTCGACCGCGGCCCGCACGGCGGCGAAGATCGTCCGCTTGCCGCTGCGGGTCTGGAGCATGTACAGCTTGCCCTTCTCGATGGTGAACTCGATGTCCTGCATGTCCTTGTAGTGCTTCTCGAGCCGCCCGCGGATGGCCACGAGCTGCGTGTAGGCGGCGGGGTCATGCCTGGCCAGTTGCTCGATGGGCTCGGGGGTGCGGATGCCGGCGACGACGTCCTCGCCCTGGGCGTTCATGAGGAACTCGCCGTAGAACTTGTTCTCGCCGGTGGAGGGGTCGCGGGTGAAGGCAACTCCGGTGCCGCTGTCGTTGCCCATGTTGCCGAAGACCATCGTCTGGACGTTGACGCCCGTTCCGATGAGCCCGCGGATGTCGTTGAGCTGGCGGTACTTGTTGGCGCGGGGGTTGTTCCACGACTGGAAGACGGCGTTGACGGCGTCGGCGAGCTGCTCGCGGGCGTCCTGCGGGAAGGCCTTGCCGGCGTGCTCGTAGACCTTCTTGTACTCGGCCACCACTTCCTTGAGGCCCTCGACGTCCAGGTCGGTGTCCAGCTTGGCGCCTCGGCGGTCCTTGACGGCCTGGAGGGCGTGCTCGAAGTCGTGGTGCTCGATGCCCAGCACCACGTCGCCGAACATCTGCATGAAGCGGCGGTAGGCGTCGTAGGCGAAACGCTCGTTGCCGGTCAGGTCGATCACCGACTGGAGGGTCTCGTCGTTGAGGCCCAGGTTCAGCACGGTGTCCATCATGCCGGGCATGGACACGGCCGCGCCGGAGCGGACCGAGAACAGCAGCGGGTTCTTGCCCTGCCCGAACGTCTTGCCCAGGACGTTCTCGACCTTCTTGATATTCTGTTCGACCTGCTCGGCCAGGCCCTTGGGCCACTTGCGCCCGCCCTTGTAGAACTCGTCGCAGGCCTGGCAGGTGATGGTGAAGCCCGGAGGCACCGGCAGGCCCGCGGCGGTCATGTCCGCCAGGCCGCTGCCCTTGCCGCCCAGGATCAGCTTGCGTTCCTTCTCCGTCTTGGCGCAGGTCATGCCCTCGGCCTTGCCGCCGCCGAAGAAATACACGTACTTGGTGCCGCTCTTTTTCGCCATCGCGTCCGTCTCCGTGAAAGTTCAGGATTGCCTGAAGGTCCGGGAATTTGCGACCGGGGGCAAACGGCTGTCGCCTCCCGTCGTCGCGTCCGTAGTCTCTGGCCCGCACCGGCGGGTCAAAACGGACTGAGAAGTGTATGAATGCACGCGCCTGTTGTCAACGGATTTGTTATTTGTTCCGGGGCTCTCCGGGCCGCGGGCAGGCGGTCTTGGGCCTCTCGTCGCGGGCGGCGTGGAAGGGCACTCCAGCAAGCAGTCGCGCGAGGGGTACGCCGCTCATCGGCGAGGACGATTCGGCACGGCCGTGCAATACGTGCGTAACAGGCGGTCCAGTCCCGTTTCGAGGGGCGTTTCGGGCTTGCCCAGCGGGAATGACAGGTTCCGGCCCGCCGATTCCAACGTCACCAGCTCGCCGAAGACGGCGATCCGCGGGGGGCCGGCCCGCTCGGTGTCGAAGAGGCTGCGTCCCCAGCATCCTCCCGGGGTCTGGAGGCCCATCAGGTGCAGCAGCGTGGGGCCCAGGTCCAGTTGAGAGGCGTCGCGATCGCCCGCCCATGCGGGCAGCCTCCGCGGGCTGTACAGCAGCAGCGGGATCTCCTCCAGGGGCTTTCGCGATCCGCCGGGCAGGTCCGACAGGGCCAGCGTCGGCGGGCAGCCGTGGTCCGCGGTGACCACCACCAGGGTGTTCTGGTCGTACAGGCCGTCGCGTCGAAGCCGTGCGAAGAACAGCTCCAGATCGTGGTCCATTCGACGGACCGCCCCGAGATAACCGCCCAGCGAGGGCAGTTTCTGAACCCACTCGGGCGGCGCCGGGTAGGCCAGGCCGCCGTAGTCGACCCGCCCGTCGGGCAGATGCGTGTCGCAGGTCAGCACGCACAGGAACACGTCGCGGTCGCGGTGGGCGCCCAGGTACTTCGCCGCCTTCTCCAGCACGATGCGGTCGCACAGCCCCCAGCCCCGCACGTGGGCCTTGTCGTCCGCGGAAGTCGCCAGGTCTTCCGCCCCCAGCACTTCGACGAATCCCGCGTCGGCCATCCGCCGGTTGGCGCGGTCGTAGTACCGGGTGGCGCCCATGAGGAAGGCGGTCTGCCAGCCGCTGTCGCGCATGACGCGGACCACCGACTGCGGGAAATCCAACTCCAGCATCAGCTCGCTGTTGGGGTGGCTGGTGAGACTACAGGCCAGGCCCGGCATGGTGGGCTGGGCGGCCGTCCTGTAGCGGCTGTGGCGGCGCGGGGCGAGGCGATCGCTGTCCAGGAACGGCGTCAGCGGGCCGGGCAGGTGCGAGTTGCGGTGGCTGAGGAAGAAAGCGCTGAGGGACTCGACAAAGATCACGACCACGCGGCGCGGCCGCGGCGAGGACAGGGGACGATAGGCGTGGTCGCCGAGCGGCAGGCCGTGACGCGCCACCACATCCGCCCATGCCGTCAGGTCTTCGATGGGCTGGACCTGGGAAGTCTGAATCAACCGGACCAGTTGCCCGGCCGCGTTGACCACCGCGTCCTGATGGATGTACTGGAGGCGGCGATAGCGGGCCCGGGCCTTGTGCCAGTCCATCATGACGCCCTGCGCGTGCTGGCTGACCCTGTGGACCACGAACGGGAGGTCGGCCGCCACCACCGCGGCCAGGATGACCGCGACTCGCGCGCAGGCAGCCCAACTCATCGCCGCCCTGCCTAGCGCCACGCCGCCGGCCAGACACAGGCCCGCCAGCCCAATCCCCGCCGCAATCCAGCCGGGTGTGAAGTATCCGCTGGTGGAGCAGACGGCGATCTGACGGAGGTATTGGGCCTCCAGCCGGGTCGTGCTCAGGACGTAGATCACCGTCTCAACCGGGATCAGGACCGCCCAGGGAAGGACCGCCCCCACCGCCGCCCATCGCGTCCGCACCAGGCGGACCGCCACCCCGCAAGCCAGCATCGCCAGCAGACCGGTGACAGCCAACCCCTGGACCAGGCAGGCCAAGGCCGCCGGTTGGTACCAGGGAATCTCCTCCAACCGCTGGGCCAGCACGGCGAAGATCCCCGCAGCCAACAGCAAGGGCGCCAGGCGAGGCACAGGCCGCCAGTCCGATTTGACCAGCAGCCGGCGGCGGAACACCAGCAGCAGCCCGGCCAACACCAGCAGGATCCGCGCGTGCGTCAGCTCCTCCAGCAGCGTGGTGCTGGTCAGTCGCAGGCCCGTGACCAGGCGGACCAGCCGGGGGTCCAGCAGCAGACCCAAGGCCGACAAGAGGAATCCCGCCCCGAGTTCGAGCCGCCCAGGACGAATGTGACCGGGCTCTCCCATAAGGTCTCCGCGCGAGGGAACAGTGTTGATATCGGCTGTTCCGGCGCGGCGGTTGTGTAGAGAGGCCGACCTGTCAGCCTCCCCGCGCCGCCATGAAGGCCGGCGGACGCCCGGCGACTACTCCTCTTTGAGCCGTTCCAGCTTCGTTTTGGCCTTGGCGGCCTCTTCGCTCTGGGGGTATTTCTCGATGATCTCGCGGAGGATCTCGGCGGCCTTGTCGTTCAGTCCCTGTTGCAGGTAGACCTCGGCCAGCTTGAAGCGGCGGGCCTGGGGCTCCTCCGCGGAGGGCGTCGGTGGGCGAACGACCGGGGCGGCGGGTTCGGTCTTCTTGCCGGCCGCGCCGTTCTTGCCCGACGGGCTGGTCGGTTGGCGGACCGGCGGAACGGTCGGCTGGCGAACCGGCGGGAGCGTGGGCTGGCGGACAACGGGCGGTTTGGGCGGAGTCGTCCGCGCCGCGGCGGCCGCCATCGCGGCCAGTCGCTTGTTGACCGCCCGGCAGGCGGGGTCTTCCATCAGTTCGCCGATGGCTCCGAGCGTCTTGGCCGACTGGCGGCAGATCAGGCGGTTGCCCGCCAGGGCCATCCGCCCCTCGGATGCGTGGGCGGTCGCCAGAGCCGGCGCGGGTCTGGCCTTGCCCGCGGCCGGGGACGCCGCCGGCTGATCCTCGTGCCAGGACGCGGGGTCCACCGTCTTGCGGATGAAGGCCATCAGGGCCTGCGGGTCTTCCACCTTCTGCTTGACCAGCAGCGGACGGTGCACCAGGAAGGCCCCCATCAGCGGGCGGGCGTGCTGCCGGGTGGTCACAAGGATCATCTCGCCCCGCCCCATCACCTCCAGCGTCAGGGCCGCGGAGGCGCCGCCCTGCGCCAGCACGGTCGCCAGCGCCTTGTCCGGCGTCATCCGCTCGCTCTTGACGCTGATCGGCGCCGGCGTGAACTTGGCCGCCTGGAGGGCCGGTTCGTCCAGCACCACGCTGGTCCCGCCCCGCTGCGACAACTCGGCCAGCACCTGGCGCAGGTCCGCCTTGTCCCACCCGAACTCCGACTCGCGCGAGACGCGGAACCGCGCCCCGCCGAGGATGTGCAGCCAATCCTCCGCCGTGCTGCCCCGCCAGGCCAACGTGAGCACCCGCTCGATCTGCGGGTGGTCGCTCAGCGGCGCGGTGACGGCGACCTGGTCGCCCTTGTCCGCCGCGGTCGCGCCCTTCAGGCCCAGCAGCGCTTCGAGCAGGGCGGGCACGTCGCCGGCCTTCAGCGAGCCCGCGTGGTAGTCCCGGGTGACCTGGCGCGAAGCCAGGTCCGCCTTCGAGGTCAAGACGACCACGTCCTTGGCCTCGGTCCACCCGGCCGGGTCGGCCAGGCGGCAGATCACGTCCAAGGCCGTCTGCACCGTCACGCCCACCAGCGTCGCGCTGCCGACCTGACGGGTGCGCTCCACGCCGGCCTTGGCCAACTCGACCCAGTTGGGCTGGATCTTCAGCTTGGCCTGTCCGGCCAACTCGTCCAGCACGCTGCTCAGCGGCTGGGCCAGGTCCAGCCTGGCCACGCGCGCCTCGACGCCGTTGGCGGATTTCGGCGCCGCCGGCATGGTGGTGACGATCAACTCTCGAGGCTTCTCTTCGTCGGCGTCCTGGGCCAGGCCCGTTCCGCACAGCCCCGCCATCACCGCCGCGCAAACCCACGCTCGCAACATAGCCGTTCCTTTCGCCATCGCGGCAGCCGCCGCGAATGTATCCACTATTGTACCGCGCCGAGGCCCGCGTGTTCGTCCGCCCTGGCGGAAGGAATCTCCGCGGGTCCGCCCTCCTACTTGGGCGCCCGCGGCTCGGGCGCCTGGGGCGGGCCCGCGAAACTGCCCGCAATCCGCCGCCACAGCGAGCCTAGCAGGTGGCGGGTGGGCGTCTGGCGGTCGTGCCCGACCAGGTGCCGGCTGGCCAACCACGCGCCCAGCAGGCCGAGCTGGACCACGCACAGGTAGATGGCCCGCGGGTCCAGCCCCAACGGGCGGTGCTGGGCCGCGCGGCGGCTGAGCCAGTCGAACGCCAGCCCGCCTAACAGGCCGCCCAGGGCCCCGCAGGCGGACGCGCACAACGCGACCAGCGTGAAGCTCTCGCTCTGATGGGCGCGATCCACGCAGCGGACCAGCGAGCAAGTGCGGGCCATCAGCATCCCGCCGTCCAGGAAGCCCCAGGCCAGGAAGAACGCCGCCGCCCAGGCCGTCAACAGCCAGTGGCTCGACGGCAGGGCCAGCCACGCCAGGCCCAGGGCGGCCGCGCCGATGTGGCTGATGCCCAGCGCGGGGCGTCCGCCATGCAGATCGACCAGGCGGGCCCAGAACTTCAGACCCAGCACGTGCCCCACCGCCGCCACCGCCGCCAGCCACATCACGTGACCGGCGGGCAGGCCGACGAAGACGTTGCCCGGCTTGGCCGTCAGCAGCACGACCCAGAACGCCGTGAACAGGGCGATGACGAAGTTGTAGATGGACGTGTACGCGATGTAGCGACGCACCGCGGGCGAGCGCCGCGCTTGGGCCATCCGCCCCCACAGCCCGCGCTCGACTGCCGCCGCGGGCAACTCGGGAATCTGCCTGGCGTACCACGCCCCGACCGCCAGCGCCACCCAGCCCAGGGCGAACGGCAGGGCGAAGCGATGCAGCGGCGGGCGCGAAGCCAGGTAGAAGCCCACCAGCAGCGGCACGCCCACCTCCACCGCCCGCAGGCGCGTCCGCATCCGCGCGAAGAACGTTCCCAGCGTCGCCCCCGGCACGTTGTCCTGCACCAGCGGCCACCAGGTCGTGTAGCTGACCGAACTGACGAACGCCAGCAGCGAGAACAGGCCCATCGCCAGCAGGACCACCCAGTCGCCGCTGACGCCCACGCCCGCCAGCACGATCAGTCCAGCCGCCAGAGGCAACTGCACCAGTCGCCCGTACAGCAGCACCCCCGCCTTGCCCAGGCGAGGCACCAGGCGCAGGCCGACCAGTTGCCCCAGCGGGGAAATCGACATCAGCATCACCAGCACGCCGATGGTCAACTCGCGAGCGCCCAGGCCCAACAGATACAACGTGGGCACGGTGGTGCCCAGGATGGTGGTCGCGATCACCGAAGCGGTCATGGCCGCGCGGATCAGCGATCGCTGCCCGCGCTGACGCAGCGCCGGCGGGAGGGATGCCTCCTCCCGCTCCTCGCCCGCCCCGCACGGGGGCAATTCGGCGGTGGCGGCTGCGGATTGCTCTGTTGGCTCCATAAAAGCACTGCCCGTTCGACGGGGCGAGAATCGCATTCTACCAGGATGCCCCGAACGAGGCAAAAGCCCGGTGTAACCCCCGCACCCCGCCGAGGCACTAGCCTGCCAGCGAGGTGAATACCATGAAGACATACAAGACAATCAAAGCGTTGGCCGGGTGGGTCCTCCTGCCGGCTGGCCTGGTGCTGGCGGCAGGCGTGCTTACCGGCTGCGGCGACGACCACCACAGGATCAACTACGGCCGCCACGGCGGGTATTATCCCGCACCGGTGGTCGTTCACCGGCCGCCCCCGCCCCCGATGACGGTCTATCGCCAGCCCGTGCCCGTGTACAGGGCGCCCGGCCCGGTGTACCGCGCTCCGGTAATGGCTCCCTCGCACGTTCCGCCCCCGCGACACGGGGCTCCCGCCCACGGCGGGCCTCGCCATCGGTGAGGCAGGATCGAGGGCCCGGCGCCAAGCAGGCGTAGGCCGCCGAAAGGCCGCCTACGCCTGCTTGGCCCGCAGGCCGCCCCGGTGGCGCAGGTAGGCGTCGATGAACTCCTGCAACTCGCCGTCCAACACCCGACCGGTATGGGGGCTCTTGAGTTCGGTCCGTTCGTCGCGCACGAGCTGATACGGGTACAGCACGTAGGAGCGGATCTGGCTGCCGAAGCTGATCTCGCCCCGGTCTCCGTACAGCTTGCTCAGCTCCGCGTCGCGCTTGGCCTGTTCGAGTTGATAGAGCTTGGCGGCCAGCATCTTCCGGGCGGCGGCGCGGTTCTTGTGCTGGGACCGCTCGTTCTGGCACTGGACGACGACGCCGGTCGGCTCGTGCGTCAGGCGGATGGCGCTGGAGGTCTTGTTGACGTGCTGCCCGCCGGCCCCGCTGGCACGGAAGGTGTCCTCGCGAACGTCCTTGTCCCAGTCGATGTCGATTTCGACGTCCTCGACGTCCGGCAGGACGTCGACCGAGGCGAAGCTGGTGTGGCGCCGGCTCTGGGCGTCGTATGGGCTGATCCGCACCAGGCGGTGCACGCCCCGCTCGCACGAGAGGAAGCCGAAGGCGTAGGGCCCGCTCACCCGTAGCGTCACCCAGCGGATGCCCGCCTCTTCGCCTTCCAGGCGGTCCACCTCTTCCACGCCGTAGCCGGCCCGCTCGAAGTACCGCAGGTACATGCGCAGGAGCATCTCGGCCCAGTCGCAGCTTTCGGTCCCGCCCGCCCCGGCGTGGATGGAGAAGTAGCAGTCGCCCGCGTCGTGCGGGCCCGACAGCATCGTTCGCAGCTCCAGGCGATCCAGATCGTCCTCGGCTTTTTCCGCCTCGACGGCCGCCTCGACCAGCGTCTCGTTGCTGCCTTCCTCGACGGCCATCTCGTGCAGCACCTGAAGGTCTTCCACCCGGCGCAGCAGCGCGTTCACAGGCACCACCACCGCCTTGAGGGCCTTCAGGTCCCCCACCACTTTCTGGGCGGCCTCCTGGTTGTCCCAGAAGCCCGGCTCAGCCATCTTGGCTTCCATCTCCCCCATCCGCGCCTGTCGTTTAGGCACGTCAAAGAGAGTCCCGGATGGCGACGATCCGGGCGCTGAGGGATTCGATGCGCTCTTTCAGGTTCTCTACCTGTGTCATGTCTTGACTCCTGAGCCCGGTATCATACTCGACCCTCGGGCGGAGGTCCAAGCAAACTGCGAGCGGGAAGGTCCGGTCAATATTCGCTGTTGTTTCCCGTTTGGCGCAGTGTCCGTTCCATCAAGAGGAGACCGCCGATGCACCCGAGCAAGATGACCCGTCGTTCGCTGTTGAGCTCCGCGGCTGCGGCCGCCGCGTTCACCATCGTCCCCCGGCACGTGCTGGCCCAGAGCGGCAAGGTGGCGCCCAGCGAGAAGATCCGTCTGGCCTGCATCGGCGCGGGCGGGCGCGGCGGAGGCGACCTCAACGCCTGCGCGGGCCTGGACGGCGTCCACGTGGCGGCGCTGTGCGACGTGGACACCAAGCGGGCGGCGGGGAACATCAAGAAGTTCTCCCAGGCCAAGTTCTTCGCCGACTTCCGCAAGATGTTCGACCAGATGGATAAGGACATCGACGCCGTCGTCGTCGGCACGCCCGACCACACGCACGCGGTAGCCTGCATGGCCGCCCTGAAGCGCAAGAAGCACGTGTATTGCGAGAAGCCGCTGGCCCACTCGGTCCACGAGGTCCGCGAGCTGATCCGCGCCGCCCGCGAGGCCGCCACGGTCACCCAACTCGGCAACCAGGGGCACTCCACCGACACGATCCGCCTGCTCGTGGAGTGGGTGCGCGACGGGGCCATCGGCCAGGTCCAGCGGATCGACCTGGGCTGCTCGGCCAACAACTCCCACATGGGCGACCTGGCCAAGCTCACGGAGGTGCATCCCGTTCCCGAGGGGCTCGACTGGGACCTGTGGCTGGGCCCGGCCCGGCAGCGCCCGTATCATCCCACGTACTGCCCCGGCAAGTGGCGAGGCTGGACGCCCTTCGGCAACGGGACCATCGGCGACTGGGTCTGCCACGTGGTCGATCCGGTCTTCTGGGCCCTGGACCTGGGCGCCCCCTCGACGGTCCAGGCCGAGGTCAAGGACTGGGACTACAAGACCCAGGGCGACTCCTTCCCGCCCGGCGACAAGGTGACCTTCACTTTCCCCGCCAAGGGCAAGCGGGGCGAGATCACGATGGTCTGGCACAGCGGCAAGACGCCCATCCCCCGCGCCGAAGTGCTCGAACAAGGCCGCCAGGGCGTCAAGACCGGCGCCTACGTCTACGGCAGCGACGGCGTGATCATGTACGGCTCGCACGGGGCCAACGGCGTGCGGATCATCCCCGAGGCCAAGATGAAGGCCTACAAGCGCCCCGAGCCCTCCATCCCCCGCGTCCGGGGCGGGCACCAGGCCGACTGGATCAACGCCATCCGCGAGGGCAAGAAGGCCGGCTCGGACTTCGCGACCTACGGCGGCCCGCTCACCGAGATCGCCATGCTCGGCGTGATCGCCATCAAGCTCCACGGCACCAAGCTCCAGTGGGACGCCGCCAAGTGCCAGTTCATCAACTCCGCCGACGCCAACGCCCTGATCAACCCGCCCTATCGACAGGGATGGACGCTCTGAATTGACCACTGACCATTGACGATTGACCATTGAAGACAAAGCCCGTAGCCCCTCAGGGGACGTGGGCTCTGTTCGGCGACCCAACCCGTGACCGGCGCGGCGGCATCAAGTAGAATGAGAGCATGATCCGGCGGCTCGTTGAAACGACGGTCGTGCTGGCGGGGCTGCTCCTGCTGGGTTGCGCGGGGCAGAACCCGATTCCTGCTGCGGCCACGCCGCAAACCGCAGGGGACCTCGCTCAGCCGATCGTCTGGGCGGACCTGGCCCTTGAGCGCCTCCGGCATGCTCACCCCGACGAGCAATCCGTCCTCTGCGTCGAGTTGGGCAAGCTGTTCTGGAGGCTCAACAGCCCCGACGGGTGCGCCCGCGTCAGCCGACAGGCCGATCACATCGCCTCGCACATGGATAAGGACGTGCACTTGCTGGAGTTCCTGGTTTCAGCGGCCCAACTGGCGGCTTGGATGGAGGACCTGCCTGCCGCCCGGCGTAGAGCGAAGCAGGCCGAGGATCTGCTGGACCGCGTCTCGCCGGACGAGCGGACCTGCTCGGCCGGCGTGGTAGCGGTCGGGTGGGCACGGGCGGCACAGGACGAGCGGGCGTTCAGGCAGATCCAACCGCTCGCCACAGGCGAGGAGGCGGCCTCCGCCCTGGGCTTCATGATCGCCGAACAACTCCGCGCCGGGCGGCTCGACCAGGCAAAGGAGAGCCTGCGCCGGCTGGGCCAGGTCCAGGCCAGACAGGACAACCGGCGGCTGCCGAACCTGTATCTCCGCAGGGAGCCTTATTTGTCCTGGTCGCACCTGTTGGCCCTGCAGTTGTTCCGCCGTAACAGCGAGGGTGCAGCCCGACTGTTGGCCCAGGCGCCTCCCGACGAGGCGGCATGCCTGTTGCACATGTCGATCAGCAGTTTCGAATCGGAATTAACCGACTGGCAGGCGGAGATGGGCGTGCGTCCCAACCCCCAGGAGGATCGCCAGTCCGTCCTCTTCGCCGCCAACTGGGCCTGGGCTTGGCTGGAAGGCAATGGGGACGAAGGCGATTTCCACTTCCTCCAGGAACCCCTGATCCGGCTGGAAGCGAAGATCATGTTGTGGACCCCGTTGCCCGCGCGCCCGCCCGCAGTGCAACGCGGCGTGGACCGCGTGCCTTCGACCCTGCGGCGGTGGGCGGGACTGCAGTATGAGAGCGGCAAGCGAGTGGAGGCCGCCGCCGCAATCGCGCGGTGCCTCAGGGCGATCGGCCGGATGGATGAGGCCCGCAGCCGCACGAGCGAACGATGCGTTACGGCCCAGTTGGCCCTGGCTGCCCGGGACTTCGAGCGGGCCCGGTCGATCGCGTTGACCGTCGAGTCACCGGACGACAGTCAACAGGTTCTGCGGGCCATCGCGAGACGGCTGTACCGGCTGAAGGACCGCGAGGACTGGCGTCGTACGATCGAAGTGGCGGCCGGGACGGCCGCGAAATATCAAGCCGAGCCACGCGCCAAGGCGATAGAGGAGTTGGCCCTCGCCCAAGCGGAGATCGGCGAGAGAGAGGTGGCAAGCGAACTGGCGAACCGGATGGGCGATCCGGCCCGCAAAGCCCGCCTGCTGGAGGCGATCCGCTCCACACCGAACGAGCATAGAAAACCCGCGGCCCCGCCCGCATCGACGCCGACGCCGCCCGTCTCTGCTCCTCCGCGGGCCGGCGGCCCCGCCTCGCGACCTGCCGACGCGTCGCTGGACTGGTACGTGCGGATGGCCTCCGGCTACGCGGCCGCGGACGAGATAGGCAAGGCCCTCGCACTCGTCGAGAGAATCCCGCTCGAGCGGGAGGACCTCCGCCAGAAGGCCCAAGTCGAGATCAATTACAGCCTGCATGGGCTGACCGTCCGAAAGCTGGAAGCGGGCGACGTGGAGGGGGCAGCCCGCGTGGCCAGCCTGCTGCACGATAGGCAGGCCCTCAATAGCGAACACGTGGCCAAGTGCGTCGCAGAGGAGAAGGACCTTCGCCCGCTTCGCCGATGGGTAGACCGGCTGGCCGACCCGTACGACCAGGCCTTGGCGTGCCTCGCCGTCGCCCAAGCCAAGGCCCGCGAGATTCCCTACCGGCTTGCGACCTGGCCCAAGCCCGTCCAGCCGCTGGACCTGCTCGATTGGCGCGGCGAGCAGGTCAAGTTCGAGCGGGACTCCACCGACATCTTCGAGGACACCAGCGTCTTCTGAGCCCGCCGTCCCGGGTCTACTTCAATAGACAATTGCCCCTCGCCCGGGTACACTCTTTCGTCTCATGAAAGATTTCTGGCGATCGATGCGGTATCTCTGGCCCTACCGGGTGCGCCTGGGCGGGGCCTTGCTGTGCGTGCTGGCCATCTCCGTGCTCTGGGGCGGCGGGCTGGCCGCCGTGCTGCCCACGATGAAGATCCTTTTGTCTTCCGAGGGCCTGCACGGGTGGGCGTACAACAGCGTCGCCGACAACCGCCTGGGCGCCACCATCGTCCAGCGCATGGCTCCCGAGGGCGTCCAGAGCCCCCAAGGCCAGAACCTCGCCCTCATCCTCGACATCGTCCGAGTCGAACCTGCCGGCCCAGCCGACCGCGCCGGCCTGCGGGCCAACCAGTGGCTCATCGGCCTGACCCCCGCAGGCCAGGGGCCCCAGGTCGTCCGCGGCGACACCCTCGCCCGCGAGCTCTGGCAGGCCGGCGACGGCGGAAGGATCGATCTCTACGTCATGGACCAGAAGACCCGCGAGGTCACATCCGTCGAGGTCACCCTCGGCCGGGCCAGCACCTTTTCCCGCTGGCTGGCCCGCATCGCCTCGGCCGTCCCCGAGCCCGCCGACATGCCCGGCCGCCTGCCCATGCTCGTCTGGCTCCTGGTCATCCTGGTCGTTGTCACCCTCGTCCGCGAGGTCATGCGCTTTCTCCAGGAGTTCATCGTCCAGGACACCGTCAACCGCGCCCTGATGGACCTGCGATGCGAGAACTACAACGCCGTCCTGCATATGCCCACCACGTTCTTCTCCCAGCAGGGCGTCACCGACACCATGAGCCGCTTCATCCAGGACTCCAACGAGCTGGCCAGCGGCCAAACCACCCTCTTCGGCAAGACCCTCGTCGAGCCGGGCAAGATGGTCGCCTCCCTCATCGTCGCCCTGTTCTTCTCGTGGAAGCTCACCCTGCTGGCCGCCGTCGCCGGGCCGCCCGTCTTCTTCCTCATCCACCGCTTCGGACGGATCATGAAGAAGGCCTCCCGCCGCGCCCTGGAGAGTTGGTCGCTCATGCTGGCCGTCCTCGAGGAGACCCTCATCGGCATCCGCGTGGTCAAGGCCTACACCATGGAAGGCGGGGAGCGGAAGCGATTCTTCCGCGTCAACCGCCAGCTCCTCCGCCAGCAGCGCAAGATGGCCCGCATCGACTCGGCCACCGCGCCCGTCGTGGAGGGGCTGGGCATCATGGCCGCCTGCGCCGCCGTCGGCGTCGCCGGGTATTTCGTCCTCGGCGGCCAGATGGATCGCGAGATCTTCATGACCTGGATCGGGGCCCTGATGGCCACCTTCGACCCCGTCCGCAAGCTCGCCCACGTCATCACTCGCTTCCAGCGGGCCGACGCGGCGGCCGGGCGCATCTTCGAGATGATGGACCGCCCCCAGGAACCCCGCGTGGCCAACGCCCCCATGCTCCCCCGCCACAACCGGAACCTGGAGTTCCGCAACGTCCGCTTCCGCTATCCCGGCGCCGCGGTCGACGCGATCGCCGGCGTCAACCTGACCATCCAGGCCGGGCAGAAGGTCGCCATCGTCGGGCCCAACGGCTGCGGCAAAACCACGCTCCTGTCGCTGGTGCCCCGCCTGGCCGACCCCACCGAGGGGCAGATCCTGCTGGACGGGCTGGACGTCAGCCAGCACTCCGTCCGCTCCCTGCGCCGCCAGATCGGGCTGGTGACGCAGGAGACGATCATCTTCCACGCCACCATCCGCGAGAACGTCGCCTACGGCCTGCGCCGCCCGCGCGACGCCGACGTGCTCGCCGCCGCCCGCCAGGCCTTCGTCGACGAGTTCGTCCGCGACCTGCCCGAGGCCTACGAGACCATGGTCGGCGAGCACGGCGCCACCCTCTCCGGCGGGCAGAGGCAGCGCATCGCCATCGCCCGAGCCATCCTGCGCGATCCCTCGATCCTCATCTTCGACGAGGCCACCAGCCAGATCGACTCCGACAGCGAACGCAAGATCCACCTGGCCATGGAGGAGTTCGTCAAGGGGCGGACCACCCTCATGATCGCCCATCGCTTCGCCACCGTCCTGTCGGCCGACCGCATCGTCGTCATGTCCGACGGGCGAATCCTCGACAGCGGCACCCACGCCGAACTGCTCGAACGCTGCGAACTGTACAGGCACCTCTACCGCACCCAGTTCGAGGCGTCTGGCGGCTGATTCCACTATTTCAAGGAGCGCACGATGAAGCTTTCGCGTCGCAGTTTCGTCGCCGGCTCGGCGGCTGCACTGGGCGGGGCGGTTTCTGCCTCGACCGGGGCCCCAAAAGAGAAGATCCCCGGCTTCGACCAGACCAGGACCGACGTGGACAAGTCGGCTGCGTGGAAGCCCTTCAGCGACCACAAGGTCCGCGTGGGCATCGTCGGACACGGGGTCTGCAAGTTCGGGCTCCAGTTCGGGCTTCAGCATCACCCCAACGTGGAGCTGATCGCGGTGAGCGACCTGCTGCCGGACCGCTGCGCCGAGATGGCCAAGCAGGCCCGCTGCGCCAAGACCTACCCCTCGCTGGAGGAGATGGTCAAGGACGACCGCATCGAGGCGATCTACTGCGCCACCGACGCCCCGGCCCACGCCAAGCACGCCGTGCTCTGCATGGAGCACGGCAAGCACGTGGCCACGGCGGTGCCCGCCTTCCGGAGCGACATCGACGACGCCGAGCGCCTGCTCGAATGCTGTAAGAAGAACAAGGGCCTCGTCTACGCCATGTTCGAGACCTCGTGCTTCCACGACGACCTCTACGCGATGGAGAAGCTCTACGCGGCCGGGGTGTTCGGGCGCCTGGTCTACAGCGAGGGGGAGTACTGCCACCCGCACGTGCTGGGCACGGCCACGCTGGGCTCGTACAAGAACTGGCGGGCCAACGGCTGTCCGATGTGGTACCCCACGCACGCGACGGCCTACTACGTGGGCGTGACGCACAAGGCCTTTACCGAGGTCTCCTGCCAGGGGACCGCGCCGTTCGACCCGGCCCACCGCAGGCCCAACGCGATCGGCAACGTCTTCAACTCCGAGGTGGGCCTGTTCCGCACCGCCGAGGGCGGCATCGCCCGCATGATCGTCTGCGCCTCGCAGGGCGAGTACCTCGAAGCCGGGCGCATCCGCGGCGAATACGGGGGCTTCAACCGCACCTTCACCGGCGACCGAACCGGGAGCCAGCGCTATCACGAAGCCGTCAAGGGCGGGCTCAAACTCAAGAAGTACGCCCTGCCCCCCGGCGTCGAGGCGGGCGGGCATGGAGGCTCGCACGGCTATCTCGGCGACGACTTCATCGACGCCATCCTCCGCGGGCGAACACCCCGCGTGGGCGTTATCGACGCCCTCAACATGACCACGTGCGGCTATTATGCGCACCTGTCCGCCGTGAAGGACGGCGAGACGATGAAGATCCCCCAGTACTCGCTGTAGGGCTCGCGTCGGCGAGATCGGAAGACGGGGTGCACGCCGGGGCGCCCGGCGAAGGGACACGTTTCAAGGGCTCGCAGGGCCGGCCAGAAACAAACGCCGCAGTGGACACCCGGAACAAACCGGGGCATGTTCTGCCTCCACTGCGACGTAACGAATCGGATGGGGTTTCAGCCGGGCCAGCCTTGCGGACAACAGGAGTCCTCCGCCGGCACGAGGTGCACGTACCCGCAGCCGTCGCACTCATCGTTGCGCCCGGCCATGTGGGACGGGTTGTCCAACGACCGGCCGCACGTGGGGCAGTTGTATTGGATGACCTTCTGCTGATGCCCGCCACCCCCCTGCCGGCCGCGGTTGGTGCATGAGCCGTCTGCTGTCATGTCTTGCCTTTCCTCCAGTTTGCTCCAAGGTGCAATGTACGTTTCCGGAAGGTCCCAGGCACTGGATTTCGGGGTTTCTCCTTACGGTCAGAACCCCCAGAGCGTCTGGCAGTCCGGTCCAGAAGGCCGGGCGGATGTCGGTCGGAGCTGCAACTTCCACTTCCATCGGACACCTGCGACAATGGCGGCATGAGCAGGAACCAACCAGACTGGCTGTGGGACGAAATGCGGCAGGTGGGGACGGACTACGCAGACGTGGCGGAGGTGGCGGCTTACGACGCCCGCATGGCGCAGGTCCGAGACGTCGATCGCGAGAACGCGGGGATTCTCCGCCTGCTGGGCCTTCCGAAAGGCGCCGACGTTCTCGAAATCGGGTGCGGGACCGGGCGCTTTGCTCTGGCCGCCGCCAGGGCAGGAATGCGGACCACGGCGATCGACGTCTCCGGGGCCATGGTGGACTATGTCCGGGCCAGGGCGGAGCAAGACGGCCTGGCCGGGCTCAGCGCGCACCGGTGCGGCTTCCTGACGATGCCCTTTGCGGACGGTTCGTTCGATGCCGTCGTCTCGGGGCTGGCCCTGCACCATCTGAGCGACGCCTGGAAGCTGGTCGCCCTGCGGAACGTGGCGAGGGTGCTGAGGCCCGGCGGGCAGTTGCTGCTGAAGGACGTGGTCTTTTCGGTAGCCGACGGCGAAGAGCCCGAGCAGGCCCTGGAACGGTTCGTGGAAGCCTTCCCAAAAATGCGGACCGAGGTCGCCCGCCACGTGGCCCGAGAATTCAGCACCTTCTCGTGGATCATGGAGGGCCTGCTGCAACGCGCGGGCTTTGCCATCCTGTCGGCGGTTTCGCCCGGCGAGGCGATCATGGTCTATCATGGTCGCAGGCGGTGAGGCCGCGACGCGGGGGTGAGAGCGACCGGCGGCGGCTAGTTGTCCGACCGCACCGGCCCTGCGGCGGATATCCCCCGGCCGGGAGAATCCTCGGAATGGGCCTAGGCGCATTCTCGCCCGGGGAGTAGAATGGGACTGTTATCCGGTCCTTGCAGCGGCTTCCCACAGGTTGCCTGGGGAACGCTGGAGAGCCGGAGCGCATGTCCTTTGAGATCGTAGTCGAAAACGGTGCGGAACAGAATCGAGGAAGAGGAGAAGCCGTATGTCTTCACGAACGATCCGTTCGGAGTTGAATTGTCGCGTTGTGGTCGCTCGGCGGTTGTGGACTGTGTCGATGGTCCTCCTGTCGATGTGCGTCGTGCTTGGCGCGGCGGGCACGGTCCATGCCGACTCCATCGCCCCCACCAAGGTCTCGGCCGGGGAGATGAGCGGGATGCAGCTCCTGTATGCGGTCGACAACAACCAGTTCGACTTCAATGACGCGTACACCGTCGACAACTCGGCGGGCATTGCAGCCGGGTCGTTCTCCCGCGTAGGCTACTACGTGGAACTGGGCGGCAACTGGGTGTGGGTGTCGATGAACACCTTCAACAGCAGCCCGACGATGGTCGGCGTGCCGAAGGCGGGAACCGGCATCGTTCAGAACGGCACGTTGGTCAGCAATCTGAGGGTGGAGACAAACTACGCCAGCGTCACACCGGGCACATATGCCAACGGCATCATCGAGTTCTGGGCCAGCAACTACAGTCAGGGCGGCGGCGGGTTGTACGGGTCCAGCGACTCCAAGTTCGACTGGAAGGACAGCGGCGGGTCCACGGGCAACGGGCACGGGTCGTTCCAGGTGTTCACCCTCAACGACACGCTCACCAGCGGGAACTGCATCTTTGGCATCACCGCCAACGGCGGCAGCGGGCTGGGCAATCAGATCCCCGAAGGGTCCAGCGGCAGCCAGGACTGGACCTTCGGCAACGGCACCGGCAGCTACGCGACCCGGAACCTGGAGATCTGGGTGGGCCCGTTCACGGAGTTGACGTGGGACGGCGCCGGCAACGGGAACTGGGGCGACGCCCGCTGGGTAGGCGGCCCGCCCGCGCATCCCGACGCGTCCGCCAAGGCCGTCATCGGCAGCGACATCGTCACGGTGGAGGCGAATCATGCCGCTCTTTCGCTGACGATGACCGGTGGGCAGCTCGTCATCGGCGCGGGCAACACGCTCGACGTGGCCGGCGGCCTGGACGCCCCCGGCATCCCCATCACACTGGGCGCGGGCTCAACCCTCAAGGCCGGCAGCGGCGCGGTCGCGAGCATCACCGCCGGCCACGGCGCCACGATTGAAACCAGCACCGGCCTCAGCGCCAGTCACCTGGCCCTGGCGGCGGGCGGCACGTTCGTCAAGGCCGGCGCCGGCACGCTCAGCTTCGACCAGTCGAGCGGCGTCAACGTCATCGATGGGTCCAACACGATCCGCGTCGACGCGGGTGAGTTGAAGATGCAGGCCTTGTCCAACCCGATCGGCGGGGCCGACCTGGTCCTCAACGGCGGCACGTTCACCGTGCAAGGCCAGACGACCTATCAGGCCGGCCTGCTGGCCGGGTCGCACTCCAACACCAACTGGCAGACCGTCGCGAACTCCGGCAACCTGGGCACGTCCCTGCGCGGGCCCGAGGGCATGATCCGCGACGGCGTCCTGGGCGACATCCGCGAGAATCACTGGCGGTCGACCCACGACGACACGGGGACCGGGCCTGACAACACCGCCCTGATCTACACCGGGCAGATCTATCTCACGCCTGGCGAGTGGACCTTCGTCGAGCAGAACGACGACAACACCTTCCTGAAGATCGCCGGCACGACCCTCCTGAACGTCGGCGGGTGGAACGATGCGAACCGCGCCGTATTCAACGCCACGAACGACGACGGCAGCGGCGGCGCCTGGTACGATTTCGACGTCCGCTTCCAGAACGGCGGCGGCGGGTACGGTTTCTCCGGCCAGCAGAACACCGGCGCCGGCGACAGCAACTGGAACCTGATCGGCAATTCCGACACCGACCCGGACGGCATCTGCGGGTTCCGCTTCGCGGCCGGGAACATCGGCGACGAGAACGCGCTCAGCTACAACGACGCCCTCGATCCCGGCGACGGCTCGGTGTTCCGCTACGTGGTCGGCATCGCCGCAATTGACATGACCGACACCGACGTCACCGTGACCGCCAATTCCGGCCTCAACGCAATCACGGATCACACGGCCGCTTTCGGGACCCTGACGCTTCAGAACGGGATCCTCAAGACCTCGGGCGCCGCGGGGGGCATCACCTTCACCGGCACGACAATCGCCGGGGGCGGCACGGTCGGTTTCGACACGCAGGTGACCACCACTCCCGGCGCGATTGACGGCGGGGGCTCGGGCGGGAGCATCGTCAAGACGGGCGCCGCCGACCTGATCCTCAACCAGGCCGGCACGGGCCTGGCGGGCGCCACCTTCGTCGCCCAGGCGGGCCGACTGATCGGCGTGCACGGCTCGAATCCGTTCGGCACGGCCACCCTGGAAGTCAATGGCGGCGAGATCGTGCTGTCCAGCGCCGGCGGCAGCGTCGCGTATGACAACGCGGTCCACGCCACCGGCAGCGGCACGCTGACGGCCGGGCAGGCCGGCGGCGGCGTGGCCGGTCCGCTCACGGTGACCCTGGGCAGCGCGACCAACGGCGTGAGCATCGACGCGGGCAAGACGCTCACCCTGAGATCGACCGACAACTACACCCTCGACGTGGCCGGGGCGGTCAATGGCGGCACCGCCAGGGTCACCGAGGGAACTGTGCTCCTCAACGGCGGCGGGACGCTCGCCCGCCTGGAGGTCAAGGGCGGCGTCGCCGGCACGCCGGGCGTGACGGTCAGCCAGCGATTGAAGATCGGCGATCTGACGTTCGACGCGAGCGGCGGGTCGATGGGCGTCAGCGGCGCGGACCTGGGCAACGGCGCCTCGCCTCGCCAGATCGCCCTGTCCGGAGGCACGGTCAGCATCCAGAACGCCAGCACGTACGCCTTCAACCAGATTCGCGGGTCGCTCTTCAACAGCACGCCCGACAACGAGACGCCGCTGAACCTGGACGGCGCGAGCTACGAGTACTCCCCCACCCGCGTGTTCACGGGCTCCAAGGCCGGCTCGATCCTGGCCCTCACGGAGAACCCCCTGCACAACGAGAACATCACCGTCCAGTTGTGGGGCGATCAGAACAGCCTGAACGGCTGGACCGACATGTTCCCCGACCTGACGGCCAAGCCGGACCACTTCGTCACCGCCTTCAGCGGATGGTTCTTCCCCACCGCCACCGGCAGCTACCGCTTCCGCGGCGACTGCGACGACCGCTCGCTGATGTACATCGACGTGAACGATGACGGCGTTTTCGACGCATCCGAGCGGGTAGGCCCCTACGCCTGGGGCAGCGACGGGTACAAGACGCTCGACGCGGGCAATAGCTACGCCTTCATGATTATGTGCCAGGAGTTCGCCGGCGGGGACAGCGCCAACTGGTACGTGACGCGTCCCGGCGGCAGCGAGGTGCGCATCAATCCGGGCGACGCCGGCCAGGCCAACTGGTGGGCCTCCGGCAAGATCGCCGGCGCGATCAACGAACCCAACACCCATTTCTCGGTCGCCGCCAGCTCCGCGCTGGACCTGGCCTCGCCCACCACCGCGATCCTGGGCGACCTTGCCCTCGCCCCCGGCGTGACGCTGACGCTCACCGGCGCCCCCGGCGGGATCAGCTTCCGCGACGTCTCCGGCGCCGCCACGGTCGTCGGCGGGTTCTCGGTCCGCGGCACGATCGCCCCCGGCGCCAGCCCCGGGCAATTGACCGTTCTGGGCGGCCTCGCGATGGAGAACGGGTCCACCTACGAGTGGGAACTGGCCGCCGGCGCGTCCGACCTGGTCTACGGCAACGGCGGGCTGTTGACGTTGGGCCAGTGGACCCTGCGCCTGGCGGACCTGGGCGGTTTCTCCCGGCCGAGCGACGTGTGGGAGCTGTTCGCCAACTTCTCCGTTGACTCCGTGGGCGAATGGGACATCGACTACAGCGGCGTGCCCCTCGAGTGGGGCGGCGCCTGGATCTACCAGGACGGCACGAACGTCTACCTGACGGGCCTGACCACCGTTCCCGAGCCCGCCACGATGGCCCTGGTGGGCCTGGCGGCGGCGGGCCTGGGCGGATACGTCCGCCGGAGACGCGCCGCGTAACAAACCCAGACGACGGATTCTTGTACGACGCGAACGGGCGGGCCCCAGCGGCCCGCCCGTTTGCCGATCGGGCGCAGCCGCTCAGTTCCGCTCTTGGATCATCTTAACCGCCGCCTCGGCGAAGGCCCTGCCGATCTGCGTCATGACCTTGGCGGACCCCAGGTAGTGGAACTCGAAGTTGGAGACGCTCTTGGTGAGGACCGTCAGTTCGCGCGGGCTGAAGGCCTTGGCGCGGCGTTCCTCCAGGGCTTGCTTCGCCTGGTCGCGGGTGAGCTTCTTGTCCTGCTGGAGCTTCTTCAGTTCCTGCTGGATCTGGCGGTCTTTCAGAAGCAGCTTGTCCAGTTCCAGGTCCCAGAACTTCTCGGTCCAGACAGCCGCGACGTTGCCCTTGAACTCGTCCATGGCGGCCGGGGCGGCCATCGCCTCGCGGAAGCTCTGGTGGATGCTCGCGTATCGCTGCTTGTCGGGACTGTAGGCCGATACCGGGCCCCCCGCGCCCATCACGCCGATCACGAAGGGCAGCTTCGGCGCCGAGAGGTCCTTGCGGACGTCCCGGATAAACTGCGCCAGCAGCTTGCCGTACTGGTCGTAGCCGCCCGGCTGACCCCGCTGAGCATACGTGCCGCCGTCGACCATGTCGTTCCATCCCTGGAACCAGACGAAGCCGGCCAATTCGTAGCCCTGCTTGGGATCGTAATCGGGGTACACTTGCTTGATGTCGGCCAGGACTTTTTTGACGTAGTCCATCATCAGCCGGTAGTACGCGCCGGAGGCCTTGGCCCGCTCGGCCTTGAGGGCCTCGATGTCCTTCTTCTGCTTCGCGAACGTCTCCAACTGCTTCTCATTGAACTGGTACGGCCCGGCGCCGGGCGGGCGGAAATCGGTGTTCAGGCTCTTGCCGCCCCAGGCGGTCTTGATGATGAGGATCGGCTCGCCCAGCAGCTTGTGGGCGTACAGGCCGAAGGTGAACTCGGGGCCGATCTTCGTCTCGCCCGCGCCGAATCCGACGGTCAGCCGGCCCGTCTTCTCTTCCTTCGACGAGCCGATGGACGAGATCCAGACGTCCTGGCAGACGCGCGGCTTGCCGGCGTCGTCGAGGATGTCCTTGAGCATCGGCGCGGTCTTGGGGTCCAGGCCGATCGGCTCGAACGTGCTGACGGCGGCATGTCCCTGCATGTTGGACTGCCCGACCAGCAGAAAGACCTTGAGCGGGCGGGGGTCCTTGGCGGCCGCCTGGCAGGCCAGCGCAGCCAACGCGACGAGGACGACGGTCAGACGGGCACAGTGTGTTCGGATCATGTCGATCTCCTTCATGGCGGGCGGCGGACTACGCGTCGAGGTGAACCCGCGAGGCGTATTGTGTCGAACGTCCGCCGCAGGTGCAAGCGATTCCACCGGAAAACCCGCCCGGCAGCCGGGCCGGGTGCCCCAAAAGGGGTAGACATGACTTCGGTCCGGGATAGAATGGTAGAGGATTCGGCGAAAGCGGAGGTCGCCGGGTTCTCTACTTCCAGATACGCGACTCCAAGAGAAGCCGGCAGGCTCTGGGGACGTGCGTACGTCTTCTGCATGCCGAGGTTAAGGCAAGGTTCCGTAATAAGGAGAGGCAAGATGACCCGAAGACAACTGTCGGCGTTGGCCGTCGTCACCGCTGCGTTCCTGCTGTCCGCCGGCCCGGCCCGGGCGGGATTGGTGGCGTGGTGGAGTTTTGACGAAGGCACGGGCGCCGTGGCCGGCGACGCGGCGGGCGGACATGCCGCCACGCTGCAGAACATGGAAGCGGCAGACTGGGTCGCCGGACACACCGGCGGCGCCGGCGACTACTCCCTGAGTTTTGACGGCACAGACGACTACGTTCAGGCGATCGGCTACAAAGGCGTCGCGGGGCGGGCTGCGCGGACCATCTCGGCGTGGATCAACTCTTCAGCCACCAACGACGACATCGTGTCCTACGGCACGAATACGGGCTCGCAGAAGTGGGTCTTCCGCACCAACAGCACCAACGGGCTTGCCGAGACGCTTCGCGTCGAGGTGAACGGGGGCTACCAGGTGGGAAGCACGGACATCGTCGGTACGGGCTGGACGCACGTGGTGGCCGTCTGGGAGAACGACGGCACGCCCAACGCGGAGGACCTGAAGCTCTACGTCAACGGCGTGCTGGAAATCAACAGCGCCACCGGGGCCTACAGCATCAACACCAACAGCGGCCAGGACGTGTGGATCGGCGGCGAGTCCTTCGACACCAGCCGGAACTTCGCGGGCCAGATCGACGACGTGGCGATCTGGAACCGGGCGCTGACGGCGGCGGAGATCGCGCAGTTGGCCGGCGGGGCGCTCCCCACCGCGATCGCCACGGTCGCCCCCAAGCCCGTCCTGAATTACGACGCGGCCCAAGACCCCACTCCGACCGACGGTCTGTGGAACGACCTGGGCGGCTTCAGCACGAGCCACGACTGGGCCATCAACAACAACGCCGGCGGGGCCCGGCTGGTCGACGCCGCCTCTGACCCGATCTACACCCCGGGCAAGGCGTACACGTTTAACGGCACGACCGACACGGCCACCACCGCGGAATTCGAGGCTGTCCCGGGCAACCCCAGCGACGACTCCGCGAGCTTCGAGATTCTCTTCAAGCCCAGCGACCTGGTCGGGCAGGAGATCCTCTTCGAGACGGGCGGAACCGGAAACGGCACGGGCCTGGCGATCGACGGGAACAAGGTCCTGTTCGTGCCCTCCTCGGGCTCCGCCGCCACCACGAAGCTGCTTTCGTACGAGGGCCTGACCGGGGACTATGTGCACGTGGTGGGCGTGCTCGAGAAGGCGGGCACCGCGTTGGGCAACGGCGTGCTGGCGTATCTGTACGTCGACAACGTGCTGGTGGACAGCGTGGAGATCCCGAACTTCGCCGACTGGTGCGGCACCGATGACAGCGGGCTGGGGCAGGTCAACGGCGCTGCCGGGGGCAACAACACCGGCTGGCTGAGCGGGTTCGGCAACTTCAGCGGCGAGATCGCCGTCATGCGATTCTACGACACAGCCCTGACCGCCGGTGACGTCGGCCTCCTCAACCAGGCCCTCGTGCCCGAGCCGGCGACGATGGCCCTGCTGGGTCTGGCCTCCTGCGGGCTGGGCGGATACATCCGCCGACGCCGGGCTGCATAAGGACAAGACGCACGATTCCTACTGCGTGAACGGGCGGGCCCTTGCGGTCCGCCCGTTTTTTACTGGGTTCTTCTCGGGGTGCGACTTGCGGCCGGCGGGTTCCAGAGCGCTTCCCTGGCGGGCGATCCCAGAGTGAGAGATCTCGACGGGATGAATAGTTGCTGCTTCCTGGCGGACTGGACACTGGCGCACGGGAGGGGTCATGTGGGGGCGTATTCCGGATGGAAAAAAAGAGCGGATTCAGCCGGGGGGGGAGCTGAATCCGCAAGGTAAGATCAGGAGGGGGAGGCCTGATCTCAGAAGGAGTATACACCTGCCCGAGAGACCTGGCAAGAGTTTTTTGGGGAATTTTTTCATATAATCACCTTACAAAATCCGCCCGGTTTCTCCCGTCCAGGTATAAGAGACTGCCCCGCAAGCTGTTGAGCTTACGGGGCAGATTTGCGCGAGGAGGAGGAAGTCCTTGACGTCCTGGCTGTCAGGCGCTTTCCTTCCTGGGAAGCTTGGCGGCGAACAGCGAGGCATGGCTCTCCCGCAGGACCATACCCTCTGTGACTTCATAGACGGCGTGGTCTTCTTTGTGCTCGGGCAGGTCGAACATCATGTCGAGCATGAGGTCCTCGACCACGCCGCGGAGGGCCCGCGCACCCACGTCTCGCCGCATGGCCTCGCGGGCGATCGCCCGCAGGGCCTCGTCGGTGAACTGCAGCGTGGCGTTCTCCATCTGGAAGAACCGCTGGTACTGCTTGACCAGGGCGTTGCGGGGCTCGGTCAGGATGCGGACCATCGCCTCCTCGTCCAGCGGGCCCAGGGCCGTCACGCAGGGCAGGCGCCCGATCATCTCGGGGATCATGCCGAACTGCACAAGGTCCTCGGGCTGGACCTGGGCCAGGACCGAGGCGTGGTCGCCGGCGGTCTCCTCGGCGGCCTCCTCACTGGCGAAGCCGATGAGCTTCCTGCCCAGGCGTTTCTTGATGATGTCCTCGATCCCGGTGAACGTCCCGCCGCAGATGAACAGGATGTGCGTGGTGTCCATCTGGATGTACTGCTGCTCGGGGTGCTTCCGCCCGCCCTGGGGAGGGATGTTGGCGATGGTGCCCTCGAGCATCTTCAGCAGGGCCTGCTGCACGCCCTCGCAGCTGACGTCGCGGGTGATCGAGACGTTGCTGGTGGTCTTGCCGATCTTGTCGATCTCGTCGATGTAGATGATGCCCCGCTCGGCTGCCTCCAGGTCGTAGTCGGCCGCCTGGAGGAGCTTGAGGAGGATGTTCTCCACGTCCTCGCCGACGTAGCCGGCCTCGGTCAGCGTGGTGGCGTCGCCGATGGCGAAGGGCACGTTGAGCACGCGGGCCAGCGTGCGGGCCAACAGCGTCTTGCCGCTGCCGGTGGGCCCCAGCAGCAGGACGTTGGACTTCTCGATCTCGACGGCCTCCGCCTGGTCCATGTCCACGTGGGTGAGGCGCTTGTAGTGATTGTGCACCGCCACCGACAGCACGCGCTTGGCCTGTTCCTGGGCAATCACGTACTGGTCCAGGTACTCTTTGATCTGGCGCGGGGTCGGGATGGAGGTGAACAGGGGCTTGGTCTGGGCGGTGCGGCGCTGCTCCTGGCGGATGATGTTGTGGCACAGTTCCACGCAGTTGGAGCAGATGTACACGCCGTTGGGGCCCTCGACCACCGGCCCGGCGTCGTCGCTGGTGCGGTGGCAGAAGCTGCACGTGCTGACTCCGCGAGGACCTCGCGTCGGCGGGCCTTTGCCGCCCCGTGAACCGCTACTGGTGCCTGTCATTCCATACCCTCATGCAAAAAAGCGGCCGTCAGGCCGTGCTACTGGTTACCATCGTCATCCGCACCGGGGGGGCTTAACTCCCCGCCCGCGTTTTTCTCGCCGGCGTCCGGCGGACCGGCGGTCCCGTCGCCGCCCCCGCCGGCCGGGGCGGGTTCCTCCGCCTGGGCCTGCGCCGGGACTTTCACACCCAGAATCGCGTTGCGCAGGCGGCGGAACTCATCCTGGCTGATCCGCCCTTCCTGGTACATTCGCTCCAGGCCGGCCAGGGAGAACTGGCTCTGGGAGGCGCCGCCGCGATTCTCGTGGTACCTGCGGCGGACCCACAGCATCACTCCGCCCGCCACCAGCAGGACCACGATGACGGCCGAACTCCATACCAGGAGATCGACCACGCGGCCCCAGGCCAGCAGTTCAACCTGTGCGATCACCGGATTCCTCTCCTGCGCGATCTAATTCTAGGCGCTCGTGTTGCCGGGTTTCGACCGCCGTGCCGCCCGATAGCGGCCAAACCCTTAGTATAGCCCGCCGCTCGGACGGGGGCAAGCACGTTGAGGCGGCGAGCGGACGCGCCAAAAACGGAAGCCCGCCTTGACTTTTCGCGTCAGCCCGCGCAGAATGGTCGCATCAGTTGCAGCCATGTGCCCGTAGCTCAATCGGATAGAGCGTCGGCCTCCGGAGCCGAAGGTTACAGGTTCGACTCCTGTCGGGCATAGTCAGGAACCAGCATGAGTTACGCCAAATCCAGGGGAAGGTCCAAAACGCCTGCTACGGTCGATTCTACGGTCGCGGGCCATGGCAAACGGGGGCCAAAGCCGGACAAGCCCTATCCGGACTTCCCGCTCTACGCACATGCGGCCGGCGTCTGGGCCAAGAGAATTCGGGGCCGGGAACATTATTTCGGGCCCTGGAGCGACCCGGACGCCGCCCTGCGCAGGTACCTCGATCAAAGAGACTACCTCCACGCCGGGGCCCCGCCGCCCGCGGCTGACGGCGTCAGCCTGGACGAGCTGGTCAACCGCTTCCTCGAACACGTGCTGGCCCGCGTGGAACGTAGCGAGGTCTCGCGGCATCAGTTTAACTGCTACCGCCGCGACGGCAAGCTACTGCTGGAGACGCTCGGACGAACCCGGCCGGCGGCCTCGCTCACGCCGGCCGACTGGCGACGATATCGCACCGTCGTGGCCACGCGCTTCGACGCGGACGATCGAGAGGATGGGGAAAAGCTCCGATCGCCCTCCACCGTGTGCGGCATGGTGATCCGCGTTCGCACCATGTTCAGATGGGCCCACCAGACGGCCCGACTGCTGGAACGGGCGATGGACTACGGGGGCGAGTTCAGCAGGCCGTCGGCGGCGGCGGTGAGGATCTCGCTGGCCCGTCGCGGGCCCAAGGCATACGCGGCGGCGGAGGTCCATAGGCTGATCGCGGCGGCCAACGTGAACCTCCGGGCCATGGTGCTCCTGGGCGTCAACGCGGGGCTCGGCAACACGGACGTGGCGAGTCTGCGGTGGAGCGATCTGGAACTGACCGGACGTTCGTCTCGCACGGGCGGATGGCACAATCTGCCCCGCTCCAAGACGGGAGTCGCCAGGAGGTGCTGGCTGTGGCCCGAGACGGTTGCCGCGCTGCTCGAGGTGCGGACGGCCCGCTCGAAGATGGATGAGCGTCGCGAGCCCCCGCAGGCCCACGCGGACCTGGTGTTCCTGACGCTGCACCGCCGGCCCTACGTGACGCTCAGCCCGGTACGCGGCGAGCGGGGCGGGCGGACGGTGGACTCGGTTCGCCTGGAGTTCACCCGCCTGGCCCGATCGGCCCGGACGCGGACCAGCTTCTATGCCCTCCGCCACACGTTTAGAACGGTGGCGGACGAGACGGGGGATTTCCCGGCGGTCGACGTGATCATGGGCCACACCCCGGAGGCCGCCGGGGCGGGGGCCCCGTTCAGCGTCGAGATGGCCAGCCGATACCGGAGGATCTCCGACGCCCGGCTGCGGGCGGTGTCCGAGCACGTCCGGGAATGGCTCTTCGGATCGCCCAAGGGCCGAAAACGGCCCGCGAGAGGTTCCAGGGGCTAAAACGGGCCACGAGGTTGGCCCAGGATCGACTATCTCGACTCAAGTCGACCCGTGGGGCGTCCGTTTGGCGGCGGCCTCCCGCTTGGCCTCGCTGACCGGATGCCACTGGTGGTAGAAGCCCGGCGGGTCGTCGCGGACCAGCAGGCCGAGCTGCCGCATGGCGGCGGCGAACGCGTTGTCCTCCACGCCGTAGACGGTGGACTCCAGCCACGGGTTCGTCCGCCAGGTCTCGCGGGTCACGATGCAGCACCCGTGCCCGTTGCCCTGGCTGGTGGACGCGTGGTCGGGCCCGGTGTAGCGGAGGTAGCGGGGGAAGTACGCCCGGCCGCTGCGGGCCGCCTCCAGCCCGCGGGTCAACACGTCCGCCGTCTGCAGCAGCATGTCGGCGTCGCAGAAGAACAGCACGTCCGAGCGGGAGCTCCTGGCGGCCGCGTTCTTGCCGGCCCCCACGCTCATGGGTCCGTCGCAGTCCACCACGGTGCACCCGGCCGCCCAGTGACGGATCGGCCAGTCGTCGGAGCGGAAGTCGGCGATGACGATCTCGATGGACAGGCGGGCGGCCTTGGCCTGGGCGTAGAGCGAGCGCACTAGGTTGGGCAGCGGGGTCAGGACGCGGCGGTCGGGAAGGATGACCCGGCTGCGGTTGTGGACGGGGATGCACACGGACAGTTCAGGCGTCATGGTCGCTCTCGCTGTTGCCGGCCGCGTCGCCCACGGGCGGCCAGAGGTGGAGAATGCACACGTGGCCACGCTCGATCCGCTCGCGCTGACGCGGGGGCGACAGGCGGGCGAACTCGCACCGGCGGCAGCCGTGGCAGGTCTGCCGGATCGCGATCAGCGGATCGGCCAGGCGGGGGCAGTCGCTGGCCGCTACGGCGGACAGGCTCTTCCACGCCTCGCATCGCCGGCACGCGACGCACAGGCGGAAGCGTCTTCGCAGTTCCCGGTCGCTGGCGGTTCGGTTGCAGTGGCAGGCCATGTCAGGAGCCTCCGAACACGATGGTCAGCGTCTGCCCGGCGTAGTCGCCGCTGCCGGCCAGTTCGACCGTGCCGGTCCACTGGCCGTCCAGGCAACGCAGTTGCGAGCCCGGCACGTCGGAGGCGCTGAATGTGCCGCCGTACAGGTAGCTGTAGGTGCTGAGACCGTACGGCCCGTCGCCATCGAGATAGAGCCACGTATAGTCGCCCAGCTTCCACGTCCACCGTAGCGGCGTGACGCCGCCCCAGTCCGGCCCGCTCTCGAATGCGTACGTGCCGGAATAGTCGTCCCCGCCGCTGGCGACCGCGTCGCCCTGGACCTCCTCGTCGCACCCGTCGCACTGGTAGTCTTCCGCGACCACGCGGCGGCTGCCGATGGCCAATACGTGCGCGTACACGTACGACGGATTGTCCACATTCACATTGGGATTGACCAGGTACAGGAACCCGGTCTCCCGATCCATCCGGACCTCGATCTCGTCAATCGACCCGCCCTGGCCACTGCACGCAACCACGACAGGGTCTTCGTCAGGAAGCAGCGGCTCGGTCGGGTCGAAGTCGTGGCCGAACTTCAGGAAGTCGCTGCCGCCCCACTGGGCGACGCTATTGGCCACCGCGTGCGGCCACTGCGACCAGTAATGGAATCCGGACGGGTCCATCGAGACCGACAGGACCACCTTGACCACTCGCCCCCGGATGTCGGTGCGCCATTCGCCGGGGATCGGCTCGCCCTCGTCGTCTATCGGCTGCGGCCCCTCCACCCAGCACGGCTCGGCGCCGGCCCAGGTGTGATAGAGCTTGTGCGTCGAGTCGATCAGGACGCCGCTGGCGGAGTCGCCCGAGCCGCCCGACTCGCCGGCGGTCGCGTTGCCGATCCGCACGACGGCCCACTTGACGCCCGTGCCGGACTGGACGCTCAGGATGCGGGCGGTCCCTCCGTCGCCGGAGGCCAGCGTGTAGGATCCGTCGGCGACCTCGGCGTACTGGTCGCCCTCGCTCTGGACGTCGACCTGGCACTGAACCACGCCCGCGGCGACGGCCTTTCCGATCGCCCCGTCGGCCAGCGGCTCGATCAGGACCACGAACTTTCCCACGTGGTCCGCCTTGGCCGGCACGACTCCGGTCAGGCACACGCGGCCGCGTCGCTGGAACTCGGCCAGGTTGTCGGCCGGCTCCACGATCACGCCGCTGACGCCCAGCACGTCGAACGCGGAGCGGTCCGCTCCGCTGTCGTTGCGGACGCGGACCACGCCGCTCTGGAGCCATGCGGGGTCGCTACCGGCCCGGAACGCCATCTGCCTGGTTCGCAGGTCGGCGGCTGCGTCCATGGCCGCGTTCCAGTCGCCGGCCGGGATGTCCAGGCGTTGGCCCGTCCGGACGCGGTTCACGAGTCGCCCTCCCCCGCCGTCGCCGGCGGCGTGGGCGGCGTAGACGGAGACGGCGGACCGTAGACCGCCACGACGTGCGGCCGCCAGTCGTGGTTGAACGCGTCAATGGGCATCGCCCGGATGAAGCCGTTGTCCATGGACTCAGGCGGCTGCCCCCCAAGCCGAATGAACCCGGGCGGGTCCTGGGTCGACGGTTCCTCCACGCGGACGCGGAAGCACGCGGGCTGCATGACGCGTTGCTGGGTTCTCGGGTCGCTCTGGCCACGGCGGACCGTAAGGCTCAGCAGCGTCCCGGCCGGCGGCACTGTCTCGATCGTGATCGGGTCCATACGTTGCTCCCTACAAGGCCAGTCCGCTGAAGTCGCCCGTCTCGAACACGCGGTCCACGTGGGCGTAGGCCGGGCTCTTGGTCACCACGTTTCTGCCGGTGTCCACCGCGTCTCGATGTTCGACGCTGAGGTACTCCCAGCCCTTTTTCGCCGCCACGGTGATGTCGCCGACGGCGATGTTGGTCTTGTTGGGGCTGGCCTCGAAGCTGAAGGCGATCTCGGTGGAGCCGTCGTCGCCGCTACCGACCTTGTCGGCCCCCTCGAAGAGGCACTCGCCGGCGTTCAGGGTGATGGTCTCGCCCGTGATCGAATCGGTCACGGAGAACTGGGCGTTGTTGACGTGGTCAGTCAGTGCATAGATCGTGGCCAGCGACGGGGCGGTGCCCGTGGCGAACCGCTTGGTGACCGTGAACGCGAACACCGGGCACGGGATATCCACGCCCTGGACCGTCTCGCCGTCGAAGTTGATCGCCCCTGCGCCCTCCAGCAGGCTGACCGTCCCGCTGGAGTCATAGCTCTGGATGTGTTCCAGGGCCTGCGTGACGTGCTGGCTTCCGCCCCTCGTGGTCCAGTCGATCCGCACGTCGCCCACGTCCATCTCGACTTGGTCGGGCAGGCTGTAGACGACGCGGGCCTCCCACAGTCCGTCGCCATGGACGGTGTCGGCCCAGACGCACTCCAGCGACGGGCGGGGCTGGCGGATCATGCCGTTGTAGCTCGTCGGCGTGCCGGCCAGCAGGGCGGTTCGCACGGCGTCGTCGTCGGCCGACCCGGTGATCTTGTAGCGGAGGGTCACGTCGTTGCCGGACCACTCGCGGCTGTCGAACTGTTCGGCGATTTCGATTCCCATGTCCGCCTCTCGTCTAGCTGAATGTCAGCCCGTTGTCGGCTTTCTCCAGCAGCCGCTTGGTGTTCTTGGCCGTCTGCTCGGTGGCGGCCGCCACGCGGTCCTGCACGCCGCCGGCGACCAGGCTCTGGAGGGCGGCCACGTTGAACGTCCCGGCCGTCTCGGTCCGCAGGGTGTACGTAGCGGCGTCGCGTGCGGCGTCGGCGGCCCGCCGCAGGGCGAACTCCTGCTGCACCAGGTCCAGCCGCTCGCCCGCGGCCCGTGCGGCGTCCAGGGCCCGTTTCTCCTGGAGGTCCAGCAGCCTCCGTTCCAGGTCGGCCCCTTCGTACTGGGTCCGCAGGCGAAGCTCCTCGATGCTCTGGATTCGCTGGACGTCGGACCGCTGGGCGGACAGGGCCCGGTCGCGGCGTTCGGCGGCGGCCGTGATGCGGTCCTCGGCGTCCACCAGCCAGGCGGCCTGCTCGCGGCTGAAGCCCTCTTCCGCGACGTAGCCGCGAACGCGGGACTCCCGCTGCTGTTCGGGCGTGCCGCTCGCCTCGATCCATCGCTGCTGGGCGTCGGCCATCCGCTTGGCGAAGCGTTCGGCCGCCTGGGCGGCCGCCTGCGTCGCCTTGGCCTGCTGCTCCAGCTTGGTCAGGTGCTCGTCGGCCGCACGGGCGGGCGCGAGCTGCTCGGCTGTGGCCCCGGCCATCTGCAACTTGAGGATCTCCGCCTGGCGGGCGGTCGTACCGAACAGCACGGCCTCCTGCTGGAGCTTGTCGGCCAGTTCGCCCGCGGCCTTCGCAGCCTCGCCGGCGGCCGCCGTCACGGAGACGCCCGCCTGCGAGCCGGCCTGCTTGGCCGCCGACTCCAGGTCGGCGATCTGCCGGGTGGTCTGCTGGATCAGGCGGTCCATGTTCTTCGCCCTGGCCTCCGCGTCGTCGGCGAGTTTGCCGCCTTGCGGGTCGCTGGTGATGCCGCCTCCGTACTGGCCGCGAAGCCGGGCGGCGTCGGCCGCCTCGATGTCCCGCAGCTTCTGCATCGCGGCCGCCTGGCGTTTGAGGGCGTCGATCTTTTCCTCAACGGTTTTGGCCGATCGGGAGTCGGACATCGCCTGACGCAGGTCGGCCGAGGCGTCGCTGACGCCCTGGCTGGACGCCCGCACGGCCTCCATGTCCACCTTCGCACGGGCGGCCATCTTCGCGATGACGGTGAAGCCCGCGACCAGGGCGGCGGCCGGGCCCAGGATTCCGCCGATCGCCACGGCAAGCCCGCCGACGCTCGCGACGGAGGCGGCGATCGCGGCCTTGACGGCCAGCCACTTGCCGGACAGGGTGACGACGTTGCGCGACAGCTCCGTCGCCAGCATCGTGGACGCCATGGCGGCGTAGGCGGTCTTGACCAGCAGGATGGTCTTGAGCAGCCCCGCGTAGACGGCGAGGCCCGCCTTGATCGCCAGGACGGCTTTGCCCAGGACCCACGCGGCCGCACCGGTTGCGATGAGTCCGGCGAGGATCGCCGTGACGGTGGCGACCAGTTCGCGGTTGCGTTCGACCCACGCCTGGACGCCGGCGGCGACGCCCCGCACGGCGGACATCCAGTCCATGAGCTTGTTCGCCACCGCGTCGCCGACGGCCAGGGCCACGTCCTCCGCCGCCGACAGCAGCATCCGCAGACTTCCGCCCAGCCCGCTGTCCATCATCTTGGCGGTGCGCTCGGCCGAGCCGCCCGCCTGGTCGGTGGCCCGCGAGAGGTCCTCCATCGCCTTTACGGACGTGGAGAGTTTCAACGCCCCGCTGATGGCCCGCTTGTCGAACAGGGCGTTGGCCAGAGAGAGCCGCTCGGCGTTGGGCAGCTTGGCCATCGCCTTGCCGATGTCGGCCATGATGTCGCCCAGGGGACGCAGGCGCCCGGCCGCGTCGGTCGCGGACACGCCGATGTCGTCCAGCTTCTTGCGGGTGGCCGGGTCGGCCATCGCCAGGAAAATCTGCCGCATCGTCGTGCCGGCCATCGAGCCCTTGATGCCCATGTTGGCCAGCACGCCCAGGGCCTTGCTGGTGGATTGGATCGTCTCGCCCGCCTCGGCCGCCACGGGGGCGACGTACGACAACGCCTGGGCCAGGTCGTCCACGGTCTGGGCGGAGTTGTTGGCCGTCGCGGTCAGCACGTCGGCCACCATCGTCGTGTCTTGGGCCTCCAGGCCGAAGGCCCGCACGGCGTTGGAGGCGTACTCGGCCGCCTGGCCCAGGTCCGTGCCCGTCGCACGGGCCAGGTTCAGCACGGCGGGGATTGCGGCCTGGATCTCGGCGGGCTTGAAGCCCGCCCGGCCGAGGCTGGTCATGCCCTCGGCGACCTGCTTGGCGGTGAAGCTCGTGGTCCTCCCCAGCAGCTTGGCCTGGTCGGTCAGCCTGGCGAAGTCGCCCTCGGCGGCCTGCGTGACCGCCCGGACGGTGAGCATCTGGTCCTCGAAGCCGCCGAAGATCTTCGCCGATAGCGCGATCGGGGCGGCCGCGACGGCCCCCAGGCTCATCATGCTCCGCCCGATGGAGGCGACTTTGTCGCCGAAGGCTTTGAGACGCCCCTCGGCGGCGGTGAGCCCCTGGATGTACGCGGACTGGTCGGCGAACAGTTCCACGTACGCCCGACCGGCTCGGATGGCTCCAGCTTTACCCATCGTTCGCTCCTCAATCCAGCCACAGAGGCACAGAGATCACGGAGTTATTTCACTGCGTCCTCGACGTGCAGGAATTGGTCGACCTGCCCGTACTCAATGTCCTCGGCCATGAGGGGCGTCTGGCCGTTTGCCAGCAGGCTGGTGTGTGGGGTAGTTTCCAACTGCTCCGTTCCCCACGCCTTGAAGCCATGGGCGATCCGGATGTTGCAGCAATCCGCACCGGGCGTCAGTCCAACCACGACGCCATGGATCACCTTCAATTCGCCCTTTTCGTCTTTGACGTTGTAGCCCTTTCCGATGACAACGTCGCCGAGCTTGGCTTCTCTCCCATTCGCATAATGCATGGTCCATGTCCTTTCTATCTCTGTGTCCTCTGCGTCTCTGTGGCTGTCTTCATGTCCGACGCCTTGTACGTCCGTCGCTTGCCGCCGGCGAAGGCCTCGCGGAACTTTGTGCGGCCTTCTGTGCTGGCGATGTCCAGCCCGCCTTCGGCCGCCCGCAGGTGCGGGTGAAACTCGCTCGGCCGGGCCAGCTTCTGGCTCCGCTTGGTCCGCTTCAGGTTCACCAGAAAGGCCATCAGGCTGGCCGTGTGGTCCCACAACTGGCTCGAGCGGCCTTCGTCCATCCAGGCCAGCTCCCGCCAGGTGAACGGACCGGGGTCTATTCCGAGCCGGCCGGCGAGCTGGTAGACGCACTGCCAGGGTCCGACCGGTCGATCTCTGCGTCCGCCTTCGCCATCGCCCGGTCCACCTGGCCCTTCACGTCCAGCTTCCGCATCCGCGTCGCGGCCGACTGGGTGGCCAGGCGGATGATCTCGCCCTGTTTCTCGACCGCGACCGCCAGTTCGGTCCGGCCGAGCTGGTGGAAAAAATCGATCAGCTCCGCGTAGAGGGCCTGCTGGCCGTCCAGGATGGCCCCGCCTCCGAGCGACTGGCCGAACTGTTCGTCGGTGACCTCGGCCCGGTCGGCGTCCGGCTTGACCAGGACGAACAGCACGTCGCACAGCAGGCACACGTCCGTTCCCAGCCTCGTGATCAGCGGCGGCGTTCCGTCCTGGAGGCTCAGCAGGTCCACGCCCAGCAAATTGCGGACCCGCTTGACGGACGCGACCGTCAAGGCGAGGGTCCAGGTGCGATCCAAACTGTCTTTGAACGTCTTCATGATTCTCCCGTTCTGTTGGCCCATCCGGCGACGCCCGCCACGGTTCGACCCGTCGACGGGCGCCGCCATGGCCGTGGCTGGGTCAGCTTGCGACCTCGACGTATTCCTCGAACACCGACATCTTGGCCGTCACGTCGACGGTCTGGGCCTCCTCCAGCGGCTCGCCCTTGGTGAAGCCGAGGATGGAGAAGTCGCCCTTGATCCCCTCGCTGCCCGCGGCGTCCTTGGCCCCGCTCAGCGGGCAGAGGCTGACGAGGGTGTTGTTGTAGTAGGCGTTTCGGATGGCCTGGAAGCCCGCGTCGGACGGCTTGAACAGCATCTGGAACTCGATGGTGCATTCCTTCAGCGTCCCGGTGGTGCCGCGGTAGCCGCTGTTGGCACGGGTGGTCACGTCCGCCTCGCCCTTTTCCTGGGTGACCGTCACGTCCTTGACGATGGTCAGCTCGGTCATGGCCGCCAGCAGGGCCGATTCGGCCCCGTAATACAGCTTGCCGTCCATGCCCAGCTTGAATTGCTCGATTGACATCGTTTGTCCTTTCCGGTTCGGGGTTGAGTGTCGTCTCTACGCCTGCGGTGCGACCGTGGTGGTCGCGGTGGTTTCGGGTTCGGTTGCCGCCGCCGGTTGCGGCATCGCCGGCCTGGTCGCTCCGAGCACCGACAGCAGGACCGCCACCAGGGCGTCGCTCTTGCCGGTTCCGCTGGAGGCGAGCGTCTCGGCCTTCGCCTTGGCCGCCGCGAGTTCGGCGTCGTAGGCGGCGTCCTCTTCGGCCCGCTTGCGGGAGCGGCTGCGTAGCACCAGCCCGCCGCCGACGCCTCCCAGCCCCAGGGCCGTCACCAGCGAGGCGATCGTCGGGTTGCTGGTCACCTGGTCGATCCACCCGGCGGCCTTGTCTGCCGCGTTGGTGATCGCATCGGCGGCCTTGTCGCCCACGTCGCCCAGCGTCGCCTGGCGGCTGGCCAGCATGTCGGCCACCGTCGTGATGGATTCCACCGCCGCCGCCAGCCGCCCGCTGGACTCGCGTTCGGCGTCGGTGAGCTGGCTGTCGGGCACGACGACGGACGACTGGACCTTCCGGCCGATCTCTTCCATCCGGGCGATCGCCTGGGCGATGGGCAGAATGTCCATGGGCCGGACCGTCTTCTTGGCTTCCGCGATGCGGGCCACGAGCTGGGCCAACGCGGTCTTGCAGGCGGCGGCCGTCTCCTGGCCGATCCGCTCGCGGATGGCCAGGGCCGCGAGCTTGGCCTCCATGACCTTCCACTGCTCGCCCGCCGTCACCAGGGCCGCCGTGACGTCCACGGGGTTCCTCGGAGGCCCCATGTACGACGCCGCCGGGGCTGCCGATTGGCGGAGCATTTTGGCCGCGTCGGACCCGGGGGGGATGCCCACCAGGGCCCCGCCGCTGGCGGTGTCGCGGACGACCTGGGCGGCCTGCTTCTGTTCCTCCTCGGGGGCCAGGCGAAGCCCGGGCACGGGCGTGTTGCAGCCCGACAGGTAGCCCAGCATCGGGATCAGGGCCAGGAGTCCGGCCGCCATCAAGGCGGCCCACAGGGTTCGATACACAAGCGTCCGTGCGTTCATGTTCTCCCGTTCCTTTCTGGTGTTGCTCGCTCGCTTAGAGCGATGGGAATTCGTAGCTTTCCGCTTCGGGGACGGTCACCTGTCGCCAGCCGGTCGGGCCGTCGGTCCGCTGGCAGCGGTACAGACCGGATGCCAGGTCCACGCTCCAGTCTCCGTTGGCGTCGGAGGTGACCTCGATGGCCGTGCGGCGGTACTGGCCGGTCGGTGCGGCAGGCGTGAGCAGCTCGATGGTGATGTCCACCCCGCCTTCCCGCTCTCCGCTCTCGGTGCGGGTCACGCCGTAGCAGCCGACCAGGTCCGGGTCGTCGCTGGTCGGGGCGGCGTAGGGCGTCATGACGATGGTCTTGGAGCCGTCGGCGGCCACGACGTGCTGGCCGCCGCCGTAGCGGTAGTTCGCCTTGGTGGCCGCGACGCTCCACGTGGCGGCGTCGACGTTGAACGTGCATTGCCCGCTGGCGTCGGTGGAATCCAGGTAGCTCTCGAGTCCGTTGGAGTAGCGGACCTTGGCGTTCTCCAGCGGCTCTGGCGGCTCGGCGTCGTCGGTGACCGTGACGGTGACGGTGTAGGCCCCGCTTCCGGTCTCGCCCCCGGTCTGCCACGAGCCGGCTCCGTGGGCGGCGGTGAGGACGTCATTGATCTCTTCCTCGCTGGGCGGTGCGGGGATGGCCTCGGCGGCTTCCTGGGCCGCCGCCGCGGCGGAGGCCGCACTTCCGGCCGCCGCCGCCGCCGCCGTGGCGGCTGAGGCGGCATCGTCAGCGGCCGACTCGGCAGCCGAGGCCGCCGCGTAGGCGGCCGCGATGCCCGCGTTGTCCGGGTCGGTGTAGGCGGTCGCCGCCAGGCGGGTGTTGACCTGGGTGTTGCTGGCCGGGTCGGCGGGCAGGTTGTCTGTCTTGGCTTTGATTGCCGCCACGTCGGCGTTGGCCGGGGCGGTGTAGGCGGTCGCCGCCAGGCGGGTGTTGACCTGGGTATTGCTGGCCGGGTCGGCCGGCAGGTTGTCGGTCTTGGCCTTGACGGCGGCGACATTCGTCCCGACCGTTCCGGCCGCGATGGCCG